>Ga0181535_10000061_pt1 | contig 155926 bp, 137 predicted proteins | sample PEATcosm2014_Bin_44_FD_119774 | JGI IMG/M metagenome (GOLD analysis project Ga0181535, IMG submission 119774) | Peatland microbial communities from MTU Mesocosm Facility, Houghton, MI, USA - PEATcosm2014_Bin17_30_metaG | ecosystem: Environmental > Terrestrial > Soil > Wetlands > Peat | place... | reverse complement strand
CAAAGACGCCACCCTCGCCACAGGCCTGCCCTCCGGGATCTCGGTGAAAAGCAGCCTCAAGGCAAAACCCGGCAAGTACCTGGTCCGGGTAGTCGTGCGCGATTCCCAAGGTCAGGATCTGACCGCCCTAAGCAGCGCCGTGGAGATCCCATGACTCGCCAACCAATGTGGGGCGGACCTCCTGGTCTGCCTTCTTGTCGGGGAGGTCTTCCCCACGTCGCTGCCCCACTCTTCCTCGCCCTTTGCCTAACCACCCTCGGCCTGTCCGCCCTGGCCCAGCAGGTCATCCGCACCGAAACCCGCCTGGTCCTGGTCGATGCCGTCGTGCGCGACAAAAAGGGCAACGCCGTAACCGGCCTCGCAGCCGCGGACTTTCGCCTGTGGGAGGACGGCAAGGAGCGGCCCATCGCCAGTTCCTCTCTCGAAGCGGCCGCCCCCGCGGACCAGCCGCAGGCCCAGTACCTTGTGTTCCTCTTCGACGGTTCGGGAGTCTCGGCCGCCAGCCGGGTAGCCGCTGAGAAAAACGCCCGCCAGGATGTCGCCAACTTCGCCGGCGCTTATGCCAGTCCCGCTCGCTACATGGCAGTCGTGAACTTCAACGGAGACCTGGCGATCGCTCAGAACCTCACGGCGCTGGCCGACCGTGTCCAGCGTGCTGCCGGCGACGCCGCCCAAGTCAGCGAGCGGACCGCCGGCGCGCCCGCGGACTCAGGCTTGAGATCGGTGTCGGGAAGACCGATTACGGCAGGCGCATCCGACAATAACTCAGCCGCCGCCGCCCAGGTATCCGGCGTGGAGCATAGCCAGTCAGCCGCGTACGCCCAGCAGGCCCGCTATCAACATCAGGAGCCACACGAAAATGCGTACGGCGATTCTGTCCTCCAAAAAGGCTTCCCCATCCTCGACGCCATCGGAGTCCTCGCGGATTCCATGGCGGCCACCCGAGGCCGCAAGTCCATCGTCATCCTGAGCGCCTCCGTGCCGTCGGGGGACATCCCGCCTGCCGTGCAGGTGGCGGCCGCCGTGCGCGCCTGCAACGCCGCCAACGTCGCCGTCTACGCCACCAACCCGGATTTGAAGACCCTGGCCGAGGAGACCGGCGGCCGGTGGATCGACAACCACAAGCTCGTCCGCGAGTTGGGCGAAATCTCGGACGACCAGGAGAAGCGCTACATTCTCAGCTTCACGCCGGTCGAATCGCCCGACGGAAGCTGCCACTCGCTGCGCGTGCGGACCAATCGCCCCGGCCTCGATGTGCGAGCGAGGGATGCCTATTGCAATGCGAAGCCGCCCGACCTGCTAGCTGGAAAAGTGGAAGGCAAAGCCCTGGAAATGCGTGCCGCCGCCCCCTCCGTCGGGAATGCCGCCGCGTCCATGACGCTTTCGTACTTCTATAGCTCGCCCGGCATCGCCGTGGTAAATCTGGCCATGGAAATGGACCTCGCGAATCTCAAGTTCACCAAGCAGAGCGGCAAACAGCACGCGGAGCTGAACCTGGTGGCCCTGGCCAACGGCCCCGATGGCGAAGTCGCCGGCCGATTCAGCGAAGCCGTTCCGCTCGATTTCGAGACCGCCCAGGAAGCCGAAGCTTTCCGCAAGCAGCCCTATCGTTACGAGCATCAGTTCGACCTCCCGTCCGGCCGTTACAACCTCCGCGTGGCGTTCAGTTCGGGAGAGGAGACCTTCGGCAAAGTGGAGGCCCCGCTGACGGTCGATCCCTGGGATGGGCAGCACCTAGCCTTAAGCGGCATCGCGCTAGCAAGCGAATCGCACTACGTTTCGGACCTGACCTCGGATCTGGACCCATCCTTGACCGAGGGCCGTAAGCGGCTCGTCGCAAAATCGGTCGAGGTCTCCGCCTCAGGCGCAAATCGCTTCCATCGCTCGGCGCCCTGCTATGCGTATCTCGAAATCTACGACCCGCCGCTAGCCGCACCGAATCCTCCCACCGTCGCTCTTGCCATGCGGATCGTGGACCAGGCGACTGGCGAGCAAAAGCAAGCCGGAACAGTCCCTGCCGCCACCTTCATCCGGCCCGGCAATCCGGTAGTTCCGGTTCTCCTCAATATCCCGATCGCCGCGTTATCTCCAGGCGCCTACCGTCTTGAGGTGAAAGCCTCGCATTCGCCCGGAACCGATTCCGTGATCCGTACAGTTGAGTTTCAAGTGGAGGAATGATGGCTCAAGTGAATCGCACATCGATGCTCCTCCTGTCAGCAGCTTGTTGTGTTTTCGCTCAACAAGCTCCCCCGGAGTCTTCGCCAACATACCATTCCGAGACCGAGCTGGTACTGACCGCGTTTAACGTCGTCCGTGGCCTCTATTTTGCGCCCGATGTGAAGGCCGACGACGTCTTACTGCTCGAAGACGGAAAACCCCGGAGTTTCAGCGTCTTTGAAGGTCCGGGGACCGGGCGCCGCCCACCGTTGGAGCTGGTACTCCTGTTCGACACCACCACGCTGCCTCCACCGGAATCCAAGATCAGGGTGATTCATACTCACTGGGATCGGGAAGCCACCTACGACTTCACCAACCATTGGGACGACGCAATGTCCCGTGCGCTGCTCGAGAAAGGCTCGGCGGATATACGGGCTTCGGTGTATCGATACGACCACCAGGAAATGCAGCGGTTGTGCCGCTCCACTTCCGATCCTCAGACGCTGACCGGCGCCATCCATCGATTGCCGGAACCGATACCCGCCGGCGACGCCATTCCGCTCACCTTGCCTCCCGGCCGCGAGACTCTGGAGGCCATACTGCTGAAACACAGTGGTTTCAAGAGACTGCCGACGGACCCGGTCTACTGGCCGCTGAGCTGGACGGCGGAGGCCATGATCCAGACTGTGAAAGACTCCGTAGCCGCGCCCGAGAATGCCATACGCGTACTGGCCGTATTCTCCGAGGGCTGGGTGCGTGGTGGGTCTGGTCCTACTCCGGTGTTGAGCGGCGGCGGAGCTACGACAACCACGGCGCAAGACGTAGCGGACCAGGCGAACGCGCTCGGGGTTGCTGTTTATCCGGTCGTGCTGGATCTCGACGAGTATCTTCAGCACCCGTTTGCGGTCGCACTCCCGGCCGGCTCGGCGCCTCACTCCCAGACTGGGTTCAACGCCTCCGCAATCGCCATGGTCGCCGGGTTTCGGAGCGTGGGCGAATTGACGGGCGGCCGCTCCTTTTACCCGAACCGAATCGACGCGGCGGTGGTGAACGATATTCTCGATGTGGTCCGGAACCAAGGCCTTTCCCAATACGCCGTCGGCTTCGCGCCGCCGTCGTCCGCACGGCAGCGGAAGCACGAGCTGGAAATCAGGCTCAAGTCGAAATCCGCCGGCAAGCTGATGGGCGGTAAGAGAACGGCGGTGTACTGAGATGTCCGCCCGGCCCTACCCACCCTCATCGAAACCGGTAGCTGACTTCCCCGGCTATTTGAAACCAGCGGTCGCGTGCGTACGTGCCGTTCGCCAGAAACCAGCGCGGCGTCCCACTGAGCCAGAAGCGCCGCGAGCGGTCCAGCGCCACCGAAACGGAACCCACGAAATAACCGCCCCAGCCGTCATGCGCGGCGTAGCAGCAGACCGACGAGTTGCCCACCGTGTATTTCTCGTACAAGCCGCCTCCGCCGCCCGACAACTCGATGCGGCCCAGGTAGGTCGGCGCGATGAAACGAACCCCGAATGGAACCCAATAGTAACGGTCGTCCAAATCCTGGCAGCCGAATTTCGTGCAGACGTTAGCCGTCGGGTCTAAAGCCGTGAAGAGTCCAGCCTCCGCTTCCACGAACCGCAGAATCCGATGTCCGTACGACAGCCCGAATCCGGCAGCGTCCTCTTTCGGCGCGTACGCATATCCGCCTACCTGCGTGGACCAGGCGCCGCTAAACGTCAGCCGGTTGCCGGGATCCGTCTGCGCCGCAATCCCCGAAACGGCTAAGAGGAAGCAGATGATGGTCCGCATGTGCATCGCGAAGCCCTCACAACACCGGCGAATCGTTCCCCAGCAGCGCCCGCCGCACGATCTTGATGGGCGGATACCCTTGACCCAGGAACGCGTCGTGGAACTCGCGCAAACTGTATCGCGATCCCTTCAACTTCTTGTAGTCCTCGCGCAGCTTCAGGATCTCCAGCTTGCCCAGCGTGTAGACCAGGTAGGTGGGATCGGATGTCCCGCGCTTGGCCTCCTTCTCCGCCACCGGGCGCACCTGCCTGCCCTCCTTCACGAAGAATTCCACGGCTTCTTCCTGCGTCATCTGGCCGGTGTGCATGCGGATTCCCACGATGAAGCGCGCATTGCGCAGCAGCGCGTCCTGCAACTGCCCGAGCCGCAGCATCAAGTCGCCCCCGCCGTAGCCTTCGTCGAGCATCATCTGCTCGCCGTAGTGCGCCCATCCCTCGGCGTTCGAACTGCACCCAATCAGCTTGCGCACTTTCGTCGGCGCCTGTTGCAGCCACAGGAACTGCGTGTAGTGGCCGGGGTAAACCTCATGCACCGCCGTGCTGACAATGGTCCCGCGATTGAACCCCTCCAAATATTCCTCCGTCTCTTTGGCGGGCCACGCAGGGTCGGGCAGCGTCACGTTGAAGAACGCCTCTTTGGCCACTTTCTCGAATGGCCCGGGCGTATCCATGGAGGCCGTAGTCAGCGCGCGCATGAACGGCGGCGTCTCCTCCACCGTCGCCGGCGCCTTCGAAGGGATCGTGACAATCCCGCGCTTCTCGATGTAGTCGCGCACGCCGCCCAGCGTCCCGCGAAACGCGTCGAGCAGCTTGCCGGCCGCCGGGTGATCGTTCTCCAGGGTCTGCAAAATCTGCTCCGGCGTGCGCTTGGGATCGATTTGCCGCGCCACTCTGTCGAACTCCGCCTGATTGCGCCTCAGGTCCTGGTTGCCGGTTTCGAGCAACCGGTCGAGCGGAATATCCACCATCTCGTCGTACAGCAGTTTCTTGCGATAGTTCTCCGCGCCGATGCGGAAATCGCCGCGCGAACGCGGCAGCAGATCGTTCTTGAGGTATGCCTGATAAGCCTTGAGAGCGTCCAGCACGCCCTGGTTGGCCTTCTTGAAGTCCGCGTTGAGCGCCGCGTCCGTCACTTGCCGGAACGCCGCCGGCACGTCGTTCTGAAAGAAGCTCACGATCCCCGGCAGCTGTTCCAGAGCGATCTCGGTGTACACGCGCGGCGGGTTCTTGAGATTTTCGCGGGCCGATTGAAACACTCGCGGAATCAGCCGCTCGCGCGCCGTCGCCAGTTTCAGCCGCTCCGCCGCCGGCGCGTAGTTGCGGCTCATGATCACGAAGATCGCATTGGTCGCGCCGGAGGAGTAGATGTCCGGATTCTTCTCCCAGTCGCGAATCGATTCGAGCGTCAACAGCCGCCCGCGAATGTGCGCCAGCGCCAGCTCGCGGTCCGCCGCGGCGGCGGGCGAAAGTCCGCGCGCCTCGAAGTTCTGAAACTCGCCCTCGAACCGCCTCAAGGATTCCGTCTCCGCCCGCACCTCGGCCGCCGACATGGACGGAAGCAGCGCGTCGTATTGGTGGAAGCCCGCCTGCGTGCCCTGCACGGGATCGAAGCGGAAAAAGGCTTCGTCGAAATACCGGTCGGCCAGCTTGTTGAACTCCGCGTCGCGGGTTTGCGCGAACAGGCAAGCGGCCGGAAGAAGGAAGAGGAGCGTCATCCAGGGTTTCATTGGTTTCTAACGAAGGGAAGATTTAACCATTATAGTGGGGCGCCCTCGCGCCTTCACCAGATAATCGTTGACTTGGCCCAGCGAAGCGAAATGGCCCTTGAACGTCATCGAGAACACCGGCGGGCGGCGGTTAGGCCGGAAATCGGCGGCGCGGAACAGGTCGGTATCGGACACCACCGCGGCGCCCATGGCCCGGTACTCGGAGGTGCCTGCGGCCCAAGCCAGGCCCGCATCGGTCCAAAGCGCGAATCCCATGCGGACCGCTATTTCCCGCGCTTCCCGCGTACGCGCTTGCCGAGCGCGGCGATGGCCGCGAGCATCCCCTGCCGCGCTTCCCGGAAGGCGGCCGCATCGGGGCCGGATTTCAGGCGATTCAGAACGATGGATTCCGCGGCGACGAATTCGGCGGCGGCCTGCGCCACTTCCGATGCGATCTCCAGCGGGATGGTGGTCACGCCATTGGCGTCCGCGTGAATCAGATCGCCCGGGTGAATCGTGACGCCGCCAACGCGGACGGCGCCGTGCAGGTCCACAATATGCGTGTAACCGTGAGAACAGATCGCCCCGTTGCTGAACGCCGGAAAACCCAGGCGCCGCACCTGGTCCAGGTCGCGCGCCGCGCCGCTGGTCACAATCCCGACGGCGCCGAAGGCCCGGTACGTGGAGCACATCACCTCGCCGAAAGTGGCGGCGACGCACGGATCATCCAGGTCCTGAAACACCACGATGGGCGGTCCGGGCAGCGCGGAAAAGCGGGCGACCTGCTCGTCGAGCGACCCGTAAACATCGCCCTCCCGGCGTGGAAAGGCGCAGCGCATGGTGGCCGTCGAGGCGTAACCGACGGCGGGCGGCATCTCCGGAAAACAGGCGCGGATGCGAGCGTCCATGTAGCCTTCGTTCCGGGGACGCACCTCGAAGAGTTCAATCGCGTTGCAGATGGTCGGAGTGTCGAATTGCGCGAGCAGGGCCAAATCGATCGCCATGAACCGTCATTATAAATCACGGGTACGGAAACACCGCCGGTTCGATGGTCGCGCGCGCCCCGCTCGCCCCGAAAATCCGTTCCGCCAGCCGCTGGCGCAGCCCTCGCGAAACCTCGGCGGCGTGCGCGTTGCCTGCCAGGTTCACGTGCTGGTAGGGATCGGCGAAAAGGTCGTAGAGCATGTACTCCGTGTAGCGGTCGCTGCCCGGCGCCGCCCTCCAGTCCGGCTGCTTCGGGAGGGCCGCGGCGTAGGTGTACTGCGGCGTTCGCAAGCCTCGTCCGGTCATGAACTCGCTCATCTCGAAGTAGGTTTCATTCCGCCAGCCATCCGTGCGCCGGTCGAGAAGGGGCAGGAAGCTATGCCCTTGCACGGAGCCGGGAATCGCCAGGCCCGCGGAGGCCAGCAGGGAGGGCATCAGGTCCACCTGGCTTACCAGTTCGTGGATCTCCATCGACCGGTTGAATCCAGGCCCCTCCACCACCAGCGGAACGTGTATGGAGCTTTCGTGCGGGCTGCGCTTGTACTCCGTGTTGCGCGTCTTGAAGTGGCACCCATGGTCGCTGAGAAAAACGAAGATCGTGTTCTTGTCGAGTCCCGTTTCCACCAGCGTCTTGCGGATTGTGCCCACGGTCTCGTCCATCTTCCCGACGCAGCCGAAATAGTCCGACAACTGGCTGGGCCAGGAGCCGGGCAGCGGCCGCAGATCCTGCGGAATGAACGGATTGTTGTAGCGCCCCGCGAACTCCTTGGGAGGCACGAACGCGTCGATATCGTTTTGGTGGTGGACCTCCAGGTAGGAAAGGCACAGCAGGAAGGGCTGTTTGGCCGATCGCAGAAAGCGCTGTGCCAGGCCCGTCATGAAGTCCGTGCGGTAGACGCCGGAGAAGTGTATGGGCTTGCCGTCGTTGTCGAAAAGATCGCCCTCGTAAGCGTGCGAAGTGTTCTCCAGGGCGTTGGCGCCTTGCCAAAGGTCCAGAAACCCGCCGCGAGATTCCGGCGGCACGGGTCCGTTGGGCACGGCCTGGCCGGGGTTTCCGGGGTTGCCCGCAAGGTGCCACTTGCCGATGTAATTCGCCGTATATCCGGCCGTCCGCAGCGTGGAAGCGAGCGTGGTCGCGCTGGGATTCAAGCCGATCCCGTTGCGCCACACGCCGTGCCGGCTGGGGTATTGTCCCGTGAACATGCTGCCGCGCGCCGGGGCGCACACCGGCTGATTCGCAAACGCATTCCGGAACAGGACGCCGCGGCCGGCCATCGCGTCGATGTTGGGAGTCAGGTTCATGGGGTTGAGCCCCATTGCCCCGACGCAGTCCCAACGAAACTGATCGGAGATCAGGAAGATGATGTTCGGACGCCCGGCCGGCGTCCCGGTTTGCGCGGCCCCGGCGGCCAGCGGCGCGAGCGCGGCAGGCGCGGTCCGCAGCCAGGACCTTCGCGTAAACCCCGCCGGCTCTGATTCGTTGCGGCCCATGTGCAAAGCATACCGCACCGCCGTTTGCGAATATAGGGACATGAACCGCAGGCGCTTTCTGCAAGCGGGACCCGCGCTGGCCGCCGCGCCGGCCTTCCTGGGCGGCGCCGACCGTCCGGGCGACAAGCCTAATCTGCTGCTGCTGATGGCGGACCAGCACCGCGCCGATTGCGTGGGGGCCGCGGGCAACCCTGCCATCCACACGCCGAACCTGGACCGCCTGGCGCGCGGCGGGGTGACGTTCCGCCATGCCTACTCCTCCACGCCGACGTGCACGCCCGCGCGGGCCGCCCTGCTGACCGGGATGTCGCCATGGAATCACGGCCTGCTCGGGTACGGCGATGTGGCCGAGCGCTACCCGGTGGAGATGCCCCGCCTGATTCACAACCTGGGCTACTACGCGGCGGGGATCGGCAAGATGCACTGGCATCCGCAGCGCGACCTGCACGGATTCGATACGACCATACTGGACGAATCCGGGCGCGTGGAATCGCCCGACTTCCGCAGCGACTACCGCGCCTGGTTCTGGTCCGAAATGCCCAACGGCGACCCGGATGCCACCGGTCTCGATTGGAACGGATACGAAGCCCGTCCCTACGCGCTGCCGGAGCGCCTGCATCCCACGGCGTGGATCGGCGAGACGGCCGTTCGCTTCCTGCGGAACTACCGCCAGCCGAAGCCCTTCTTCCTCAAGGTCTCCTTCGAGCGGCCGCATAGCCCCTACGACCCTCCGAAGCGCTGGTGGGACCGTTACGCCGGGCCGCTGCCTCCGGCGCAGGCCGGCGCCTGGGCGGAGAAGTTCAAGCCCCGCAGCAGCAACCGTCCCGACATCTGGCACGGAGACGTGGGGGAAGCGGCGGTGCGCACGTCCCGCCAGGGCTACTACGGCTCGGTTGGCTTCGTAGACGAGCAAATCGGGCGGATTCTGGAAACGCTGGACCGCCGCGGCTGGCTGAACCGGACCCTGGTGGTATACCTGGCGGACCACGGCGACATGCTGGGCGACCAATACCTGTGGCGCAAGAGCTACGCGTACGAATCCTCGGCGCGCATCCCGCTGATCCTGCACTGGCCGGAGGGCTTGGCGGATGCGCGCGGCCGCTCGGTGGCCGCGCCGGCCGAGGTCCGGGACGTGCTGCCGACGCTGGTCGATGCGGCCGGCGCCGCGCCTCCGCCCGGAATCGATGGCGCCAGCCTGCTCGGGCCGGCACGGGACCCAACATGCCCCTGGCGGCAGTGGATCGACCTGGAGCACGACATTTGCTATAGCCCGGAGAACCATTGGAACGCTCTCACCGACGGCCGGCGCAAGTTCATCTTCCACGCGATGACAGGGCAGGAGCAGTTCTTCAATTTGGAAGCCGACCCGCACGAGCGCAACGATTTGGCCAGTGACGCGGCATCGACCGCGGAAATAAGCGTCTGGCGCGAACGGCTGGTCTCCCACCTGGCGGTGCGGGGCCGGCCGTGGGTGGTGAACGGACGCCTCGGCCTGCGGCCCGAGAGCCAGTTGCACTCGCCCAATTGGCCGAAGCCCGCTACAGCTCCCACGGGCGGGTAGTGGGTGGGGATCTTACGGTTCCAACTTGCGCGCCTTCTCGAAGTCTTCCTTGAGCTTGGCGGTGATCTTATCGGCTACATCGGCGCTGGCGCCGCGAAACTTGGCCCCCTGGCTCTCCTGGGTGGTGGACCAAATCACATCGCCGGCCTGGTTCACCAGGCGCACGGCCGCGATGGCTTCGTGGCGGCGTTCAGCGGAACGGTCCGATTCGCTATCGCCCACGCCAATGCCAGCGTGCTCCCCGGTCGATCTGCTGCTGGCTCTCCCCGTGCCCACATCGGCCCGGATGTTGACGCCGTCGGATGAGGAATGCTCCTCGGTGAACACCAGGTCCTCGGCCGCGCCGCGCAGCGTGAAATCGGCGTGTTCCTGATTCTCGGTGAGAACGAACAGCTTGGCGCCGTCAAGCGCGCTGATGAGGATGTCCCGCATCTGCGCCGCCGTTTCTCCGCCCGTCAGCCGGTCCACATAGACGCGCCGGATGGCCAGCAGTTGGCGCAGCCCATCGCGCTCGATGGCCGCCGAATCCGCGCCGGCTGGCGCTTGCGCCGGGACCGCCAGCGCGCACGCCCCCAGCAGAGCAATCGGCAGGAACTTCACTTTTGGTTCCCCTTCCGGGCCTGGTCGTCCTGGTATTCGATGCGCCGGCCGGTGCGCGCCTCTAGCCCCGCCAGAAGCGGCCGGATATCTTCCTTATCCACGCGCAAGACCACCGCCTGCCGGTCGCCCTGGCTATCCACGAAGCCCAGCGTCACGAAGTGCCTGCGCTCTTTGGAAAGCAGCAGGATGGGCGAGATGAGCACGGCGGCGGCATACCTCCGGCTGACCTGCTGCCCGTACTCCACCGTATCGACCTTGTTGTATGGGGCGCGGAACTCCGTCTTGCCGCAGAAGAACACCAGGTCCGTTGGGTCCGTAAGGAACACGCGGCTGATGAGGTTCGTGGAGGCGCCCGCCAGCGTGCCGCCAACGCATTGCACCCTGAAGCCCAGCCCGGCCGTGCGCACCTTGATGCCGTGCTCGGCGGCGGCCGGAACGGAGAGGACCAACCCCATCAGCGCCACCAGGCTCAGCGCACAGGCCTTAGGTTCGGAGGTCATGCACCTAGGTTAGTGGCGCCGTGTGGCCGGAATTCTCAGAAATTTTACGCGCCGAAGCGGGGTCTAGAACCGCGAGATGGTCTGCAGCAACGACTCCGTGGTGCCTCCGGTGCGGAAGTTGACAAAGTGCACCGGCCTCCAGTTGTCGTCCACCGTCCCGATGTAGGCCAGCGTGCGGGTATCCTGGCCGGCCAGGATCACCGTGTACTTGCGATCCGGATAGCTCAGCGCCTCGAATTGGATGGTCCCGACCTCCTTGAAGCGGTCGAAGCCGGGCTTTCCGATTTTCTTCACGATCTCATAGCGGTCGTCGCGGCTGTTCAGCATCTGGAACGTCTGGTCCCTGGTGGTGATGACGATGCGCTGCGAGATGAAGCCGATGCGCAAAGCAGCAGCTCCCAGCGCCGCAATCAGCAGCGCGCAGCCCACAGCGATGCCGATCAGCTTGAAAGCCCGCTTGTCGCTCGATTCCGAGCGCACGTGCATCAGGGACGATGCCGCGGCGCGGTCGGTTTCGCCGGCCGGTCCGGAATGGGCGGCCGGATTCGAGGGCATCTTGATCAAGCGCTGTTTGAACGGGCGGAGCATTCCGCCCTGGTATTCCACCTCGCGGGTAAGGCCCACGATCAGCACGGGGTCGTCGATCATCGACACTTCGCCGAAGTACCGCCGCGGAATCCACAGCTCCTGATCGGTCGCCTTGTTGGCGACCAGAACTTCGGACCAGTTGACCTGCCGCAGCAGCCACTCGTTATGCTCGATCCCGACAATGGGCGGAAAAAACGAAAAAGACCGGGCGGCCATGTGGTCGAACGGCTGCTCTAACGGCGTGGGGGCCATCTAAACCTTCTTTTTAATGGTAGCGTACCTGACAAGGCGCGAACGGCGAAGTGGAGGTTACGAGTCCGGAATCCGCTTCTCGACCACCGCCTGCAACTTCCCACGCGCCAAACGGACCAAAATCCTGGAATCCGGCGGCGCGGCGGCGGCATCCTTGAGCACCCCGGCTTGGTTGGACACAATCGCGTAGCCTCGTTCTAAGATCCGCAGCGGGCTCAATTGTCCCAATTTGGCGTTCGCCTGCTCCCAGGCGCTCCGGCGCAGCGCCAGGCGCATCCTTACGCACCGGTCCGCGGACGCGCGCGCAGCCTCCATGGCGCGGCGGGCGACCGCCAGGCGTGGACGCAGCTCGAACCGGCGCAACCGGCCTTCGAGCGCGCGCCGGTCGCGCTCCCGGCCGGCGGTGGCGGCGCGGATGCGCTCGCGCATGCGGTATCCCATGTCGTCGATGCGCTGCTGCGCGCGGCCCACGCGCAGGCGCAGCGCCACGGCGGCGCGTTCGATGCCCTGCTGCCGCAGGCGGCGCTCCAGCATGGCCAGGCGGTAGCGCAGCGCCTGAACGCTCCTGGCGCGGGTGGCCTGAATCCGGTCTTCCACTTCCTGACGCGTGGGCGTAGCCAGTTCGGCCGCGGCGGAAGGCGTGGGCGCGCGCACGTCGGCCGCGAAATCGGCGATGGTGACGTCGGTCTCATGTCCCACCGCCGAAATGACTGGCACGGAGCAGGCCGCGATGGCCCGCGCCACGGCCTCCTCATTGAAAGTCCACAGGTCTTCGAGCGAACCGCCGCCCCGGCCCACGATCACCAGGTCCGCCCACTTGGTGCGGCTGAAGTACTCGATGCCGCGGCAAACGTCCTCCACCGAGCCTTCGCCCTGCACCAGCGCCGGGAACAGACGGATCTCAAGCCCCGGGAAGCGGCGCGAGAGGATGTGGACCATATCGGCGATGGCGGCGCCGCGCGGCGAGGTGACAATCCCGATGCGCCTCGGAAAGCGGGGCAGCGGACGCTTCCGTTCGGCGGCGAACAGGCCTTCGGCGGCCAGCTTCTTCTTGAGCTGCTCGAAAGCCAGTTGCAGCGCGCCCAGGCCTTGCGGCTCGAGCAATTCCACCACCAGTTGGTATACGCCGCGCGCCTCATATACGTCCACGCGGCCGCGCGCCAGTACCGCCAGCCCGTCCCGCGGCTTGAACTTCCAATAGCGGTGCGCGGACCGAAAGGCCACGCAGCTCACCTTGGCGTCCCGTTCCTTGAGGCTGAAATAGTAGTGCCCGCTGGCGGCCGGCTTAAACTCGGATATCTCGCCCGAAACCCACACGTCGGGGAATTGTTCGCCGAGCACCGAGCGGATGGCCGCGGTGAGTTCGCCGACGGAGTACACACGGCGTTGCGGGGCCAGGGCGAAATCGAGGGCGAATTGCTCCACGTGCTTATTGTAAGGGGGGATCGGGGGCCGGGGGCCGGGGTTGGGGGCCGGGGTTGGGGGCCGAGGGAGCGGGGAACGGGGACCGGAGTTCACCGTCCGGCCAGCTTGGTCGCGTCCTCGCACACGTTGTTCGTAAATCGGGCGCGTTTGTCGATCAAGGTGGCAGTCTTGCCGTCCTTGGTGAGGCGATAAACAAAGACCGCCCGGTGGAGCGCTATGCCGCCTTGCTCCGTCGCTACGATCCACCGTGCGCCGACATTCCAGACAAAGATGTAGCGGCTATATCTATGCCCTTTGACATATACGTCGGTGGCGTCGAACGGCTCGCCCGGCAAAGCGATGTCGCCCATCGCGCGGCGCAATGCGGGCGGCAACCCGGAAGGGAGGGCAACATCGACTGCTCCCGGCGGCGCAGGGCAGTCCGGGATGGCGGCTGCCTGCGCGGGCGCGGCACGACCACCCGGACCCAGGAAGATCAGGGCGAGTGCGGCCAACAATGCGAGGTTCCGCGTCAATGCTTCCGCCTCCTATTTCGCTACCGGTTCCTGGAAGCTTATCACAACACGCCCGCTACCCAAACCTCAAACGATCCCGGCGAGTTTGAGGGCCTTGCGGGCCGTCGTGCTGAGAGGGATTGCCGCCATCTCCGAAGGATCGAACCACCCAAACGCCGCCGGCTTATCCCCGGCCCCGACCCGCCGAAGCGGCGGGTACCCCGCCCGGCCTCCGGCCCCTCTTATCTTCGCCGCGTGCACGCTCAACGTATACCGATGTGTGGTAATGCTGTGCCGGAACTCGCCCAGGCAGGCGCCCACCCGCGCTTCCGGCAGGTCCTCGGGCGCCGGCAATCCCCAGAATCCCGGCATCCGCGCCACGCCTTTATCTTCCCGCAGCAGCAGCACGCGGCTGCCCTTCCGAAGCACCAGCAGAGACCCTTCGACGCGCGCCGCCGCGGTCCGGCGCAGTTTCACCGGCAGGCGCGCCACGGTCCCTTGCGCGTGGGCGGCGCAGCGGGCCTGAAGCGGGCAAGCCGGGCACCGCGGATTCCTGGGCAGACACACGGTGGCGCCCAGTTCCATGAGGGCCTGATTGAAGACCCCCGGACGCAGCGGGTCGAGCCACTCCTGGGCGATGGCGCGGAAGCGCTCCCGCGTACGCGCGGAGGCGATTTCCGCCGCGTCGTTCTCCATGCGCGCCACCACCCGCATGACGTTGCCGTCGAGCACGGCGTAGGGCAGTCCAAAGGCGATGCTGGCAACCGCGGCGGCCGTGTAATCGCCCACTCCGGGCAGCGCCCGCAGGGCCGCGTAATCGGCCGGGAAAGCGCCCGCCGCCTCCACCAGCTTCGCCGCGCGCAGCAGGTTGCGCGCGCGCGAGTAATAGCCCAGGCCGCTCCACAGCGCCAGGGCTTCTTCTTCCTCCGCCGCCGCCAGCGCTTGTGCGGTGGGAAAACGCCCCAGGAACCGCTCGAAGTAGGGGACCACGGCCTGCGCCCGAGTCTGCTGGAGCATGATCTCCGAGACCCAGACCCGGTACGGATCTGAGGTCTGCCTCCAGGGAAAATCGCGATGGGAGCGGCCGTACCAGTCGATCAGCAGCGCGGAGATCCCCCGGCGCTTCACTCGATGACGCGGAGCCATTCCCCGACCACCGCGAAACCTTCAGGGTCTACGTCCCAGGCCTCAAATTCCGGGTTGAGCGGTTCCAGGCGTATGCGCTCGTGGCGCCATTCGTCCTCCCCGGTACGGACCTTGACGCTGGTGTACCTCTTGACAGTGCACCCGGCGGTGTCGTCGAAAACGCCCTTGCGCTGGATCAGCAGGATTTTGCCCTGGCGCGACCCGGCCGGGTTCAGCCGGAATATATTGAGGCTGCCGTCCGGAATCCGCGGTTCCATGGAATGTCCGACCACATGCACCACGATGAGATCGCGGTCCAGGCGCATGCCCTCCGGCGCGCGCACCCAATCTTCCTCAGCCGGCGCCATTTCCTCTCCCACAAAACCGGCCGCGGCGCGCATGCTGTAGAGCGGCAGGTGCGTGCGGTAGGGCAGCGGGGCAACCGGCGCCACGTGTTCCGAGAAAATGCGGTCGAGGGCGCGGGTGAAGGCGTCCACCGCTACGGTCTGCCGCTTGCCGACGCAAAGCGTGTTGGAGCAGGAATCCTCAAGCGACCGCAGCCAAGTCTCCGCGCTTCCGCCGGCCATGGCATCGCGAAAATGCCGTTCCATGGCCTCCAGCACTTCGGCGTCTTCGGGGTCGGCGATGTCGTCGAAGCGCTCCCGAAAACGCACCCAGCCGCGTCCGCTGGCAGGATCGACCAACAGGACTCCGGCGTTCCGCGCCGCGCGGCCCGGCAGGCACACTTCCAGCACCACGTACACGCCTTCCCGCAGCCCGCCGATAGGGACAACGCTTCCCGGCACGTTACTTATCCTATCTGCTTATCGGCGGGAACGCCAGCGCGCTCACCACATTGCAGACTTTTTCGACGCGGAGACGCGGAAACGCGGAGAAGATTTACAAAGGCCCGGATGTTGGGTAGGAGATCTTGCTCCGCGTCTCCGCGACTCCGCGTCGAAGTTTTGGCGGTCAGAGTTTTTTCCCGCCGCCGCGCTTCCCTCTGGTTTATGATGGCAGGATGCCAGGAATCGCGCTGTCCCTGAGCGGCCGCGCGGCTCTACGGGCGACCCCACGGCATATCTCAAGCGACGGTGATTAAGGAGATTCTTCATGCCATTGACAAAGAGAGCGATTGCAGAGTTCATCGGTACCTTTTGGCTCGTCTTCGGGGGCTGCGGCGCCGCGGTTTTCGCCGCCGCATTTCCAGGTCTGGGAATTGGCTTCCTGGGGGTGGCCCTGGCATTCGGGCTGACCCTCCTGACGATGGCGTTCGCCATCGGCCACATATCCGGCTGCCACATCAATCCGGCGGTCTCCGTCGGCCTGGTAGTCGGAAAGCGGTTTCCGGCTTCGGACCTGTTGGCCTACGTCGTGGCGCAAGTGGCGGGGGCAATCGCCGCCGCGGCGGTCCTCTACGTCATCGCCAGCGGGAAGGCGGGTTTCAGCCTGGCCGGCGGGTTCGCCTCGAACGGCTACGCGGAACATTCCCCCGGCGGGTACTCGCTGCTGGCGTGCCTGGTGGCCGAGGTGGTGCTGACGTGCTTTTTCCTCCTCATCATCCTGGGCGCCACCGACCGGAGGGCTCCGCAGGGCTTCGCCCCCATCCCCATCGGTCTCGGTCTGACGCTGATTCACCTGGTCGGCATTCCGATTACCAACACGTCGGTGAATCCGGCCCGCAGTACCGGTCAGGCGCTGTTCGTGGGCGGTTGGGCCATCGACCAGCTCTGGCTGTTCTGGGTGGCGCCGATTGTGGGCGCGATCGTCGCCGGTCTGATCTACTCGACCGTGTTCGGGGAAGCGGAGACTAGAGCTTCATCACGGCAGTAGGGTCCATCCAAGGTTGCGACGAGTAAGGTCTCGGCGACCGCTCCGTTGAAAATCACGCCTGACCAGCTACGGTGGCCTCCTGTTGGAGCGGCTCCAGGGTGACCTTGTATCCCAGGTTGCGGAGCGCCTTGGCCAGCTTCTGAGCCCGGCGTTTTTTGGCCTTGGGGTCGGTTTCGAGGCCTTGTTCGATGTAGCCGATGCCGTCGTGAAGAATCTTCCAGAGCAGACGGCCCAGCCGGTGGGCAATGGCCCAGATGGCTCCGTTGTACCCGAGCCGAGGCAGCAGCCTTCGGAATACGGATTGGAAATGACTCCCCTTTTTCTTGACGGCCGCCTGCGCCGCCTGGTTCATGATCCGCCGGGCAAAACGATTCCCCTTGGGGCAGCGGGAGTTGTGGTTTTGCTCTGCGCTGATGTTGCTTCCCGGACAGATCCCGATCCACGAACTGAGGTGGCCGGCCGAGGGGAAGGCGTCTGCATCCACTCCTACTTCGGCGATGATCTGCTGCGCCGAGTCCACGCCGAATCCGGGTATCTGGGCCACCCGGATCACCGCTTCCTCGTACGGCTTCAGTGCCTTGGCCGCTAGAGCGTCCAACTTCGCGATCTGTTCGTCCAGCAGGGCAAGCCGTTTCAAAAATAGCTTCAGCACTTCCAATTGAGTCGGTTCCGGGGAGCCGGCCAGCGCGTCGATCAACTCTTGTTGGGGGCACTTCAGACGGTCGTCGCCTAAGGCGGCTAGCTTGACGGGGTCGGTTTCCCCTTGCGCGAGCGCCTCCAGAATGCGCCTCCCACTGACCCCCAGCAGATCGCTAATCACGCCGGACAGCTTGATGCGCGCCTCTTCCAATAACGCTTCCAGTTGGCTCTGCAGTCGGACGCGCTCGCGCACCAGTTGGTGTTTGCTTCGGGTGAGGGTCCTCCATATCCGTTGCGCGGGACCCGGCACGAAGCTCAAAATCAACTCGTCGGCCAATAAGCGCCGCGCCAGCCGTTTGGCGTCGCCGAAGTCGTTCTTGCGGCCCTTGGGCGCTCGATTGGAATGGGCCTGGGCCAAATGCAGTTTGGCGAAATGCGGTTCCAGATCCAGCCACACCGGCTTCCAGTACTGCGCCGTCGATTCCATCACCACTTCGCTAACGCCGCGTTCCCGCAGCCAACTCACCACATGATTCCGCTCGCGGTTGCCCGCTCCAAATCGCCGGCACTCGAATTCGATTGCCTCGCCAGCGGGATCCACAACCTCCTCCGCCGTTGTGGCGACCACCACCATCAGGACCTTCTTGTGAATGTCGATTCCTGCTACCTTATAGGACATCTCTTCCTCCGGCGAGGAAGTGGCGGGACGCGCGACGAAGAAAATACGCACCGTTACGTGCTCATCGCCCTTCCTCGACGGAAGGGCAACGTCACAAGGATCGGTTCAAAACTCGCGTCCCGGACCATACTCTCTTACGGCCTCAACATCTCCAGAGCGGTTCCGACCTCTGCCATTCCTCACCATGTGAGATGCTACCGCCGCTAGCGCCCATTTTCATCACCTTTGGTGGGCCGCAGGCCCATGGGCACTCTCTTACGTTCGCGGCTCGGTTGGAAGTGTCGGCTCGTGGTATAATTATTCACAGGAAAGAATAATCAATCATCATGAGGCCCCGGGTCGGAATTGTCGGGTATCGCGGCTACAGCGGCGCGGAGCTGGTGCGCATTCTGGAGCGGCACGCGCGCGTGGAACCGGTGCTGCTCGAACATCGCCAGGGCGCGGTGGCCGAGGGCGAAGGCCAGGCCATCCGCAACTGGAAAGGCCCGCTCTCGCTTCCCTGCACCGCCGATGCGGTTCGGGCGGAACGCATCGCGCTGGTTTTTCTCGCTACGCCGCCCGAGGTTTCGATGGACCTGGCGCCGGCGATGCTCGGCGCGGGCGCACGCGTGGTGGACCTGAGCGGGGCCTTCCGTCTGCGTACGCCGGAAAATTACGCGGCCTGGTACAAAGCGGATCACACCCAGCCTGAGTTGCTGGCCGAAGCGGCTTACGGATTGCCGGAATTCTGCCGCGAGCGCATCCCGCAGGCGCGGTTGGTGGCCAATCCGGGCTGCTATCCCACCGCCGCCAACCTGGCCATACGGCCCCTGATCGATGCCGGGGTTGTGGACCGCGCGGCCGGCATTGTCTGCGATGCCAAATCCGGCGTGAGCGGCGCGGGGCGCAAGGCGACCCTCAACAACAGCTTCTGCGAGGTGACGGAGAACTTCACCGCCTATTCCGTGCTGCGCCACCGGCACGTGCCGGAGGTGCTGCAGATCTCCGGCCTGGAAGAGGGCGAATTGAGCTTCACGGCGCACCTGCTGCCGGTGGATCGCGGCATCCTCGAAACCATTTACTTCCGGGCGAAAGGCCTTGCCGGCGCCGAGGAACTCCTGGCCGTGTACGAAACGCGCTACGCCAAGGAGCCGTTCCTACGCCTGTACCAGCCCGGACGTATGCCCGATCTGCGCGGCGTGGCGCACACCAACTTCTGCGATATCGGCGTTGCCCTGGACGCGCGCACGGGCCGCGGGGTGGTGGTGAGCGCCATCGATAACCTGGTGAAGGGCGCGGCGGGCCAGGCGGTCCAGAACATGAACCTGATGCTGGGCTATCCCGAAACGGAGGGCCTGCTGTGAAGGTGTTGATCAAGCTGGGCGGCACGCTGCTCGACAGCGCGGACTCCCGCGAGCGTCTGGCCGCGCAGATTGCAGCGGCGCAAACCGCCGGAACCGAAGCCGTGGTGGTGCATGGCGGCGGCAAGCAGATGACCCGCTACCTGGCCGAACGCGGCATCGAGAGCCGGTTTGTGAACGGCTTGCGCGTCACCGGGCCGGAGACCGTGGACGCGGTGCTCAAGGTTTTTGCCGGAAGCGTCAATCATGAACTGGTGGCCAGCCTGAACCGGGCCGGATGCCGCGCCGTGGGCATCTCCGGCATCGATGCCCTGTTAGTGGAAGCCGAACAGATGGACCCGGAACTGGGCGCCGTCGGCCGCGTCACGCATTCCGACCCGGCGCTGCTCGATCTGCTGACGGCGCATGGCTATCTGCCCGTGGTGGCGTGCGTGGCCGGCGACCGGCGCGGCCGGATTTACAACGTCAACGCGGACCAGATGGCGGTGGCCTGCGCCGTGGCGTTCGGAGCGCGCCGCCTGATCTTCCTCACCGACGTGGAAGGCGTGCGCGACGGGGCCGGCCAGGTGCGGCCGGTATTGGACGCCGCCGAATGCGGGCGGCTGATCGCGGAGGGGGTAGCCACGGGCGGCATGCAGGCAAAGCTCCAGGCGGCGCTGGCGGCATTGCGCGGCGGCGTGGAGCAAGTGACGGTTGCGCCGGGCGCAGCCGCCAACGTGGTGGAACGAGTCATGACGGACGCAGCCGCCACCGGCACGCGCGTGATTTTAGGGGTGGAGGCGGCATGATCAGCGCACTGCGCGAGGATGCGTTCGCGGAATCGACGTTTCCTGGCAAACCGCCGGTGGTGCGCAAGGCCACGATGCGCGACATCCGGCCGATTCTCGACCTCATCAACGGGTATGCGGCCAAGGGCGTGATGCTGCCGCGTACCGAGTTCGAGCTCTCCGAAGCCATCCGCGATTTTTCGGTGGCGGTGCGGGATGGCCAATTGCTCGGCTGCGGCGCGCTGCACTTTTATACGCCGACGCTGGGCGAGATCCGGTCGCTCGCGGTCCACCCGGACGCCAAGACGCAGGGAGTGGGGCGCAAGCTGATTGGAGCGCTGGTCGAACAGGCGCAGGAGTATGAGCTGGACGCGGTTTTCGCGTTCACTTATGTGGTGGAGTTCTTTCGCAAGACCGGCTTCCATGAGGTGGAGCGCGGCGTTCTGCCCCTCAAGGCGTGGAAGGACTGCGTGCGGTGCCCGAAGTTTCAGGCCTGCGACGAGATCGCCGTGCTGCGCGTCCTGCGCCCCGACCGCTGGGCGGAAGCGCAACCGGAGCAGTGGGCGGCGCACAGCCCGGACGATGGGTATATACGGATTCCCACGCCGGCGACGGGCTAATGCGCGCAGGGCTCCGCCCGGCCGATGCCGGCGTCGTTCCCGGTATCCCAGAGCAGAGTTTCCTTGCCATCCGGGCACAGCGCAACGGCGCCCGCCTGGGTGATCTTCAGGGCCGCTCCCTGGCTATCGCCAATCTCGCGGCTCATTCCCACATCGGTCAGGAACAGAAGGCCCCATCGCTGGAACATTTCTCCCGTGCGGCGCTCGACGCCGTCATCGAATTTGACATTATTGTGCTGGTGCCCTTGCACCATGTGCTTCACGCCGAGCGCGTCCGCATAGGACTTCAGCAACTGCCTTTCGCCTGATTTCGAACCGGCCGGCGCGAACCACTCCTTGCCCTCGCCTAACCGAGCTTCGAGCATCGAGTTCGGGTCCGTAAGCTGGTAAGCGCCCTCTTGGATTTCGGCGGAGAGTTGCCGGACGGTGCGACCGCCCGTGTTCCCCGCGTGCGAGAAGAACCAGTCGCCCACGCGCGCTCCAAAAGGAAGGGAACAGAGAAATTCCCCCACGTCGCCGGCGCATGCACGCAGTCCGCTTAGAGGGATGCCGAGCCTTCCCCAATCCGCGAGGCGCTCCTTGGTTTGGCTGCCATCGGGCGGCGCGAGCAGTTCCGCTTCGTGATTGCCTGTCAGAACGATCACCTCGCCCCTCTGGCCGCGGGCCGCCGCTTGCAAACTGCGAAGGAGGCTCAGAACGTCCGCCGGACGCGGTCCCTTATCGATCATGTCGCCGGTCACCACGAGCACGGAATCGCCCGCGCTCCAGGTTGCGCGCTCCGGCGCGGCGGGTCTTGAAGGGACGATCCGCGCCGCCGCCAGAAGCCTGATGAGCCGCTCGTAATCCCCGTGTATGTCCCCAATCGCCCAGAGAGTGGCCGGTTGGTCTCTCTCGACGATGGGCGGGTATCTAGCCCAGTCGCGCTTGTCGTAGGAACCGGCCCACGCGGCATGGGCAACCCACCAAAGAACCAACCCGGCCGCGATCGCTTCCAAACTCCGCCTTCTCATGGCTGCTAAGAGCGTAGCAAAGTCTTACCGTTTGGGAGCGAAGCCCGCCGTCAGCGTAACCATCACGCTGCGGCCCGCCATCGTTTGGATCAAATCCCCCGCATTCGGCACGAATATGGCCCCCCCGAGCACGGCCTTTGTTGCCGCCGTGACGCCGGTAATGCTCTCATGGTTGAAAAGGTTGTTGCAGGAGAAACCGAGTTTGCTCCCCCGGAACAAGCTCTCGCCCTTGAACGTGTAATTAAAGTTCAAGTTCATCACGTTGAAGGGGCTGATCTCCACGGCCTGGTCCACCGGGAACGCGATCTTAGCTCCGTTGATGGTGTAGGTCAGCGTCTTGTTGTCGTCCCACATCCTGCCGACGCGCTTTCCCAGGACGCCGATGTCCCAGTTCTTGTGCTGGTAAAAAAGGCCCCCCGTTTCGATGCTGTCCGGCGCGTCCGCCACCCACAGTCCGCCGTTCGGATAGTTCGGGCCTTCCGCGTATTTCGCCGAATTCAACGACCCGTTCAGATACAAATTGAACCCATGGCCAACTACGATGTTGCTCTCCGCTTCCAGTCCCCTCGTATTCGATGGGCCGGTCTGCGTCCACACATCTTCGCCCGTCGCGGTGTCCGTGTACGCCGCGTAGCCGTTCTGGTAGTGAATGTAGAAGGCGTCGGTATCGAGCGTCCACCGGTTATACTTGGTCACCGTGCCGACCTGGTATACCTTCGCCAGCGTGGGGTTCGCGTTGGTCGTAATGTTGCCGCCCGGCACGTCGAAGAGGCTGGTCGGCGGCGCTTCGGAACCTTCCGCGAATTGCCCGTAGAACGCCGTGTTCCTGGCCGCCTGGTAATGCGCGGTCCCGGTCGGCAGCCAGTTGTTCCAGCTATAGTTGTGCGTCACGAACGCCGCCCCGCCGGCGCAGGTGGGGGTGCCGCTCACCGGATCTTTCCCCTGAGTTCCGCCCAGGCATCCAACCGTGGCGCCGTCCTGGTACTGATTCAGCACCAAGCCCTCCCAGTTGGCCTTGACGCCCACCGTGATCGTCAGTTTCTGCGTCGCTCTCAAGGCGTATTGCACAAACGGCTGGTACGATTGGGTGATGAAATGCTCGTGGAAATTGGGCAGCGGCACAAGTTGCTGCGTGAGGGTGTTCATGTCTTGCTGATAGCGGTCCGTGTAGGCCCAGTTGTACCACATCCCCGCCGTGAAGATGCCCATCCCGTCGTCATGGCTCAGCGTCGCAATGTCGCCGGCCTGCCGGTAGCCGTTCAGCTTGTCCACGCTGCCGGTCGCGATGCCGGCCGCCGTGTTGGCGATGGTAGGGTTGGCGAACGGCTCCGTGTTCCAGTATCTGTACGTATATGCCTTGTTGTCGAACTTCCATCCGTTGCCCAAGTCCGAGTTGAAGCCGATGTACTCGAAGTCCGTCTGCACGTGGTAGAAGTTGAAGCCAAAGTAATAACCGTTCAGCGCCCCGGTTGAGGTCGTTACGTCGTTGCTCAACAGGAAGTTATTGCCGTATTCCGCCACCTGAGCGCGCGTCGGGCTCGTATTGGTCGGGGTGTTGTTCCAAAGGTCGACGATGCCGGTGAATAGCGTGATGCTCGTCCGCGGGGACACTCTGTACTGGTATTTGAGCGAGCCCGCGTCGCGCTTCTGGTAGTTATACGTCTGGTATCCGCTCGAATCCATTTGGTGGACGTCGAGCCAGAGGCTGTTCCGGTTGCCGGGACCGAACAGCCCGGAGTCATAGTCCATGCTCATGAAACGGGTCTGCCACGAGCCGTAAGACACGGTGGCGCGGATATCGGGACTTGCCTGCAGGTCCTGCGACTGCAGGTTGATCGATCCGCCGAAAGTGGATTGCCCGACGGTCTGGGCTTGGCCGGGGCTGCGGTCGAAGTCCGTCGATCCGATCCACTGAGCCGGAAAATTCGCCCATGTATGATGCGAGACGCTATTGGTGTCGGTAAACGGGATGCCGTCCCAAGTGACGTTATAGAGGCCGTCCGCGAGGCCCCGGAAATAAGTCTTGCCTTGGCCGAGGCCGGCGCCATTGGGACTGAGCGTGAATGTTCCCGGCGAATAATTGATCACTTCGCCGTAATCCGCGATGGGCGTTTCGAAGTTCCTGATGAAGCTGCCGCCGATCTCCGTCTTGGCGGCTGTCGCGTCGAGCGTGTTGCCTTCGGGCGCCGTCTTCATTGCCAGCGGCGCAAACCCTTCCACCGTGACCGCCTGAGTCATGCTGGCGACCACCAGCGTCACCGGAACATCCACCGCGCCGCTGCCCGAAACCTGCACGCCGCCCACATGAAACTCGGCAAATCCCGGCGCCGTCGCATTCACCGAGTACGCCCCCGCCGCCGTCACCGAGGCCGAGAAATGGCCTTCGCCATCGCTGGCCGCCGTACTGACCGCGCCCGACGCCTCGTTCTTCACCGTCACTGCCGCATCCGGCACCGGTTTTCCGGCCGGGTCCAATACCGTACCTCCGACCGCCAGCGGAGCCGCCGCCGTTTGCGCGGTGAGGCGGTTCGTCCCCGCCATCGAGAGCAGCATGTACGCACTGATGGCGGCTAACTGCAGGAAACTCGCAAATCTCTTGCCAACAATTCCTGCGAAGATACGCTTCCATCGATTCACGGCGCCTTGCATCGGTTGACTTCCCCCTTTTGAGAATGAGACAGCCCAATTTCATCGACAATATCCGTTCCGCGTGACGATGTTATGTCGGTCTCGTTACAACATGGCAACAAGTACTGGCCGGCGCGGAAACGTACGAATTCGCTCGAAGCAGACGCTCGGGCGCCTGACAACCGTATGAAAGTGGGCGTCCGCGGCCAAGTCACGATTCCGAAGGAGATCAGAACCCGGAAATACCGCCGGCAGGGCGGATCGCGTTCGCGCATTCTGGCGGATTTTCTTATGGGCGCCCATGCGCAGACCCAGGCGAACAGGCTTTTGTCGCGCGACCGCGGGTTCTATGGGAAGCTCTTTCCGTCTCTGCAGGTAGTCGATCCCTCTCGCGTCAGGGAGTGACCTCCGCCCTGCTATCATAAGGAATCATGCCGGACGTTACCCCTACGGTCGTCATCGTGGGGCGGCCCAACGTTGGCAAGTCCACCCTCTTCAATCGCATTACAGGGCAGCGGCGCGCGATTGTCGGCGATGAGCCGGGTATCACGCGCGACCGCATTTACGGGCTTGCCGAGCACGATGGCCGCCGCTTCGAGATCATCGACACCGGGGGGATACTGGTCAACCCTCACGAATATATTCCCAGCCAGATCCTGCTGCAGGCCGAAGTGGCGCTGAAGAAGGCGTCGCAAGTGATCCTGCTGGTGGATGGGCGGGCCGAAATCACCGGCGCCGACCGCGACCTGGCGCAAATGCTGCAGCGCCTGGGCAAGCCCGTCGTGCTGGCGGTGAACAAGATCGATACCGCCGCGCGCGAGATTCTGGCGAACGACTTTTACGGGCTGGGAATCGCCGACGTGTTTCCGTTATCGGCGGAGCATGGCATCGGCGTGGATGCGCTGCTCGATCGCGTCACGGCCGGCTTCCCGAAGGACGCCGAGCCGGAAGCGGCCGGCCCGGAGAGCATCAAGATCGCCATCATCGGCCGGCCCAACGTGGGGAAATCGACGCTGCTCAACGCGCTTACGGGGCAGGAGCGCGCGATTGTCTCACCGGTGGCCGGAACCACGCGCGACGCCGTGGATGAGACGGTGGTGCGCGACGGCGTGGAGTACGTGTTCGTCGATACGGCGGGCATCCGGCGCAAGGGCAAGACCGAGCTCATGGCGGAGAAGTTGAGCGTGGTGATGGCCCGCCGCAATATTCGCATGGCCCACGTGGTTCTGCTGGTGCTCGATGCCTCCGAGGGCCTGGTGGGCCTGGACGCCACGATCGCCGGCTACGCGCATGAAGGCGGGCGCGCGCTGATTCTCTGCGTGAATAAGTGGGACCTGAACAGCGGCCAGAAACGGGAATTCGAGGAGAATGCGCGCGATCATTTTAAATTTCTGGATTATGCGCCCATCGCGTTCATCTCGGCCAGGACCGGCGCGGGCGTACAGGCGCTGTTCCGGACGATCCGCGAGGCCTACGAATCCGCTTCGCGGCGCATTTCGACCGGCGAGCTGAATCGCTTCCTGGACCGGCTTAAGTTCGAGGAGCGCAAGATCTTCTACATCACGCAGCACTCGATACGCCCGCCCGCGTTCGCCGTTTTCACGGACGGCCGCGGCCCGCTGCACTTCTCCCACGAACGCTACCTGATGAACCAGATCCGCAAGCGTTTCGATTTTCGAGGCACGCCCATTCTGGTGGAGACCAGGGCTAAAGGCAAGCCGCGTAAGAGGTAGCGTGAGTGGGGCACGTTTGCGTTTTGCCGCGTCATCCCCTTAGACTAGAGGGCATAATCATGAAAGTGTCCATACTCAATCCAGGAGGGTGCTGGTATGTGGAATAAACGCCGGGAAGAAGAACCGCCACGTCCTTCTACTCCCTCGGTCCCCCCAGCTTCGCAGCCCGTGGCGCAGATTCCCAGAGAACCCAAGAAGGAGATTATGCCTGTGTCCAGCATGCCCGTTGGAAGACTCGAACCGGAAAGCCGCGGTGGTTCGGCTAGCATCGGAAAGGCCGTGAAGATTGTCGGCCAGATTTTCAGCAAAGAAGACCTGTACATCGATGGCGACGTCGAAGGCACCGTCGAGGCGTTGGAGAATAAGCTTACCATCGGTCCGCACGGCAACGCCAAGGCCGGGATCAAGGCGCGTGAAATGGTGCTCCAGGGGAGCATTCAGGGCAACGTGGAAGCCCTCGAGAGGGTGGAGATCAAGAAGGACGCCCGGCTGGTGGGGGACGTCCGCACGGCGCGGATCGTGATCGAGGACGGCGCGTATTTCAAGGGCAGCATCGACATTGTGAAGCCCGAGCCGGTCAGGGTCGCGCCGAAACCGCAGCCGGCGGCCGCTCCATCGGTCGCGCCCACTCCGGCACATGCCGGGGCCCCGGCGGCTGGACCCGAGAGGCGCTAAGCGATCTGAATCGAGCCGTCCCATGAAGTTTCCAGGTCCGCTGAGAAGCCTTTTGCGAGGCCCGAACGCGCCGCCGGGAAATGGGACAGCCGCGCCCGTGCCCGCCCAAACTCCGCGCGCGGATTCCGCGCCGCGCCGGGGAGCGGCGGAGGATTCGCCCGCCGCGCGGTCAAGCCGGGGACTGGAGGAATTCTTCTCGCACATTCGAGGACAGTCCGGCCTGACAATCCTGGAACTCGGCGGCGCCACCCAACAGAACGTCAGCTTCATCACCAACCTGGGCCATCGCCTATATTCGGAAGACTTCCTGCAAATTCTGAACGACTCGTTCGGCGAGGACAAGGCGGACCAGTCCAATCCGGGGCGCATCGATTACTTCATCCGCCAGACGCTGGATTATCCGGACGAACATTTCGACGGAGTTTTGATCTGGGATCTGCTGGAGTATCTGGAGCCCGCACTGCTGGCGGCGGTGGTGGACCGTTTGCGCAAGGTGGTGCGGCCGAACAGCTATCTGCTGGCGTTTTTCCACTCCGACGACAAGCTGGAGGCGGTCCCGATCTACACGTTCCGGATCATGGCCATGAATGCGCTTCAGGTGACGCAGCGCGGGACGAGGAGTCCGGCGCAGCTTTTCAATAACCGCGGCGTGGAGAGGCTCTTCGGAAAATTCGAATCGGTTAAGTTCTTCCTGACGCGCGAACGCTTGAGGGAAGTCATCGTTAAGACGTAAGGTCGCGGAAAGAACAGCGAGGATTTGGAGGCTGCCGGAGTGTAAGCCGGTTTCTGTGCCCTTGCGGGTGACAGTCATTCCTCTCGACCGCACATTACTGTACGGCTCTAGCGACCTACCCGGGAGTCCAACGGGACGGGCCGCCCCTTCTCCCCTATTTGGTCTTGCTCCGCGTGGGGTTTTCCCTGCCGGCGGAATTACTCCCGCCGCGGTGCGCTCTTACCGCACCATTTCACCCTTACCCTCCGTTGCCGGAGGGCGGTATATTTTCTGTGGCACTTTCCGTAAGGCCTCTCGACCTTCCCGGCCGTTAGCCGGCACGCCGCCCTGCGGAGACCGGACTTTCCTCTCCCGTTGCCGGAAGCGACTGTCCGTCCGGCAGCCTCACCTTCCCATTGTTGCACCGCGGCGGCCCAAACTCGCGGTCTCAGGACAGGTATAATTGAGACGTGCGATTCCTTACGACCCTCCTACTCGCCCTTTGCCTTGCCGGCTGCAACCGCAGCGCCCAGAACAAAGAGGCCGTGCGCCAGGGCATCCTCGATCACCTGAAGGAGCGCCAATTCAGTATGACGACCATGAACGTGGACGTCACAGCGGTGCAGTTCAACGGAACTCACGCGGAGGCCACGGTGTCGGTGTACCCGAAGGCCGCGACCGCCGCGGACGGCATGGTCATGAAATATAAACTGGAGCAACAGGGCGGCAAGTGGGTGGTGGCGGGCCGCGGCGAAGGCGCAGGCATGCCGCACGGAGGCGCGGCGGCTCCGGGTTCGGCCATGCCCGGCGCAGCCAGCCCGCATGGTGGCGCGGCCATGCCGCCCTCCGGCGGAAGCATGATGCCGTCGCCGGGAGACCTGCCGCCCGCCGGCCAGAAAAAATGAAGCGCGTCGCAATTCTGGGAGGCGGTCCCGCGGGCGCGTTCGCGGGTGAGTTGCTGGCAAAGGCAGGCTTGAACGTCACGCTGTTCGACGAAAAGCTTGCGTGGGAAAAGCCTTGCGGCGGCGGGCTTACTTACAAGGCATATAATCAGTATCCGTTCCTGATCGAAAACGACACGCCCAAGAGGTTTGTCCGGGAAACCGTCCTGGCGGCGTCCGGCGGCGGCGAAGCCACGTTGAAACTCGACCAGCCGCTGGTGATCTACTCCCGGCTGGACTTGAACCGCATGCTGCTCGACCGCGCGGGGGCAGCCGGAGCGCAGATCGAAAAGGCGCGGGTCGGGGAAATCACGCGCAGCGGCGCGGGGTGGCGGCTGCGCACCAGCGGCGGCATTGCTGAGGCGGACTTCTGCATTGTGGCTACGGGCGCGCGCAACCCGCTACGCGACGTGGGGACCCAGCTTATGGCCAGGGACGCCATGCCCGCGCTGGGGTACTACGTGCCGGGCGACCAGGACCATATCGATATTCAGTTCCTGCCGCGCCTGGAGGGTTACATCTGGATCTTTCCGCGATGCGGACACCTCTCGGTGGGCATCTGCGGAAAGGGCGAGCCGGCCAGCTCCCTGCGCAAGCGCCTGGAACAATTCATGACCGAACGCGGAATGCCTTGGAAGGGCGCGGCGTTTTACAGCCACCTGTTGCCGTCGCTCGATTCCGGGTCGTGGCGCAACAACCGGGTGGCGGGCGATGGGTGGATGGCGGTGGGAGACGCCGCCGGACTGGTAGACCCCATTACCGGCGAGGGCCTTTACTACGCCGTGCGCTCGGCGGACCTGGCGGCGCGGGCGTTGCTTGCCGATAACGGCGCGGCGGCGGAAAGGGAAGCGCGGTACCGGCAGTCGCTGCGCCAGGACTTCACGGGGAACCTGGAGTTCGGATCGCGGCTGGCCAAACGCGTGTACCGAGGCAGCTTCTTCTTCGAATCGGTGCCCTCCCGCATGGTGCAGTTCACGCGCCGCAGCCCGCGCTTTTCGGCCATCATGCAGGACTTGTTCGCCGGCCGGCAGACTTACGAAGCGCTGAAGCGCCGCCTGCTGCGGAATCTGAACGGCAGCCTGTACGAGATCGGCATGAGCATCGGATTCAGCCGGCTGGTGCCCCGCAAGGCGGGGTCGGTTTAACGTGGCGGGGAATCGGGGGGCCGAGACCCTGCGAAGAAAGGTCGAGATGACTCCGGCCCACAAGCGTGGGCACCCCGCTGCAGGCAAGACTGCCTGCGCCACACACACGTAGAGCAGACATGAAGCATTCGAGGTCCGAGGAGCTGTTTCGCAGGGCGGTGGAGATTATACCAGGCGGGGTCAACTCGCCCGTGCGGGCATTCCGCTCCGTCGGCGGCAATCCGCCGTTCATCGCCCGCGGCCAGGGCGCGCACATCTTCGACGTGGACGGCAACGAGTATATCGATTACGTGTGCTCCTGGGGGCCGCTGCTGCTGGGGCACCGTCACCCGGAGATTGTGGCGGCGCTCGAACGCGCGCTGCGGACGGGTACCAGCTTCGGGGCGCCCACGGAGGCGGAAGTGGAGCTGGCCGAGGCCATACGCGACGCCGTGCCGTCGGTAGAAATGGTCCGGCTGGTGAACTCGGGCACCGAGGCCACGATGTCGGCGATTCGCGTGGCGCGCGGGTTCACGGGGAGGGACCTAGTCGTCAAGTTCGAAGGCTGCTACCACGGGCACGTGGATTCGCTGCTGGTGAAGGCGGGCTCGGGAGTCGCGACCCTGGGCATCGCGGATACGCGCGGCGTGCCCAAGGCGTTTTGCGATACGACCATTGCCCTGCCGTACAACCGCCCGGAAGCCGTGGAAGAGGCTTTCCGCGCGCATGGGAAGCGGATCGCGGCGGTGATTGTGGAGCCGGTGGCGGGCAACATGGGATGCGTGGCGCCGCTGGCCGGTTACCTGGAGGCGTTGCGGGAAATCACGGCGCGCCACGGAGCGCTGCTGATTTTCGACGAGGTGATGACCGGCTTCCGCGTGGCATTCGGCGGCGCGCAAGAGCGGTTCGGGATCCGTCCGGACCTGACCACGTTGGGCAAGGTGATCGGCGGCGGACTGCCGGTGGGCGCGTACGGCGGGCGCAAGGACATCATGAGCATCGTGGCGCCGTCGGGGCCGGTCTACCAGGCTGGGACTCTATCCGGAAATCCGCTGGCGGTGGCCGCCGGGCTGGCCATGCTGCGCCATCTGAAGGCGCATCCCGAGGTCTATGGCCAGCTCGAAGCGCGAGCGGCGGAACTGTGCGGCGCGGCGCCGGCGGGGGTCACGGTGAACCGGGTTGGCTCCATGTTCACGTTCTTCTTCACGGAGGGACCGGTAACGGATTACGAATCGGCCAAGCGTTCCGATACGGCGTGCTTCGGCAGGTATTTCCGGGCCATGCTGGAACGCGGAATCTACCTGGCCCCCTCGCAGTTCGAGGCTGCATTCGTGTCGGCCGCGCACACGGAAGAGGACATCCGAAAGACCGTGGCCGCGGCGGGCGAAGCGTTTCTGGCGTGAAGGGCTACGCCGCGTCCCGTATTTCGACGGCGAGGCGCTTGCCCAGTGCGGCGAAGGCTGCTTCGATTCGATCGAGGCGAGTGCGGTATCCGAAGTCGAACAGGCGGTCAACCATGGCTGTGGGTATACTCAGCCGGCGGGCCAACTCGGCCTTGCGCATGCCGGAGGCCAGGAAAGCTGTGTAGAGTTCCGTCTTGGCGGCCTGGAGGGCTGACAGACGGATAAACCGGTACTGCTTTCCGCGCGGCTTACTCGGAAGCGGCAGTGCCTCGCCATTGCGAATATGTTCCTGAATGAGCGTTTGTAGCAAGGCGGCCGCCATGTCAAGCGACTCTTCTTCTGTGTCTCCTTGCGAAACGCCCCAACCGAAGTCGGGAATGGTGATGACGAACCCGCCCTCTTCGGCAGGCTTGAACAACGCGGCGTATTCCATATGCGTTCTCACTTTCCCTTGATCCCCAGTTCCTTGAGGATGCTATGGTAGGTCCCGGTCTTAATCTCCTTGCCCGGAGGGCGAGGGACCGTCGTGCGGCGCCCCTGATAGTAAACGACCCAATGCTTGGTTGCGTCTCCCACCAAGCATCCGAGCTTTTCGAGCTTTCGCTTCAGTCGCTCGCCGTCACATGTCCGCCGGATTCCGGAATAGCAGGACGGCGCGGGGTCGACTCCGGCTTCTTCTCGAGGGCCAAGTCTACCACTTCTTCCATGGCTTTCACGAAGTGGATCTTCATCTCGCCGATCTGCTCGCTCTTGAGATCCTCGCGGACGTTGACCTCGTTTTCGAACGGCATAATGACCTCGCGCACGCCGCTGCGCTTGGCGGCCAGCACCTTCTCCTTGATGCCGCCGACGGGCAGCACCTGGCCGGTGAGGGTGATCTCGCCGGTCATGGCAAGGTTGGTGCGGACGCGGCGGTCGGTCAACATGGAAAGCAGCGCCGCCGCCATGGTGATGCCAGCCGAAGGGCCGTCCTTGGGAATGGCGCCGGCGGGGACATGCACATGGATATCGCTGGTCTTGAACAGTTTGGGATCGATGCCGTATTTCTTGGCGTTGCCGCGCACCCAGGTGAGCGCCGCCTGCACGGATTCCTGCATGACGGGGCCGAGCTGCCCGGTCATGATCAGGCCTTTGCTGCCGCCGGGCATGCGTCCCGCTTCGATAAAGAGGACGTCGCCGCCCACCGGCGTCCACGCAAGTCCCACGGCCACGCCCGCGCGGCGGGTGCGCTCGGCCACTTCGGTATCGGTGCGGAAGCGGGGGGCGCCGAGGTCCTTCTCCACCAGTTGCAGCGTCACCTCGGTCTTCTCTTCGCGCACCCCCTCAGCGATGCGCCGCGCCTGTTTCCGGCAGATGGCACCGATTTTCTGCTCCAGGTTGCGCACGCCCGCCTCGCGCGTATAGCGCTGGATGATGAAGCCCACCGCTTCCTCGGTGAAGTGGATATCCTTTTCCGGGTCGAGACCGTTGTCGGCGGTCTGGCGCGGGATCAGGTAACGGAAGGCGATGATGGTCTTTTCATGCTCGGTGTAGCCTTCGAGAGGAATGATCTCCATGCGGTCCCGCAGGGCGTCGGGCACGGGGTCGAGCACGTTGGCGGTGGTGATGAAGAGGACCTTGGAGAGATCGAAGGGCACATCCAGGTAGTTGTCGCGAAAGGTGGAGTTCTGTTCGGGATCGAGCACTTCGAGGAGCGCGGAAGCGGGGTCGCCGCGAAAATCCCGGCCGAGCTTATCGACTTCGTCGAGCATGAAGACGGGATCGTTGGTTCCGGCCCGCCGCAGCCCTTGAATAATCTGGCCGGGGAGCGCGCCGATGTAGGTTCGCCGGTGGCCGCGGATCTCGGCTTCGTCGTGCATGCCTCCCATGGAGATGCGCGCGAACTTGCGGCCCAGGGAGCGCGCGATGGATTTCCCGAGCGAGGTTTTCCCTACTCCGGGCGGACCGACGAAGCACAGGATGGGGCCCTTCAACACGGGACGCAGTTGCAGCACAGCGAGGTAGTCCAGGATGCGATCCTTCACTTTTTCCAGGTCGTAGTGATCTTCGTCGAGGATTTCAGCTGCGCGCTTCACGTCCACCTGCGAACCGGAGGAGAGGCTCCACGGAAGGGTAGACATCCACTCGAGGTAGGTTCGCGTGACGCCGTACTCGGGCGAGGCCGGAGACATCCTGGAGAGGCGGGTCAGCTCGCGGACGGCTTCGGTCTTGACTTCCGGGCTCATCCCGGCGGCATCCAGCTTCTTGCGCAGATCTTCGATATCGCGCGACGATTCGTCGCCCTCGCCGAGCTCCTTCTGGATGGCTTTCAACTGCTCGCGGAGGTAGAATTCGCGCTGGCTGTCGGAAAGCTGGCCCTGGACCTGCGACTGAATGCGGCTGCGCAGTTCGAGCAGCTCCAGTTCGCGAGTCAGGTCGAGGTTAATTTCGTTGAGGCGGACGCGCCCATCCGGCTGCTCGAGCAATTCCTGACGCTCGGCGGCGCTGAGCGAGGGCACGTTACCGGCCACCCAATCGGCCAGGCGGCCGGCTTCCGGGATCTGGACGGCCGTGGATGCCAGGTCGTCGGATAGATTCGGGGTCGCCTCCACGATCTGGCGGAACAGGCCGACCACATTTTGGCGGAGCGCTTCCACCTCCGTAGTAATTTCCGGCTCGATTTCCGGAATGCGTTCGACGCGGGCCTTGAGAAACGGCTCGGTGGCGGTGAATTCGCGCGTGCGGATGCGCGCGATGCCTTCGCAGAACAGGAGGAAGTTCTCTTTGGGAGCGCGGATGGCCTTGTGCATCACGCACACAGTACCGACTCCGTAGAGGTCCTCCGGCTTGGGGGATTCCACCCGCGGATCGAGCTGGGACACCACCGCGATGGTGCGATTTTCGCCCAAGGATTGGACCAGCGCGACGGAGGCAGGACGCCCCACCGTGATGGGCAGCATGGCGCCCGGAAAGATCACCGTGTCGCGCACGGTGAGCACCGGCAGTTCTTCGAGGGCATCCGCAGGCTTGGGCGCGGGTTCGAGTTGTTCTTCTTCAACAGGCATGGCTATAGGGCTATTTCGGTTCAAAGGGCCAGACGGCGGTGGTGGTGTAGCCGCCATCGACGGCAATCACCTGGCCGGTGATGAAATCGGAGCCGCGTCCCGCGAGGAACACGGCCAGCGGAGCGACATCCTCCGCCGTCCCCGGGTTCGGATTCGCCTGGCAGCCCTTCAGCCAGTCCCGCATGGTTTGCGACTGCCAGACGTGACGGTTCAAATCGGTTACGATGAACCCCGGCGCGATGCAATTCACCTGGATGTTGTAGCGCCCCCACTCCGCGGCCAGAACCTTGGTCAACTGCGCCAGCGCTCCCTTGGACATGGCGTAGACCGAAAGGTAGGGCAATCCGAGAAGCGACATCAGGCTCCCGATGTTGATGATCTTCCCGCCTTGTCCGCGAGCGATCATGCGCGCGCCGAACTGCTGCGTGAGCCGCACGATGCCGGTCAGGTTGGTGTCCATGACCGTTTGGTACTCGGCTTCGGTGAACTCCTCGAAGCGTTTGCGGATGACGGTTCCCGCCACGTTGACGAGAATGTCCGGAGCGCCCACGGCCTCTACGGCGCCGGCGATGGATTGCGAATCGCAGACGTCGAGGCGCAAAGCGCGGCCCCCGATTTCAGCGGCGCGGGCTTTCAATTCCGCCTCCGAACGGGCCGCCAGCGTAACGGTCGCGCCTGCTTCCGCCAACTGGCGCGCGATGGCGAGGCCGATTCCACGGCTCGCGCCTACGACCAGCGCCGTCTTATCCTGCAAGGAGAATATTCGCACGCCACATTATACCTTTCCGGCATTGAAACACGCGCAATGCGACGCGGTGTATACTTTCAGACTACCGGAACTTGAATTGGCGATTGCGATCGCGAGGGAGGTTATGCGATGACCGATACGGATGGCGCGCCGGGGCAAGGCCGCCGGGCGTTTCTGAAAGAACTGGCGGGCGCGGGCGGCGCCTTGCTGATGGCGGAACAGGCCGGGCGCCTGACGGCACAGACGGCCGCGGTTCCGGACTGGAAGAAGCAGATGGGTCTCGAGACGTATACGGTTCGGGACCTGGAGGCCAAGGATTTCGAAGGGACCATGGCCAAGGTGGCCGGGATCGGGTACAAGGAAATCGAGCCCGCTACCAGCTACGGGCGGCTCGATCCCAAGGCGTTTCGCGCGTTGATGGACCGATTGGGGCTGACCGCGGTGAGCACACACGTGGGCGCTACGGACAATGCCGATTTGGAGAAGCAGCTTGAGGGATACCAGACGATGGGGATCAGGTATACCGAAATCAACGGCGGCGGCGCTGGTGGCGGGCGTGCGGCCACACCGGCGCCGGCAGGCGCGGCGGGAGCGCGGGGCGCGATGACGGAGGAATCCGTGAAGCGAAGGGCCCAGGAGATCAACCGGCACGGGGAGATCGCGAAGAAGTTCGGCCTCAAGATGCTGATCCACAACCACACGGGCGAGTTCGAGCTGCTGGAAGGCGGCGAGAAGACGCAGTACGACGTGCTGCTGGCGGAGACGGATCCGGCGCTGGTGGCGATGCAGCTCGATATCGGCTGGGCCTCCGTGGCGGGGCAGAACATCCTGGCAATGTTCAAGAGAAGCCCGGGCCGGTTCGAACTATGGCACGTGAAGGACGCACGGGGCATCAAGGCCATGGCCGCCTCGATGAGTTTGCCGGAGCGGCAGAGCGCGGCCTATCTGGTTCCGGTGGGGCAGGGAGAGATCGATTACAAGGCCATCTTCGCCAATGCGTCGTTGGCGGGCATGAAGCATTTTTGCGTGGAGCAGGACAACGCCGCGTCGTGGGGCGATTCGATGGCGGCGGCTGGGGCGAGCTATCAGGGGTTGATGAAGATTCTGTCGTAGTCATTTGGGGGAGCGACGGACGCTGGAGCGCATTTTTATATTGACATGGACTAGTTTTTGATACAAACTAGATTTCATGAGAGACGATTCCCCAGCGCAGACTGCCTCGTATGGGCGGCGGGCTGCCGCCTATTGGTTTGTCGATGGGCTGCCAGAGATTCTGCTCGGGCTGGTGCTCGTCGTCTTTGGCGCATTGGCGATGCTGTGGCGCATCGGTGGGCCCGGGCAATTGCGGCGGTTCGACTTCGCGGTTTTCTTCGCGGGGATCATCCTCTATGGGAGCCTGGGGCGTAGGTTCCTCGATTTCCTGAAATTACGCTTCACCTATCCACGCACGGGGTATGTGCAACCGCCCGAAGAAGACGAGTGGCGGGTTGAGACGATGACTACTCTTGACCTGCGGCATCGGCCGCCGGCTCGGGAAAACGTGACGTCCTTCCACCTGCGGACGGAGTTGCCGATCGTGTTCGTCGCCTTCTTATGGTCATCCGATTGGTCGTCCGGCGGGAGCGAGATAGGGCGCTGGTACGCGCCCCTGGCGACGATTGCGTTGGCGGCGGCGCTTTATGGCCTGAACCGGAGATCGGAGCATCCCTATCGGTGGTGGCCGGCGCTGATCCTGGCGCTCGTGGGGTTGGCGTTCCTGTGGGTGGACGTCCCGGGGCCATTGCGCCACCCACTGCCGCTCTTGTTGGCGGGACTATGGCTGGCGGTACAGGGCGCCTACACGCTGCTGCACTATCTGCGTGCGAATCCGCAACCGCAGAGAGCGGAGGGCGTGAAGGCGTGACCGATCAAGCCCAGGAGATCGCCCAGCTGGATCGCATGATCCACGAACCGGCGCGGCTGACGATCATGCTGATCCTCGATGGCGTCAGCGAAGCGGACTTCCTCTATTTGCAGCGCGAAGGCGGATTCACGCAAGGGAATCTGTCTGGCCATTTGACGAAGCTGGAAGACGCCGGGTACGTGGAAATCGAGAAGAAGTTCAAGGGCAAAGTGCCGTTGACCTTGTGCCGCCTCACGGGCGCGGGCAAGGCGGCTTTTGCGGGGTACTCGCAGCGCATGATGGGTCTGCTGAAGGGCAACGGCTCGGCGGGTTGATCGCGTCCACTCCAGGCGTACGCGGAGAGCATCTTGAGGGTGTGCGAGTTCTACTTGTGGACGCCGTGCTCTGCAGGCGCAACTCGTGCTGAAGCTGGAGGCGAGAAAGGGACCGATTCAAATCCTGACGATCGATGGGGTTGAGAAGCCTTCCGCGAATTAGGGCACATTCACGGCGGATTCATCTTGCATCGGCTATGCTTTAGCGGGGAGAGTTATGCGCGTGAGACTGTGGATCGGGTTGGCGGCGGCGGCCGTGCTGGCGGCTGGGGCGGAGAAGCGGCTGGAGATGAAGGATCTGCCGCCGGCGGTGCGGAAGACCGTTCAGGAACAGACACAGGGGGCCGAGATCAAGGGGCTATCGAAGGAGACAGAGGACGGCAGGACATCGTACGAGGTGGAAACCATAACGGGCGGCAAGCACCGCGATTTCGAGGTGAACGCCAAGGGGGCGGTCACGGAAGTGGAGCTGGAAACGGCCATTGAAAGCATCCCGGCCGCGGCGAGGGCGGCGATCGAAAAGCGGGCATCTGGCGGGAAGGTCGGGAGAGTGGAGACGATGACGCGGGGCGCGGCCACATTTTACGAGGCGGGGTACACGGGTAAGGATGGGAGAAGGCGCTCCGTGCTGGTGAAGCCGGACGGGACTGAGACCTGGGATTGAGATTCGTTTGACGGCGTGGATTGGGACCTGCGGGAGAAACACCGGCGGCAGGGACCACCGGCGGTACAGAGGCATCACGGCTTCGCTGTGGTTGGCAGGCGTAAGCGCCTGCCCCACTGGCATCAGCGCACAAAGAAGGCAGGCCAGGAGGCCCGCCCTACCTGGGATAGTCTGTTTGGGTTATCGACGCGGGAATTCCCGGGATGCTAAACTCCACAGCCTATGCTTCGATTGGCGGTGGTTGCGTGGCTTCTTGGCGGATTGGCGGCATCTCTAAACGCGCAAGCGGCCAACTCCGTCGACACGGCTCCAGCGTGGGTGGTTCCGACGGCGGATTTGAACGAGCGCCTGCCGGCCTGGCTGGCCTTCGACGGCGAGTACCGCAACCGGGTGGAGCGGTTCGGGGGCATCGGCTACAAACCCGTCAACGACAACCACGATCTCAGCCGGCTGCGCGTGAAACTGACGATCCAACCCACGCACTGGCTGATGTTCTTAGGAGAAACGCAGGACTCGCGAGTTTTCTTTAACCGCAACATACCCTCGACGCCGCCGTATCAGAACACGTTCGACATCCGGCAAGCTTACGTGCAACTGGGCAGCTCGACCAACGGCTGGTTCGACATCGTGGGCGGGCGGCAGAATCTGACGCTTGGAGAAGAACGGCTGGTGGGCCCTTCGGACTGGCTGAATATGGGGCGGACGTTCGACCTGGTGCGGCTCGATCTGCACCCGTCGTGGTTCCGGCTGAGCCTGTTCGCATCGTCGGTGATTGTGGCGCGCGACGGCGTGATCGACCATCACCTGGAAGGCAACAACCTGCATGGCGCGTACGGTACCCTGAACCGGCTGATTCCGCATGGCACGGTGGAACCTTACGTGTTCTGGCGCGTGGCGCCTGCGAGGGTGAAGCTTAGCGAGAATGCCGGGCGCGGCGCGCTGAGCGAATTCACCGTGGGCACGCGCCTGGTGGGCACAGCGCCGGGCGCGCTCGAGTACGACGTGGAGATGGACCGGCAATTCGGTTCGCTCGGGCCGGATACGATCGATTCCTGGGCGGGCCACTGGAATGTCGCGAGACCGCTCAACATGCGAGGGAGGCCGCGGCCGTTCGTGGAAGCGGACTATGCAAGCGGCACCAAGAATCCGACGAGCCTGACGTGGGGCACCTTCGACCAGATCTATCCATCGAGCCACAACAAGCTGGGGTTCGCCGACCAGGTGGGATGGCGCAACATCGAAGAGGTGCGCGCGGGAATGGCGGAGAGCCTGAGCCGGAAGTGGAAGTTCACGGAGACATACCAGAATTACTGGCTGGCCAGCGCACGCGACTCGCTGTATACCGCGAGCGGCGCTTCGGTGGCGCAATCCGCGACCGGGTCCGCGGGGCGGCACGTGGGGCAGGAAGTGGATGCGTGGGCGGAATGGGATTGGAGGGCGACGGCCAATATCGGTGTCGGATACGCGCGATTGCTGGCCGGCGCGTTTTTGAACCGGACGACGCTGGGGAAGGATTACAATTACCCGTTCGTGTTTGCGACGTATCGGTTCACACAGGGGAAGTGAAGGGCATTAGCAGAGGGCCGGTTGGCAACCGGCCGCAGGTTGACAACCTGCCCCACAAGCGGACCACAGCACAAGCAAATTACAGGTGGATGATGCCGCGCTGGATGGCGGCGGTGGCGGCTTGAGTGCGGTCCTGTACGCCGAGTTTGCTCAGGATGTTCTTGACGTGGTTCTTGACGGTGTGCTCGGCGATGGTCAGGGTGTAGCCGATTTGCTTGTTGGCGAGGCCGCGGACGATCAGCTCCAGGACTTGCAGCTCGCGGGCGCTGAGGTCGGGCCGGGGGACCTGAGCGGCCAGAGCAGCGGCTACGCTGGGCGGCAGGTAACGGCGGCCCTCATTCACGGCGCGGATGGCGTTGAGCAACTCGTCGTGCAGAACGTCCTTGGTGAGGTAGGCTTGCATGCCGGCGGCGAGGGCGCGGCGGATATCTTCGTCGCCGCCGTAGGTGGTCAAGGCGATCATCTTGGCCTGGGGGAATTCGGCGCGGATGGCGGCGGCGGCCTCGGTGCCACCCATCACGGGCATGCGCAGATCGAGCAAGGCCACATCGGGCAGATGGCGGCGATAGAGATCCACGGCCTGCTGGCCGTTGGCGGCTTCGGCCACGACGGTCATATCGGGCTGCATGTTGACAATGGCGGTGACGCCGACACGCGCCACCAGGTGGTCTTCGGCGACGAGGATGCGAATGGGATCGCTCATGGCAGGGGGGCCGTTACCTCCACTTCCGTACCTTCGCCGGGGTGGCTGGACAGGCGCATTTCGCCGCCCAGGCGTTCGGCGCGCTCGCGGATTCCGAGTAAGCCGAAATGTCCCAGAGAAGAGAACACGTCCTTTGGCTCAAACCCGCGCCCGTTATCGACGATGCGCAGGCATATTTTGCGGCCTTCCGTAGTCAGTTTAATCGAAATCCGGGTAGGCTGGGCGTGCTTGAGGGCGTTGGCGACGGCCTCCTGCGCAATGCGCAGCAGGTGCTGTTCGATCTCTTGCGGCAGGAAGCCCGGCTGACCGGTGACGGTTACCTGAACCTCGACGCCCGTTCCGGCGGTCCACATTTGCGCGCCGGACTGAAGGGCGGCGCCGAGGTCGTGCTCATCGAGGATGGAAGCGCGCAGGTCCATGACGGAACGGCGGGCTTCGGTCAAACTGTGGCGGGCCATGCGCTGGGCGATGTCCAGGTACTTGCGCGCCGGAGACTCTTCGGCCGGCATGCACATGGCGACGGCATCGAGCTGGGAAGAGATGCCGACGAAGCCTTGGGCCAGAGTGTCGTGGATTTCGCGGGCCAGGCGCGCGCGCTCCTCGAGCACCAGGGCAAAGCGATTGCCGATTCTCCGAAGGCGCAGGCGGTAGGCCGCCCAAAAGGCTCCGAATAGCGGCGCGGCGCACGCCAGACGAAACCACAGGGTCTCGTAAAAATGGGGGAGCAGCTCGAAGGCGAAAGACGTCTCGGCGGAGGGAGCATCGGGGGCTTCGGCGCGAACGACGAAACGGTAGCGGCCGTGACCGAGGCTATTGTAGCCGGCGGTTCGACGATTGCCGGCGCGCACCCAGTCCTTATCGAGACCTTCCAGGCGGTAGGAGTACCGCACACGCTCCGGAGCGTTGAGGTGGATGCCGTCATAGCGGATTTGCAAACGCCCGCTTCCGGGCCCGAGGCGTGCGGGCGCGAAGAGGTCCACGGCGCGGCCATCGGCAGTCAAACTAACCAGGTGGACCGCGGGCGCGGGCTCCGGGCGCCGGGGAACGGACGGGTCGAGGATCGCCAAGCCGCTAGTGGTGGTGAACCACAGACGGCCATCGGAAGTGCGGGTTCCGCCGAGAGCGATGGGATAGGCGGCGCACTGGGCGCTGCGCAAGCCATCCTCGACGCCATAGTTGTCGATGGCCAGAGAGGGCGTCCGGCCGGCGGCATAATCCCAAAGCGGGCCCTTGAAAATGCGGCAGAGTCCGCGCGTGGTACTGAGCCACAAGGACTCGCCATCGCCGACCACGCTGGCGATATTGTCGCTCAGGAGGCCGTCGCGGGCGGTGAACTTGAAAAAACGGCGGTCGCGGTAGACGCTCAGGCCGCCGCCGAAGGTGCCAATCCAGATGGCGCCATCGCGATCCCGATAGAGCGCGCGGATCTGGTCGCTGGGGAGGCCGTCGGCGGTGGTAAAGAGGCGCTTATCGGAGCCGTTGACGCGCCACAGTCCCTTGCCATAAGTTCCGGCCCACAAAGCGCCATCGGCGCCCTCCTGTACGGCGACCACGGCATCGGCGATCAGAGGGCCGCCAGGGATGACGTTGCGCTCGCGCCCGTCGCGCAATTCGCTCAAGCCGGTGGTGGAGGCGAGCCAGACGCGTCCGGCGGAATCCTCGATCGAATCGAAAACGCTGCGGCGGCCGAGGGGGTCGGGCGCGGGATGGATCTGGAAGCGGCCGCCGGAAAGGCGCGCCATGCCGAGGCGGGTGGAGACGAGGAGGTCGCCGGCGCGGGTCTCGCGAATGGAGAACACCTCGGTGGCGGGAAGGCCGTCGCGTTCCGTGAAGAGCCGCGGGTTCGGGCTGAACAGCATCAGTCCGCTATCGTGGAAGCCCACCCAGACGCGTCCGGCGTGGTCCTGGAAGACGGCGTCCGGCTCGTCGCTGGGCAGGCCCTCGGTCTTGCCGTAGACGGTGAAGAGGTCGTCGCGCATGCGGGTGAGGCCGTCACCGGCGCCGACCCAGAGATCGCCTTCGCGATCCTCGAGGAGCGAATAGACGATATCGCGCTCGCCGCCCGCAGCGCCGGTCGAGACGAAACGGCTGCCGTCGAGACGCGCCAGCCCAGCGTTCCCGCCGAGCCAGATGTTGCCATCGCGATCCTCACACAGGGCGCGCACGAATGGATCGGGCAGGCCATCGGCCGCGGTGTATTGGCGCACGGCGCCGGACGGGGAAACTTCCAGCAGGCCGAGGCTGCCGCCGATCCAGAGACGGTCGTGGCGGTCGGCCAACATGCTGGCGATGACGTTGCCATTGAGATCCCGGGCGGGTACGACCTGCGTGAGCTTGCCGCCCGAAAGCTTGACTACCCCGGCGTAACCGGCGATCCAGAGGTTGCGATGGCGGTCTTCACAGACAGCGCGTATGGGCGCCACGGGCAATTGCGGACCGAGGGGAAAATTCGTGAACTTATCGTTCTGAAAGCGGCTGAGGGAAACGCCCGCCACGATCCAGAGGGCGCCGGAGCTATCGACGCTGAGTCTCAAGATCTCACTATCGGGCAGACCGTCCTTGGCGGTGTAGGTATGAAAACGGCCGCCGTTGAAGCGGCCCAGGCCGCTCGAGGTGCCGATCCAGAGGGAGCCATCGGGCGTGGAGGCGAGCGACGTGACGGAGTCGGCGGGGATGGCGCTATTGACGGTGTCAAAGACGACGAACTCGTAGCCGTCGTAGCGCGCCAGGCCCTCATCCGTACCGAGCCACAGGTAGCCGTCGGCGGTCTGGGCGATGGCGTGGATGGTGTCCTGGGGAAGGCCGAGTTCCTGGGTCCAGACGGTGCGCGAGTATTGGGTGAGGCTCTTGCGGGGATCGAGCGCGAAGGCGCCGGATGCGAGGAAGCAGCCGAGCGCGAAGGCGAGCAAGAGTCTGGGCGGCACGGGGGTCTTCAGAACTTTAGTATAAGATGCAGGGGGCAGCGAGCAGCAAGAAGACAGGCGGGCCCACGATGCCGTGGGCGCCCCGGCCCGTCCCACTTACTTGCCGATGCAGAAGGTGGAGAAGATGCGATTGAGGATGTCGTCGGCGGTGGTGGCGCCGGTGATGGCGTCGATGGGGCGGAGGGCGGAGTAGAGATCGAGGAGGAGCATTTCATGGGGGATGCCGGCTTGAGTTGCGGCGTGAGCCTGGCGCAGGCAGGCTTCCGATTCGCGCAGGAGACGCTCATGGCGGAGGCTGGTGATGAAGCCGGTCTCCTGTTCGAAAGCGCCGCGGGGCGCGACGGCTTCCAGGATGGCGGAGCGAAGTTCGGGAATGCCCTGGCCGGTGAGGGCGGAAACCGGCGCGGCGTCGGGAAAAGCCGGGCCGGCCGAGCTTCCCAAGTCACACTTATTGCCGACCAATAGGAAGCGGCCTTGGGACTGGGCGCGCGCCGCCAGCGCATGATCCGGTTCGGCGGGCGGAACGGAGAAATCGACGACGACCAGCGTCAAATCGGCATCCGCCATGGCCTGATAACTGCGCTCGATGCCGAGCGCTTCCACGAGTTCCGCGCCTTCACGAATGCCGGCCGTATCGACGAGTTTCACGGGGATGCCGCCGATGGAGGCGGTTTCCGAAATGAGATCGCGTGTGGTTCCGGGGATGTCCGTGACGATGGCGCGGTCCTGTTCCAGCAGGGCGTTGAAGAGACTGCTCTTGCCGACGTTGGGGCGGCCGACGATGGCCAGGGTCAGGCCGGAGCGGACGAGCGAGCCGTATTGGAAGCTATCGGCCAGGTGAAGCACGCCATCGAGAATGGGATGGATGCGGCGCAATATTTCCGTGGAGGGCGCGACGCTGACGTCATCTTCGGCGAAATCGATGCCTGCTTCGAGGAGCGCAATCAGTTCCAGAAGTTGCTCTTTGAGGGGAGCGATGCGGCGCGAGACGGAGCCGCCGGCCTGTTGCGCGGCGACGCGGGCCTGATAGAGCGTGGTGGCTTCGATCAGGTCGCGGACGGCTTCGGCGCGGGGCAGGTCGAGACGGCCGTTGAGGAAAGCGCGCAAGGTGAACTCGCCGGGCTCGGCGATGCGCGCTCCCGCTTCGACGGCGCGTTCGACGGCATGGCGCAGAACGACGGGAGAGCCGTGGCAGGAAATCTCGACGACATCCTCGGCCGTGTAGGAGCGGGGCTTCTCGAAGAACGTGGCGATTACGTTGTCGACCGGGTGGCCGGCGCGATCCAGGAGTTCGGCCATGCTGGCGCGCCAGGGACGCCAGGGGGAATCGGGGGAGACGCGCAGGAACGTTTCGGCGATGGCGCGCGCTTGCGGACCGGAAAGGCGGACGACGCCGATTCCGCCGCGGCCGGGGGGAGTGGAGATGGCGACGATGGTGTCGTGAAGGGTCATGAAAAACGGACTTCGCTCAAAGCCGATGATAGCGGATGGGCGGCGGGGCGGGGCTAATTGGCCGTCGGGTCTTTTTCGACGTGGTCGATGACCATCACTTCGAGCGGGGCGGTTTTCGGTTACAGCCTGAGGCCGAGTTGCCCAGGAAGCGCCCAGATGTATGCGCCCTCCATATCAATGGCCCTGCCCGGGGCAGCGGGAGGCTGATCGAGGAGGTAGGGTGAGAGGTCCAGGGTGAAATCGTAGGCGCCGGCGAGCCCGGTTTCGTCAATGACGTGACGCGAGGTGAAGGGAGGGTCCAGGGCAGCAGCGGCGAACTGCGCCATCGAGTACCTTTCGAATTTGGCGCCCTCCGTTATTCCGGCGGAGCTCGCCTTCGGATCGCCCTCGGTTTCTGACTTGTGGAGCTTGGGACCGCTTCGAGCCACCACCAGGGCGTAGACTGGAAGGTCCCGCGTTTCGAGGTGGTAGGCGAGACCGAGACGCTCCTTCAGCAGCGCCTGCAACATCAGCTTGAGCTGCTATTCGGGAACGGGGCTGGCGGTTTTGGCGGCGATATCGTAGACGATATCGGTGGGATAGTCGCGCCACTTGGGGCCGATTACGCGGAAGTTTTCGTATCCCCAGGCCCACATGATGAAATTGCCGAGGGTTCCGTGGAGGGTGGAGCTCACCGGCGTGATCTGGAAGGTCGATCCTCTGCGTGGGGCATCGGCGGGAAGTCGTTTGACCGATGCCACGTCGAACGTGGGCGCAACCACGGCGGGCTGCGCCAGGATACCGCCGCAGGCAAACAATAGCGCGGCCGCCAGTCTCATTTTCTTATGGCTTCATTATCGTTGACGGAGGCTCGGCAGTGAGCGTGCAGGATGAATCGCGAAGCTTCTTGCGCCCGGAGCGGCGCCGAGTTCCGGCCAGTTCAAGGCCCAAAGAAGGCAGGCGGGCCCACAAGAGTCGTGGGCGCCCCGGTCCGCCCCACTGGCTACAAATCGCCCGCAAGGCGGAAGCCGTAGTCGGCGTAACGGAATTCGGGGGGAATGCTGCTGCGGGCGGCGCAACGGGAGACTTTCACATGATGGCGCCAGGCTCCGCCGCGCGAGGCGCGCCGTTTGCCGGCGGCGGGACCGGTGGGATTCTCGGCCGGTGAGACCGCATAGTAGCCGGGATGGTACCAGTCGGCGCACCACTCGTGGACGTTCTCGCAGATATCGAAGAGGCCGTAATCGTTGGGATCGGACGTAGCGACGGGCTCGGGGCCCTCGCGCCAGCGGCCGGCATATCCGGCGCGCGTTTCCGGCGCGGCATCGCCCCACGGATAGAGGCGGCGCTCGTATCCGCCGCGCGCGGCGAACTCCCATTCGGCTTCGGTGGGCAAACGGAAATGGGCGCCCCACTCGACGGCGAGCCACTTGCAATAGGCCACCGCGTCGAACCAGTTTACCGACGTGACCGGCTGCGTGGGGCAGGTGAACTCGGTCCGTTCGCGCATGGTGACCCGGCGGAACGCTTCGTAATGCGCGTTGGTGGTCTGGTAGCGGCAGAGCAGAAACGGCTCGACGGTTACGCGATGGGCGGGGCGTTCATCGTCGCGGCCGTCTTCCTGGCCCATGAGGAACGCTCCGCCGGGGATGCGGATCATGTCGCCGGGTTCGAGGCGAGTGGCGCTCATCTTCGAGAATCGAAAACTGGAGCTTGCGCTCGTTGGCGTCCACGCGGTCGAGAATCACGCGCACCGAGTCGCCGGCCGCAAACTCGCGGCGGGTGCGCTTTCCAACGATCTTGCGGACGCTCTCCTGATAAGTGTACTCGTCGCCGGGCAGCGTGTCGACGGGAACCAGCCCCTCGATGAACAGGTCCGCCAGTTCGACGAACAAGCCATACTTGGTGACGCCGATGACCAGCGCATCGAAATCCTGCCCGACGCGGTCCGCCATGAACCGCACTTTCTTCCACTCGACCAACTCGCGCTCGGCGTCCGCGGCGCGGCGCTCCGAATGCGAACACTCGCCGGCGATCGCGGCCAGCGCGGGTTCGGGGGGGAGGCTGGCGGCCTGGCCCGTCAAGACTCCGCGCAGCAGGCGATGCACCACCAGATCCGGATAGCGGCGGATGGGCGATGTGAAATGCGTGTACGTTTCGGCGGCCAGCGCGAAGTGGCCTACGTTATCGGTGCTGTAGCGGGCCTGCTTGAGCGAACGCAGCATCAGGTAACTCAGAATGCGCTCTTCCGGCTTGCCTTCGATTTTGGCGACCAGGCGCTGGTAATGACGCGAGGTGATATTGATATCCGCGCCGGCCACTTCGATCTCGCGGCGGCGCTTGGTTCCATCGCGATGGCGGTCGGTAATGCCGAACCTTTTTACGGGAATCGCGCCAACGCCCAGCGAGCAGCCGAAGTGGGCCGCGACTTCCTCGAACTCCATCACGCGCTTGGGATCGGGCTTTTCGTGAATGCGGTAGATGGACGGCACGCCGGAATTTTCGAGATGCGACGCCACCGCCTCATTGGCCGCCAGCATGAACTCCTCGATGAGGCTGTGCGCGATGTTGCGCGGCGCGCGTTTCACGCCGGTCATTTCGCCAAACTGGTCGAACTCGATGAGCGGCTCGGGCAAATCGAAATCGATGGAACCGCGGCGGACGCGCTTGCGGTTGAGGATGAGCGCCAACTCGCGCATCAACTCGAAACGCGCGACGAGCGGCTGGTAGCGTTGGCGCAGATCCGCATCGCCCTCCAGAACCAGGTGGACGGCGGTATACGTCATGCGCTCCATGCTGCGAATCACGCCGGGCATGAATTGCTGCGACACGATTCCGCCCTGATGGTCGATCTCAAGAAGGGCCGAGAGCACCAGGCGGTCCTCATGCGGGAGCAGCGAACAGATGTTGGTGGAAAGCTCGTAGGGCAGCATGGGCACGGCGCGGTCCGGGAAATACACGCTGGTACCGCGCAGACGGGCCTCGACATCGATAGGCGTGCCGGGGCGCACGTAGTGGCTGACGTCGGCGATGTGCACGTGGAGGGCGTAGTTTCCGTTGGCCAGGCGGTCCACCCATACGGCGTCGTCAAAATCGCGAGCCGTCTCGCCATCGATGGTGACCACGTCCATGCCGCGGAAATCGCGGCGGCCCGCAAGGTCGCTTTCGTCGATGGCAGTGGGGACGGCTTCGGCTTGTTCGATCGCTTCGGCGGGGAAGCGGTTGGGCAGGTGGTGCTTGCGGATGACGGTTTCGACGTCCACGCCGAAATCGTCGGGATGGCCGAGGATTTCGATCACGCGGCCGATGGGGTTCTCGCCCTTCTCGGGGAATTCGAGGACCTCGACATTTACGATCATGCCGTTGAGATCCGCTACGGAAGAAACCGTGGGCGCGGCCACGCCGATGCGGTCGACCAACGGCCCGGCCGGGGGCGTCTCCATCCCTTCGGGGATTTCGATCCACTGCTGGATGCGGCCCTCGTGCGGGACCACGTACTGGCCCCGGCGGCCGATGCGGAACTCGCCAACCACGGTGGGGTGGGCGCGCTTGAGGACCTTGACGATTTCGCCATCCGCGCGGCCGCCCGCCTCGATGCGCGCGATGCGCACCACCACGCGGTCGCCGTGCATCGCCTTTTGGGCTTGCTCGGGAGGGATGAAAATGTCGCCCGCGATACCGGGCATGGGGCGGTCGGAGATCAGGAAGCCGTAGCCGTCGCGGTGCATGTTGAGGCGGCCGACGGCAAATTCGCGGCTGCGCGCGGTGACGGCGAAGTGCCCGGAGCGAAGCTCGATCAAATCGCCATGCGCGGTCAGGCGAGCGAGCGTGGTTTCGAGGTCGGCGCGCCCTTCGGACCTGGTTCCCAGTTCCCGGACCAGTTGCTTGAAGTTGGCGCGGGCATGGGGCAGTTTGGCGATGTGCGCGAGCAGTTCCGCGTCGGTCATACACCGATTCTAGTGGAAGGGCGCCCCCGTTGCTAAGACAGCTTGAGATTTGGGAGAGTGGCCCGTGGGTTGCTTAAACCGGAACCATGCCGGCCGAAGCTGAGGCGCGACTCCCCGCGGCGCAATCCGCCATCCCGCCGGACAACGGGCAACCTGTTCACCAGCATCGCCTGACTGCGGCTATGCTGGTGGCCGGCTCCGTGCTGTTCGCCCTGCTGGTGGGGGAGGCCGCCGCACGGCTGTCGATGGCCCCGCCGTACCGGTCCAACCGCGTGCTCAGACTTGTGCCCAGTCTGCATCGCGCCGACCCGCTGATCGGCCGGGTCCTGAGCCCCGATCCGGTAAGGATCCATCACCGCGTGGTTGACCCGCGTGACGGCTCGGTGGTCTATGACGTGATGTATTCGGTCGACAAAGGCCAGCGGCTCACGGCGCGGCCGGCCCCCAATGGGCCTGCGCTGATTGCTACGGGGTGTTCCTTCACGTTCGGTAACGGCCTTAACGATGAAGATACGTGGCCGTCGCTGCTGCAAGCGGGCTTGCCCGATTACCGGGTGAAGAACGTGGCCGGCATGGGTTATGGCACCGACCAGGCTCTTCTGGCGGCCGAACGGCAGATACGGCAATCTCCGGGTGGTACGGCGGCAGTGGTGCTTGGATTCGGCGATTTCCAGGTGGATCGGAATCGCAGTTCCCAGGGTTGGATGGTGAGTGTCTACCCATTTAGCAAACCCCGGTTCGCCATCGGCCCCGAGGGCGACGCCGTATACAAGGGCCAGGTATCGGCCTGGACTCTGGGCCTTGCCGGCCGGTATTCGGACCTATTGGCGCACACCGCGAACGTCGTTGCGAACCGCATTTATGGGGCGCCCACTCACGAAGGCGCCGAGGAGCTGACAGCGGCGCTCATTACAACCTTCGCGAAGCGGTTTGAGGCGATGGGGGTGCGGCTCGCCGTGGTTGTGCTCCCCTGGTCGGACGACAATACGCCCCAATCGCGCGGCGATCGGGCGTTCGTGGTCGAACACCTGCGGGCGGCGCATATCCCCACCATGATCCTGGATCTGCCCCGGCTCCCCGACGGCCGGTTCGATCTCAAGAGGTTCAGCCTGGGCTACGATAAACACCCCAACCGGCAGTACACCCAGGCTTTGGCGGAGCAGTTACGCCAATTCCTACTCGCCAACAAGATCGCTGCGCCCCGGGCCAACGGCAATGAGTGAGACCACCGGCGCGGCGAAGGCCGTCCCGTCGCTCGATGGGCTGCGCGCCATTTCCATCGGGCTGGTATTGCTGGGACACGCGACGCGCTTGGGGTTGGGGCATTCCTTCCCGTTCCGCCTTGCCTTTTCGCACGCGATCCTGGGCGTCGACGTCTTCTTCGTGATCTCCGGCTATCTGATCACGACGCTCCTGCTTGAGGAGAAGGCCAAATTCGGGTCGATATCGCTGCGGCTGTTCTACATTCGAAGATCTCTCCGCATTCTGCCCGCGTTCCTGGTTTTTGTAGGGACCCTTTTTGTAATGAATGTCATGGGCTACGCGAACATCCCGACGCGGCTATGGATCTTCATTCTCACGTACACGAGCAACTTCACGCCGCGCGTCTGGGTTGTAGGCCATCTATGGTCGCTGTCGGTTGAGGAACATTTCTATCTCCTGTGGCCGCTTGCCGTGCGCTTTGCGAAGATTCGCACGTGCGTGGGAATCGCCGTTCTGGCGATTTTCGCCGGTATCCTGATTCGCGCGGCGGCTGCACTCACCGGCTACCAGATTGTGAACCCCAATCTGCCGGACGCCACGCCGTACGTGGTGGGGCCGATCGCGATGGGGTGCCTGCTGGCTATAGCAGGGACGCGGGCGCGAACGATCGCTCTTCGCTGCCGCAAGTGGGCGGGTCCGGCCACGCTGTTGGCGACGGCCGTCATTCTCCTGCTGGACACGGTTGACCTGAGAGCGGCCAATCGCCTGCGGGATATCGTCATGAACCTGCTGGTGACGCTGGTGGTCGCGCGATTTGTTTTCCTGCCCACCGGCCTTGCGGCAGCGTGTTTGAACAGCCGCCCCTTGGTTTTCATCGGGAAGCTGAGCTACTCGCTCTATCTCTGGCAGCAACTCTTCATGCATCCCTCTTCCAAGGCGGCGATCTGCAAATTCCCGTGGAACGTAATGGGCGCGTTCGCAACGTCTTGCGCATCTTATTTCTTGATTGAAGCTCGGTTTCTGAAGCTTCGAAAACGCTTCCGGCGCACGCGGGCCGTGGAAGCTGCGGCGGTGGGCATTCCTACAGATTCTCGCTCAGAGCCAATTCTCCCGACGGTGTGACAAACGGCTGCCGGCGAAAAGGAATGCAAATTGCAACGTAGGTACGGCCGCTGGGCGTATCTTGAACACGACTCGTGCGCTCCAAGGAAGGAAAGGATCAAACAGTGGAGACTAACTCCCCGCTTCACGGGTTTGCACTGAGATTTTTGTCTCCCAGGCGAATCGTTTTTTTTCTAATGTGCGCGGCGATGCTGATGCGTGCGGATAGCGTTCTCATCGGCAACAATTGGGATCACGGCGTATTGGCCGATACGCAGAGTTATGAGGCGCCGGCGCAATCGTTCTTAGCACAAGGGCGATTCATCGAGTCGCCGAATTTCCAGGAATACCTGGCGAAGCTTTTTGGCGGCAAGCCATCGATGGAGCCGCAACCGATGTTCATCCGAACGCCCGGTTACCCGCTTTTCATCGCCGCCGTTTACGCATTGGGCGGCAATAGGCTGACGCTCATGCTGGTTGGTGTCTTGGTGAGCGGCCTCGGGATCTGGCTTACGTACCTTCTGGGGAAAGCGCTGTTCTCGGAAGCGGCCGGGGTCTTAGGCGCCATGGCGATGGCGGTGGATCCGCTGGGCACGTGGTGCTCCCAGGTGATCATGCCCGACACTTTATTCGCGACTTTGCTTACCGGCGGCGTATTGCTTGGCATCTTCCTTTTGAGAAGGCCGGGGTGGGCGTTGGCCGCCGGATTTGGAACCGTGCTCGCCGCCGCGACATTAGTGAAGCCCGTGATCTTCTATCTGCCGGTTCCGCTCTGCATCATGCTCTGGTTGGGGCGCGTTCCCAAGAGAATGATTCTTGGCGTGCTGGTTCCGGTGGCGCTGCTGGTGGGCGGCTGGGAAGTACGCAACATCACAACCTTGGGAACGGCGGAGTTCAGCGGCATACAGGGGATCAACCTGCTGATCTACCGGGCCGGCTCCATTGTGTCCAAGCAAGAGCATATTCCCATGGAAGCCGCGAAGGTGCAACTGGTTCGGTCTCTTCCGGCGCCCTCGTCAATGTCGTCCGCCGAGATGAACCGGGCGTATTCCAAAGCCGCCACGAAAATCATCGCTGCCCACAAGCTGATCTACTTGCGGGATGTTGCTCGCGGGATCGCGGTCATCGCCAGCTCTCCCATCCGCAACCATCTCGGCAACTGGTTCCTCATCTGTTCCGACGGCTTCCTGGCGGTGGTCTACTTACTGGCCGGGCTGGAAGCGGGATTTCTGCCCCGCGCCCAGGAGCGGGTGGTGCATGGGTTGGTAGCGTCGATTGCCATCTATCTGGTGCTGGTGTCGGCTGGGGCGGATTCAATCGACAGGTACCGTCTTCCGATCATGCCGTTGCTTGTGGTCTACAGTGGCGCCGGAGCCCTACGCGCCAAAGCCTGGTTGGCTCACCGGCCCGCAGGCTGGCTCAGCATGGCGCTGCGGAAGCCGCCGAGAGTCGGCTCGACCAGTTCGGCGGCATGAACTCGTGCGTCACAGGATGGCAGCGAGCGTGCTGAAAGCGTATAGACCATGGCAGGAGTGGCTCAGGCGACAGGGCGTGTGCGGCCGCCGCGCGACGAAAGGCTCGACATGGCTCGGGGCGTCGCACTGCTGTGCATCTATATCGACCACGTTTCGCATACCTGGCTACAGCAACTGACGCCTCGTTCATGGCAGGTCTGCGATTTCGCCGAGGTCTTTATCTTTGTTTCGGGTTACGCCGCGGCGCTGCGTTATGCACCGCTCATCGAGGAACAGGGATGGCTGGCTGGACAGCGTAAAGCGCTGCTGCGGTGCTGGACTCTGTATCGCGCCTACCTGGCGATGTTCGCCCTCACCATGCTCACCGTGTACGTCTGCTACCAGCATGGTTTAAGACAACCCGCTACCATCCTGGAAGCCTTCCTGAAGTCGCCCGGAACCTACTTGCCGCGCGCGGTCTACTTCAGTTACAGCCCCACGTTTTTCTCCATCTTTCCTCTCTACTGCATGCTCGTCCTGGCGATACCGACCCTAATGGTAAGCGTGCAGAGGCGGCCCTTTGCGACTCTGGCGGGTTCGGTTTGCCTTTATGGGCTGACGCACTGGCTGCACTGGCCGCACATGTTTTGGAGAACGACGGGCGAAGCGTGGGACTTCGACCCGGCCTCCTGGCAACTTCTTTTCGTAGGCGGCATGGCGGCGACACGCTTCGCCTGGCCGCGGCCGATCAATCCTCGATGGATGCGCCTGCTGGCCCTGGCCGCTGTCGTGAGCATAGCCGCCCTGTGCTTGTTGCACCTCTATGGGCGGCACTCGACGGGGGCCCTCAAGGTACATCTGGGACCGGCGCGGGTGGTGAACTTCGCCGCGTGGCTCATCTTGGCTCAGGCTTGGCTGGGACGGGTTCCACGCAGTAAATGGCTGCTGGCTTGCGGCCGCAATTCGCTGCTGGTTTTCTGCGTGGGCAGTTGGCTGGCGGTGGTGACCAGCCTGCTGATTTCCGCGTATCCGGGAACGTGGTCCCAAGGGTTGCTGCCGGTCGGCGGCGTGGCGCTGCTGATCGCACTGGCCCGTTTTGCGCTCCGAAAGCCGATTCCCCGGGCGCCCCGCGTGGAGCCGGTTCGGCCGCCGGCGGGGCTGGTGCTGGGCGAAAACGAGGAGTAGACCGGCCACGAAGTGGCAAGTTTTCCGGTTCTTTCGGACTTGCCGGGAATGCGGGGCGCGGCCGAGCGCAACCTCCACCTTTTGCCTGCAACGTTTGGGGGATCGGTCTCGTCAGTCTCTTGCTGGGAGCCGATGAGGCCTTTCGCGCTATTGCTGTTGCCTGCCGCCCTGTTCGCCGGGCAGGTTCGTTTCGCCCGTCTGGGCGATTTCAATGGAAACGTCGAAGTCCAGATGCAGGCCGCCGACCCGTGGGTGCAGGCCGAACGCAATCTGCCGCTGGTGGAAGGCGCATGGCTGCGCACGGGGCCGGGGTCGCGTGTCGAAATCGAACTGGACGAGGGCAGCGCCTGGCGGCTCGGTCCGGACTCTCAGGGCGAGATTTCCGATTACACGCGCCTCTCGACCGGCCAACTGATTACGCTATTGTCGCTCGACCGCGGCGTGGCCTATTTCACGGGCGAAGCGCGCGGCAGGGACTCGCTTTCGCTGGCCATCCCCGGCGCACAGTTGATCCTGACGAACGGAGCGCGCATCCGCTTGCGGGCCGAGGGCAGTTGGAGCGAGATGGCCGTGATCGAAGGGTCCGTGAAAGCCTCATCCCCCGACGTGGAAGTGGTGCTCGGAGAGGGGCAGACGGTGCGCATCGATTCGGCCAACGACGCGCGCCTGGCTTTCACCCACACAGTGGAGAGCATGGAACTGGACCAGTGGAGCGAAGCGCGCGATAAAGCGCTTTACGCGCCGGCCTCGGCCAGTCGCGTTCCGGAGCGCGCGGGAGTGGCGGATCTGGACAGCGCGGGCGAATGGGTACACACCGACGACCTGGGCGACGTCTGGAAACCTAAGACGGCGGCGGGTTGGACGCCTTTCCAGAATGGGCGCTGGCGCTGGTACGATGCGGCGGGCTATACGTGGGTGGGCGGCGATTCCTGGGGCTGGCTGCCGTGTCATTATGGGCGCTGGGCGCGGCGGGAGAACGTCGGGTGGGTGTGGGCGCCGGGAGAGAGCGAGGTGTTCAAACCGGGCGAGGTTTATTGGCTGCGAGGGGCGAAACTGGCGGGATGGGGACCACTGGCGCCGGGCGAGGAATGGGCGCCCTCATCCGCGCCGCGGCAGTTTACGGCCGCTAACACCACTTACGCGTCATGGGTGCAGGATGCCACGGCGATTGACCCGGCGGGTTTCACCGACCGGCCCAAGGAACCTCTGGGCGTGGCCGTGTTCGCGCTGGCGCTGCCGTCGCCGGCCTTCGTGGCATCGCGGCTGGACGCTACGCGACCGGTTCTGCGCGCGGGCAGTACGGCCGTGAACCCGGTGGTGCCGGGCGTGACCTACGATCCGCCGGAACCCGCGCCGCCTGATTCAGCCGACAGCCGGCCCTCCGCCGTGCTTACAAACCCGGACGCCGCCGAAGCGCCGTTAGTTGTGATGGGCTCGCCCGATGCGGTTCCGGCTGTGACGCAGCCGGCGGAACAAGCGGTCCTCTATGTGGCGCCGGTGTACACCGGCATCGTCGTGATGAATCCGCCGGAGTACCCGGGCGGGGCGCCGTCCCGGCCGCCGCGGACCCCGACGCAGACGGCAACGCCCGGTACGGCTACGGCGCCCGTCTCGCCACCGCCTGCGCCGCGGCCGCCGCCTTTGGGGCCGCGCACGCATCCGCCGGACCCGGCGCCGGCGCGAAAAGACCAGTAGCAAACGCGGACGACGAAAAATCGTCTGCGCCACGCGGCGTGTTTTCGATTGACATTGCCGCGCGACGGGTTATCATTTGTATTACTCCCCCGATTAAAGTCCGAGGTCCCGTTGAACTCCTCTAGCAAGCCAGTACTCCTAGACAGTGAACTCCCTGGCATTGAGCGCATCGCGCGCGGCAAGGTGCGCGATGTCTACGATCTGGGCGAGCATCTGCTGATTGTGGCCACCGACCGCATCTCCGCGTTCGACTACATTCTGGCCACGGGGATTCCCGATAAAGGCGAAGTCCTCACGCAGCTTTCCATTTTCTGGTTCGACTATTTGCGGGACCTCACGCCTACGCATTTCGTGACGGCGCGCGTGGAAGAGTACCCCGATCCGCTGCCGAAGTTCCGCAGCCAGCTCGAAGGCCGCTCGATGCTGGTGAAGCGCGCGCGCATGATCGAGATTGAATGCGTGGCGCGGGGCTACCTGGCGGGGTCGGGATGGAAAGAGTACTGCGAGCGGGGCACGGTTTGCGGCATCCCGCTGCCGGCTGGCCTGCGCGAAAGCGATAAGCTGCCCGAGCCTATTTTCACGCCGGCCACGAAGGCGCAGACGGGCCATGACGAGAACGTCTCATTCGATCGCGTCTGCGCATCGATCGGCGAGGACCTGGCCGGCCGCCTGCGCGATCTCACGTTGCGGATCTACGGCGCCGCGGCGCGCTACGCCGAAACCAAGGGAATCCTTATCGCCGACACCAAGTTCGAGTTCGGCTTCGTGGGCGGCGAACTGGTGCTGGCCGATGAAGTGCTGACGCCCGATTCGTCGCGCTTCTGGCCCGCGGCATCCTACGCGCCGGGCGGACCGCAGTTTTCTTTCGACAAGCAGTTCGTGCGCGACTATCTGGAATCCATTCGCTGGAACAAGCAGCCGCCGGCGCCCGCATTGCCCGCCGAAGTTGCGGCCAAGACCGGCGAGAAGTACCGCCAGGCCTACCGTGAACTGACCGGCCGCGAGCTATGAACTGGCTTGATATTGTCCTCCTGCTGATTCTGGCATGGTCCATCGCGACGAGTTTCCGCAAGGGCCTCACGCGGGAGGTCCTCGGTCTGGCTTCGGTGGTTTTGGCTTTCCTGCTGGCGCTCTGGTTTTACGGAACGGCTGGATCGTACCTGAAGCCGTACGTCAGTTCCGGTTCGCTGGCGAATTTCGCGGGCTTCCTGGCGGTATTCGCCGGCGTCATGCTGCTGGGGAGCCTGGCGAGCTTTGTGCTTGGCAAGTTTCTGAAGGTGACGGGGCTTTCCATTGTGGATCATGCGTTAGGAGCGGCGTTCGGAGCTTTGCGCGGGATGCTCATCGCAACCGTTCTGATCATGGCGATCATGGCCTTTTCGTCGGGCGACCGGCCACCCGGCGCGGTGGTTCGGTCGCGGCTGGCGCCCTACGTGGCGAAGGCGTCGCACGTGGTGGTTGGCATCGCGCCGCACGAACTCAAAGAGGACTTCCAAAAGACCTACGCGCAGGTCAAGGCGGCTTGGGGAAACGCGGTCCACAACGGGATTCGAAGCGCGCCCAACGCACAAAAGGAAAACGATGAAAGAAAACTTTGATGCGCTTGTGCAACATCTGCTGAACGGTGGCATTTTCCTGGGGCAGGCAATTGAGATTCTGGAAAAGCGCATGATTGAGGGTTCGCTTGAGCGCTGCCAGGGCAACCGGTGTTCCGTCAGCAAGCGCCTTGGCATTCACCGCAACACGCTACAGCGAAAAATGGCGGAATATGGTCTTGACGACGGCCGCGGCCGTGCTCGCCGAAAACCCGTGGCGCGGGCAGCGTCCTCGCGCAAGAGGAAGACGGGCGCCGCGTAGCGGCATGATGGCCGCACCGCTCAACCTAATCAATCGACCCATGGATCTTCTGATCTTCGATCTGGACGGCACCCTCATCGATTCCCGGCTCGACCTGGCGCACTCGGTCAACGCCACGCGCGCGCACTTGGGGCTTGCGCCGCTCGAGAACGAACGGGTGTACTCCTACGTTGGCAATGGCGCGCCGGTGCTCATCCGCCGCGTGCTGGGAGAACAGGCCTCGGAAACGGAGGTGCAGGAAGCGCTCGAATACTTCCTGGAGCACTACCGTGAGCACGCCCTGGAGTGCACCGTGCTTTATCCGGGCGTGCGGGAAGCGATCGAGCGATTGCATGGCGCGGGAAAGCGTCTGGCGGTGCTCACGAATAAGCCTGTCAAAATCAGCCGGGCGATTGTCGAGGGCCTGGGCGCCGGGGCGTACTTCTTCAAGGTTTACGGTGGAAACAGCTTCGAATTCAAGAAGCCGAACCCCATCGGAGTCGAGGCCCTCAGGAGCGAAACGGGCGTGGACCGCGACAGAACCATGATGGTCGGCGACAGTTCGGTGGATATCCAGACCGCCCGCAACGCCGGCGTGAGGAGTTGCGGCGTGACCTACGGTTTTCAGCCGGAATCGCTGGCGGATCCGGCGCCCGACCTGCTGGTGGACCGCATGGACCAACTGGCCGATTGGATTCTAGGTTCCCATGCGGGCGGGGAACCGGGCCAAAGAGGAGACACAAAATGACCTATCGTCCGGGCGCGACGGTCCCAGCCACTGGCATCTACTGGTGCAGCGTCTGCAAACTGCCGGCGCAGTTCACCGCCGGAGAGCGGTTCCCCGAGTGCAAGAACATGTGCGGCCGGGGCACGTGGAAATTGGTGCAGGACCAAAGCGAGCCGGGTCCGACTAGCGATTAAGGACCGGCTACAGCCGTCCCGGGGCCGGCGGCGAGCCAGGGGTTCGCCCGGGGCTGTGTTGGGGCTCCACCTTTTCGGCTTCCTCCGAGAGCAGCACAAGCTCCACGCGCCGGTTGTGGGCGCGGCCCTCCGCGGTATCGTTGGTGTCGGCAGGCGCGTTTTCGGCATACCCGGCGACGTTCATGCGTTCGGGCGGAATCTGGAATTTCTGGCGCAGCAGTTCCAGCATGGCGATGCTGCGCGCGGCCGAAAGCTCCCAGTTGCTGTGGAAACGGGAGTTATGGATGGGAACCGAATCCGTGTAACCTTCCAGGCGCAGAGGATTGGGTACGCCCTGGATCACGGACGCGATTTTAGAGATGCTGGGAATGCTGTTTGGCGCAATGGCGTTATCCCCCGAGGCGAAGAACGCCGCTTCGCGTAAGCTGATCACCAGGCCGCGCGGCTCCAGGCTTACCTGGACCTTTCCGCTCTTCAGTTCGACATCCAGCTTGTCCTGGAGCGTTGCCAGCGACTTGACCAGATCGGCGGGATGGGGCTGGGGAGGGGGCGGGGGCGGAGGGGGCTTGGGGTTGAGAAGCGAATCCTCGTCCATGGACTTGACGGCTTCGTGTTTGCCACGGCCCAGCACTACGGAAATGGCGGCGCTGAACTGCCCGTGTTCCAGTGCTTGCTTCACGGCCTCGGAAACCTGTTTGGCCTTAGACTTATCGGCTTGCGTGGAGGCGAACATGACTACGAAGAACGCGAAGAGGAGGGTGATGAAATCGGCGTACGAGACCAGCCAGCGGTCGTGGCTTTCGTGTTGGACGGGTTTGCGCCGTATCATGGCTTTGCCCCCGTCCCCGGCGCCACAGGCTGGGGCGCGGCGGCGGGCTTGCCTACAGGGCGGGGCGCAGCGCCGGGTTTGGCGGGCGCTGCCGGCTGGGGGGCCTGCGCCGGTTTTGGCTTCTCGGGTTTTACGGGGTCGCGATTATAGGCATCGAGTTTCTGGCGAATCAGCGTCGGGTTGAGACCCTCGACGATGCCGGCCACCCCTTCGAGGACCATTTCCTGCAGCAATGTGGCCTGGTGAGCGCGCGAGCGCAGTTTGTTAGCCGCGGGCAGAAAGAAGAGGTTCGCCAACCCGACGCCGTACACCGTCGCGACGAAGGCCACGGCGATGCCGTGCCCCACTGCCTTGATATCCTCCAGGTGTTTCATGACCTGAATGAGGCCCATCACCGCGCCGATAATCCCGATGGTAGGCGCGTATCCACCCGCCGATTCCCAGACCCGCGCCTCGGCCTCCGCCGCCTGTTCGGTCAAAGCGATGTCAATTTCCATCATGTTTCGTATTTCTTGCAGGTCCGTGCCATCCACCGCCAGATTGAGAGCCTTGCGAAGGAACGGTTCCTGGATGGCGGCGGCGTCCTTCTCCAGACTGACAATGCCGTTCTTGCGCGCTTGGGCGGAGTATTGGATGAGAGCCTCGATGAGGGCCGACGTGGTATTGGTCCGTTCGAAGAAGACGTGGCCCAAACCGCCCATCGCGCGCCGCACCACGGCAAGGGGGTTGGTGATGAGCACCGCCCCGAGGGTTCCGCCCAACACGATCATGGCGGCGGTCCCTTGCATGATGTCCTGAATGTTGCCATTTTCGAGGAGCAGCCCGCCGATGATGCCGCCGACCGCCAGGCCGAGTCCAGCCACGGTGGACAAATCGAGCTTGCTGGCGGCGTTCTTGGGCGCTTTCGGCGCAACCTTCGGCACCGCTTTGGGCGCCACCCTGGGGGCAGGCGCGGTTCCCGATTCCTGCTTCTGCGCCGGGTTTTTGTCTTTGGCTGGTTCCGCCATGGAATGTTAGACCGCGTCCTGCGGCTGGCTAACAGTTGCGTCCTCGCCGGAGACGTCGGATTCCTGGCGAGGGCGCGCGGGCCGACCCTCGGGACCGTAGATCCGTCTGCGGTAATCGACGATGCGTTCGACCACCTCATCGGCGCTCTCGCGCACCCGCAGAATCTGCCCGCTGGTGAGCATGATCACCGTATCCGGCGTCACGTCAATATGTTCGATCAGGTCCGAATTAAGAACCAGCGGCACATGGTTGAGGCGGGTCAGCCGGATCATGCAAGTTCTCCAAAGACCTCTTATCGGCCATTCGCGAAAAAAATGTAGGGCCGCGGGGCGATCGGATATGATAGTTGACCGGAGGAAACCATGTCAGCCGCCGCTTCGACCAACCCCGCGCCGTTCGGCCTTTCGAGCATCGGGCAGATCGCCGTTACGGTTACAGACGCCGATCGCGCCACCGCATTTTACCGGGACATCCTGGGGATGCGGTTTCTGTTTCAAGTTCCCAATCTGGCGTTTTTCGATTGTGGGGGCGTGCGCCTGATGCTTTCCGGGTCGGCCAAGCCCTTGCAATCGGATGGGTTCGCGATCTACTTCAAGGTCCCTGAGATCCAACGGACCCACCAAACTCTGGTGGAACGGGGCGTGGCGTTCGAGGAGGAGCCGCACCTGATTGCGCGCATGGCCGACCACGACCTGTGGATGGCGGTGTTCCGCGACCCCGACCGGAACCTGCTGGCGATCATGGCGGAGGCGCCGCGAAGCTAAGCGGAAGCCACCGCGTCCGCTCATGTATCATGAAGGTGAGGGAACAAGCCCCCGCGAAGGATAAGCCGCCATGACCATAGACGAACGCCTTGAAGCACTCGCCGTGCGTCACGAAGCCTTGGCCCAAACGGTTGAAATCATCGCCGGAATGCAACGTGAAAACGAATCCCGTTTCGGCCAGGTCACCCGCAACTTTGAAATCGTCCTAGACTCCATCAAGCGCTTGGAGAATATCGCCGCCTCGCACGAGCAACGCCTCGACGACCTGGAGCACTAACCGAGCGGTCTGTCGCAAGCCGCTTCACGAATACTTCTTCAGCAGCGCCTTCAGCCTGACCCAGGAGTCATCGCGGGCTTTCTTGTTGGGCGGAGTTGCGGCGGGGTCGTCGCCGGCGCGCATGAAGCCGTGGCCGGCGCCATCGTAGACCACGGGTTCGTAGGCTTTGCCGGCTTGCTTCATCTGGGCGGTGGCGTCGGGGATGGTGGCGTCGATGCGGGCGTCGTTGCCGGCATAGAAGCCGAAGACCGGAGCTTGAATGTGGGCAATGGCGGCCTGGTCGGGCGGAGGTCCGTAGAAGACGAACGCCGCGGTGAGGTCGGGCCGGTTGGTGGCGAAGCGGAAGCTCTGGCCGCCGCCCCAACAGAACCCCGCCACGAAGAGCTTTCCGTTGGAAGCGGGCAGCTTTTTGGCGTAATCGGCGGCGGCGTTGAGATCGGCAGTGATCTGGTCGGGGCTGAGCTTGCCGATGGCCTCGCCGACGCGGCTCGGATCGAAATCCTTGGTGCGTCCGCCATTGGGCGCCATGCCGGAGAGCAGGTCCGGCGCGACGGCGATATAACCGGCGGCGGCGAACTCATCGGCCACATCCTCCACCCAGTCGGTATGGCCGAAGATTTCGTGAATCACGAGCACCACGGGCGTCTTGACGGGTGACTCCGGATAGGCGATGAAGGTTTCGACGGAGCGGCCATCGTGTTTGACGGTTACCCACTCCCGATGCCGGGGGGACTTGTCAACCTGCTGGCGCGCCCAGTCCTGCGCCCCGAGGGCGGCGGCGGCCAACGCGAGAAGCAATGCAAATCGAGCCATTCCCTTGTTCTACCATTGGAGGCGCGGGCCGCGGGGAGGAGGCGAAAAAGGCCTGTAACTCCTGGCAACCGCGCGGGTTACCATGAAATGAGCCGCCACATTTCGCGATCGCCATGCACACCAACCGCCTTGCCCAAGAAAAGAGTCCTTACCTGCTGCAACACGCGCATAACCCGGTGGACTGGTATCCGTGGGGGCCCGAAGCGTTCGAGAAGGCCCGCGCCGAGGGCAAGCCCATCTTTCTTTCGATCGGCTACTCGACCTGCCACTGGTGCCACGTCATGGAGCGCGAGTCGTTCGAAAACCCCGGAATTGCGGACTTGCTGAACCGCGACTACGTGCCCATCAAGGTGGATCGCGAAGAGCGCCCCGACGTGGACCGGATCTATATGACGTTCGTGCAGGCCACCACGGGCGGCGGCGGCTGGCCCATGTCGGTATGGCTCACGCCCGAGTTGGAGCCGTTTTTCGGCGGCACGTACTTTCCGCCGGAATCGCGCTACGGGCATCCGGGCTTTGCGTCCATCCTGACGCAAATCGCCAGCGCCTGGGCGGCGGACCGCGATCGGGTGGCCGAATCGGCGCGCGACATGGTGGAACAGCTCAAAAGGCACGTGGGCTTCGACGCATTGCGGGCCGGAGCGCCGGCCATCGATACCGGGATATTGGACAGCGGATTCCAGGTTTTCCGGCGCATGTTCGATTCGCGAAGGGGCGGATTTGGGGGCGCGCCCAAGTTCCCGCGGCCAGCCGTGCTGCATTTCCTGCTGCGATACCAAGCCGGGTCGAAAAACCGGGAGGCGCTCGACATGGTGTTGCTCACGTTGCGCGAAATGGCCAAAGGCGGGATGCACGATCAGCTAGGGGGCGGGTTCCACCGCTATTCGGTGGATGACCGCTGGTTCGTGCCGCACTTCGAAAAGATGCTCTACGACCAGGCGCAGCTTGCCATCTCCTACCTGGAGGCCTTTCAAATCACCGGCGACCGGCAGTACGCCGAGACTGCGCGGAGCACGCTCGATTACGTTCTGCGCGACATGACGGCAACGGGCTTCTACTCCGCCGAAGACGCCGATAGCGCCAGCGACCCGGCTCACCCGGAGGAGAAAGGCGAGGGAGCTTTCTACATCTGGACCGCGGCGGAGATCCGGACGCTGGTGGGCGAACCCGCGGCCGGCTGGTTCGGTTACCGCTACGGGGTGGAAGACGGGGGCAACGTGGAGAACGACCCGCAGGGCGAGTTCGGCGGGCGAAACATCCTCTACCAGGCGCACAGCGTGGAGGAGACGGCGCGGCAGTTCGGCCGGCCGGCGGAGGAAGTGGGCGCGGGCCTGCGGCGGGCCGAAGGCATCCTGCTCGATGCCCGGTCGAAGCGGCTGCGTCCGCATTTGGACGATAAGATCCTCACGGCGTGGAACGGCCTCATGATTTCGGCCTTTGCCTTGGGCGGAGCCGTTTTGGACGAACCGCGCTACGCCGGAGCCGCGCGGGATGCAGCCGGATTTCTGCTTTCGCGCATGTTCGACCCGGCGACCGGAACCCTGCTGCGCCGTTATCGCGGAGGCGATGCGGCGGTCCCCGGCTTCCTCGAAGACTACGCCATGCTGGCGCAGGGATTGCTCAATCTCTACGAAGCGCAGTTCGATATTGCCCACCTGGAAGCCGCGGCGCGGCTGACGGAGAAGCAGATGGAGATGTTCGAAGACCGCGAGCGGGGAGGCTTCTTCGGCGCGGCGGCGGACCCCGCGCTGATCGTGCAGGTGAAAGAGGATTACGACGGGGCCGAGCCTTCGGGCAATTCGGTGGCGGCCATGAACCTGCTGCGTCTCGCCCGGATGACGAATCGCGCGGCATTTCGGGAATCCGCCGAGCGGACGCTGGCGGCTTTTGCCCCACGGCTGGCGGCGGCGCCGGTGGCCCTGCCGCAGATGCTGGCGGCCTGCGAATTCCTGCTACGCCAGCCGCGCGAGGTGGTTGTGGTGGGGGAGCGTGACGGCGAAGACACGAAGGCGCTGCTGCGAACATTGCACGGGAGTTTCGGACCAAACCGCGTTACGCTGCTGGTGGATTCGCCGGAAACCAGGCGCAAACTGGCGGCGGGCATTCCAGCCATTGAATCCATGGACAAGATCGGCGGTCGCGCCAGTGTGTTTGTTTGCACCAACTACGCCTGCCAATTGCCGGTTTTCAGACCGGAGGAGTTGGCCGGATTGATACAATAGGATTCTTATCGCAAGAAACCCAGGAGGAGCAATGGAAAGACCAGCAGCCACAACCTTGAAGGGCAACCCCCTCACGCTCATCGGCCCCGAGTTAAAGGCGGGCGACGACGCCCCCGATTTCAACCTGGTGGACAAGGGCCTGAAACCGGTGACCCTGAGGGATACCGGAAATCACGTGCGCATTTTCAGCGTGGTGCCTTCGCTCGACACGCCGGTCTGTGACGCGCAGACGAAGAAGTTCAACGAGGCGGCGGCGCAGCTTCCGGACGTGGATATCTTCACGGTAAGCATGGATCTGCCGTTCGCGCAATCGCGCTGGTGCGGCGCGTTTGGAGTAGACCGCGTCAAGATGCTCTCCGATCACCGGGAAGGCTCGTTTGGATCGCACTACGGCACGCTGATCAAGGAACTGCGCATCGAGAGCCGCGCCATCTTCGTGGTGGACCAGAAGAACCGGATCCGCCACGCGGAGTACGTCAAAGAGGTGGCCGACTTCCCCAACTACGAAGCCGCGCTGGCGGCCGCCCGCAACACTCTCACGGCCACGGCCTGAGCCGGCGCGCGGCATTCCGGCCCCATCGTCGAGGTTACGCTGGATCTCACCGAACCAACTCCCGCGTCGGCCGCCGAACGCGTTTTCACGCGCGCCGTGGAAAGCCCGCTGGTACGCGGGGGGATTGTCCTGGTGGTGGGCGTCCTGGTTGGGAATGTGCTGGGTTTCGCGCGGGTGGCATTGACCGCTTACCTGCTGGGCACGCACAGCCTGGCCGATTCGCTGGCTGTGGCCATGGGTCCCCTGGACACGCTGAACTCGGTGCTGATCAATAGCATCGTGTTCGCGTTCGTCCCCATGCTGACGGCCTGCGCTCTTGGCGAGCGGGTAGGGCTGTTCCTGAAGGTGAGCCGCTGCTTCACCTGGGCGCTTTCCGTGTTTTCTGTGGCCGCAATTGTGGCGGCGCCGTGGCTGATGAAGGCGCTGGCTCCGGGTCTCGACCCACACTACTTCGGCGTAGCCGTGATCAACTTGCGCATCATGACTGCCGCGGCGGCGCCGGCGGGCATAGCGGCAGTGCATTTTGCGCAGCTCTACACGGAGCGGCGATTCGCCCTCGCCGCCTTTTACCAGGCGTCGCTCAACCTGTTCATGGTGGTGAGCGCACTGTGCCTGTGGAAGGTATTCGGCGTGTACGCTTTCGCCATAGGGTATGCCGCTGGGGCCTGGACGCAACTAGGCGTCGTGTGGTTCACGACGCGTTCCAGGCTGGATACGGCTTCGGCGCCCCCGTGCCGCGCGAGTTGGGGCGAAATTCTGGCCAAGCCTGCGTTTTACGTAATCTACGCCGCTGGAATCGGCCTGAACCTCATCTTCACGCGCGCCTGGGCCACGCGAGGCGGACCCGGAATGGCGGCGGCCTTGGACTACTGCATGCGCGGCGTCTCGGTGCCGCTGGCCATCCTGGTCACCCCGATTTCCAACTCCCTGCTGCCGGAGATTGCGCGCTTGCGGAGCCTGTTCCGGGTGCGCGAGGCGCTGCGTTTGATCGACCGCACGGTGGCGTTGACGGCATTGGCGGCGGTGGGGGGTTGCGGATTCGCGCTGTTGTTCCGGCAGCCGGCCATCGCATTGCTTTTTCAGCGCGGCAGCTTCACAGCGGAATCCACTCAACTGGTTTCGGCGGTGTTTCTGGGTCTTGGCCCGAGCCTGATCGGCTGGAGCCTGATTGAGGTGACTTCCCGTTCCCTGTTTGCGCTAGACCGCCCATGGCCGCCCGTAATCGCGGCCGCGATCCCGGTGCTGCTGAACGTGGCGTTTACCCTGCGCCTGCAATCCCGACGGCCGGAGCTCATGGGCCTGGGCGCCACGCTAGGGCTGCTGGCCGGCGCGGGGTCCCTGTTTGTCATGGCTCACGCCAGCCGCAAGAGATGGTCCGAGGATAGGCCGCTTTAGGCGCCAAGCGCCGACACGAGGATCGGCGCGGCAGGCATAAGTGCCTGCGCCACCTAGCGCTTACGCGCAGCGAACCGTGACGCCGCCGAATCGAACGTGAAGGTGTAGAGCACGTTCGTGTCGTTGAAAATCATGACACGCTTCCAGGCGGCTGTAATCTCCTGGTTGGCAGTTGGTTCCAGGCCTACAAACTGGCCTGTAATCTGATCCGGCATGTCCTTAATCGTAGCCGGAAGGGGGGCGTCACCATCCAACTCGATTTGCAGGTGGGTGGGCTTCAATGCATTATTGAGAAAAATCTTACTATCCTGGACCGCATTCATGGGCGGACTCCTCGCACAAGCAGTCTAGCGACTCTCAAGGGCTATAGCAAGCGGAAAAATGCGACGGGCACTCCGAAATGCCTCGAAAGGGCTAAATGGGCCGGCGAGGCGGCGCGATCGGGTATATACCCCCCAATCACCCTGGCCGGTAGCGACTTTCCACGTAATCGTTCAGGATGCCGATGAACTCCGGCACGATGCGGTCGCCCTTCAATGTGGTCATCAGACGGCCATCCACGTAGACCGGGGCTTTGGGATCCTCGAACGTGCCGGGGAGCGAAATGCCGATATTGGAATGCTTGGATTCGCCGGGGCCGTTGACCACGCAGCCCATAACGGCGACGGTCATGGTTTCCACGCCGGGGCGGCTCGATTTCCATGCGGGCATTTGGTCGCGCAAATAGGTCTGAATCTGGTCCGCCATGTCCTGGAAGAAACTGCTGGTGGTCCGGCCACAGCCGGGGCATGCCGTCACCTGGGGAGTGAAACTGCGGATTCCGAGCGATTGCAGGATCTGCCGCGACACAACGACCTCATCGGTGCGGTCCCCACCGGGCAGAGGAGTGAGCGAGGCGCGGATGGTGTCGCCGATGCCCTCCTGCAGCAAGGGCGCGAGAGCGGCAGTGGTGGCGACGATTCCCTTCCCTCCCAGGCCGGCCTCGGTGAGGCCCAGATGCAGCGGGTAGTCGCAGACCGCGGCCAGCGCGCGGTAGACGTCGATGAGGTCCTGCACTCCGCTCACCTTCGCGCTGAGGATGATTTTGTCGTGGCCCAGGCCATAGCGCTCCGCGGCCTTGGCCGATTCCACCGCGCTCGCCACCATGGCGTCCATGGTCACTTCGCGCGCCGGCTTGGGTTCCGGCGAGCGGGAATTCTGGTCCATCATGCGGGTCAGAAGCATGGCGTCGAGCGATCCCCAGTTCACGCCGATGCGGACGGGCTTGCCGTTGGCGATGGCGACCTCGATCATGGTGCGGAAATTATCGTCGGTCTTGCGGCCGATATCGCTGTTGCCGGGGTTGATGCGGTACTTGGCAAGCGCGCGGGCGCATTCGGGATATTTCTTGAGGAGGAGGTGGCCGTTGTAATGAAAGTCGCCGATGATAGGCACATGCACGCCAAAGCCATCGAGAGCGTCCACGATCCGCGGGACGGCGGCGGCGGCCTGCTCGGTGTTCACGGTGACGCGGACCAGCTCCGAGCCGGCGCGCGCCAGGGCCATCGCCTGATTCACGGTAGAGGGCGTGTCGGCGGTATCGGTGTTGGTCATGGACTGGACAACGATGGGATAATCGCCGCCCACCTTCACCCCTCCCACGTCCACGACGGCCGCCTTGCGGCGCGGTCTCACTGCCATATCATTCGATTTTAACATTGTGGAGGTTTCGGCCCGCGTCGGCGCTTCCAGACGCCGTACCCTGCGCGCACCGCGGCGAGCCATATCACCGCCAGCGCGTATCCGGCAAGGACGTCAGTCGGGTAATGCACGCCGAGGTAGACCCGCGAGAATCCGACCATGGCGGTCAGAATGGCGGCTGACGCCCATAGCCCGGCTTTGACCCGGGCCGAACCTGCGCGCGCCGCTAGAATTGCCGCCAGGACGCCCCAAAAACAGCAGGCCGTGATGGCATGACCGCTGGGGAAACTGTAATTTGCCGGACTGGTCAGGCCGAAGAAAGCCGCCGGCCGGGTGCGGTGGAACGCCAGCTTGAGGAGCTGGTCGAGCGCCTCGCCTCCCAGCATGACGACAGCCAAGAGGGTGGCGGCGTGTCTACGCCCCGCGGCGGCGAGCCTCCAAGCCGCCAGCAGGCCGGCGGGAATCAGGAACCAGACGGAGCCTAGCTGGGTGATTACCCGCATCGTGTGAGTGAGGACCGGGGAAGCCCAGGCGTGGACGGCGCCGCGGACCGCCTGGTCGAAAGCCGTGGCTTGGCTGCGCGGGACGGTGACCGCGATCCATACGAAAAGAACGAGCGCCAGCGAGACGGCCAGGAAGCCGAGGACGGTGGTTCGATTGCGCGTTGACGCCACGCTCTTACTGTACTCTGAGCCGGTTTAGAATAGAGGCGAGGGTATCGTCTTGCCACGACAATTCGATGCGGTCATTGAGCGCGACGAGGAAGGCTATTACGTCGCCCCCGTGCCGCAACTCCCCGCGTGTCATACGCAGGCGCGGTCGCTAGACGAGGTGACCCAGAGAATTCGCGAAGCCATCGAATTGCGCCTCGAAGTTGAGAGCGCTCCCGAACACAATCTTGAGTTCATCGGCATTCAGCGGATTACAATCGCGGCATGAGCCGGCTGCCGCGCATCACCGGCTCAGCCATGATTTGCCGCTTTGGAGCGGGCGGGCTTCCGAACGATTCGAGCCAGAGGCAGCCATCGCTTCCTCAGTCATGAAGACGGCCGGAACACTGTGGTTCGCGAGCACGCGCACGAAACGATTGGGCCAGGATTGCTTCACAAGATCCTCCGCGACTGCCGGATCACCGTCGAGGACCTTCAAAAGTGGCTATGATGGCCTCCCATAGCGCCAGCCGCCCGCGGAGACTGGCGGCGCTACCATGAAAGCGTGATTGCCTCGATCAACCCGGCTACGGGTGAGACTTTGCGCACATTCGTTGAGCTGACGGATGCGCAGCTCGAAGAGAAGCTGGCGGGCGCGGAGCGGGCTTACCGCGCGTACCGGCGGACGTCATTCGTCGACCGCGCACGGTGGCTTATGGCCTGCGCCGAAATTCTCGAGTCGGAGAAGGACCGCGTCGGGCGGATCATGACGCTCGAAATGGGGAAGCCCATTGCCAGCGCGCGCGCAGAGGCGGCTAAGTGCGCCTGGGCTTGCCGCTATTATGCGGAGCACGGCGAGCGGCTGCTGGCCGCCGAGACGGTCGACGCCGGTGCAGGCCACAATTCCGTGCGGTACCAGCCGATCGGGCCGGTGCTGGCGGTGATGCCTTGGAATTTTCCATTCTGGCAGGTGTTCCGCTTCGCCGCGCCGGCGCTGATGGCGGGCAACGTAGGGCTGCTGAAACATGCGTCCAACGTGCCGCAATGCGCCCTGGAAATCGATGAAATCATGCGGCGCGCGGGCTTTCCGGACGGCTCGTTTCAGACGCTCTTGATTGGGTCGAAGCGGGTGGGGCGCGTAGTGGACGATCCGCGCGTCAAGGCGGCGACGCTCACGGGGAGCGAACCGGCGGGCGCTCAGGTGGCCAGCCAGGCCGGACACAGCATCAAGAAGACCTTGCTCGAGCTGGGCGGGAGCGACCCGTTCGTGGCGATGGCCAGCGCCGAACTGGACCGGGCCGTCCCCGCGGCGGTGGATGCGCGCATCGTGAATAACGGGCAGTCTTGCATCGCCGCGAAGCGGTTCATCGTGGATACGGGAATCTACGCGGAGTTCGAAGGGCGCTTCGTGAAGGCTATGGAAGCGCTGCGCGTGGGCGATCCCATGGATGAGAGCACACAGGTTGGGCCGCTCGCCACGCCGGATATCCTAGATGACCTCGACCGGCAGGTGCGCCGCACGGTGGAGATGGGCGGGCGGCTGCTCACCGGCGGAAAGCGGCTCGACCGTCCGGGCAATTACTACGCGCCCACGGTGCTGGCGGGCATCCCGCCGGATTCGCCGGCGAGCTGCGAGGAACTCTTCGGTCCGGTCGCCGCGCTCTTTCGGGTGGACGGCATTTATGAGGCGATTCGTCTGGCCAACCGTACCGATTTCGGTCTGGGCGCAAGCGCGTGGACCAACGACCCGGCCGAGCAGGAGCGGTTCATCGAGGATCTCGAAGCCGGAATGGTGTTCATTAACAGCGTGGTGGCGTCGGACCCGCGCCTGCCCTTTGGCGGCGTCAAGCGGTCGGGGTATGGGCGCGAACTGGGCGCCTGCGGAATCCGCGAGTTCGTGAACGTCAAGACCGTGCGCGTGCTGTAAACCGCTCTCTGACGTTCGCGGCTCGGTATCGTGACGTCGCGGTTGGCCCTACGTGAGTTTCGTTGCTACCGACTTGCCTTGCAGGAACAGCAGGAGGTAGTCGTGGCCGCCGGCTTTCGAATCCGTCCCGGACATGTTGAATCCGCCGAACGGATGGGCGCCTACCATGGCGCCGGTACACTTCCGGTTGAAATAGAGGTTCCCGACGTGAAAGCGCTCGCGAGCCGCGCGCAGGTGTTCGGGGTCGTTTGAGAACACCGCGCCGGTAAGACCGTATTCCGAGTCGTTGGCCTTTGCCAGCGCGTCCTCGAAACCCCGCGCTTTGGTGACTGACAAGACGGGGCCGAAAATCTCCTCCTGGAAGATCTTCGCGGTTGGTTCGACGTCGGCAAAGACGGTTGGCGGGATGAAGTAGCCACCGTCCGGCACGGGGCCATCACCCACCACCATGCGGCCTTCATGGCGGCCGGTCTCGATGTACTTCAAGATGGTCCTGCGGGCGCTTTCGGCGATCACCGGGCCTATCGTAGCGCTCGGATCGTCAGCGAGTCCCACGCGAATCTGCTTGGTCTTGGCGGTCAGCTTTTCCAGGAATTGGTCGTAAACGGCGGCGTCCACGATGGCGCGCGAACAGGCGGAGCACTTCTGTCCCTGGTAGCCGAAGGCAGCGGCCACGACGCCATCCACAGCCTTATCGACATCGGCGCCTGCATCCACTACGATGGCGTCCTTGCCGCCCATCTCAGCGATCACGCGCTTGATCCAGAGCTGTCCGGGCTGGCGCCTGGCAGCCAGTTCGTTGATGCGCAGGCCCACGTCGCGCGAGCCGGTGAAGCAGATGAAACGCGTCTTGGGATGCTCCACGAGCACGTCGCCCACGGCGCCGCCGCTGCCGGTGAGCAGCGTGAAGCTGGATTCGGGGAAGCCGGCTTCCAGCAGAACCTCGGCGAATTTGGCGGCAATGGTGGGCGTTTCGCTCGATGGCTTCACGACGACCGTGTTGCCGGTGACCAGCGCCGCCGCCGTCATGCCCGCCAGGATGGCCAGCGGAAAATTCCACGGTGGGATTACAACTCCCACGCCGAGCGGGATGTAGATCAGCTCGCCGTGCTCGCCGGGAAGCTGGACTACCGGCTGCGGACCGTCCAGGCGCAGCATTTCGCGGGCATAGTATTCGCAGAAATCGATGCCTTCGGAAACGTCGGCGTCAGCTTCCGACCAGGTTTTGCCGGCCTCGTAGACCAGCCAGGCGTCAAACTCCAGCTTGCGCGCGCGCAGTATCCGCGCGGCTTCGAGCAGCATGCGGACGCGCTCCGAAGCGGGCGTGCGGCTCCACTCGGGAAAGGCGGCCCACGCCTGCTCCACAGCCCGGTTTGCCAGCTCGGTCGTAGCTCTATGATGAATGCCTATTGTTTCCTTGATGTTCGAAGGATTTAGCGAAGTCAGCTTGTCGCCGGTGGAGAGCCACTCGCCGCCAATGCGGAGAAGGTATTCGCGGCCCCAGGCGGAGCGCACCTGCTGCAGGGCGGTTTCCATGGCTCGGCGATTGGCGGGCACGGAGAAATCTGTCAATGGTTCGTTGTGGAATTCGGATGGGCTTGGGGTTGCCATACCTACATGGTAATGCGCCTTGGGCGGAGGCTGGGATATTTCTGTTTTTGGGCGATGCCGATTATAATCAAGCTGAAATTTGCGCCGGGCATGTCACGCGCGGAGCCAGGTGCAGGAGAGTACGATGAGAGCCTTACCCTTGATTGCACTGGCGCTGGCGGCGATTCCGCTGGCTGCCGCGGAGAAGATCGCCACGGGCCCGCCGAAACTGGTGGTTGAAGCGGGCGCGCAGGAGGGACCCTCCTGGGATCCGGCCGGATGGCTCTACTTCGTCGGCCGGAATCAGGTTTCGCGCCTCGATCTGCACCCGGGCGCGGCGCAAGGCAAGGTGGACGTGTTTTTGGATAAGGTGGCCAATCCGAATACGTCCGTGGTGGATCCTCAGGGCCGGGTGCTGGTGTGCGAGGCAGCGGGACGGCGGGTTACGCGAACCGGGAAGGACGGCGTAACGGAGATTCTTGCCGACAATTATGAAGGCAAAAAACTCAATTCTCCAAACGACATCTCGCTCGACTCCAAGGGCCGGATCTACTTCACCGATCCGCGGTACGGCAGGATGGACGACCTGGAGATCAAGGACAGCGACGGCAAATTCATCGAAGGCGTGTACCGCATCGATGCGCCGGGCAAGGTCACGCGCATCCTGACGCACGAAGTGGAACGGCCCAATGGCCTCCTGGTTTCGCCCGATGACCGCTTTCTCTACGTGGCGGATAACTACAACAACCGCACTGGCGGCGCCCGCAAACTGTACCGGTTCGGCTTGAAGCCGGATGGCAGCGCGGTTCCGGACAGCCGCGTGCTGATTTTCGACTGGAAGACGGGGCGCGGACCGGACGGCTTCAAAATGGACCGCAAAGGCCGGCTCTATGTGGCCGCGGGCAGGAACCGGGCCAGCCAGTACGAAACCGCGGACGAGTTCAAAGGCGGGGTCTATATCCTCTCACCGGCCGGCAAACTGCTTGAATTCGTGCACTTTGAAAAGGACGAAACGACCAATTGCGCGTTTGGCGGCGCGGATCTGAAGACCTTGTTCGTCACTTCAGCGGGCCAGTTGTGGAGCGTACCCGTGAGTACGCCCGGACGCATTACCGCCAGGCGATGACAGGTTCGGCTCAGCGGGCCGCCGGGCTGCCTCCATTGCGAAAGAACAGCCGGCGGAAGCTGAACGGCTCGGTTCTCAAGGCGTGTCCACCCTCTGGCGGCCGCACCCCGCTCACCGCGGCTGCCGTCCCCTTGCCGTCGATGGAAGACCTTGCGCGGCGTGGGAGGCGTCCCGGACGGGCCAACCTCAAATTCAAAGCGGCCTGGTCCACATGAGGCAAGTTCACGCGACGATCGTCCCTCTTGAACGCCAGGACCAGCGCATTGTCGCACAAGGAATTGATCAGGCGGGGAACGCCTTGCGACCATTCCGCAACCGCAGCCAGCGCTTCCGGGGAAAATGGCGGCGATTGCCCGCCGCCGGCCTTTTCCCAGCGGTGCCGTATGTACCGCTCGACGTCGACATGCGGCAACGGACCGAGCTTCAGCCATAATGCGATTTGCTGCTTCAACGCTCGCATCTCCCTGCTGTTAATCACGTCGTCCAGTTCCCTTTGCCCTACCAGCAGGACTTGCAGGGAACTGAAATTCCCCATCAGCCGGATCTCCTCGAGCGATTCCAGGCTCAGATTGTGAGCCTCATCAAAAATCAGGGTGGATACCTTTCCCTCCCGATCGCCCTGGCTGACGACCTGTTCGAGTTGAGCCAGCCGGGCGCTCTTGCCGGCGGGAACCTCCCTGACGCCAAAACTGAGTAATGCCGCCTCAACCACTTCGCTTGGGGTCAAGGTAGTATTCGAGACGACGCTAAACTGACTGCGATTACTGGGGATGTGCTTCAGGATTGTCGCGATCAGCGTGGTTTTTCCGGTGCCGATATCGCCGGTTAGCAACATCAGCCGCTTGCGGCTCATGATCCCATAGGTGAGTCCGGCAAGTTCGTCGCGGTGATCCTGACTCAAGTAGAGAAACTTAGGGTCAGGCGCCATATTGAACGGCTCTTCGACGAGCTTGAAGAACTCGCAGTACATGGGGAGCGCCCCTGACAAGCGCTAAGGCACGGAAAAACGCGGCTCAAGTCCCGATACCGGCTAGACTCTCTTGTCCCAGCGCGTTCCTTCCAATACGCCTTTGACTAGCTGATTGACATCGTCTCCCGAGCGCTTTGCGCCGTTGTCACCCACCACAGCCGCGGGGCTGGGCGAGGGCGAGGGCGCGGGCGCCTGACTCTGATCGTCGGTTGTCAGAAATTCCAGAAGGATGCTCGCCATTTCCGGGTCGCCGGCAATCCGTCTGACTTCTTGCAGCTTCTTGATGCGGTCCTCGATTTTAACCAAATCCAATCGCATAAGCCCCTCCAGTCCATATCCGGGCGTCCATTCGCGAAGAACGGCGACGGCGCACCGGGTTGTGTCGGTTGCGAAGCAAGAATTTGGCCAAAGCATTCGGAGCGTGCTTTGAAAGCCTTGCCGAGGCTACCTGATGACGCGGCCGACCGATTTCCGAGGTTTTGGGGAAAGTTGTCGGGTTTTCGGGATTTGTGCTCGTAACCGGCGCGCCCCCAATAGCCGTCCCTGTGGTATGGTATGGATGGATGGACTTCACCCCAGCCATGGATCACGAAGCGGAGGCCCCGCTTTACCGGCAACTGTATGAACAGTTTGCCACGAAGATCCGGTCCGGGGAGCTGGCGCGGGGTGAGCGAATGCCTGCCACTCGCGAATTGGCTGGCCTACTTGGACTGAACCGGACCACGGTTTCCGCAGCCTATGAAATTCTGGAAGCGGAGGGTCTGATTGCGGGACACGTCGGCCGCGGCAGTTTCGTGACCGGACACACCGCTCCTGGCGCCGCTGGGGTCGACTGGAATACGCTGCTGGAGCGCAGCGAAATGGCACAAGCGGCGCCCGCCGGGGGCTTCGACAAGGAAACCGTCAGCTTTGTCGTGTCCCGGCCCTCAAGCTCGCTGTTTCCCCTGGACGATTTTCGGGCCAGTTGCGCCGCGGTGCTGGCGCGCGCGAATCTGGCCGATATCCTGCAACTCGGGTCGCCCAGCGGGTACGAACCTCTGCGCCGCTACCTGTTGGAGGACGCTCGCCGCCAGCGGCTGGCCGGACCCGGGGACGACCTCATCGTTACCAACGGCTGCCAGCAGGCCCTCGACCTGATTGGCCGCGTGCTGCTGCGGCCGGGCGACCGGGTGGTGGTCGAAGATCCGGTGTATACGGGTTTGAAGAATCTGCTCACCGGATTGGGGGCCCAGCTTGTGGGGATTCCGGTGGGGCCCGACGGGATGGACACGGCCCAACTGGAGCGCGTGCTGGAGCGCGAGCGGCCACGTTTCCTGGTGGTTACCTCGAACTTCCAGAACCCCACCGGGGCCACGCTGCCCCTGGCCGCGCGGCGCACGCTGCTCGAGGCGGCGCGGGGGGCCGGCGTTCCGGTTGTTGAGAACGATGCTTATGGCGAGTTGCGCTATCGCGGCGAACCGCTGGCGGCCATCAAGCAGTTGGACGAAAATGGCGGAACGGTGCTGCTGCGGAGCTTCTCGAAGGTGAGTTTTCCGGGGCTGAGGGTGGGTTGGGCGTTGGGGCCGAAGCCGCTGATCGACCGCCTGCGCCACGCCAAGGAATGGTCGGATCTGCATACCGGCCAGCTTGCCCAGGCCGTGCTTCTGGAATTTGCGGAATCGGGCCGCCTGGAGGCGCACCGCGCGCGCGTGCTGCGCGCCGGAGCGGAGCGCCTGGCTGCCACGCTGGAGGCCTGCCGCCGGTACCTGCCCGCCGCCTCGCGCTGGACCCGTCCCGAGGGAGGCATGAACGTCTGGGTTCGGTTGCCGGAACCGCTCGATGCGGGCGAGTTGCTACCCCGTGCCCGGAGGGAAGGCGTGGCCTATGTGCCGGGCCGGTATTTTGCGGTGTCGCGCCCGGAGCCGGGGGCTTTGCGGCTGAGTTTCGCGGGTCTCGAGCCGGAGGAAATCCGGAGCGGGCTGGCGGCGTTGGGGAGAGTTGCGTCGGTCGGGATGGAGAACGCCGAGAGGAGTTCGGTTCCAGGGCCGGCGATGGTCTAGGAAAAATTAGGGAGAGAGCAATGTTTCAGTTTACAGACGAACAGTTTCGGTTGAAGGTCGGACTGGCGGAGATGCTCAAGGGCGGCGTCATTATGGACGTCACCAACGCCGCGCAGGCCAAGATCGCGGAAGACGCCGGCGCTTCGGCCGTCATGGCTTTGGAGCGCGTGCCCGCGGATATCCGCAAAGAGGGCGGCGTGGCCCGCATGGCCAACATCTCCAAGATCGAAGAGATCATGAAGACCGTGAGCATCCCGGTGATGGCCAAAGCGCGCATTGGGCACTTTATGGAAGCGCGCATTCTGGAAGCTCTCGGCGTGGATTACATCGACGAAAGCGAAGTCCTGACCCCCGCCGATGAGGAGCACCACATCGCCAAGGCCGATTTCAAAGTGCCTTTCGTCTGCGGCGCGCGCAATCTGGGCGAAGCGCTGCGGCGCATCGCGGAGGGAGCGGCCATGATCCGCACCAAGGGCGAGGCCGGCTCGGGCAACATTGTCGAAGCCGTGCGCCACATACGCACCATCGTGAAAGAAATGAAGCAGCTCACGGTGTTGGGCAAGGAGGAGTTGGTAGCCCAGGCCAAGAATCTGCAAGCCCCGCTGGAACTGGTGGAGTGGGTGGCGGAACATGGCAAGCTGCCGGTCCCGAACTTTTCCGCCGGAGGCATCGCCACGCCTGCCGATGCCGCGCTGGTCATGCAGCTCGGCGCCGAGGCAGTGTTCGTTGGCTCGGGAATCTTCAAATCCTCCGACCCGGCAGCGCGCGCGCGTGCCATCGTACAGGCGGCCAAGAATTTCAACAACCCCGAGAGCCTGCTCGATGCCAGCCGTTCGCTGGGCGAGGCCATGCCGGGGCTGGATATCGCCAAACTGCCGGAATCGGAGTTGCTGCAAACCCGGGGCTGGTGATGAAAAAGGTGGGAGTGCTCTCCCTGCAGGGAGACTTTGCGGCGCACGGCGCGGCCCTGGAACGCGCCGGCGCGGCGCCGGTCTACGTGCGCGAGCGCGAGCAACTGGCGGATCTCGACGGCCTGGTCATCCCAGGCGGCGAAAGCACCACCATGCTCAAGCTGCTGCGCTACGACGGGTTTCTGGAGGCGCTGGTGGAGTTCGGACGCCATAAACCCATTTTCGGGACCTGCGCCGGCGCCATCCTACTGGCTAACCACGTGCTAAGCCCGGAGCAGGAGAGCCTGGGGTTGATGGATCTCGAAATCGAACGGAACGCCTACGGCAGGCAGATCGATAGCCGCGTGGCCGTGCTGGAACCCGAAGCGGAGTTTCAGGAGCGCACCGGGCCGGGCAAGCTCGAAGCCGTATTCATCCGCGCGCCCGTAATCCGGCGTGTTGGCGCCGGGACGAAGGTGCTGGCGTGGTATGCAGGCGACCCCGTGCTGGTGGAAAATGGCAAGCACCTGGCGGCCACCTTCCATCCCGAATTGACCAGCGATCCGCGCGTGCACTCGCTGTTTCTGGAGAAGCTGTGACACGCCGCCTGAAGAAGGTTCTGTTCGTATGCATCGGCAACTCCTGCCGCAGCCAGATGGCGGAAGCTTTCGCGCGCGCTTACGGCGGCGATGTCCTGATTGCCGCCAGCGCGGGTCTGTATCCCGCGATCCGCGTGGCGCCGGACACCATCCTCGCCATGCACGAGAAGAACCTCGACTTGCGGGACCATTTTCCTAAGAGCATTCGCCAATTGGGACCGCGCGCGGTGTTCGATCTGGTGGTGAATATGAGCGGGTATGCGCTGCCGGACGAGATGGACACTCCCGAGTGTCTATGGGATGTGCCGGATCCGGTGTCGCTGAGCTATGACGATCATTGCGCGGTTCGCGACCAGATCGAGAGCCTGGTGATGCAACTGGTGCTCGATCTCCGCAAGGAACAGGAACCGGGCCGAGTGGCGCCCTGAAGGTCAGCCTGCCAGCGCTTCCGCCAGGTGAGGCTGGTAGATGCAGCGCGGATCTTCGGCCAGATAGTCGCCGCTCAGGGCATAGGCGCGCGAGCGCGATCCGCCGCAAATCTTCTGGTATTCGCAGATTCCGCACTTGCCTCCGCGTTGGGTGGTATCGCGCAGGGAACGGAACAGATCCGAGTGCCGGTAGACGTCCGTTAGCGAATCGCGCAACACGTTGCCGCCGCTGACGGGCAGGAATCCGCTGGGAAAAATCTCGCCGGTGTGCGAGACGAAGACGAACCCCTTGCCGTCGCTCACCCCGGCAGTCCGCCACGCCACGCCCTTGGCGTTCTCGTTCTGGGTGACGCCGTGCTCGACCTTGGCGCGCTGCGCCACGTAGCGGCGGTAGTGCATGGCTTCGGTAGTCTTGATGCCGAAAGGCGCGGTCTTGGAGAGTTCGTACATGAACTCGAAGACGTGCTCGTATTCCTCGGCCAGCAGGTCGTCGGCGGCGGCGGCCCGGCCTGTCACGATGAGGAAGAACAGGCTCCACATCTTCGTGCGGACTTCTTTGGCGATCTCGGCCATTTCGGGCAGCCGGTGCATGTTGCGCCGGGTGATGGTGCTTTGAAACTGGGTATCGAGGCCAATATCGCGCGCGTAACGCAAGGCAAACATGGCGCTATCGAAGGTGCCGGGAACTCCGCGGAAATCGTCGTGCGAGGCGGCGTCCGGTCCGTCCAGGCTGATGGCCATGCGGGTAATGCCGGCGTCTTTGAATCCCTGGATGGCTTCGGCCGTTAGCAGCGGGGTGGCGCTGGGCGTTACGTTGGTGCGCAAGCCAATCTTGACGCTATGACGGATCAGGTCGTAGAGGTCCGGCCGCTTGAGCGGATCGCCGCCGGTGAATACCATGAGCGGTTCGCCGAACGAGCGGATCTCATCGAGCAGGCGGTACCCCTGTTCGGTGGTCAGTTCGCCGGCGCTGCGTTCGGATTGGGCGGAAGCCCGGCAGTGGACGCAGGCCAGGTCGCACGCCTGCGTAACTTCCCAGATCACCAGCATCGGGCATTGATCGAAGTTCATTGCGTCTCCGGAGTAGGGCAGAGTAGGTGCAACTCAGTTGCCAGTGCCTGGGCATTGAAAACATGGGGAATATCGCTACAAGGCATTTCAGGATCGGAGCCGAGTAGGGGGATATCACCCAGCCTGGGTCCAGGGGTCAGGGATCAGGGTCGCTTGGCTCCCAATCCCCTACAATGGAAGTTCCCATGGCGACTCGCGGTCTTTTCATCACGTTCGAAGGTATGGATGGGTCCGGCAAGACCACCCAGATGCACCGGCTGGCCGAACGGCTGCGCGGGATGGGCCGGACAGCGATCGAGACGGTGGAGCCGGGCGGGCCGCCCATCGCCATGAAGATCCGGCGCATTCTGCTGGACGCGGCCAACCAGGAACTCAGCCCCGTCACCGAGGTGTTGCTCTACTTCGCTTCGCGCGCCCAGAACGTGGACGAATGGATCGGGCCGGCGCTTGAGCGCGGCGAAATTGTGCTCTCGGACAGGTTCACGGATTCCTCGTTGGTGTACCAAGGCTACGGACGCGGCCTGGGCGCGGAGACCGTGGCGGCTCTCGATGCCATCGCCTGCCGCGGAATCAAGCCCGATCTCACGCTGCTGGTGGATATCGACGCGGAAGCGAGCCTGGCGCGCGCCCGCGCCCGCAACGCCGCCGAGCCGCATTGCGAAACCCGCATGGACGACCAGTCGCTGGAATTTCACCGCACGGTTTACCAGGCGTACCACGCGCTGGCGGCGCGCGAACCGGAACGCGTGAAGATTATCGACGGCCGGGCGGGCATCGACGCCATGGAGTGCGAGGTCTGGAACGTGGTGGCGCCGTATGTTCGATAACTTCTGGGGCAATCCGCGCGCCACCGAGGCGCTGGAGCAGATGCTGGAGCAGCAACGGCTGGCGCAGACGCTGCTGTTCGCCGGTCCCGAGGGCGTAGGCAAAGCGACCCTGGCGCGGCGGCTGGGCGCGCGCCTGTTGGGCCGCGGCGAACAGATCGAACGGGACGACTTGAGCCTGGCCGAAAACCTGGAAACCGTGTCCGCGCGCGAGAAATGGTCCGCTGACAAGCGCAACGAGGACCCGCTGCAGTTCGCCACGCACGCCGATTTCGTCACTTTCGCGCCGGATGGGCCGCTGCGGCAGATCACCATTCAGCAGACCCGCCTGCTGAAGGAGCGCGCCCAGTTCCTGCCGCACAAAGGCAGCCGCCGCATCTTTCTGATCGACCACGTGGACCGGGCCAACGAGCAGGCCGCCAACTCGCTTCTCAAGACGCTCGAAGAGCCGCCCGATCACCTGATCCTGATCATGACCGCCGAGAACGCCTACGATTTGCTGCCCACCATCCGCTCGCGCGCCGTGCCGTTCCATTTCGCGCCGCTGGCGGAGGAGGAGATGCGCGAGTTCGTGCGCGCGCGCGGCCTGGACCAGCCGGAGCGGCGCGTGGAGCTGGCGGCGGGCAGTCCGGGCGTGGCGGCTTCCCTCGACCTGGAGGCGTACGACAGACGCCGCGCGGCCATGCTGGCGCTGTTGAAAACGGCCGCCGGCGCGGCGCCCTTCGGCGCGTGGATTCCCGTCTCCGAAGCCCTGGGGCGCAGCCGGAGCGAGAAGCTGGACCTCTATTTGAAACTGCTGTACGACCTGCTGCGGGACCTGCTCCTGCTGCACGAAGGCGCGGCGGAGATACGCAACCGCGATATCCGCGGGGAACTGGAAGCGATTGCCCGGAAGGTGCGGTTCGCGTGGCTGCGAAAGGCCGTGGAGCGAGTAGATGAGATCGCGCAACTGGTCCGGCGGAATATTCAGAAGACGATTGCGCTCGACGCGTTGATTGTGGAATTGCGGGATCTCTAGCTTCGGGCGATCGCGTCCAGGGTGTCCCAGAACTCGGGGAAGGAAACCGAGGCAGCCTCGGCGCCATCGATAGTCGACTCGCCGTCGGCCAGCAACGCGGCCACGGCGAAGGCCATGGCGATGCGGTGGTCGCCGAAGGAATCGAATCGAGCGGCGCGGAACTTCTGGCGGCCGGGGATTACCATTCCGTCGGGAAGCTCTTCGGCGGCCACGCCCATGCGGCGGAGGTTGTCAATTACGGTTCTTATGCGGTCGGTTTCCTTGAGGCGCAGCTCGGAGGCGTCCTTTACGGTCAATCCCTCCTCCGTGGCGGCGCCAAGGACGGCCAGCACGGGGATCTCATCGATCAGCGCGGCGGTAAGTCCGCCATCGATGGTTCCGCCTCGCAGCGTGGAGTGTTCCACCACGATGTCGCCCACCAGTTCGCCATTGCGACATTCGAGATCGGGTATGCCGATCCTGGCGCCCATGCTGGTGAGGAAGTCGAGCAGGGCCGAGCGGCTGGGGTTTAGCCCCACGCCGCGGATGGCAAGCCGCGAGCCGGGCACAAGCAGCGCGGCCACGATGAAGAAGGCGGCCGAGGATAGGTCCGAAGGAACGAACAGCTCCCGACCCGTCAGTTTGGGCCGTCCCACAACGGTAATCCTGCTCCCCGTGACGGCGACGTCGGCGCCAAACTCCCGCAGGGCGATCTCGGTGTGATCGCGCGAACGCGCCGGCTCGGCGACGGATGTGGCGCCGTCGGCGAACAGGCCGGCGAACAAGACACAGGTCTTCACCTGCGCGCTGGCCACGGGCAGAGCGTAGTCGATGGGCCGTAGCGGCGAGCCTTCGATTTCAAGCGGCGGGTACTGCTCCGCGCGGGCGCGGATTCGGGCGCCCATCTCCGTCAACGGCCGCAGAATGCGTTGCATCGGCCGGCGGGAGAGCGATTCGTCGCCGAAAATCCGGCTGCGGAACGGCTGGGCGGCCAGAATGCCGGAGAGCATTCGAATGGTGGAACCCGAGTTGCCGGCATCCAGGTCGGCGGCGGGCGCGCTCAAACCGCCGAGACCCTTGCCCTCAATCGCGAACTCCGTTCCCGAGCCTTCCACCCGGACGCCGAGCGCACGCAGGCATCCCAGCGTGGAACGGCAATCCGCGCCGGTGGAGTAGTTCCGAATGCGGGTTTGGCCTTTGGCGATAGCCGCAATCATGGCATAACGATGCGAAATCGACTTGTCGCCCGGCAGCCCGATCTCGCCCGAAAGGGAAGCAGCGGGAGCGATCCTTCTTTGCATGAGAATTCCATTCTACGCGCCGCGGCCGGCCCGGATTTTCAATTTCCCGCCATCTTCGCCGATAAGACCAATCGAGGCAGAGCGCCGATGATCTCGATCCGCAGATATTTGTACTCCCATCGACGGGCGCACCCGCAAGAAGAGGGACAAGAGCAGCCCGAGACGATTGCGCAGTCGGACCTGACGTACCAGGCATCTCTCGCACGCCTGGCGACGGTCCTGGTGTCGGAAATCGAGGTAGACGGCCTCAATGAAACCGACCCTGCCTTCGAACCCGTTTCCGCCTCCATGGGGGGTATCCGCCAGAGGCTTGAAGATGCCGAGTCGCCCGATGAAATCGAGGCGCTCAGCGTGGAGATCCCGCAGGTTCTCGAGGAGTACCGGCGCGCCAGGCAAACGGTGGAGCGCCGGCAGACCGAGGAAGTGCAGAAGATGTTGGCCATGCTGCAACAGACCCTCGAAGCGCTTGGCCGCGGGAGTGAGCGTTCCGTGACCCGGCTGCGCAGGATCGAAAGCCAGATCCGGTCGGCCTCGCAAATCTCCGGGATCGTGGCGCTGCGGGAGCGCCTGCGGTCGTGCGTCGATCAAATCCGGGACGAAGCCGCCGCCGAGCAACAGGAGTTTGCGAGGACCAAATCGGAACTGGAGCAGGATTTCCTGCTGGCGCAAGAGAGTGCGGCGTTGGCGCGGGGCGGAATTCCCGGCCGGTCGCAAGCCGAGCAACGCGTCGCCGAGGGGGCCGGCGCGGCTCCTTTGGCGCTCCTGCTGCTTGAACGGCTGCCCGCCATCAAGGCGCGCTACGGCGCCGCGGTGAGCGAGCGGTACTTCTCCGGGTTTGTCGATATCGTGAGTGGACGGCTGCCATCTCTCAAGAAGATGTTCCGCTGGAATGAGAGCACTTTGATGGTGGAACTGCCGGTGGGGAAGACTGGCGAAATGAGCGAACCGGAGTTGCGGAGTTGTCTCGGCGATGTGCCGCGCGTAATCCAGGTGGACGTCGGCGGCAGAGTGGCGGTTCTCGAAAATACGCACCGCTGGTGCCTGGTTCCCGCCGGGACGCGGTGCGCCGAAATCCTTCAGCGTATCGAGGACTTCGCAAAGGTATGAGCGCCTCGCCTAAAAACTCCGCGGCCGGGCAGATCCCAAGGCCGCCGGCCGGCGAATCGGAATGCGACCGGCCATGGAGGATTCTGGAGCTGTTCGCGCACAACGCCGGATTACGGGAGGTTCTCGGCGAGGTGATCCTCCTCGTCGAAGGGCGCGAGTCTATCGGCAAATGCGCCATCATGGCGATGCGGGAAGGCTCGCTCCACTGCCTGGCCAGCGCTGGAGTCCCCGGCATTTTGCTGCGGCAACTCGAGGGGCTGCAGGCTGTGGAAAACGCGATCCCGCCGGACTCGGTTTCGGCTTTCTGGCCGGCGCCAACCGGGTTCGTCGATTTCACGACGGCTCCCGGTTGGGATTCCTGGCGCCCACTGGCTGAAGCTGCCGGCGTCAGGGGCTGCCAGGCCGAGCCGATTCTTTCGACGGCGGGCGAGTTTCTCGGAGAGGTGATCGCATTCGCCGAGGCCGGATTTCCGGCGAAGAGCATCGCGCCCGCGGCCTTGCGCCTGGCCGCTCGCATCGCCGGGATTGCCATGGAGCAAGATCACCTGATGGCGGACCTGCTCTACCACGCGCACCACGACTCCGTCACGCTGTTGCCGAACCGCTTCCTGCTCGACGAGCGCCTCGGGCAGGCAATGGCCGCCGCCGACCGCACTGGAAGCAGCGCAGCCTTGCTGCTGGTGAACCTGGATCGGTTCCGAACCGTCAACGACCTGCTCGGGCGAGGCATCGGGGACCTGTTGTTGCAACAGGCGGCCAGGCGCATCGAAACGGTCCTGGCGGCCGAGGACACCTTGGCGCGAACCGCCGGCGACGAGTTCAGCGCCGTGCTTCCCGGCGTCAAGAGCATGGCTCACGCCGTCCGCGCCGCGGAGCGCATGCGCGCCCGGCTGGCGGCCCCGTTCGCAGTGTGCGGACATGAACTCACCGTAACCGCGAGCATCGGTTGCGCCCTCTATCCGGAACACGCGGCCGACGCCCTCACGCTGGAGCGGAGCGCGGGCGCGGCGCTGTACCGAGCCAAACATGGCGGGCGCAACTGCGTCCGGGCATTCGTTCCCGGGGAGGCGGCCTCCGCGCAACAAAAGGCTCGCATCGAGAGCGCTCTGGGCCAAGCGCTAACGCGGGGCGAATTCCGGGTGGCATATCAGCCGCAGATCGCTCTGGGGACCATGAGGTTGTCCGGCGCCGAGGCGCTGCTGCGCTGGCATCATCCCGTGATTGGACTGGTTTCGCCCACGGCATTCATACCCATCGCCGAAGAAGCGGGGCTGATCGCGCCGATCGGAGAGTGGGTGCTGCGCGAGGCCTGCCGCCAGGCCGTAGCATGGCGCAGCATCGGCTTCCGGGGGCGTATGGCGATCAACGTGTCCCCGGTCCAATTCGAGCAGGACGATTTCGTGGCTGCCGTGAAGACGGCCCTCGACGATGCGCGGGTTCCGCCGGACGCGGTGGAGCTGGAGCTCACCGAACGGGCCCTGGCGGGAGAAGTTTGCCGGGTGGCGGAGAAGATGCGCGAGTTGAAATCGCTGGGGCTGTCTTTTGCAGTGGACGATTTTGGCACGGGCTATTCGTCGCTGTCTCACTTGCAGGAACTGCCGGTGGACGTCATCAAAATCGACATCTCCTTTGTGCGCCAGATCGCGGCGGACGGCGACCGCTCCCCGGTGATTGAAACCATCGTCGCGATGGCGCATGCGCTCGGCAAGACGCTGGTGGCTGAGGGCGTCGAGACGCTGGCGCAGCAGGCTTATCTGGCGGCCCTGGGCTGCGACGCTGTGCAGGGCTTTCTCTATGGCCGCCCCGCGCCGGCCGCGGAGTTCACCTCTAAGTGGATGAGCTGAACCCCGGCGCTATTCGACGGTCACGCTCTTGGCGAGATTGCGAGGCTGATCGACGTCGCAGCCCCGACGTACGGCGATGTGATAGGCCAGGAGCTGCAACGGCACGATTTCCAGGATAGGCGCGAGCAGTTCGTGGGACGCGGGGATTTCGATGATGTGATCGGCGATCTTCCGCGCCTCCCGGTCGCCCTCCGTGACCAGCGCCAGGACGATGCCTTCGCGCGCCTTCACTTCCTGAATATTCGACAGCGTCTTCTCGTAAAGAATGCGGCTTTCCGGGCTATTGGCGTCGTGCGTGGCCACGACCACCACCGGCAGGTTCTCGTCGATAAGGGCGTTGGGACCGTGCTTCATCTCCCCGGCGGGATACCCTTCGGCGTGGATGTAGGAGATCTCCTTGAGCTTCAACGCGCCTTCGAGAGCGATGGGGAAATGCACGCCCCGGCCGAGGAAGAGGAAATCCGAGGCACGGTGCAGGTCGCGGGCCAGCGCTTCGTAGACGGCGTCGTTCTGAAGGACGGTCTCCATCTTTCCGGGAATCCGCAGCAGTTCCTGAACCAGGCAACGGGATGCGCTCTCATCCAGGCTGCCGTTGGCCTGGCCAAGGTACATGGCAAGGATGAAAAGGGCAGTCAACTGACAGGTGAAGGCTTTGGTAGATGCCACGCCGATCTCGGGTCCGGCGTGGGTGACGATGGCCCCCGCGGATTCGCGAGTGATCATGGAACCCACTACATTGCAGATGGCCAGCGTCTTCGAGCCTTTGCGTTTGGCTTCGCGCTGCGCCGCCAGAGTATCGGCGGTTTCACCCGATTGCGAGACCACCACGGTGAGCGTATCCGGCTGCACGATGGGATCGCGATAGCGGAACTCGCTGCCGTAATCGACTTCGACGGGGAGGCGCGCCAGCTTTTCGATCATGAACTTGCCGCCGAGCGCGGCGTGCCAACTGGTGCCGCAGGCGATGATCTTGACCCGGCGAAAACGCGCGAATTCCTCGGGGCGGATATCCATCTCATCGAGGAAAATGCGGCCGGTCTCCTGTCCCACGCGCCCCAGGGTGGTATCGCGCACGGCGCGCGGCTGCTCGAAGATCTCCTTGAGCATGAAATGCTTGTAGCCGCCCTTTTCCGCCATAATGGGGTCCCACAGAATATGGGAGACCTGGCGGTTCACCGAGCGTCCGTCGAAATCGCTCAAGCGGACGCCGGCCGGGGTGAGCACGGCCATATCGCCATCGGCCAGGAAAAACATGTCACGGGTGTGGCTGAGAATGGCGGGGACGTCGGAAGCGACGAAGTACTCGTTGTCGCCGATGCCGATGACCACCGGCGGCCCATTCCGCGCCGCCACGATTTTGTTGGGATCGGAGCGCGAGATAGCGGCCAGGGCGAACACGCCGGAAATCTCTTTCACGGCCCCGCGCACGGCCTCCTCAAGGTTGCCATTGAGGCGTTCCTCGATGAGGTGCGCGATCACTTCGGTATCGGTTTCCGTCTTGAAGACGTGGCCTTCGGATTGGAGGCGCTGCTTCAGCGCCAGGTAATTCTCCACGATTCCGTTGTGCACCACCACCACGTCGCCGTGGCAGTCGCGATGGGGGTGGGCGTTCTCCTCGGTGGGACGGCCGTGCGTGGCCCAACGGGTGTGGCCAATCCCGCAGGTCCCCTCGAGCGGATTCATGCGGATGGCGTCCTCCAGATTACGCAGCTTGCCCTGGGCGCGGCGCACCTCCAGGCCTTCGCCGCCGCAATAGACGGCCAGCCCCGCCGAATCGTACCCGCGGTACTCGAGCCGCCGCAATCCCTCGAGAATGATGGGCACCGCCTTGCGTGTCCCGATGTAACCGACAATCCCGCACATAGAAACCATTATAGATGCGGGGCCGGAAAGGCGGACGCAGAAAAAGACGTTCAATCCAGGATTTCGATGCGGTAGTCTTCGATGACGGGATTGGCGAGGACTTCCTGGGCGATGGTCTCGATATCCTTACGGGCTTGTTCGGGCGAGATGGCGGCGGCGATGGCGATCTCGAAGTACTTGCCCTGACGCACATCCTCAATGCCGGGATAACCGAGGCCTTGGAGCGCGGAGCGGACCGTCTGACCTTGGGGGTCCAGGACGGTGGACTTCAACGTAACGAAAACGCGGGCTCGCATGGGGAATCTCGATTATCGCACGCCCCATGGCCGCGAGCGTGCAAAATGGAAGGAGATGAGTTTGAAAAACCCCTTGAGCAGCGCCATCGGCGTGTTCGATTCCGGCGTGGGTGGCCTGACGGTGCTGCAAGCGCTACGCCGGCGCATGCCACACCGCGATTTTGTATACCTGGGCGACACGGCGCGCGTGCCCTACGGGCGCAAGCCTCCCGAAATGGTGGTGGAGTTCGCCTCGGAAATCGCGGATTTCCTGTGCGGAATGGGCGTGGAAGGCCTGGTGGTGGCGTGCAATACGGCCTCGGCCGTAGCGATGCCGGCCCTGGCGGAACGCTGCCCGGTCCCGGCATGGGGCGTGATCGACCCGGGCGTGGCGGCGGCGGCGCGGGTCACGCGTTCAGGCAGCGTTGGCGTGATCGGGACCAAGGGGACCATCGCCAGCCGCGCTTATCAGCGGCGCCTCGAAGCGTGCGGGTTCCGCGTGTGGGCGCAGCCATGCCCTATGCTGGTTCACGTAGTGGAGGAAGGCCTGGTGGATTCCCCCGAAGCCCGGTTGCTGGTGCGGCAGTACTTGAGCGGGCGTCCGGAGATGGACGCGCTGATCCTGGGATGCACGCATTACCCGCTCCTGCGCAACGTGCTGCAAGAGGCGGTGGGTTCCGGCGTCACGTTGGTGGACAGCGCGGAAGCGACCGCCGAAGTGGTGAGCGAGGCCTTTGGGGGGGCGCCGCAGGCCGACGACGAAGGCCGGGTGGTCCACTTCGTGACGGGGGACCCGGTGGCCTTCGCGCACACCGCCAAGGTGATTGGAGGCGTGGAGGGGGAGATTATTCCGCTGCCGGTGACGGAACTGGCGGAAAGAATTCATGGCCACAGATTGAACGCAGATAAACACAGATAAGCAAAGCGTTGACGCTTTAGCAGCCTGCTGAGCAACGGTCGCTTCTGAGGCGATTTGGGCAAATGCCCAAATCCGAGCCCGGAACGCGCTGATTCTAAATGGCCCGCCCCTCGAGATTTGGGCAAATTGCCCAAACTCGACCGGTCCATGCGCGTTCCTCAGCGGCTTACGGGTCTCTAATTCAGGAGGCGCCCCTGGCGGAGATAGGCGGGCGTGTCGAGGTCTTCCAGATCGATGGGCGGCTCTGTATCCGCCACTAACAGCGGCTCGGGTTCCGGTTCCGGCTCCGGCTCGGCGATCGCAGGTGCGGGCGCCGGTTCCGGCGGAGGCGCACTCACCGTTGGCGCAGCCCAGTGGTGCTCCGCGCTGGACACGGTCTCGGCCGGGACGCCGGTGGCGATCACCGTTACCTTGACGGAATCTCCCATGGATTCGTCCAGGATCACGCCGAAGTTGAGCTGGGCGTCCTCAGATTCGGCGGCCTCGCGGACGAGGGCACAGGCTTCGTTGACTTCGTGGAAGCTGAGATGGCTCGATCCCGTGAGGTTGATGAGGATCCTGCCGGCGCCGGCGATGCGGGTATCCTCGAGCAACGGGCAATTGATGGCCTGCCGCGCGGCTTCGACGGCCGCGTTCTGGCCCTTGGCCACGGCGGTTCCCATCATGGCGTAACCAGCGCCAACCATGACCGCCTTGATGTCGGCAAAGTCGCGGTTGATCATGCCGGTGGCGTTGATAATGTCGCTGATGCCCACGACAGCCTGCCGGAGCATGTCGTCCGCCAGCTTGAAGGCATCGAAGAAGCTGGCCCCGCGCGGCGTCAGCGCAAGCAGCCGTTCGTTGGGGATGGTGATGACCGTATCGACGCAGGACGCTAACCCTCGGCGGCCCTCCTCAGCCATGCGCATGCGCCGCGGGCCCTCGAAGGCGAATGGCTTGGTGACCACGGCGATGGTCAAGGCTTCGAGTTCCTTGGCGAGCGAGGCGACCACCCCGGTGGCGCCGGTTCCGGTGCCGCCGCCCAACCCGGCGGAGACGAAGACCATGTCGGCGCCCTGCAGCAACTCGACGATATCGTCGGTGTTTTCGAGGGCGGCCTGGCGGCCGGTTTCGGCGTTCGACCCCGCGCCTAAGCCTTTGGTGATGCGCGCGCCCAATTGCAGTTTGTGGGGGACCTCGCACGCCGAAAGGGCCTGCAGATCCGTATCCATGGCGTGGAATTCGACGCCGGCCAGCCCCTCGCGAACCAGGCGCGAGACGGCGTTACAGCCGCCGCCGCCGATCCCGATCACCTTAATCCTGGCACCGCTGCGCGCCTCTTCCTCGATTTCATATTTCAGATTGTCCATGTGCGTCTCCCCCTACTTCAGAATCTTGCCCAGCCAGCCGGCGGCCGCTCGCTGGCGCTCAGTTTGGACCTTCAACTTCGCCGAATACATGGCCAGGCCGGCGGCCACGCACCACTCCGGATTGTTCAGCCGGTCCGGCCAGCCTTCAACCCCCACCGTCAGGCCATAACGCGTCTGGCATTGCAAGACGCGCGCGGCGACATCGCAAAGGTCGGGGAGCCGCGCCGCGGCGCCGGTGAGGAATACGCCACCGAGAAGGGCGTGCTCCATACCCACACGCGCCAATTCGGAATGTACGAAGTGGAAAAGGTCTTCGCCGCGGGCCTCCAGCACCTGGTTGACAGACGTACTGGTGGTTTCGCGCGGCTCGCAGTTTTCCGGCGTGGGCAATTCCACCCAGGTATTGGGCGAGCAGGCGCTGGCCATGGCGCCGCCCATTTCGAGTTTTACCGTCTCTGCCTCGTCGAAGCTCAGACGCAGGGCCTGGGCCAGGTCCGCCGTGAAATGATCGCCGCAGATGGGAGCCGTGGTGGCCAGGTGCATGGCGTCGCCGTAGTAAGCGACCATCTCCGTGGAATGGGCCCCGATGTCCACCACCGCGATGCCCTGGCGCCGCTCCTCCGGCCGTACCGCCGCGTAACACGCCGCCAGCGCCTCGAAGACGGTTTCCTCCACCAGGAGATGGGCCTGATTGATGGCGCCGACGAGCGCCGTGTGCTCCTGTTCCGACGCGGTAATCAGGTGGACGTTGACTTCCAGCCGCGCCGCCATCATCTTGCGGGGATCGCGGTAACCCGGATGACCGTCGACTACGAAATCCTGCGGGAACAGTTGCAGCAACATGCGGTCTTCCTGCATCTGTACGCGGGAAGCGTGGTTCAAGACACGATTCACGTGGCTTTGGTCCACCTCGCGCAAGTAGCCCAGCTCCATCGCCCCGCGGGCATTGGCGCCGCGCACGGCGACGCCGCCGATCCCGGCCACCACCGAGCCCACCGAGACCCCGGATGCGGATTCGGCCGCCCGCAGCGCCGCGACGATTGAATCCGTAACGGCCTTCTGGTCGGCGATCCTGCCCCTGAACCAGCCTTGCGATTCGACGGCGGCGCTCCCCAGGAAGCGCATGCGCCCTCGTTCCAAAGCGCAAACCACCAGCCGCGTGGTGCGGCTGCCCGCGTCAAGCCCTGCCGCGATTACCTGCTTTTCTTTTTCCGCCATAACACTACTTCCTGGCCGTGATACGGTCGTCCAGACGCAGATCGAACGTGCCTGCGTCCGGCGACTCCTTCCGGATCTCCTCGTAATGACTCACGAAATTCTGGTAGCGCGCGGCGAAATCGCCGTCGCCCAGGACCAAAGCCACCGCACGGTTCTCCACACGCGTCACAATCTGGATATTGGCCGGATCCGTGACATCGACCTCCGAGACGTCGTTCGCAAGGTAGCCCATATTCTGCTGGAACTGGAGGAATGCGCTCACGCGAGGGCGGCGCTGTGCGTCGGTGTCCTGCTGCCGGAGGCCGTCGATCACGGGGAAGGCGAAGCGCGCCCGCGGCGGCAGGGCGAGCAGCACGCCCTCGGCATCCACCAGCATGGGGCCCGATGGAAAGGAGACGAAAGCGACCGGCGTACGTTCGCGGATGCGCACCAGCAGGCGATTGGGCCAAACGCGCGAGACGGAGGCGTCGCGCACCCAATCGATGGCCAGCAGGCGGCGCCGGCGCTCGGCGAGCGCCACGGAAAAAACGCCGCGGCCCAGGTCGGCGGCGAATACACTCAGCACTCTTGCACGAGCCGCGTAGTTCAACCCTTGGATGGCCACGGCATCCTGGCTATTCGTGGAGAGCATGAACCGCGGGTTCGTGGCAACGTAAGCCAGAGCCTTGAGGGAGGCCATGGCCGTGCAGACGGAGACCGAGGCGGCCAATGCCATCGTCAGCCAGAGCCGCCAGCGAATGCCACCGATCTTTTTCGACTCCCGCGCCATTACCCTGCCTCTCGTAACTTCGCCAGGACTTTTTCGCCCGCCTGCCAGACGCTGCCGGCCCCCAGCGTCATAACCAGGTCCCCCTCGCCCGCCCCGCGCAAGAGCGCTTCCACCCCGCGATCCATCGTGCCCACGTACTCGGCGCCGCGATGTCCGAACTGCCGGATGCGCTCGACCAGGGCCTCCGCCGAGACGCCCTCGATGGGCTTCTCAGAGGCGGCGTAGATGTCCATGACGAACACGCTGTCGGCCTGATGGAAGGCTCGCGCAAAATCGTCCATCAGGTGGAGCGTTCGAGTGTAACGGTGGGGCTGGAAGAGCACGTGAATGCGCCGGAAGCCGCACTGGCGCGCGCCATCGAGGGTGGCGCGGATCTCGGTGGGATGGTGCCCGTAATCGTCGATGACGGTGACGCCGCGCTCCTTGCCGCGCACCTGAAAACGCCGGTCCACGCCGCTGAAAGCCGCCAGCGCCTCGCGCGCCACCTCCGGCTTAACCTCCAACTCCAGAGCCACGGCGACGGCGGCGGTGGCGTTCAGCACGTTGTGGCGTCCGGGAAGGCGCAAGTGAAACGATCCCAAGTCGGCGGCTCCGCGCCGCAGCCGGAAATCGGTGGCAAAAGGTCCGCAGTCGATCGCGCTGGCCTCCATGGCGGCCTGCGCGGTGGTCCCGTAGGTGACGGTCCGCCGCTCGATGGCGGGCAGGATGACTTGGACATTCGGATCGTCCAGGCAAACGATGGCTGCGCCGTAGAACGGGACCTTATTGACGAACTCGGTGAAGGCCGCACGGGTGGCCTCGATGGTGGGGTAGTGGTCCACGTGCTCCCGATCGATGTTGGTGACCACCGCGATAATGGGCGCCAGCTTCAAGAAAGAGCCGTCGCTCTCGTCCGACTCCACCAGCAAGAAATCGCTTTCCCCGACGCGCGCGTTGGAGCCGCCCATGGTCGCGGTTTTCCCGCCCACCACGACGGTCGGATCCAGGCCGGCGAACTTCAGGATAGCGGCGGTCATGGAGGTAGTGGTAGTCTTGCCGTGGCTGCCGGCGACCGCGATGCCGTACTTCAGACGCATCAGCTCGGCCAGCAGCTCGCCGCGCGGGATCACCGGGATTTGCAGACGGCGCGCCTCGCGCACCTCGGGATTCTGCTCGTTGACCGCTGAACTGACCACCAGGGCGCGCGCGCCGGCCACGTTGGCGGCGTCGTGCCCCTCGTAAATGCGCGCTCCCAAGCCCGCCAGACGGTCGGTGGTAGCGGAGAGCTTCAGGTCGGACCCGCTGATCTGGTAGCCGAGGTTGAGGAGCACCTCGGCGATTCCGCTCATGCCGATTCCGCCGATTCCGGTGAAGTGCAGGTGTTGTGGACGAAAAAACATTTCCTTACCGTATTGTTCCGGCTTGCGACGCCGCTGTCAATCGAAATCGTTCCGCGGCTTCCTCCAGAATCCCGGCGGCCCGCCGCGCCGCGCCGGGCTTGGCGAATTTCCGGGCCGCCTCTCCCATCCGCGTTAGCGTTTCCGGCGAGTGCGTGAGTTCCGATACGAGCGAGAAGAACCTCTCGCCGGTCATTTCGGCGTCCGGAACCAAACGAGCCGCGCCTCCGCCCTGCATCACTTCCGCATTGCGGGTCTGGTGGTCGTCGGCCGCGAACGGAAAGGGGACCAGAACGGAAGGTTTGCCGGCGGCGGCCAGCTCCGAGACCGAGCCGGCGCCTGACCGGCACACCACCAGATCGGCCGCGGCAAAGGCGGCGGGCATATTCTGAATAAAAGGTACGACCTCCCCTTCAAGGCCGGTTTCGGCGAACGCGGCGCGTAGATCCGCCAATGCGGCGGGACCGGTCTGAAGGATAATTCGCAGCGGCATCCCCGCCCGCGAGAACAACGGCCAGCTTTCCCGCACCGCCCGATTTAAGGTGCGGGATCCCTGGCTGCCGCCGGTTACGAGCACTGTAAGCGGCCCGCCGGGCGGTTTGGGTGGCACGGAAAAGAACTCCCGGCGTACCGGAAGCCCGGCGATTTCGGTTTTTCCTTCGGGGAAGAAGGCTGCCGTTTCCGGAAACGAGACCAGCGCGCGGTACACAAAACGGCCGATGATGCGGTTGGTGAATCCGGGAACGGCGTTCGGTTCCATCACAACAACCGGCACGCGGCTGACGAGCGCAGCCATCACCGGTGGGCCGGCGGCATAACCGCCCATACTGAAGACGGCCGAAACGCCGCGAAGGAGCCGGGCGCAGTGCGCGGTGGCAAACGGCAACCGGGAAAGCGTGGCGATCTTCTGGCGCATTCCCACACGGTTCAGGCCGCCGATGTCGATCAGTTTCAGGTCGAACCCTTCGGCCGGTACGAGCTTGGCTTCAATTCCCTTTGCCGTGCCCACAAAAAAGACTTCGTGGCCCCGCTGGCGCAACTCGCGCGCCACGGCCAGCGCCGGGATGACGTGGCCGCCGGTTCCGCCGCCTGCCATGAGGAAGAGGGACTGGGGGCCAGGGGCCGGGGGCCGGGGGCCGGGGTTAAGATCCTCGCTTCGCTCGGTCATTGGCGCCTCAGGAGCGCGTCTCGGAGCGCATAGAGTTGCTTGCCGAGGATGGTGGACTGCTCCAGAATCCCATTCAGGTCTGTGGCGGCGAGGTAGCTAAGGCGCGATGCAATCTCAAGTTGCGTTTCCACTTCGGCTAGCGAGGCCTGCGCGATGGAGATGTGGTTCAGGTACTCTTTGGTTGAGGCACGACTGTGCCCCTCGGCGATGTTCGACGGTACGGAAACGGCTGCCCGCCTGACCTGGGCCGCAAGCCCGAACACCTCGGCTTTGGGAAATCGCGCGGAGCCGCGATAAACAGCCTCCACCACGTCCATCCCCCGCTGCCAAACGTCCAGATCTCGAATATGGCTGATCTTATGCATCAAGACTTACCCTGCCGCGCGGTCCGACCCTGGCCCCCGGCCCCTGGCCCCCGATCCCTACCCCGCATGTTCCGCCACATTCATCAGAATTCCCAACAGGGCGAGGGTGCTCAATAGCGAACTGCCGCCGTAACTGATCATGGGGAGGGGAATGCCTTTGGTCGGCATCATTCCGAGTACGACGCTCATGTTCATGAGCGCTTGCACCACCACCACGACCGTCGCGCCCAGCGCCAGGTAGCGGCCGAAATCGTCACCCATCCGAAAGGCCGCGCGCAAGCCGCGCCATAACAGTACGGTGAAGCCGATCAGCAACCCCACCGAACCGGCCAGGCCCAACTCTTCGCCCACAACGGCGTAAATGAAATCGGTATGGGCTTCGGGCAAGTAGAGCAGCTTCTGGCGGCCGTTCATCAATCCGAGACCGGTGGGCCCGCCGGCGCCTACGGCGATCTTCGACTGCTCCAACTGATAGTTGGTGTCGTGCGTGGCAAGGGACTGCGCCATGTGCGACTCCAGGTAAGCCTTGAGCCGTCCACCGGGATCGATTTTCTCGATGTGCGTGAGGTTGGGGTCGATGAATCGCACGACGCGGCCCAGGCGGTATGGCTCAATGCAGATGAACACCAGCACGCCAGCAAACGCGATGGCCGCGGCCAATCCGCAATAGCGCCACTCCAGACCAGCCACGAAGAATACCGCCGCCGCGGCCGCTCCCAACACAACGGCGGTGCCCAGGTCCGCCACCACCACGCCGAAAATGACGAATCCCGTGGCGATGGCCGCGGGCGCCAGGGTATAGCGTTTGTTGTTGATGGCGCGCGCACGCCACGATACGAAGAACGCCAGAAAAATAACCAGCGCCGGCTTGGCCAACTCCGAAGGCTGAACGCCGATCGGCCCGCCGAGACGCAGCCAGCGATGGTGCGCCGAATCCACGAAGTACACGATCAGCAGCAACACCAGGACGACGCCGATCACCCCGAAGGCCACCGAGCGCTCCTGATACTTGCGATAGGAGGTCCTCTTAAACCACATCATGGCGGCGGCCGACGCCGCAGCCCATCCCAACTGGCGCACCACAAAATGCCAACTGGAATGGAACTTGGGATCCATCTGCGCGTTGACGGAAGAAGCGCTGTACAGCATTAGCAGCCCGAAGGCCACCATGGAAACCACGGCGCCGAAGAGGATCCAATCGGTCTTGAGCCGTTGGGACATATCAGTTTTTCGCCTCCAGCCGCCCGACGATTTGTTTGAAGACTTCGCCGCGGTGTTCGAAGCTGCGGAACTGGTCGAAGCTGGCGCAGGCCGGGGCCAGCAGAACCGTGTCGCCGGGGCGAGCGCGTTCGTAAGCGTAGGCCACGGCCGCGTCGAGGGTGCCCGAATCCACCAGCGGCACGGCGCCGCGCAACTGGTCCGCGATTTTAACGGCCGCGGCGCCGATGAGCAGGGCGGCGTGCGCGCGTGCGGCGAGCGGTTCGCGCAAGGCGGCATAATCCAGCCCCTTGTCTTTGCCTCCGAGGATTACCCACAAGCCGCCCGCGAAGGCGCTCAGGGCTTTGAGCGTAGCATCCACGCTGGTCGCTTTCGAATCGTTGTAGAAATTGACGCCGCCGACCTGGCGGACGAACTCCAGCCGATGCTCCACGGCCTGGAACGTGCGCACGGCGGCGCCGATGGCTTCCGGCGCGACGCCCGCACGGGCGGCCGCGATGGAAGCGGCCAGAACATTCTCCACGTTATGCCGGCCGCGAATGGGGATCTCGCCCGCCGGCATGAGGAACTCGCCATCGAGCATGAGGTTGTCCCCGCTCAGGCTGGCGCCGGGCGAGACGTTGCGCGCGCTGCTGAACCACTCGACGGCGGCGGGGGTGCGCGCGGCGTACGACACGCACACGGGGTCTTCGGCATTGAGCACGGCGAAATCCCCGGCGCGCTGGGTCTCAAACAAGCGGGCTTTGGCGGCGGCGTAAATCTCGAACCTATGGTGCCGGTCCAGATGATTCTGCGTGACGTTCAGCGCCAGCGCGATGTGCGCGCGAAAGGTCTCGATGGTTTCGAGTTGAAAGCTGGAAAGCTCGAGCACGTTCCAGCCATCGGCGCGCGAACTATCCACCATTGCCGCGGCGGGCTTACCGATATTGCCGCCCACCTGAGCGGGCAGGCCGGCCGCCAGCAGGATGTGGCCGATGAGGCTGGTAGTGGTGGTCTTGCCGTTGGAGCCGGTGATGCCGATGGTCTTCCCCTTGAGGAACGGCGCCGCCAGTTCCACCTCACCAATCACGCGGACTCCGCGCCGGCGGGCTTCCTCAAGCGGCCCCAGGTCCGCGGGCACGTCCGGCGAGAGCACAATCAAATCGCAATTCTCGAACACCTCGGGCGCTTGCGGCGCGAAGGGAATGTGCAGGCGTTCGAGCAACTCTCCGGCGCCGGGTAACGCCTCGAGCGGCTTCAGGTCCGTGGCGCGAACGAGCGCCCCTTCACGCACCAATAGCATCGCCGAAGCCATGCCGGACAGCTTCATCCCCACCACCAGCGTCTTGGTCCCTTGGAGCGTCATCTCAGTTTCAACGTGGTCAGCGCGAACAGCGCCAGCACCAGGCCGGCGATCCAGAAGCGGGCGATGATTTTCGATTCGGCCCACCCCAGGGCTTCGAAATGATGGTGAATGGGCGCCATCTTGAAGATCCGCTTGCCGTGCCTCAGCTTGAAGCTTCCCACCTGCAGGATTACCGAGACCGCTTCGATCATGAAGACGCCGCCAATGAACAGCAACAGCACTTCCTGCTTGATCAGCACGGCCACCACGGCCATGGCCCCTCCCAACCCTAGCGATCCGACGTCGCCCATGAAGATTTCCGCCGGATGGGCGTTATACCAGAGAAAGCCGAGGCTGGCGCCGGTCATGGAACCGCAGAAAATGGTCAGCTCCGAGGTGTGCGGGTTGTGCGCCAGTTGCAGGTATTCCGTGAAGCGCACGTCGCCTCCGGCGTAGGACAAGATGGTCAGGGCCCCGGCGGCGATCACCATCAAGCCGATGGCCAGCCCGTCCAGCCCGTCCGTCAGGTTGACCGCGTTCGACGTGAAAACCACCACCAGCGCCACGAAAACGCAGAACGGCGTCACCCCGACAAGGTAAGTCCAGGGGTTCCTCATGAGCGATTCGATCAGAAGCGTGGGTTTGAACTGCTTGATGAACGGGAAGTTCATGGCGGTGGAGAAATCGCCCAATGCGCGCATGACCAGCAGAACGGCCGCGAATGCGAAACCCAGCGTAAACTGGTAGGCCAGCTTGCGCCGGCCGGTGAGGCCGAGGTTGCGGTGACTGGCGACCTTGGAATAGTCATCCATGAAACCGATCCAGCCAAAGCCCAGCATCGCGCCCACGGCGATCCACACGTAGCGATTCTGCAGATCCGCCCAAAGCAACGTGGGAACTACGATGGAAACGATGATGAGCACCCCGCCCATGGTGGGAGTGCCGGCCTTCTTGCGATGGGATTCGGGACCTTCCTCGCGAATATACTGGCCAATCTGGAATTCCCGCAGCTTGCCAATCAGCCACGGCCCCAGCGCGATGCACAGGAACAGCGCCGTGAGACTGGCCATGGCCGTGCGGACCGTGACGTAGCGGAAGATGTTGAAGGCCTTCTCGTAACGGAGCAGTTGCTGGTAGAAAAGAAAGTAGAACATAGGGAAACCAGGCCGTCAGCTAGCGGCCAGAAACCTTTCCAGAGCGCGCTCCATGCGCACTCCGCGGCTTCCTTTGAACAGGATTGCATCGCCGGGGCGCGCGATCTTACGCGCGCATTCGCCGGCGTGAACAGGGTCGTCGACAAAACTTGCGGCCATGCCGGCCTCTTCCGCGGCTTCCACCATGGCGCGTGCATTCCCACGCACGCCGATCAGGAAGTCGATCTCCCGGCGCGCTGCGTAGCGGCCCACGCGGCGATGCAACTCGGGCGCGGCGTCCCCCAGTTCCAGCATCTCGCCCAGCACGGCGATGCGCCGGGCGCCAGCCGTCTCGCGCAGCACGTCGATCATGGATTCGGCGGCTTCAGGGTTGGAGTTGTAACAGTCGTTCCAGATCGCAATGCCGTTGTGCTCCATGCGTTCGCCGCGCATCTGGCCGGGGGTGAAGGAGCGCACCGCCTCGCGCAAACGCTGCGGGGCAATGTGGAACACGGAGGCCACCGCGATGGCGGCCAGCAGGTTCATGACGCCGTGGCGGCCGGCGGCGGCCGTTTCGAAATCCACGCCCAGCGCGCGGAAACGCGAGCCCGCCGGCGCTGGTTCCACTCGCTCGGCGCGTACGTCCGCAAGTTCGGAGAACCCGAAGGTCACGGTCTTTCCCGCATGAATCTCGCGAAATGCCAGCACGCGCGGGTCGTCGGCGTTGAGTACGGCGACGCCCGCGGGCGGCAGAGCCTCGATCAACTCGCGCTTGGCGGCCGCCACGCCTTCGATGGAATCGAAGAACTCCACGTGCGCATACCCGACGTTGGTCACCACGCCGATATCGGGCCTGGCGATGCCCGCCAGGGCGCGAATCTCACCCGCGTGGTTCATGCCCATTTCCAGTACGGCCGCGCGGCAATCGGCGGGCAGCCGCAAGATGGATAGCGGCACGCCGACGTGGTTATTGAAATTGCCAACCGTCTTCCCTACCGGCAGATCCACGGCAAGCAACTGCGCGATGGCGTCTTTGGCCGTAGTCTTGCCCGCGCTGCCGGTCACCGCGACCACCGTTCCGCCCCATTGTTTGCGCGCCCAGGCGGCGAGACGCTGCAGGGCGAGGAGAGAATCGGGGACTAGGATCTCGGAAACCGCTCTCTGACGTTCGCGGCTCTGTTCGCGGGTCGGCAGCCTTTCGACCACTACGCCGGCAGCGCCCTTATCTATCGCCAATCGGACATAATCGTGCCCATCGTGGTTGGGGCCGCGCAACGCAAAATACAGGTCGCCGGGAGAGAGTGTCCGGGTATCTACGCTCCATCCGGTTACCGGAACAGGCAAGAAATTCCCAGCGGCCCCCACAACGCGCGCAATTTGCTGTAAATCGAGGGTCATGGCTGGCTCGTCCGGTGGTATCCGTAGCCGTTGAGCACTTCCTTGGCCACCGCCCTATCGTCGAAAGGGATGGTCCTGTCCTTCAGAACCTGGTAGGTTTCGTGCCCTTTTCCAGCCAGGATCACGATGTCGCCGGGACGCGCCTCCTTCAACGCGTAGGCGATAGCGGCTGTCCGGTCGGGCTCCACCACGTGCGGCGTGTCCGTGCGCCGAATGCCGACAAGGGCGTCGTTCATGATGGCGAGGGGATCTTCCGAGCGTGGATTGTCGCTGGTGAGCACAACCAGGTTGCTCGCCTGCGCGGCCGCCTGGCCCATGAGCGGACGCTTGGCGCGGTCGCGGTCTCCGCCGCAGCCGAAAACGGTGATCACGCGCTTAGGGTTCAAGCCGCGGGCGACGGCGATTACGTTCCGCAGTGCATCATCCGTGTGAGCGTAATCAACCACCACCACGAACGGCTGGCCTTCATCCACGCGTTCGAACCGTCCCGGCACGGCGCGCAGGCCGGCGATGCCGCGCTCAATGGCTTCCGGCGGAATGCCATAGGAAAGGCCCGCCCCGCAAGCTGCCAGGATGTTGTACACGTTGATTTTGCCGATGAGGGGGGAGGCCAGAGCCATGCTCCGCTTGCCGTAGTGCGCCTCGAAGCGCAGACCTTGCGCCCCGGAGGAGATGCGGCGTGCGCGCAGGTTGGCGTCGGGTCCTAAGCCGTACCACAGGGTCTCGGCGCCCGAATCGTTTGGAATCTGCCGTGCGTATGGGTCGTCGCGGTTGAGCACGGCGAAAGGCGGCGGCGGGGATCCTACGCCTTCGAACAGCTTGCGCTTGGCGGCGAAGTAAGCTTCCATCGTGCCGTGAAAATCAAGGTGGTCGCGGGTGAGGTTGGTGAAGACGGCGGTATGGAAATGCAGTCCGTAGACGCGGCCCAAAGCCAGAGCGTGGGAAGAGACCTCCATGGTGGCGTGCGTCCCGCCGGCGGCCAGCAGTTCGGCGAACAGGCGCGCCAGATCGAGCGATTCCGGAGTGGTGTTGACGGCGGGCAAAACGCGCCCCGCTAAATGATATTCGATGGTTCCGACAAGCGCCGTAACGTGGCCAGCGGCCCGCAGCACCGCATCGATCAGGAAGCCGGTGGTGGTCTTGCCGTTGGTCCCGGTGATGCCGGTGATCCCCAGGCGCTCGTCCGGTTTGCCGTAGAAGGTCCGGGCAGCCATGGCTAACGCTTGGCGGCCGTGCTCCACTTGAATCCACCGCGAGGCCAGATCCGCGGGAGCTTCCGACTCGCTCGCGATGGCCACGGCGCCGCGCGCCAGGGCGTCCTCTGCAAAGCGCCGCCCGTCGGTCCGGCTGCCCGGGAATGCGAAAAAGAGGGCGCCTTGGGCGACGCGCCGGGAATCGTACTCCAGCCCAGTCACGGGCGCGCCCGCCAGCGCAGGCGGCAGGGGCAGCTTGAGCCGGACGTCCGTTAATAGGTCGGCCAAAATCATCTGGCGAACACCACCCGGATTCGCTCTCCTTCGCGCATTGGCGAACCTGGCGGCGGGTCCTGAACGCTGGCGACGCCGCTGCCGTCCGGTTGAACCCGCAAACCTTTTGCCGCGGCTTCCTCCAACACCGCGCGCATGGTCATGCCGCGAAAATTCGGAACCCGAGGTCCGGAGTACGCCGGCTCCGGGTCCGGGGCGGGAGGGCTATCCTCCGCCTGATCGTCGAGCGCGTTGAACGTGCGGGAGCCGGAATCCACCGGCGGCGCATCGATTACCCTGGCCTTGGCTTTCGCCACGAGGGTGGTCTTGTCGGGATCTTCCGGCAGGTCCTTGGGAACGTCCAGGAGGCGTAGCGCTTCGCTGGCTACCACCCGAAACACGGGAGCAGCCGCCTCGCCTCCGAAGCCGGCCGTGCCGTGCGTTCCGTTCAGCGTCACCACAACCACCACCCTGGCGTTCATCAAAGGAGCAAAGCCCATGAACGACCCGTTGTAAGTGTGGGTGTAGACCCTCGCCGCGTAGTCGTAAATCTGCGCCGATCCGGTCTTACCGCCGACTGTGTATCCCGGCAGCCGCGCCTTAGTCCCGGTGCCATGCGTAACCACTCCCTCCATCATCTCGCGCATGGTAATGGCCGTGTCCGGCTTCAGGATGCGCACGGGGCGTTCCGGCGCAATCGTCGTGTCCCCCTTCTTCAGGATAAGCCTCGGTTTGACCAGCAGTCCGCCGTTGGCGACGGCCGACGCCGCTTGCGCCAGTTGGATTGTGGTCACGCTGATCTCCTGGCCAAACGCCACCGATGCCAGAGACGTGGTTCCCCAATTCTCCAGCCTCCGAAACCGGCCGGGCGATTCGGCCGGAAGCTGTATGCCGGTGCGTTGCCCGAAGCCGAACCGGCGCACATACTCGTACATGTTCTGCTGCCCGACGCGCAGCCCAACCTGAATTGCGCCGACGTTGCTGGACCGCGCCAAGACCTCCGCCATGGGAATTACCCCGAGGCCCAAGTGGGAGTCGTGAATGGTGCGTCCCGGCAACTGGAGCACGCCGCCGTGGCAGTTGATGAGGCTTTCCGGCCGCAAGTCGGTGGTTTCGAGCGCCGCCGAGAGCGTGATCACCTTGAAGACCGATCCCGGCTCAAATGGCACGGAAACCGCGTGGTTCTGCCGCGCGGTGGGAGCCTCGGCCGGTCCCGGAGGCAGATTCGGATCGTAGGTTGGGTAGCTGGCCAGCGCGAGAATGTCCCCGGTGTTGGGATCGAGCGCCACGACGCTGCCGCTGGCTGCGTTGTGCGCATCCACCGCCGCCGCGATCTCGCGCTCGGCCACGTATTGCAGGCGTTCGTCGATGGTGAGGGTCAGCGGCTCGCCTGGCCTGGCCTCGGCGTCGACGCGCGCGTCGATGGGGCGCCGCTTGACGTCGGTCTGGTCCATTTCCCTGCCGGGAATCCCTCGCAGCTCAATGTCCAGGGCCTTTTCGATGCCGGCGTTGCCGCTTTCCGCAAAGTCCACCGATCCCAGGACATGCGCGGCCAGCATCCCGTTGGGATAGTGGCGCTCCTTCGCCTCGCGGACGTCGATGTATCCGACGGGCTGCTTGCGGATCAGTTGCAGTTGTTCGGCGGTAATGCGCCGCGCCACCAGCAGGTCGCCGCGATGGTTGGCGCGCGCCTGCGCCATCTTGCGGTACAGGTCCGTGCGGTCCACACCCAGGACCCGGCTGAGGAGATCGGAAGCCGGGGCGATATCCACCTTGAGCGGGTCGATATACACGGAGTTTCCCGGCACGCTCAACGCGAGGGGCTGGCCCGTGCGGTCAAAGATGGGGCCGCGCGGCCCCGGGATCTCAATCGCCACCTCCTGGCGCGCGCGCGCCATATTGGCGTATTCCCGGTGGTGAACCACCTGCAGCGAAACGATTTTTATGAATATGGCGGCGATCCAAAGAAGAACGATCGCGCCAAGCCAACCAAGACGACGATGCACCATGCTGCGCTGAGCGACAAGCCGCGCTCCTCCGAGCGTCCGCTACTTCACCATCGCGAAGGTCCCCTCGCCCTTGGGCTCGAGATAAACCACCTGGCCGGGCCCGGGAAGCGCCAGATTGCGATCCTTGGCGAATTGCTCCAGGTTTTGCGGGGTGAGCAACTCCGCCTCCCGCAACGCCAGGGCGCGGCGTTCGTCGAGCAGTTGTCTCTCCCGTGCGCGCAGGCCCTGCAACTGGTAACCGGCGAGCGTGTTGGCCGCTCTGGGCGCCAGCACTCCCGTCAGCAGCGCCACCGCCAGGCAGGCGGTCCCAATGACCGACCAGCACCGGCCTCCCGACCCCGGGTCTTCCTCGCGCACCAGACGGCCGTTGTCGATTTGCTTGCAATAAAAGAACACATCTTCGAGAGGAAGCGGGCGCAATTGGAAGGCATCCTGCTTTGCGCGAACCGGCTCCGGTCCGGGCGCGACCCCGCCGCTGTCCATTCTGCGGAAAAATGTGGGCAAAGTTGCCATGGTTCCTGTGTCCCTTCTTCTAGCTGAGACCGCTCCCTAACGGCCTCGGCCTGGTACCGAACGTCACTTCATCTCCAACGCGCGCAGTTTGGCGCTGCGGGATGCCGGGTTCCGCGCAACCTCCTCGTCGCCCGGCTGGAGCGGGTGCTTGGTGATCGCTAACGCCCGTCCCTCCTGCGCCAATGCGCGAAACTTCTGTTTGACTTTCCGGTCGTCGATCGACATGAAGGCGATCGCAACCATTCGTCCACCGGAGTTGAGCAGCTCCGGACCAATTTCCAGCAAACGGTCCAATTCTCCCTGTTCGTCGTTTACCGCCATGCGCAGAGCCATGAAAGTCCTGGTGGCCGGGTGCAAACGGCCCGTCCTGGGCACGGCCCGCTCCACGACATCCGCCAGATGCCGCGTGCTCCGTAGGACACGTGCCCGGACGATCGCTCTGGCTATCTTCCGCGCTCTCCTTTCTTCGCCTAGCTGATAGATCAGGTCGGCGAGTGCCTTTTCGGCCGTGTGATTGACCAAGTCCGCCGCTGTGATGCCCGTGGATCGATCCATGCGCATGTCGAGCGGCCCATCGTTCGAGAACGAAAATCCCCGGTCGGGATCCGTGAGCTGGTACCGGCTCACTCCCAAATCCGCAAGCAGTCCGTCCGCCTTCGCCAGTCCCGCTTCCGCCAGGGCGGCGGGCAGCGTGGTAAACGTCCCCTGATGAAAGCGAATACGCTCCGCCCACTCCGCCGTATTGCTGCGCGCCATCTCGAGCGACTCCGCATCCTGGTCGCTCGCGATCACCATGCCCGTGGTCAGCCGTTGGGCGATCAGCGCGGTGTGCCCGCCCAATCCCGCGGTTGCGTCGACGTAGACTCCCTCGGGGCGAATCGCCAGCATCGCGAGCGCTTCTTCCGGCATGACGGGCAGGTGAAGCATAGACGGTCACTTGAGCCCCGCTTTCCGCAGCGCGGTGACGGCCGCCGACCCGGCTGTCCTGGCGCGCTGTTTGCGCTCTTCGTACATCTGATCGCTTAAGACATCGATTCGCGTTCCGACCGCCTTAAGCCGGACCGGTTGGTTCTCAATACCCAACTCCCGCCTCAACTCCGTGGGAACCAGCAGCCGGCCCTGGTTATCCAGCGTTGCCTGGCCCCCAAGGTCGGCGGCGTTGAACAACACGTCGTCGGCCGTCTCGGGATCGGCGGGGTAGTTCTCCAGAAACGATTCCGCTTGACGCCAGCCTGGAAGAGTATATATTGAAGCTATATGCCGGTCGAGGGACGTCACGAAGAACTCGGTCACCCCCAGCGTGGCGAAGAACTGCTGGAAGTCCGTGGGCAGTTTGAGACGGCCTTTCTCATCCACCTTAGCTGCGTGGAGACCCAGCGGAGCATCGATTTGCGTAGTTTCTTCGTTTCCCCCGGCCACTTAAGCCCACCCTACTCCAGATCCGACCACTATTGATAGTGTCACGAGTCTCGGAGCTTTGCAAGATATATTTTGCAGAACCCACTGATACTCCTATGGTTAGTAGTCCACAAGCAGTTCTACACTGATTGAGTATCCCCCTACATATAGACAAACAGGCGAACAGGAAGCGAAAGTAGTGTGAGATACTTAGATCCGCAGTGGCAAACTACTGATTCTGGAGCGTCAATAGCGCGGGGATGAGGCAGGCGTTTCGGTGTCCGCCTGGGGGCCAGGGGGGTTTCTGGGGTTTTTCCGAGGGACAAAAAAAAGAGGGGAGCCGAAGCCCCCCTCAAGAAAACAGCGGAACCTAAATCTTAATTGTCGTTGCCTTCACCCAACGTGAACTGTCCACGCGGCACGCTGCTGGTCTGCTGGTTGAGAACTTCAGCCAGATAACCCATTGCCATGCTGCGGGTGTTGTCCTCGATGAACACAAAGCCGTGTCCATAGTTGAAGTTGCAGACAGCGAAACCATACCCGACCCAGTTGGTGACCGCTACTCCGGTATTGCCGGGGTCGCTCACCAGGAAGGCATATTCGCCGCCCGGAGCAATCGACGGGGTCTGAACGGCCGGCGGTGCGCCGGCGCCGTAGAAGTTGAGCGTGCAGGTACCGGTACCACCCGCGGTTTGTAGCGGGTCGGCGCCTGTGTTCTCAATCGCGACACCCGTCTGCCAAGAGTTAGCCTGCCCGGCTGGCGGCGTTCCGGTGCTCACCTGGGTAGAGGTGAGATACGGGAAGAGGAGCGTGGTCCGGCAGGGCAACAGATTGAGCAGCGTTTGGGCTGCGGCTTCACCGGTAAAGCGAGGAATGCTGGTCACGGTCACGCCAACCGGAGTGCCCGTGGGGGTACCGTCGGTCGGAGCGTAACCGAGTGCAACGGTCGCCAGATTCGTCGGGGTGGGACTCAGCGCGTTAGCGTTATAGACGGCGTAAACGGCGAAAGTATACGTATCGACGTTCAGGTCGGTGTTGGTGATTTCCCAGACCGCTTCAGCGGCGCCCTTGGTTATGGAAAGCTGGACAACGGGAACCGTCTTGTTGCTTCCCGCGACTAAGGAACTGGCCGACGCGGAGTAGGCGGCTATTTGACCACCGGACTGCGTTTGCAGGACGGCAAAAGGCGCGGCGGTAGTATCACCGGCGTTGCCGGGCAACGCCTTCCCAGTGGGCGGATCGTTGAAATCAACCACGTTGTTCAGGGACACATAGTACGTGGTGCTCCCGGTGGTATCCAGATTGGCGAAAGTGGCCTGTAAACGGGTACCGGTAGTCGCCAAGCCGGCGATCACCGTCGACGTCCCGCCGATCGGGATGAGGACGCCAGACTCGGCGCCGACGTTGCTATAGGTGCCGCCAACGTACGTGCCGTTCACCGGCTGCGTGGCAGCCTGCAAGTCAGTGCCGACTCCATAGGCAGTATCCCCAGGGGTAATCGACACCACGCGCGTCTTGAAAGCGGTACCGAAAGCTTCCGTGAACTTGAGGTAAGAGGCGGAAGCCGGGAGCGTGACTGAGGTAGTTGACGGGACGAGTGTAGTCTGAATGCAGACGCTCAACGGGCTGGGCACAACAGACGTGCTCAGACTGCTCGCTACGGTACCCACCGTGACTTGGGGATTCACAACGGCGCTGAAAGTGGAGACGTCGTTCGAATTCACCACAACCTTGCCGACCGTGGCACTGATCGTCGACTGGCCGACAGCGTTCACGCGAACGCCGGTAATGCGATAGACGCGGGAAACCAGGGTTCCCTGCCCGGCAGTGTTCACAACCGGAGGAACGAACGGAACGTTACTGAACGTAACCGCTGTGCCAGCGGTATTGCTGATCGCGCCCTGGTAGACGTTGATGGCATTGGCGCCGCCCGTCAACCCGGTGGCTGACGTGGCATAGTACTGCGCCGGGTTGATGCCGGCGAGATAGGAAAACGCCGGGCAAGTGCTCAACTGGTTAGTTGTTGCGCTGAGATTAGCCGCAGCTTGCGCCGCAACTGTGCAAACGCCGATGATGTTGGCGTTCGGTCCGTAGCCGCCGATGCCTAACTCATTTGCGGCCGCGTTCGAGAGCGAGTTCGGCTCGTCAATGGTCAGCATGATGTCGCTGTTGGGGGTGGCCAAGCCGTCGGTCTGATTCATGATCGGCGCGGTATAAGTGACCGTAAGGGTGATGCGGTCCGCAACGTTGCCGGTGGTGAGCGGTAGGCCGTTGATGCAGGTTAGCAACACATCACCGACGCGCTCCGAATAACCTTCCGCACGGACGTTCGGGGTCGTGGCGGCGCTAGCCGTGCACGTCACCTGATTCGCCGTAACCTGCGCACCGGCCACGGCTGTAAACAGAGCCAGGACAGCTAGCGCAGCAATCCATCTGCGTAAGTTCATTAAATTCTCCTTGAAATTGGAACAAAATTGAATCGGTCGAAGTTCTCTTTGCAACCTGAGCCTCGAATACGTCACCATGCTCTACAAATCAACCCAGGGAACTTCTCCGTGTCGGGCGGAGATCGAAAAAACCTGCCGGCGCCTGGTAAAGCCAGAAGCCGGATATTACGAAAACTTCTCTGCGGCACGCTTTTTCGTCTGTTTTCGTCCGTGCTCGGCAGAACTAGAATTACTTTCCACAATCGGATGCGTTAAAGACATTCATAACCGATTGGCTGGCCGTTGTCAAGAAATATTGCTCTTCCTTAATGCAAGACCGTCCGCAACCGCTCTGGAAAACCAGCTTTCAAATCGATGCAGACTCGATTAGAACATAGGGCGTGGGCGGGGTCAAGTTAACCGGTGCGATTTTCCCGCTCCGGCCGCCGCATTTCCGCCGCTCCCCGGAGGTTTTCGGATTTGAAGGCGATTCAGGTCCGCTGCTCTGAAATCTGATACGATGAAACATCTGGCGGGGTGTTGTGTTCCTCATCAATCATAGACAACAGTTTGGCCCAACTACCTTTCTCTGGGACGTGGAGGCGCCCGATGTGGCGCGGGCGGCGCGTCCGGGGCACTTCGTCATGGCTCGCATCGACGAGCATGGGGAGCGAATTCCGCTGACGGTGGCCGATTTCGACGCCAACCGCGGAACCGTGACCGTGGTGATCCAGGCGGTCGGGAAGACCACCTTCGAGATGATGGCGCTCGGCGAGGGCGATTATCTTCTGGATTTCATCGGCCCGCTGGGATTGCCCAGCGACATCCGCAAACGCGAAGGGACGGTCGTGCTGGTGGGCGGCGGGTTGGGCGTGGCCCCCGTGTTCCCGCAGTTGCGGGAGTACAAGGCCCTCGGCAACCGCACTGTATCCGTGGTGGGCTTCCGCAATCGCGACCTGGTGTTTTGGGAAGACCGTTTCCGCGAGTTCAGCGACGAATTGATTGTCACTACCGACGACGGCAGCTACGGCCGGCGCGGCTTCGTCACGCATGCGCTGGCGGATGTGCTTGCGAACGAGAAGAACGTGTGCGAGGCCGTGGCCATCGGCCCCATCCCGATGATGAAGGCCTGCTCGGAAACCACGCGGCGGTTCGGCGTTCCGACCATTGTCAGCCTGAACTCCATCATGGTGGACGGCACGGGCATGTGCGGATCGTGCCGGGTGACGGTGGGCGGAAAGATGAAGTTCGCCTGCGTGGACGGCGCGGATTTCGACGGCCACCTGGTGAACTTCGACGAGCTGGCGTTGCGGCAGAAACGCTTCGAACGCGAGGAGAAGGCGTCGCTTGAGCGCTTCCGCGGGGAGTCGGCGAAACTGGCCGCCATGCGGGGCAGGAACGGCGGCGAGACCATGCCGGCGCTGTGCGATTTGCCGGAGCCGGTCGCCACGGGCCCCGAAGCGCGGCTGCCCAAGAACATCAAGACCATCCCGCCCGAGCGCGCGCCCATGCCGCACCAGCCTGCCGAAGAGCGCAGGCACAATTTTAGGGAAGTGGCGCTCGGTCTGGACCTTGAGGGCGCCTTGCACGAAGCCGCGCGCTGCATCCGCTGCAAGAAGCCGCGCTGTGTGCCGGGCTGTCCGGTGGGAATCGATATCCCCGGATTCATCGCGGCGCTGGCGCAAAAGGATATTCGGCTCTCCTACCGGATTCTAAAGAGCACCAACGCGCTGCCGGCGGTGTGCGGGCGCGTCTGCCCGCAGGAATCGCAGTGCGAGGCCACTTGCGTGGTGGGCGCAAAATTCCAGCCGGTGGCGGTGGGCAGGTTGGAACGTTTTGTGGCCGATTGCGCCCGGGGACGTGGGTGGGACGAAGCAGAGCGGGGGCAGGGGGCCGGGGGCCAGGGGCGAGGGGAACTGGCAGGCGGAAGCGCCTGCCCCACCTCGCGGGAAAGTGGGGCAGGCGCTTCCGCCTGCCAACAGAAGAGGGCGGCCATCGTCGGCTCCGGCCCGGCCGGTTTGGCGTGCGCGGGCGAACTGGCGCGCAACGGCGTAAAGGTTACCATCTTCGAGGCGCTGCACGTCGCGGGCGGCGTCCTCAAATACGGCATTCCCGAGTTCCGTCTGCCCGACGTGATCATCGACTCGGAAATCGAGAACCTGCTGAAATCCGGCGTGGAGATCCGCCTCGACACCATCATAGGCAAACTGTTCACCATTCCGCAGTTGGTCACCGAGATGGGTTACGACGCGGTTTTCGTGGGTACCGGGGCGGGATCGCCCAAATTCATGGGCATCCCGGGCGAGGCGTTTAATGGAGTCTTTTCGGCTAACGAGTTCCTCACGCGCGTAAACCTGATGCGCGGCTACCGGCAGCCGCTCTACGACACCCCGGTGGGGATGGGAAAGCGCGTGGCCGTGGTGGGAGCGGGCAACACCGCCATGGATGCCGCGCGCGTATCGCTGCGCATGGGCGCCGAAGCCGTGTCGGTAGTCTACCGCCGCACGCGCCGCGAATCCCCGGCGCGAGCCGAAGAATTGGAGCACGCCATCGAAGAGGGCGTCGACTTCCGGTGGCTCAACAACCCGGTCGAGATTTTGGGCGATCCCTCGGGATGGGTCACGGGAATGCGGGTCCAGAAGATGGAATTGGGCGAGCCGGATTCCTCCGGCCGGCGGCGGCCCGTTCCGGTGGCAGGTTCCGAATTCGTGCTGGACGTGGATACCGTGATTTACGCGCTGGGCACTACGGCGAACCCCATCATCGCCCAAACCACGCCGGGTTTGAAGACCAACAAGTGGGGCTACATCGACGTGGATGAGCGCACGGGCATGACCTCGCTCGCGGGCGTCTTCGCGGGAGGCGACATTGTCACCGGCGCGGCCACCGTGATCCTGGCGATGGGCGCCGGCAAGCGCGCCGCCCGCGGCATGTTGGAACATATGGGCGTAACAAGCCCGCAGCCGGCGGCCTCGATCGCCTGAAAAGCCAGCCTCGGTTCAGCCGGCTACGCGCTCAAAGAACCGCAGCGACTGGCGGGCGCATTCCGGCCAGGAAAAGCGGCTCGCATTCGCGCGGCCCAAGGCGCTTAGCCGCTCGCGGTTGGCGGGCGATGTCAGGATTCCGGCCAGCGCGCCGCGCAATTCCGCTTCGCTCCGTGGATCCACCAACACAGCGGCCCCGCCCGCTATCTCGGGAAGCGATGAGACGGAGGAAGTGACCACTGGCGCTCCCGCGGCCATTGCCTGGGCGACGGGAAAGCCGAACCCCTCATAGAGCGAGGGGTAGACAAAGGCTGTCGCGCCAGCGAACAACCCGGGCAAGTCTTGTTCCGGAACGTAACCGAGATACCGTATGCCCTTCGGTGGATCGAGCAGGCGGGCCAATGTGCTTTCGGGCGCCCAACCTCGCGGACCAACCACAACCAGGTCGAACTCGTCCCGAATCGACTGGGAGAGGCTTTGGTACGCGTCGAGCAGCAGATCCACATTCTTGCGGGGTTCGATGGTCCCCGCGAACAGAACATAGGAGCGCTGCAAACCGTGCCGGGTGCGGGCGGCGCCTGCCTCGCCCGGTCCCGCATCGAAGAACTCCCGCGCAATTCCATGGTGGATCACGCAGATCTTTTCCGGAGGCAGGTTCAACAGGCGTACGGCGTCGCTGCGAGTGGCTTCGGAGACGGCAATCAGCCCATCGGCGCGCCTGAGGATGCGCTCCGCGAAGAGCCTGTCGGCCCGAATGTTGGTCCGGCGCTGCATCTCCGGTACCATCCAGGAGGTGAAATCGTGCATGGTGGCGGTGAGCCTGGCGCGGCGCGGCGTATTCAGCAGTTTGCAGGCGTGAAAGACGTTGACGCGAGGATCGCTCCATCCGGCCAGGTCGTTGGGGAACCGGTTGATGAATTGGAGCAGCGCCAGCCGTGCGAAGGTGGCCGCGGGGCCGGCGATGGAGCGTTCATGGTCGAGCCAGGCGGGCGCGTCCAGAAACGGGAACAGCCGGATCTCCACGCCGCGGGCCTCGCGGAGCAAGTGCCGCGTCCAATAATAAAAATAGTTCTTCACGCCGGCGCTTCGGAACAGTAGCGGCGTGGCGTCGATGGTCACCTGGATCATGCGGCCCCTTTTTCGCAGACCCAGGTCAGTGCATCGAGGGTGGCGGCGGCGGTCGCCCGCCAGGAGAACTGCGCGGCCCTGTGGGGACCCATTTCGGCCAGGCGGCGCCGCAGCGGCTCGTCCTGGGCGATGCGCAACATCGCCTGGGTAATGGCGCCTTCGTCGGCGGGATCGAATTCCAGCGCGGCGCCGCCGGCGATGGTCGAGAGCGGCTCGATATGCGAGCAGGCCGCGGGCACGCCGGCCGCCAGGGCCTCCAGGATGGGCAGCCCAAACCCCTCGAAGCGCGTGGGGTAGACGAAGCCCCAGGCGCGAGCATAAAGGTCGTACACTTCCGTCCGCGGAATCCAACCCGGAAAATCCACCGCATCGCGCAGCCCGAGCGCGTCGCGCAATTCGTGCAGAGATCCCGCGGCAAAACCATGCAGACCGCAGACCACCAGCCGGAAATCCGGCCTGGCGCGGCGAAACGAAGCGAACGCCCGCAGAAGGCCGTCCAGGTTCTTGTGCGGATGCAGAGTCGAAACCGTTAGCAGAAAGGGTTCGGGAGCGCGCCGGCCGGCAATGGCGAAGAAAGCCGGGTCCACACCCTGCAACGCGACCCGCACCCTGGACTCGGGGAGCCGGTAGTGGCGAAGCAGATCCGCGCCGGTTGTCGCCGAGACGGCCAGAACCAGCCGGGAGATATGCGCGGACCAGAACAGGAAAAAATCCCAGAATGGACGGTCGAACCAGCGGAAGTACTCCGGGTGGCGCTTGTGCTGCAAATCGTGGAAAACCGTGACCTGGGGACAGGGGCAAAGCAAGGGCGCGGTGAAGCCGGGGTTGAGCATGGCGTCGAGCCTCAGGCGGAGGGCGGCCAGCGGCAGCGCGGTCTGTTCCCATAAGATGCGCGCCGGGCGCGAGACCGCGTGCACAGGTTGTGGCGCCAGCGTGAAATTAGGAAGGCCCGCCGCCAGTTCCGGACCGGTTTCGCGGTTGGTGAAGATGAAGTACCGGTTCACCGGGTCGATTTCGGCCAGCGCCCGCAACAGGGAGTTCAGGTAAATCTCCGTACCGCCCACTCGTCCGGGAATCAGATAGAGGGCGTTGACGCCAAGCCGTAGAGGCCGCATAGACTGACTATCCGCGCGTTCTTAGCGGCCCGCTCCGTCGGTTTCCACGCTCTTCAGGCGGAACTCCAGGATTGCCAGGCGCTGCGCGAGCGCGATGTTGTCGTCGCGCAGGCTGGAGACAATCACGGAAAAGCGGAAGAACATGATCAGGAAGACCCCGCTCCCCACCAGGAAGAGAGCCAGCGGCGAATCCGGCAAGCCGATCAGGCGGCGGACCGCATCGAGCAGCGGCCGCACGCGCGATAGGGTCAGCATGGCGCAGGCGGCGATCAGCCAGCTTAAGGAATACTCCACGCGAATGTGCTCCCGCCGCACGGAGAAGAGCACCAGAAGCAGCAGGATTACGCTGAGTCCGGTGGTAACGTTCAAGAGGCGGTCCATCTATCCTCCCGCGCCGGCGTCCGGCCCGCGGATATCTCCGGGGCGGCGGCGCCGGCCTTCATATCTCAACACGTTGACAAATACGCCCAAAAGGACGTGGACGATGTAGTAGAGCGATTTGAGGGCTGTAATGGACGAGCGTCCCGCCATTCGCGGATGCATCTTGCAAGGCACTTCCACGAAGCGAAATGCTTTCCGTTGCAACACTACGAGCGCCTCGATCTCTGGGTACTCAAGCGGGAAACTGCGCCCGAAGACCTCCAACGCGCGGCGGTTGACGCCGACAAACCCGGAAGTGGGATCGTGCACATCCCTGCCCAGAATCGGGCGCAGCACCAAACGGAAGAAACGAATGCCCATCGCGCGCACGGCCCCAGGGCGGAAGCCATTCTCCTCCAGGACGCGCGAACCAATCACCATCTCGCATCCGGATTCCTTGAGCTTGTCCAGGATTCGCCGGATGTCCCCGGCATCGTGCTGTCCGTCGCCATCCACCCGGATCACGTATTCAAAGCCCATTTCAAACGCGAGCTTGTAGCCTGCCTGCACGCAGCCGCCAAGGCCAAGGTGATGGGGCAGCGGCAGGATTTCCGCGCCAGCCTGGCGAGCTGCCGCGACGGTGCCGTCCGTCGAGCAGTCGTCAATCACCACAATTCCAACGCCCGGCATGGATTCGCGAACCGAGCTTACTACCTGGCCGATGGCGCCCTGCTCGTTGAACGCGGGTACGATGACCAGCACGGAATCGGGACCCGAAGCGCGAATCAAAGTCTGGCGACGCTCCGGGCGCTAATGGAATATACGCGGAGCAGGCGTCGAAAAACGGCCGGGGTGATGCGGGCCCGCGCGCGAATCTGCCTCCTCTGACGCCATAGACGGGCGGCATGGGACGCCAGGGCGAGATGGGCTTTCATCACATACCAAACCATGCGTGGGCCGAAGTTGCCTTCCTCGCGGAAACGCGCCGCGCTGCCGCGGCCCCGCAATAGATGCCATGCATGCCAGAAATACCGGACGAAAGCCACAAACGGCGAGGCCAGCAGCATTCCCGCCGGAAAATTCTTGGCGACAACGAACAGGCGGTTCCGTTCCACATAGTATGCTTTCAGCGGAGAGGCCCGGCCGCCCGAGTGCGAATAGCGATGTTCCACCACGGCCTCGGGAACGTACAGGCATTTCCATCCGCTCCAACGCGCGCGCAATCCCAGGTCGGTGTCTTCACAGTAGAGAAAAAAGTCGTCGTCGAAGCCGCCGGTCTCTTCCATCATGGCGCGCCGGTATAGCGCCGCGGAAGCGCTCGGCAAAAGCGCCTCTTCGACTACCGGGAAGTCGCTGGCCAGCCTTCCGGAACCCCGCTGCTTGCTGCTGCCGTCGCGCGCAATCAGCATCCCCGCGGAATCCAGAAGATCCTCGCCATAGAGCCGCACGGCCGAGGCGCACATGCCCACGTCCGGCCGGCTCTCCATGGCGCGCACCAGCGCATCGAGCCATTCCGGATGCGCCGCGGCGTCGTCGTTCAGAACTGCCAGGTACGGCGCTTGGGACGCGCGAAATGCCTGGTTGATGGCCGCGCCGAAGCCCACATTTTCGGCGTTCTCAATCACCCGCGCCATCGGCGCCGCGCCGTTCCGCCGCACCAGTCCCTCCCCGCTATTGTCGACGACGATCACCTCAAAATCCCGCCGCGTCTGCCGCTCGAGGGACTCCATGCACTCCCGAAGCCTCAAATCCGCGCTAAGGGTGGGGACGGCTACCACTACCAGGAAATCGGGCAAATTCAATATTACCAGTCACTGGAAGGAACCGTCGAATCTGGCGACTCGCGCCGGCGCCGCAGACTTTTCGCGGCCCGCGGGCATCTGGATTAGTGTGGAAGCCCGCTCGAACGCATACATAATGGAAGAATACCCAGATGCAAGAGAGTCCCTTGAAGGGCATTCGGGAAAATCCGGCCGAGAGCCGCGCGGCTAAGGCTATCCGCGAGACGTTCGAATCCGGACGGCCCATCGCCTATATCCGCGCCGACGACGAGCAGCGGGTCGCCGGCATCTTGAGGGAGGTGGCCCAGGCGCAGGGCGCCTCGTCTCCGACGCCCGTCTGGACGTGGAGCTTGACCGAAGGGATGCGCCGCGCGGGCGAGGAGGCTCCGCCAAGGGTTGAGGACCCTCGCGCCGCTCTGGACTTCATCGCCGCCTACTGCGACGGGCCGGCCATCTTTCACCTCAAGGACTTCCACGAGCCGCTGCGGGATTCGGCCGAGGTCCGGCGCCGCCTGCGAGACGTCTACCAGAGTTGCCTGGACCGGCGCAAATTCGTGGTCATCACCTCGCCGGTCAAGTCTGTTCCCGAAGAGGTGGAGCGGGCCGTGGTTTATCTCGATCTCCGGCCGCCCGACGTGGTGGAGTTGGAGGAATTCCTGCGCGACGAGGTTGCGCGAATCTCGCCCGGAACCGAAATCGCCGCGGACCTGCTCCGCCAGGTTGCCGGGACCTTGCGCGGGCTAAGTCTCGACGAAGTGCGCTATGCGCTCCGGCGCGCGTGGGCTGTCAGCCCGCGGCTCGGACCTGAAACCATGCCCGCCTTGATGGAGGAAAAGCGGCTCCTGATCAACCGCAGCGGCGTGATCGAATTCATTTCCGGGAACACCCGGATGGAGGATATCGGCGGTCTTGAGAACATGAAAAAGTGGCTGCTGGAACGCCGGCGGCTCTTTGAGATGAGCGACAGCCTCAGCGCCGAAATCGTGCCCAAGGGCGTCCTGATGATGGGTATTCCCGGCTGCGGAAAGAGCGCCTGCGTCAAGGCCATCGCTTCCTGTTTCCAGCTTCCGCTCTATCGCGTGGACATGACCGAGATTTTCTCCGGGCGCCATGGCAAGCCGGAGGGCGCGTTCGTGCAGGCCTGCCGGATGATGGAGGACATGGCGCCGGCGGTCCTCTGGTTCGACGAGATCGAGATGGGCATCACCTCTACGGAATCGGGCGGCGAGCAGGGCCGAATCTTCGCTTTCTTCCTCACCTGGATGCAGGAGAAGACCCGCGGCCTCTTCGTCGCCGCCACGGCTAACCGGATCGACCTGCTGCCCGCGGAAATGATCCGCAAGGGCCGCTTCGACGAGGTTTTCTTCGTCGATCTCCCGCAGGAACACGAACGCATCGAGATCTTCAAAATCCACCTCAGCCGCCGGGGCGTCGATCCTGCGCAATTCCACCTCGCGCAATTGACGGAGTTCACAAATGGGTGGGCTGGGGCTGAGATCGAGCAATGCGTGGTATCGGCCTTGACCAAGGCGCGCCTGGCCGGCCGCGAAATCACCGAGCAGGATCTCATCGGCATCGCCGCCAAACTGGTGCCGCTGTCGCGCACCATGAGCGAGCAGATCAACCACATTCGAGCCTGGGCGTTCGAGCGCGCCGTACGCGCGTCGCCTAAGTCCTCCGGCTGGTAACGCGCACTGGTCCTCGATGGAGCCGCGTTATTGCGGTTTCTTTGCCCGCAACTGGCGGACCCGAAGCAGGCCCACGCTGGCCGCCCGGTCGCGGCCGTCGAGATCCAGACTGATCGAGTATTCCCGCTCCGCCGCATCATAATCCGCCGTGGCTTCATACCAAATTGCCAGGGAGCGGTGGGCGCTCGGGGAATCGGGCTTGACCTGAACGGCCATCCGCAACGCCGCTCCCGACTCATCCGGCTTGTTCATTTCCCCGTAGACCAGTCCCAGCATTTCCCACGCATCGGATCGGGGATTGATTTGCGCCGCGAGCCGCAGTCTTCGGGCGGCCTCTTCCTTATTTCCCAGGCATTCCATCGCTCCGCCCCATTCCATCTGGATTTCGTAGCTCCTCGGGAACAGACTGTCCGCGCGCTCCAGGTAGGGGATCTCATCCGCGCAGCGGTTCTCTTCATAGAGCGTGTGGGCCAGATGCGCATAGGGCCTCGGGTTGTGAGTCGATTGGGACGCCGCTTCCACAAACAGCGTTTCCGGATTGCCAAACTGCTGGTTGCGCGCGTAGCACCAGCCGCTCAGCGCCGCCACGGCCAAGGCTGCCGCGCTCCACGCGACAGGCGCGGTAAGCCTCACTCGCCGGCTCACTTCGCAGCCAATCAGAATCAGCCCCAGCAGGGGAAGATACATGCGGCGCTCGACCAGCGGATCCGCGATAGGAACGATCGACGAGGTCGGGGCCAGCGCCATCAGGAAGAAGAGAAAGCCAAAGCAGGCCAGCGGGTACTTGCGCCGCAGACGGAAACAAGCCGTCAGAAGCCCCGCAAGCAGCACGAGCCAGAAGATCGCGCCGTGCTCGAAGACGGTGCGCGAGACCGCGTAATCGTGATCGATGGAAAGGCCCATGGGGAAGAGCGCCATGCGGATATAGACGAAGATGGCCCGCGCCTGCGTGAAGCCGTACTGATACCAGGTGACATTTCGCAGCGAGAATCCCGCGCTCCGCGACGTGATGAGCACCCGGAATACCATGGCGGCCGCGGCCATGCCGCCCGGAATCATCAAGGCGTAAAGCCGCCAGTTCTGCCGCAGACCCCGTGTCGAGAACGGCGCCGGCCAAAAGACGTCGGTAAGAAATAGGATGCCCGCCAGGCTGACAGCGTTTTCCTTGGTCTTTACGGCCAGCGCGAACAGCGCCAGAACCACGAGGCACTCAATCCACGAGATGGATTCCTTGCGCCGGTAAAGAAACACGACGTATGCCAGCAGCATGAAAAATGCCGCCAGGCTCTCCGAACGGCCGGCGATGTAGCTCACCGATTCGGTCTGTAAAGGGTGAATCAGGAACACCAGGGCGCCCGCCGCCGCGGTCTGCGCGATCCGTTCCGTCCATCCGCTGAGCGCCAGCAAACGGCTTAGCGCCAGGAACACAAGCGTGGCGTTCAGCGCGTGGATCAGCACGTTGAAGGCGTGGTAGCTGACGGGGTTCTCGCCCCACAAGCTGTGATTCACCCAGTAAGAGAACATGAGTACTGGCCGGACTCCCGAAACCCAGTCGGACAAGGGGCGATCGTGGAGAGTTGCTTTGGCGAACGGGAGCCCCGCGTCGTCGAACAAAAACGGCCCGCTCATGGAGGGCGAATAGAGTATAAAGCCTACGATAAGGGAGGCTGCCAGAACCGAGAAAAAGAGCCACGCCTTGCCGCGGGGACCGTTCTGGGAAATGTGGCGAACGGGGGCGGATTCTCGTGACTTCTTCCTCATTTCCCTCATTTGCCCGAGCCGTCCTGGCGGGCGCTGCCCGTGCATTGACGCGAGCCTGCACCGCGCGAAACAGAGTCAGCGCACGAGAACGCCGCGGGCCCTTTCCCTCGCTATGTATTGGTCGCAAATCCAGGAGTACGTTTTCTCGAGACCCTCGCGCAGAGGGATACGGGGCTCCCAATTGAGGAGCTTCAAGATGAGCGCGTTATCGCTGTTGCGTCCCATAACGCCTTTCGGGGCGTTGAGATCGTATACCCGCTTGAGCTTTATGCCCGCGATGTCTTCGACAACATCCACCAACTGATTGACGCTGACCATCTCCGAAGATCCGAGATTGATAGGCTCCTCAATGTCGGAGTCCATGATCATCTGAACGCCCTTGATGCAATCGTCGATGTACATGAAGCTGCGGGTGCGCGAGCCTTCACCCCAGATTACGATTTCGTCCTTCCCGCTAAACTTGGCTTCGATCGCTTTGCGGCACATCGCCGCAGGAGCCTTCTCACGGCCACCTTCCCAAGTCCCGTGGGGACCATAGACGTTGTGGAACCGGGCCACGCGGGTGCGGACTCCGTAGTCTTCGCGGAAGTGCCGGCACATCCGCTCGCTAAAGAGCTTTTCCCAGCCGTAGCCGTCTTCCGCAAGCGCGGGATAAGCGTCTTCCTCGCTGAGCCCCGGATTCATGGGATCGCGCTGTTTATCGGCGTTGTATACGCACGCCGAGGAGGAATAGAAATACCGGCTGACGCCGAACTCCTTCGCTGCCTGGAGCATGTGCGTGTTGATCAGAACGGAAAGCATGCATAAAGCTTTGTTGTTCTCGATGAAGCCCATCCCGCCCATGTTGGCCGCGAAATTGTATACGTCGTGCGCGCCCTTGGCCGCCCGCTCGCAATTTCCCTTGAGATTCAGATCGAGTTGGAGGTTCTCGACGTCGCCGAAAAGTTGGTACCACTCGTCGAACGGCTTGATGTCGACGGCGCGAATCTTGCCATAGCCCTGGCGGCGGAACTCCGCGACCATCGCCCCGCCGATAAAGCCGCCGGCGCCGGCTATCAAGACAAGTTCGTCCTTCATTGAGAACTCCAATCTGCGTAAACGAAAATCATAGCAGGATACTGCGAATTGCAGCTATTCTGGGGACGAACGGCCGCCCTACTCCCGCCGAACTGCGCCGAGCGGCGCGGATAGCCACTCGCCGAGAAAACGCAACGGGTGGGCCTTATTCCATCGGAGGCCTGCCGGCAGGCTGAGAAGATACCCCCATAACGATGGTCTTAGCGGCTCAAAGAACTGATCGCGCCCGTCCAGTTGAAAAACGGTGCATCCAAAAACCCACGAGAACGGGACGTAGCCATAGTGGCGCTTCAACAGACCCATGGACGCCCGGAATACATCGCTGCGTTCCCGGATGGTCTTCGCTCCCGCGTGCATTCTCGATCCCGCGAGGTAGTGCGGCAGGGAGGCGAATCGATAACCGCGCTTCGCCATTCGAATCCAAAGGTCGTAATCGAAGGATTGGTTGACTTCGGGATCCAAGCCGCATTTACGATACGATGAGGCCCGTATGAACGAGGCCGGTTGGCAGATGAAGCAGTCTCTGGCAAGCGTGGCGGAATCGAAGGGCAGCGTCGGATAGCGGCGAATTACGGCGCCGTTTTCGTCAATCCAGTAGCCCTCGCCGTAAACCACGTCGACGTCCGGATGGCTTCGCAGGAATTCTGCCCCAGTGCGTACCGCGCCCGGGAGGTAGATGTCATCGGCATTCAGCCACGCAAAAATCTCGCCCTTGGCCTCCAGAAGACTATGGTATGCAGCATCCGACGGGCCCTCGTCTTTGCCGACCGTATAGCGCAGTCGGCCACGGTAGCGCTCGAGGATTCCCGGCGTTTCGTCAACCGAGCCGCCGTCCGCAACAATGTACTCAATGGCAGGATAATCCTGTGAGAGTACGCTCTCAATTGTCTCAGGCAGGTAACGCGCCATGTTGTACGACGGCGTCACGATACTAACCAGGGGAAATTCTGTGGGGATCACGACTGAGTTCCACTATACCAACGGCGCTGTGGGGGATGACTCCCGAAGATCGACGCCACCCAGCCCCCAATCCTCGCGGTTGAAAACCATCGTTGTCCCAAGACTCTTCATCTGGGATGCCCAGTGCTCGACAACCTCGTATGGGAGCCACGGGATCCCTTTATCGGCCAGACGGCGATAGAGCGCCTCCTGACCCTCCGGCGTCCAACCGGAGCCGGCGGAATGCTCAATATGATAGATCCTCATGGGGTCGGCTAAAACGTGCTCCGGCGCTCCGCCGAAGTGGGCCATATAACAGAAGACGGCGTCGAGGTTCATCGAGTAAAGGTCGAATTCAGGGTAACCGCGCAACTCCATCCAATGGCGGCGGTGGGCGAGGGTGAAGTCGCCGCAAGCATTTGTATGCAGCGGGTATGGAGGCAGTTCGGAAATCGTGTACCCGTCAGCCGCTTTACGGAAGGCGAACGACGCTCCAGACCGTTCCCGGCGAAAACGTTCCAGCGTGCCGGTAGATAACGGTAGCCCGATGCGGCCGTTACTTTCGCCCCGGCATACGGCGGAAACAAAGCCAGCAGCAGATCGGACAGTTTGCCAGGCGCGAGCAACGGGACGGGGAGGGGCCGATTCGGCGCGAACGAGCGGACCTTCGGCGCGGGGCGGCCGATCCCATTCGCAGCGAAAAACCCTAAGACCGGCGCGTACAGAAGCCGTCTCGGAGCCGGTTCTAAAGCGGATCGTAGCGGCGTGGGCGGCCATCCCTATCCGGACGATCGCGCGGCCGCCGATTCGGACTTCGCCGACAGACGCCCCCGAGGAGTCGAAGACCGTCACGGGCAAGCAAGCGGTCGGGGGCGCCGCTTCGAGTTCAATCAGCAAGACCCTCGGCTCCGCTGCGGGCTGCACTCCCAGTTCAGCTTCGAAGCCCGCCATGCGAAAAAGTTGCCCGAAATATTGTTCGGGAGGGCTCCAGCCGGCGCCGAAAACAATGCCGGCCTCGCGGCGGGCTATGTCAATGGTGAATGAAGTGTGGTGTCCGTCCGAGCTCAGCGGAAAAGTTCCGTCGCGTGCATTGACCCGCAAGAGATGGTCCCGGCAATATGCGAGCCGATCTTCGACGGACCCGTCGACGGGAACGTCAGGCGCGACATCGTGGCGATCGATGCGGTACATCCGGCCGGTTTCCAAACGGCGTTCTCCGAAGAATTGCATGAGTTCATCGGAGAATAGAATGTCGATATTGGTTGCGAGAATATACTCTCCCTCAGCCCTTCGAATTCCGACGTTCTTGGCAATCATCTGGTAAAGCGGCATCGCCTCGGCGTGGCCGTAGCGGCGATGGACCTCCTCGGGAACGGTAATCGCCCGAACGCGGCAGGGGGCTGTGTCTGCGGGCCAATAGAGCACCTCGCCTAGGGGCGGTTTGCCGGCCGGCGGGTTCCAGTCGACCAGAATCAGCTCGATTGACAACGTGTGGCGCTTCGCCTGGCCGAGCAGGGCGTTGACGAAGGCCTGGAGGCGGCGCAAGAAGTTAGCGCCATGATCGTCGTTCCGGCCGGTTACGACGACCGAGAGGTAGGGCTGGTCAGAAGGCATGCTCTCCGTTCAACCGACCATTGTATCGGCGCGGTTCACGCAAACACTTCCAGGGACTGAATGCAAATCCTTGAAACGTTGCCGCCGGGAGCGGTATTGCGGAGCACAAGCGCGCATTGCTCCGGCAAGGATCTCATTTCGAGTTCGAAGAAGGCATCGCCGTCCCCGACGGCGAGTTCCCGTTCGGGTGTGAGATACGTTTGACCATCGCCGGCGATAATGCCGGCCCCAATGCGCCCTTCCTCCACTGTAGCGTTGAGCCGGATCACCACCCTCGACGCAGGCGCCAGAGCCCTGCGGGCCTCCTCTTGTACCGGGAACAGCAGCGCATAGGCCCACTGCTCCGGCGGCGTGACAACGGTCAACCCGCCGCCCAAAACCGGGGAGGGATCGCCTGCGGCCTGGGGGGCCCCGGATAGGCGATGGTCGGCGAGGTCAAACGGCGCATCCGCTCCTGAAACAGGATTCAGGGGCGTCGACGCGCACTCTTCAGCAACGCCGGCCTTCGACGGAGGCGGCGCTGCTGGCGCGCACCAATCCTCGGGTAGCGGTCTTTCCTGGGGAACTGCGATCAGATTTTCGCTCCCCTCCCCCTCCGTGGTGCGGACCGGCAAGCCGGTCAGGAGGTCGAATGCGTACAGCACGTATCCAAAAGACCGGATCAACTGTAGCAATTCGTCGCGGCTGCTGCCCTGCTTGCGCAATGCCGTATCCAGAGCCTCAAAGAGCAGCGCTGGCCTGGCTTCCCGCAGCGTCTTGGACGCTCCCTTGATCACCTGTGCCTCCCCCCCCTCTACATCGATCTTGATCAAGTCGACGCGCGGAATGCGGAGTTCGGCCAAAATGCCGTCCAGCGTCCTGGCGGCCACCCGCTCGGTTCGCAACAGGCTCACGCCGCTATGCACGAATTCCCCAAGGGTGTTCTGGCCTTCGTGCTCGAATCCGGCGATGGCCAGGAGCGCTTCCCCGTCGTAGTCGGTCAAAGCAAGGCCGAAAGGCATGACGTTTCCAACACCGTTCCCTTCGAGGTTCGCTGTGAGCCGCTCCAGTTCCCTGGAACTGGGCTCAAACGCCAACACGGATCCCGTCTCCCTTACCCGTCGGGAAGCCAGCAGCGTGTGCAGTCCCTCATTCGCGCCCGCATCCACTACCACCATTCCCGGCGCGAGGTACCTGTCCAGAAACGCCATTTCGTTCGGCTCGACGCAACCGGCGATAAACAACTGACGGCTCATGTCGTTGCCTAGGCGCAACGCCAACCGGATACCATCGAACCAATCGAATTCCACGGGGATATCCAGGCGGCGCCGGTTGAAATAGGTCCAGATTAGGCGGCGCGCTTGAAAATCCGGCAGAGGATTATCCCAGTCGCTGCCGAAAGTCCAGCCGGGATATGGCGTCAGGGGCCGCGTGAAAGCCAGGCGCCGCGCCTCCCTGAGCGCTTCCGCCGGGTCGCGGTAAAGAGATCGGACAAAGGTGAGGTTCTCTTCCTGGCCCTGGCTCTGCGTTTCGACCGCTTCCAACTCGAAGTGGGCCTCCTCCAGGTACCGCACCACCCCTTCTTTCGTGGACGCTCCGCGATACAACGGTAAAGAAGTGGTCTGAACTTCCAATGCGATCCGCTCGATATCGGCCAACCGGTCCCCGGCTGAGCGAATTACGGCCAAGCCCGCGCCCTCGGCGTCGATCTTCAAGTACTCGACTCTTGGAATACCCGCCTGGTTGAGAAACGTATCCAGCCGAATTGTCGGCACGGTTATCGTCTCGACGGACTGAAGGCTCTCTTCGCTCAGCCAGTTATCGGGCCCCTTGGCAAACGGCAAGAGGGAACTTGCGGGGGCGAACCTGTTCAAGTAAAACTCGGCGCTGCCGTCGCGTTCCGCCACCGCCATGGGAAGCACGATGTAATTCGGCGCTTGCCCCATCTGCTGGGCCGCAATGCGCAGGTTCGGCTCGAAGGTGTAGACGCGCAGGTTGGGATCGTTCTGCGCGGCGGCAAGAGCTTTCTCGCCCAGATGCGCGCCCACATCCAGCCAAATCCTCGTATTGGAGGCGCCGGAGGCCGGCGCTGCAAGGGCGGAAAACCCGGCTGCGGGCGGCCGGGAAACCGGCGCAGAGTACAGCAGAGCCAGCTTGGGATTGTTCAGCGGCTTCCGGGAGGCCATGAAAATGCACCGGAGAAGATGGTCGTCCCTCTGCCACTTGAGATCGCCGGTCCACTGGAATTGAAAATCTTGATGGTCGGGAGGGCTGACCGGCGCGTAGATGAAACCGAATCCGGCGCCGCCGAGCGCCATCGCGACGAAAGCCGGGGAAGGACGGCAACCGAACCCGCCGAGCGCCTGATTCACTGTCTGGACCGGCTCGCCGGTGAACGTCAGAAGCGGCAGTCGGTGATCGGTAACGACAGTTTCCAGCAGGAGCAAATCGGCGGTGGCGGCGGCGAGATTCCGCAGTCCGGCGATCGGGTTTTCGAGGTGGTAGAGCAGCCCATAGGAAAACACGACATCGAAGCGGCCGAACTTCGCGAGGGAATCCGTTTCCACATCGGCCACGTGCGCCTCGATCCCCGGAAGCCGCTGCCGCAGAACTTCGACGTTCTCCGCCCTGGCGTCGACACAGGTTACGCGGCAGCCCCGTTCAACAAAAAAGCGGGCGAGATGTCCAACTCCACAGCCTGCGTCCAGCACCGAACGGCCCGAGAGCGGCAGGTCCAGAGATCCCAGGTGTGCCATTCGAGCCGCGTTGATTGCAAGAGCGCCCGGCGAATCGAAAACCGAGATGCCACCACCGCCCGCTGGCTGGTTCTCGGGGATTCCGGAGATGGGGTAAGGAGAAAATGTCATTCGATGGGCCTAATTGCGATGCTGCCTTAAATCTAGCACGCGTGTTTCAGGGCTGAACGGCGAAAAGAGGATGGCTTGATCCGTCTCCGCCCGGAACGGACGGTCTTCGTCCGGCTGCGATGATCCCGAACTAGTCGCCCGACGGCTCGAGAAGGTGAACCTCCAACTCCGCCGGCACTTAGGCTTCGATCGCATCCAGAAACTGGCGAAACTCCTGCGAGCGGTGGCGGCGGTGTAGTTGGCCAATAACACGGTTGGTCTTCAATTCCAGCGCAGCAAACAGGGAAGTCGCCCCATGCCGTTTGTAGTCATGCGTGCCGCGCTCCACTTGCCCCGGTCGCAAAGGCAGCAGGCTGAGTGCGGTCTAGCGCCTGAATTTGGCTCTTCTCGTCCACGCCGAACACCAGCGCATGCTCGGGCGGGTTCATATACAAACCCACGATGTCGCGCACTTTCTCAATCAACTGCGGATCCGGCGACAGCTCAAACGTGTCGGCTCGATGTGGTTGCAATCCGAAGGCATGATGCCAAATCCGGCTGATGGTCATCCGGCTGAGTCCGCTTGCTTGGGCAAGCCCGCACGTGCTCCAGTGCGTTTGGCCGCGAGACGTTCTTTCCAGGGTCTCAATCACGACCTTCGACCTGGTCATCGCTGACTTTGCGTGGCGCTCCGGGTCGTGGCTTCCAGACGTGCTTCCAGGAACCGAGACCGCCACTTGCCGACCATCCCCCGCTAGCCGGACTTCGACGAATTGTCCCCCAGCTTAAACTGCGGGAACGTATAAGGCCCGGGGTGTTCGTTCAAAGTAAACCAGAACCAATGTCCCTGTTGCGAGAATAACTCCTCACCTAACATCCGCCGCATCTCATCGAGCCTCTCCGGCACCTGGACGATCTCGAGGTCTATACTATGATCGGCCGAATCCAGGGTGATCCGGTTGCGGGACGTGAAATCCTGAATCGAAATCGCCTGCGCTACCGCCGAGTCCACAATCCCCAGCCGAAGCCTCGCATCGCCGGCGCTCACCCCTTTCCACAGTCCGCGGCCAGAATAGTCCGTCAGTTCGCGCGCGCCGTAACGAATGTCCGACATATCGTGCATGATAACGACGTGCTCTCGCGAGGCGATCGCCGGCAAAATAGCTCCCAGCACGCATTCCGCAATTTCGAAGCCGTGCGCATCCCAAAATAGCAACACGCGCCGCGCGCCTGCGAGAGCCTTCGCGAAATCGAATTGCAGAATATCGCATCGAAGCGCATCCAGCGGCGCAAACCAGCCGGTGGGAACTACCGGCCGCAATCTCGGAACCGTCTCCTCCTCCCACGCGGAGCTGTTGCACAGGCTCAGGACCCGGCAGGGCGATGAGGAAACGGACAACTGGTTCGCCGCTTCAGTGAACGAGCACGTGGAATTGCCCAACCCCCGGCCCAACTCGACGATTAGATCCGGCGCAAACTCCGTCGCGGAGGCAAAGAGTTGCGCAAATTGGTAGGCCGGGAGATCCGACGGACGGTTCACGGCCCCGCTGAGCGCCAGGATGCGGTCGCGCGAACGCGCCAGAACCAATCTCTGGTTCCAGTAGGCCTTGGCCGGGGTGAACGCCACAGCAGGCCTTTCTCGATTGGGTTCGTGGTCATGTGACATTCAAAGGGTCAACGGGTGAGCGCATATCGCGCCCACGAAAATCGCCGGAGGCGCCGGCGCTCACTAGTCATGAGTATCCCATATCAATGGCGCAAAAGGGCCCGGCAAGAGGCCCAGAATCCCTTAGCATGTGGTGCCGGCGCAACAAAGCGCGGGAACGTGTAAGGCCCTGGTCGCTCGTTCAGCGTAAACCAGAACCAATGCGCCTGTAGCCCGAACAACTCCTCCCCCAGAAGGCGCCGCATTTCGCCAACTCGGTCTGGAGTCTGGGCGATTTCGACGTCAATGCTATGGTCCGCTGAATCCAGGGTGATCTGATTGCGTGATGTGAAATCTTGAATCGAAATTGCCTGCGCGACGGCCGAGTCGATCGTCCCCAGCCGAAGCCTTTCCTCTCCCGCGCTCACGCCCTTCCAAAGTCTGTGGCCGGCGTAGTCCGACAATCCGCGCGCGGCATAACGCGTGTCCGACAAATCGTGCATGATGACGAGGTGCTTGCGGGAGGCAAGCTCAGGCAGAATCGCTCCCAGCACGCATTCCGCAATCTCGAAGCCGTGCGCATCCCAAAACAGCAACACGCGGCTAGCCCCGGAGAGGGCCTGCGCGAAGTCGAAGGTCAAGATGTCGCATCGGATCGCGTTGAGAGGCTCGAACCAGCCTCGGGGAACCGCTTGCCGCAACCTGGGAACGGTCTCGTCGTTCCAGGATGCGCTATTGCACAGGCTCATCACCCGGCAAGGCTGCGAGGATGCCGCTAACTGGTTGGCAGCTTCGGTGAAAAGACAGGTGGAATTTCCACTGCCCCTACCCAATTCCACAATCAAGTCCGGCCCGAACTCCAACGCCGAGGCGAGGAGTTGCGCGAATTGGTAGATTGAAAGATCGGACGGGCGATTTACAGCCCGGCTGAGAGCCAGGATGCGTTCCCGCGAGCGCGAAAGGGCCAGCCGCTGGCTCCAGTAGGCTTTTCCAGGCGCAAATTCCGCGGCAGGCATCTCGCGGTCGGATTCGTAGTTCTGGGACATAAAGTGTTCGCCGGGAAAGCCGATAGGCAGACGAAGCGGGACAAAGGACGCCAGTCCTGAGTATCACACGGAATAGCCTTCGGCCTCAAGCTGGGTAGTGTCCTAATGTCGACATTAGGACACTACCCCAAATTGAGCTGCCCGCGTCGCGCTACAATCGGTGCTTCCATACAGACTGCAGTTGACGCCGAGTCGTCGGGAGCAGTAGAGGCCGTCCGTTCATGTGGCAAGGCAATTATACATTTCTGTTCTCAAACCTGATTCAGAAGGACTTCAAGGTCCGCTACCGAAACATGTCCCTGGGGGTTCTCTGGTCCTTGCTGAACCCGCTAGTCACCATGGGCGCCCTGACGTTCGTGTTTACTAAGATCTTCCCCAGTTCCCGCCCCCAGTTCCCCGTGTTTGTGCTCTGTGGCCTGGTACCGTTCAATTTCTTCACGCTGGCCTGGAGCACGGCCACAAGCTCGCTCATCGACAATACCATGATCATGAAGCGCGTGCCCATTCCGCGCGAAATCATCCCCATCGCCACCGTCTTGAGCAACTGCATCCATCTGTTGATTCAAATCGGCTTGCTGCTTTTTTTTGTTTTCGCTTTCGGGAATCGCGTAAACCGCTATTGGCTGTGGCTGCCCGTGATTTGGGGATTCGAGGTCGTGTTCGTATGCGGAATGGGATTGATAACGTCCGCGATCAATATCTACGTGCGCGATACCCGGTACGTGGTGGAATCGTTGAACACGGTTTTGTTCTGGCTCGTGCCGATTTTCTATGGTTTTGAAAACATTCCGCAGCGCTACGCCGAGTTGTACCGCTGGAACCCACTGTCCGCCCTGGTGCTTGCCCTGCGGAACATTCTCTTGGAATCCTCTGCGCCAAGACCCCAACTAGTGATTCAATTGGCCGCAGGCTCCACCCTGGTTTTCGTGGTGGGCATTCTTGTTTTCCGGAAGCTGAAGCAGGGCTTTTACGACTATCTGTAGCTTATGGCGCTCATCGAGTTTGAACACGTTTCCAAGACCTTCCATCACTCGGGTGGTGCTAGGTTGCTCAGCGCCTATTTGCGCGACACTCTGCTGGGATCGTCCAAGCGCGAGCCCTTCTACGCCTTGAAAGACGTGTCGTTCTGGCTGAATCCGGGCGAGAGTCTCGGCCTCATCGGGAGTAATGGCGCTGGCAAGAGTACATTACTGAGCCTTGTAGCCGGGTTGTGCAGGCCGGCCGTGGGTTTCGTCAGAGTACACGGACGCGTGGCGGCCCTGCTTGAACTGGGTTCGGGCTTTCATCTCGACCTGACGGGAGTCGAAAATATACGGCTGAATGCAGCGCTGTTGGGCCTGAGCCGGCGGCAGACTGCGAATCTGTTTGACAGCATCGTCGACTTTTCCGAGATTCGAGACTTCATCCAGGAGCCGATTCGCACTTACTCGACCGGAATGATGATGCGGCTAGCGTTCTCGGTCGCGGTCCATATGAAACCCGACATCCTGATCATCGACGAAGTGCTAGCGGTGGGCGATCAGCGGTTTCAGGCGAAGTGCTTCGAGCGTATTCTGCAATTCAGGAAAGAAGGCAAAACGCTGTTATTCGTCTCCCACTCTTCGGAATTGGTTCGGCGCCTTTGCGATAGAGCCATCTGGCTCGATCATGGCAAGTTGATGCTGGCAGGCGTGCCAGACGCCGTCCTTGCGGCGTATTCCGCCGCTGCGTCAGGTTGAGGCGTCTTCCGCTCTAGGCGCTTGCGGCTGGACAGCCAGATGGGTTTCAGGGAGATCGAAGTCCGCGAGCCCCCAATTACCCGGATTGAAAATCATAGGAGATTTGAACCGGCGCATTTGGTAAATCCAAGCGACTACGCCGGAATATTCGAGGAACGAAACGCCCTTCGCCGTCAGGCGCGAAAACAACTCGGCTTGGCCTTCCGGCGTCCAGCCCGATCCGTGTTCGATATGGTAGATCCGCATCGGCTCGCGAAGGATTTCCTCGCGGACGCCGGCAGTATGGGCCGCATAGCAGAACACCGAGTCGATATGCATCGAGTAGAGGTCGAACTCCGGATACCCACGGAGATCGAACCATCGCTCCCTAGCCATCAGCGTGAAATCGCCGCATCCATTCGTATGCAGCAACAATGGTACGGTTTCCTCGGGGGCGGCTTCGGTCGAGGAGGCCGCCAACGACAATACGGTTGGCTCGTCGCTCACAGAGTCCTTGATAGCGTCCGCCACTGCTTCCTGCGGAGCCGGCACCGGTGTATCGTCTGGCGCGCGCGGCATTTCTCCCTCAGCCGACGGCGAGCCATCCGCAGGCGCGCGAGGCATCTCCGCCGCGGCCGGCAATGTAACATCGTCGGGCTCGTGCGGCATTTCCTCCCCGGCCGGCGGATTAAGCTCGACTGGCGCGGGCGGCGGTTCCTCCGCGGCTTGGGGCGGCGGAAGAGGCGTCGGAGGAATGGGCTGAGGCTCGGAAGGCGGTGTGGCGTTCGGCTCCGCCGGTCGACGCGTTCCTTTGATCAACGCTGTAATGCCGCCGTTCTCACAATAGAGACGCAACAGCCGTTTGAACGGCGGAGGCACACAGACGGGAACAAGCGCGACGGTTTCGCTGTAGGCCAGGAGTCTGAGCAGCGATTGGAAACGCGCCCATACGGAATTGACGGCATGGTGCGGCGAAGGCTCCACGGAGATAGCGATCAGTTCGGCGGGCGGGTCGCCCACTGCGCTCGCCGCCTCTTGTCCGGCCGGCCTCTCCACTGTCACGTTAACAGCCTCCCGGCCGACGGAACCGCTTCTCTCCTCCTCTGGACCATCGGCGTTCGCAACCGGTCCTCGACCCTCGTCGCTTGCCTCCGGCGTGAGGGAGCACGCCGTCTCCTCTCTTGGGCCATCGAGACGCGCAGCCTGTCTTGGGGCCTCGTCAATTGCTTCCGGCGCCGCGGACCGTCCGGGCATTCGCTCAGGCGTGGCCTCGGCGCCGTTGCGCTCCGCGGCGGCCGCCGCGGCCAGGCCCGCAGGTTCACTGGACCGCTCCGGGACTGGACTTCCTCCGTTGTCTTGCTCCGGTCCCTGCACGATCTTCTCCGCGGCCTGGCCGTCTAACCGTTCTTCTTGCTCCCAAACACAGCGATACACTCGAAAGGCGAGTATCCTCGGATCGTGCTCAAGCGGGGTAACGGTGTTCAGGACACGAAACGTCAAGGCGCGGAAAGAGCCGTCCTCCGGAATCGATACCCTCAACTGGCTCCGCCGCTGGACCACCGCCCGGCCGAGATACCGAAGATCGGCATCGAGAATCTGAAGTGTGAGCGGTTCGCCGGCCAAGCTGGGCCCTGGTTCGAGGTCCAGCATCAGGGTCCCGCGGCGCCCCAGGTGAATGCAGGCAGCCGTGTCGGCCCATCGATAACATTCAGAGTCGCCCTCCACCGGGAACCAACCCTCGCCGAATAGCAGATCGGAATCGGTCGGCGCGACATCGCGTTTGTTGAGCACCCGAGTCCCATCGGGGGTCAGAGAGAAGGTGCCCTCACGGCAATTCAGGCGGATCAAGTGCGTTCGGCAGTAGGCAAGTTGCTCCTCGGCCCCGCCGATCGGCACATCCGGCATGACGTCGTGGCGGTCGATTCGATACATACGTTCCGAATCCAACTGCCCCAGCGCCAGGAACTGCATCAGCTCGTCCGAAAAGATGATATCTATGTTGGTCGCCAGCACGAACCGCCCCCGAGCGCGGCGAATTCCCGCGTTCTTGCCGATCATCTGGTAGAGCGGCAAGGCGTCACCATGCTGGTAGCGGCGGTGAATCGCGGCCGGAACCTCGATAATTCGGACGCTGCAATAGCCGCCATCTCGGGGCCAGGTAAGCGCCTCGGCCATGCGCGGGCGTTCCACCGGCGGATTCCACTCGACCAAGATGAGCTCGGCGGGAAGCCTGTGCCGGTCGCACTGAGCGATCCATCCGTTGACGAACGCCTGCATGCGGCCCCGGAGATTACCGCCGTGGTCGTCGTTGCGCGCAACGACGACGACCGAGATGTAAGGACTAACGCCGTCCATTTCTTTCTGCGAAATCTCCACAGCGGATTTGGCCATTCTAACCTTTCCCGGTACCTGGCACAACACGACTGACACACGACACACGCTGCACACGCTGCAAGCCGGTATGATATAGATTCGCCCGTAGATGAGGTCCCTGACTCTTGAAAATAGATCCTCTCACAGGACCTGCCCCCGAGAACGCTCCTGATGGGCCGGTCGCCTTGGATTTGAGCCAACCCGTCCTGCACCACGCTTCCCTCCTCTCGGGGAAAGGACCGGTGACCATAATCACTAGCCCCGATCAGTGGTCTTACGCCGCCGCGTTTCAATTTCGAAAATCGGACCTGTCCGGCGTGGAGCGCCTCATGATCCGCGTGGACGCCTCGATCGACACAGGACGAATCGGCTTGGTGTTTGTAAAAGACGACCTGCGGGAAATCCTCGGTAACGATGAGGAACGCGGGCCGAGCGACGGCCGCACCTCGGCGGAGATCGTCGTCGACGACGTGCCAGATTCGGGCTGGATCGTAATCCGCAATAATGCGCCTGGCGGCATTCCGTCCCGTTGCGTCGTTCATCTCATAGAGATGCATCGCCTTCCGGCGAGCCCGCTGCGGGGCTTTTCGCAATGGGCCGCGGAAGACGAGAATGGCGCCCGCGTCTTTGGGGCCCTGCGCCAGAAGTGGAACGAAGTTCCGGTGGGACTGACCGGGCGGCGCAAGACCGCCGATCTTCTAAACCTGGACGATCCGCGGTTGCTGCAGCTTTGGGAGGAGACCCGCCGCGAAGCGACCACCGGCCAGGGGTATCGCGCGCGCGGTTGGTATCAGGATCTCTACGGCGACCTTCTCAGGGGCAAGAAGGTCCTGGACGTGGGCTCCGGTTTTGGGATTGACGGGATCACGTTCGCCAGGGCGGGGGCCCACATGACTTTTGTCGATATCGCCGAAAGCAATCTCGTATTGCTCCGGCGCGTCGCGCGGGCTTTCAGGATAGAAGCGGATTTCTTCTATCTCGACGACCTGGACTCGTTGGACGCTCTGCCGACGGACTTCGATGTGATCTGGTGCCAGGGGTCCATGTTGCACGTCCCGTTTGAGTTTTCCCGCCGGGAAGCGCAGAGATTTCTCCGGCATCTTCGCATTGGCGGCAGGTGGATCGAGTTGACCTATCCGCGGGAACGCTGGGAAAGGGAAGGCAGCCTCCCCTTCGACCAATGGGGCAAGCAAACCGACGGAGCCGCTACGCCCTGGGCCCAGTGGTACGATCTGCCACGCATACTCGAGAGACTGCGCCCCGCGGAGTTCGATGCCGTGCTCAGCTTCAATTTCCACGACAACGATTTCAACTGGTTCGACCTGATTCGCAGAAAATAGACGAGCCCGCCACCAGGCCGAAGTTCCCGCTAATTTGAACGCCATTTTTCCCGTAAGGCTTTGAAGAGTTCGCAGATCCGGGGTTTGGGCGATGCAATAATGTACCAATGTAAATTGGAATGATTTGGCCGCTACCAAACGGAACAATCGACGACTGCAGCTGCAGGGTAAGGAGCGGATCGCCGTCGGCAAGGCTCTGGGACATTACAAGATGGCCAAGCACTTTTCTTACCGCATTCGGAGCAGCGGATTCACCTTCGAACGCGGCCAGGCGGGCATGGAACGGGAAGCCGCGCTGGACGGAATCTATGTCATCCGCACTGCGGTCCCCACGGCATCGGCATCCAGCGAGCAGACGGTCCGTCACTATAAAGAGTTATCCAAACTCGCGCGTGTATTTCGCAGCCTGAAGAGTGTGGATCTCAAGATCCGGCCCATTCATCATCACCTGGAGGAACGCGTCTGTGCTCACGTGTTCCTGTGCATGCTGGCGTATAATGTGGAGTGGCACATGCGCCAAGCGCGCGCCACCGTGTTGTTCGACGATCGCGAGCCGGCCGCAGGCGAGACGCTCCGCAGTTCCATTGTGGCACCTGCCAAGCGGTCTGCCGCCGCGGAAGACAAGGCACAGAGCAAATGCACCGCCGACGGGATGCCGGTCCACAGCTTTCGGACTCTCCTGCAAGATCTCCGCACCATCGCCATCAACACCGTTCAGATGGGTGAGGAAACCTGCCAGATGGTCACTGTCCCCACGTCAGTACAGCAACGTGCCTTCGATCTTTTGAGGGTGCCCTGCCGAGCGTAGTGTACCCAGTAGCCAGTAGTGCCCATTGAACCTATCCCCTGAGAGATCAGTCACTTTCCGCCCATCGAGATCGGGAACTTCGGGCTAACGCGTCTGTCGCACCGCCTGTCATTCTTGAGCAGCGTCCACCGCGGGCACCTCTTGGCTGTCCGGCGCAAGAACCTCGGTAACGGTCAGCCAATTCGCTACACACCGGCCAGCAGCAGCCTGATCTCCTGCGATCTGTTGTTGGTTCCGCAGCTTTGAGAGGCATGCCGAGACGCGCCATCTTCGCATTGGCGGCAGCAAAGACGTCCTTCTCTCGCGTGATCAGTACCATTTGGGATCCCGGCGCGAACTTCCTGTCCGGCGGGTCCGGTTCAGGATAACGCCACATCGAAATACCGTGACTCTGGATTCCGCACATGATCGCTCGAAAGTGACGTAGCCGCCCTGGCTGTTCGTTCTCCTACGGCTCAACCGCAACTGCCTCTTCGCATTCCAGCGACTGCCCCGCTCCGAATCCGAGGGCCACATAATCGGCTGCGTCGGCGATCATGGCCCTGTCCAGCAGTCTCCAGCAGTCCAGCACGATGGGCCGGCGCCCGGCCCGCTTCAGATCCGATGCCTGAATGCCGCGGAACTCCGCCCATGGCGTCGCAATAACCAGCACGTCGGCCTGCCGGGCGCACTCCGCCGCATTCTCCGCAGATACCACGCTGCCCGCCAGGTGCGGCTTGGCGTTGTCCATCGCTGCGGGGTCGTAAACCACCACCCGCGCTCCCAAGGCCGCCAACTGCTGCGCGATGGCGAGTCCCTGCGATTCCTCCACAACATCGGTGTCTGCCTTGTAAGACAGTCCCAGAATGCCCACGGTCCCATCCTTGGGCAGCCGCGAGAGAATCATTTCCGCTAAACGAGGCACCTGGCGCCGGTTCAACTGATCCGTAGCTTCGGCGAGGATCGCCGGCGCGCCGCGCATGCGCGCCAGCGCCGAAAATGCCACATTATCGCGCGGAAAACAGGGGCCTCCGTATCCCAGGCCGCCCTTGAGGTACTTCTTCCCGATGCGCGAGTCGCATCCGATCGCAGCTGTTACCACATCCACATCGGCGCCCGGCAGCGTTTCGCAAACCTGGGCCAACATGTTCGCATAGGATATCTTAGTGGTCACAAACGTGTTTACGGAGATCTTCGTGAGTTCGGCGTTCACGAAGTTCATTCTTTGGATGCGTGGGGCGCTTTCGCAAACGCCGCGATAGAGGCTTTCCAGCAGCGCCCCCGACCGTTCATCGGACTCGCCGATCAATATCATGTCCGGGTTTAGCATGTCGTGGATGACGCTGCCCAGCGCAATAAACTCCGGGTTATAGCAAAGGCCGAAGTCCTGGCCGCACTTCTTCCCGGAATGGGCCTCCAAGGTCGCCGCAAGACGCCCGCCCGTCGACCCCGGCATCACCGTGCTGCTGAGCGTCACCAAATGCCAGTCCGCCTTCTTCCGCAAGGCCGCTCCAATTCTCTCGGCCGCGCTCAAAACGTAGCGCATCGAGAACCGTCCGTCGGGATTCGATGGCGTCGGCACCATGATAAACGTGACGTCCGACGCCTGCACCGCCTCTTCGCAATCGAGAGTGGCCGAGAGTCGTGAACGGTTCGCCCGAATCATCTCCGCCAAGCCGGTCTCTTGCACCGACGGCCGGCCATCCTGAATCGCCGCGACGTAGGCTGGGTTAACATCCACCCCGATCACCGCGTGCCCCTTGTGCGCCAAGACCGCCGCCATCGGTGCGCCCAGTTTTCCCAATCCGATAATCGATATCTTCATCCGTCTATTCCTGCCGAACAATCGGCATGCGCCATCCCGTCCCAAAGGCGCGCGAAGTCACCTTCAAAACCGGCGCCGCCTGCTTTCGTTTGAATTCCGCCAACCGAACCAGCCGCAGCACCCGGCGAACGGTGGTCTCCTCGTATCCTTGAGCGACAATCTCCTCCGCCGATTGGCACCGCTCGATGTGCATTTCCAGAATCTGGTCGAGCAGTTCGTACGGTGGAAGGCTGTCCTGGTCCGTTTGCCCGGACCGCAGTTCGGCCGAGGGCGGCTTGGTAAGAATGGCTTCGGGGATGTCTACCTTGCGGCGGTTGCGCCACCGTGCTACTCGATAGACCATCATTTTCGGCAAATCGGCGATCACCGCCAGCCCGCCGTTCATGTCGCCATAAAGGGTGCAGTACCCTACGGACATCTCCGACTTGTTTCCGGTCGTCAGCAACAGCGAGCCGAATTTGTTGGACAAGGCCATCAGAAGATTGCCGCGGATGCGCGACTGAATGTTCTCCTCCGTCACGTCGGCGGGGTATCCGCTGAATGCTCCCGCTAAGACGCCGTCGTACGTCTTCATGATCTCCGCTATCGGCAACACGATCGTTCGGATTCCAAGGTTCTCCGCCAGTTCCACCGAATCGTCGACGCTGCCCACGCTCGAATAGCAGGAGGGCATCATGACGCTGAGGACGTTCTCCGCGCCCAGGGCTTCGGCGGCCAGGGCTGCGGTCAACGCCGAGTCGATTCCGCCGGAAAGCCCCAGCAGCGCCTTCCGGAAACCCGTCTTGCGCGCGTAGTCGCGGATGCCCAAAACCAGCGCGTGCCAAATCTCGGCTTCGGGTTCGAAGTCGTCTTCCGCTATGGCCCCCGTTGAAGCGTTGAGGTCCACCACCAGAAGATCTTCCCGGAACCCTCTCGCGCGCGCCAACACCCGTCCCTGGGCATCGTAGGCGCCGCTTCTGCCATCGAAGACCAGGTCGTCGTTTCCTCCCACCTGATTCACGTAAACCACCGGCAGGCCGTATTTCCGGGCCATGTGCCCGAACATTTTCTCGCGATTCTGTTGTTTGCCCACCGTGAAGGGCGAGGCGGAGAGATTGACTATGGCCTGCGCCCCGGCTTGTGCCAGTTCCTCGATGGGGTCCCTGTGATAGCGCCTGCGGCTCCAGAAATCGCGGTCGTTCCACACGTCTTCGCAAATGCTGATGCCCAGGCGGATCCCGTTCCATTCCAACATCTGCGGCCCCTGGCCGGGCTCGAAGTAGCGGTCCTCGTCGAAGACATCGTAGGTGGGTAGCAGCGTCTTGTGGAACGCCGGCCCCACCGACCCGCCCTTCAGCAGCAGCGCGCTGTTGAACAAGGGCCGCCCCATGTCCGACGGATTCGCGGTCGCCACGCCCACCAGCGCCGGTGGACCGTCCGCGGTTTCAGCCGCCACCTCGGCCAGTACGTGCCCGCTCCGGCGCACAAAATCCCGGTTCATCAGCAGGTCCCGCGGCAGATATCCCATGAGGGCTAACTCAGGCGTCACTGCCAAATCTGCGCCCTGCAATCGCGCCGCGCGAACCCCTTGGACGATTAATGCGGCGTTCCCCTTAAGATCGCCGGCCGTCGGATTGATTTGGAGAAGCGCGATACGCATAGACCTCCGCTCCCTGGCTTCATGAGCTGAGACTGCAATTCTAGCAGTCTTGCCGCCGTCTCCGGGCGCTTGATATAGTGGACCTCAAGTGTTGTCCCCCCCGCTAGTCAGCATCGTCACGCCTGCCTATAATGCCATGAAATTCTTGCCGCAGGCGATTGAAAGCGTCCTGTCTCAGGACTACCCGTACATCGAGTATATTGTGGCGGACGGCGGATCGACGGACGGCGCCATCGATCTCCTCAATCGCTACCGCAGCCGACTCCGGTATTTCAGCGAAAAGGACGCCGGACCCTCCGACGCGCTCCACAGGGGATTCCTCCAGGCCCGCGGCGAGATCTTTGGGTGGCTGAATGCGGACGACATTTACCTCCCCGGCGCGGTGCGAACCGCGGTAGAGTATCTGGCGGCTCGGCCCGATATCGACGTCGCCTACGGCGAAGGGTATTGGATCGACGAGGCCGGGAAGACGATTCGCCGTTACCCGACTCTGGCGTTTGACCATAAGGCCTTGCAACGCGATTGTTTCATTTGTCAGCCGGCGGCTTTTTTTCGCGCCTCCGCGTATCGCCGTTGCGGCCTTGACCCGTCAGTGCCAAGATCGTTCGACTACGATTTGTGGATTCGCATGGCGCAGGCTGGGCTCCGGTTCGGCGCTCTTCCGGAATACCTAGCGGGCTCGCGCATGCATCGCGAGGCGCTGACGATCCTCGAGCGCGATCGGGTCTTTCGAGCGTCCATGGACCTGCTGAAGCGCCACTACGATTACGTTCCGCTGCCGTGGGTGTTTGGATACACGGCTTATCTATCGGATGGTCGGGACCAGTTCTTTGAACCGCTACACCCCTCGATTCGCCATTATATTGCCAGCCTCCCAGAGGGCTTCCGGCTCAACCCCAGGCACCGTCTCCGATTTTTCATTGAGTGGCTGACCGCGCCGTGCCAGGGCATAGTCCGGCGCCTGCGCGCCCGGCCCGACGGGAGATCTTGATGGTCAACCGGCGTCGACTGAGCGCTGAAGTCGGACCTCTGAAACGGCCGCCGGCGCGTCAACTCACTCTATGAACCCTACACCGCGTGGCAACGCTCCGCGCCTAAGTGGAGTTGCCCAACGAAAGTGAATAGGACTTCCCGTGTTCTTGAAATTCTCGTGAGAAAAACTCCGGAAACCAGCTGCGTCGATCAACAGGTTGAGGCATCCAGCGCCGACCAGTCGGCCTCCGCGCCGTGGCTGCCTGTTACAGAGTTGCATGGCGCCGGAGAATAGCGAGAAGATTTGATACCCCGTCGGAAACGCGCAAATCGATCAGGCCTTGCGTCTGGTCCGTGGGGAGTCTGGGTAGGCGATCCGCCACGAAGCGCAACGGCGCCATCTGCAGGCGGAACTGGGCGCATAATGCCTCGCCGCACGCTTTGGCGGCGGAATATTCCGGAAAGTGCGGGTCTGGCTGCTCGACGAATATCGTGGATGGGAACCAAATGCATGCATTGGGAACCGCGCGAGGCACGATCCAGTTGGTGGTGCGCACGAAACCCACCACATAAATGTTCAGCAAGTTTGAGAATATAGCCGGATCGAAACGGCCAAGCTGTCCGGCCGGAATGCGTGGCGTCGCGAAATAGTAGAGATGGGTGTACCGCTTGGGCTGATCGGGTTCCAGAAACGGGGGTTCCAGAGCGTTGAATTGCTGCGCTCGCATGAAAAGGCCGAGCGCCACCGCTTCCGCAACGATGGCCTGCGCATCCGCCTCGCCCTGCTGCCATGTGATCGTTACGCTCGCTCCGCCGAGGGCCAGGAGTTTCGCCGTCAATTCGCCCAAACCCCGGGATCCGCCGATAACCATCGCTTCCTGCCCTGAAAATTCCTCCGCACCGACGATGCCGCGTAATTCCCCCATAGGTCTTTGCGCAAATGGCTTGGGCCGCGCGAACGCGCTGATGGTTCCACGCACGCCGCCTGCGTGGACTGCCACCTCCACAAGCCGTATTCGCGTGTCGACGCGGGTCACCGCGTAGTGAAGCGTGTTACCCGTGGGAACTCCCGGCTCGGCCCTGAGATCCAGCCCGAAATACATCGAGTGCAGCCCGGGAACGACCATGCCTACCAGCCGGGTCGTGCTGAGCAGAAGGGCGGTCGTATCCGCCTGGAAACTACGCGCCAGGTTAGGGAACATCGCCGCCCAGTCGGACGGCAGTATGATCTCGAGATGTCCGGCCTTTCCCGGCATGTCGGCCAGCTCATGTTCCTCACAGGCGAGCCTGCCGAGTTCGGTCGCGCCCGACCATTGGGACAGGGGCCAGTCCGCGCGAGTCAAGCTGATTCGTGCCAGGATACCCGTCTCGTCTGTAAGTCTGCCCACGAGACGCCCTCCCTCGTCGAGCCACGCCAAGTCCACGGATTTCCCGACCGCCACGCAGCGCTCGAACTGAACACGCAAGCGGGCGAAGCCGCCAACCGCTGATTCGGCCGCCAGCGCATCGAGGGCCCAAAGGAGGAGGTGGACTCCGTGGACAGCGGCGCCGCCCAGCAAAGAGCGGCGGGCGGCGACCGGATCGATGTGGAGCGGATTATGGTCGCCGGAAAGCCCCGCAAAGCGGAGTTGGGATTCCATCGTGAAGCAACGGCTGATCATGTCAGAAGCGGAAATAGATGAAGCCGGAGTTCCCGGCATCAGTCCGGGCGCCAGCGTCCGCAATCTGCCTTGCGTCGATTGCGATCTTCAGCGCCAAGGCGCCAACAAACGCGATGCTAACTAGAATTGCACCCGCCACTGTGCCGCGCACGAAGCGCAGCGAAGTCGCCACGCGGCGTCGGTGCACATAAAAGTCCACGGCCTGAACGAGCGCCGTCACGAACAGAGCGAGAAGGCACCATCGCAACGCCGCGTTATCAAGCTCGACATGCTGTTGCAACCCCAGCAGGAACTGCCAGACCGCCGATAGGCTGCTCGCTCGAAAAAGGATAAGGGAAGCCAACCAGGTCGCCTGCAATATGAGCAGGCTGACCAAACGTCCGAACCAGTGGCGAGGCGAGCGGCCCTTGGTTACAGCCATCCACCCGGCGATCACAAAGCCCTGGGAGATGCCGAATAGCACGAAATGCCATGCGCTTCCATGCCAGAGTCCGAAGATGGCCATTACCAGGAGAACAACTGCGAATAGCGCGCGGTTTTGAGCCCTCCTGCCGTGAAACCGGCGAAAGACCTTGACAGCCAGCGTGTCGTAGACGAAAGTTCGAATCCAACTGGAGAGCGACACATGCCATCGCTGATAGAACTCGGAGGGATTCTTGGAGAAAAATGGCGCTCGGAAGTTCAGGGGCAAACGAAAGCCGAGCATCCGGGCAATCCCCCGCCCCATGTCCGTGTAACCGGAGAAATCGAGATAGAGCTGCGTATAGAATCCGAGCAAGGCCACCAGCAATGCCCCACGCCCGGCGTGCCGCGGAGAAGACCAAACCGGATCGATAATCCGGCCGAGTGGATCGGCCGCCAATTTCTTGAGAAATCCAATCGTGAAAAAGTGGAGCCCGACCGAAAGATTCCGCCATCGGAAGCGTTTGGCGGTTCCGAACTGAGGAGCGAGCAACCGCCAGCGCACAATCGGTCCGGCGATAAGATGTGGCAGGAACATGATGAACAGCGCCCACCGCATAGCCGGAACGCGTAGTTTACGGCGATGGACGTCCATGATCGCACTGATCGCTTCGAACGTATAAAAACTGATGCCGAGTGGAACCAGGGCCGCCAAGGCCGCCGGCGCCGGTAGCATCACGCCAAAGGTTTCGCCGATAAAAACCCGATACTTCAAATAAGCGAGCTGCAAAACCAGAAACCCGATTACCAGGGCCATGCCAGACCAGCCCAGGCGCTTACTGCGATCGAGGGAGAACCACCAATACCCGATCACCAGGACTAAGAATACCGGAGCGAGGTTCCAGGAACTCGTCCATGCCAGAAACACCACGCCGACGAACAATAGCAGGAGATTCTGCGCGAAAGCGCTCCGCAGCGTATAGAACCACGCCACCAGCGGTGGCAGGAGCAACAGGAAATCGTAATTCGAATAAACCATGAGGGCTCACGACCAGTAGATCAATTCCCACTTTTCACGGGCGGATTCGCATCCGCCCCGGCGCGGGATAACCAAAATGCGCGGTTCATTCGTTCGATCGGCTTGCCGAGGTACGGGTGGACGCCACTCGGATCCGAGTTGTCCTTCGGCACGATCCGGTCATGCAAGTCCTGGGCAATTTGCGGCATCAGTGTTTGAAAGATAAACCAAGCGCGCATGCGCTGGCCCGGTTCGAAATCGTGCCAGGGGTCCGCATAGAGGTCCGGCCGGCGGGGCATTCGCCCGTCGATGTCGACTACGTTAACTCGATTCACCTCCGCCCAAGCCTTAATCGTGCCGTTCTCGACCGCTAATATTTGCCGGAGATCCTTATACGAAAACGGCCAGAACAGCGGACCGTTCAACGCCTCATAAAGCCGGCCCTCCGGAAGCCTCATACCATCCCACACACAGAGTCTTTCGGTGGACACTATCGGGGTAGCGTCCAAGATCCAGGCGAGCGCTTTGAAGCGGTCAAGACGCCCCGCCACGCCTGCAAAATACCTCTCTTTCCCGGTGTCATCAAGGTTGACACGACCGCCGTGAACGGGAGGCAGATGCAGCGCCACATGAGGTTTCATCGGCTCCGGCAGCAGACCGTCCGAGTGGGATTCCGTATTCTCCCCGCCAAACCGGCGCGCCAACGCGGAGTAATGAGTCAGGGGAGGCTTGAAGAACCGAAGAGGAGGTCGCAGCGCTTCGTGTCGCTGCGCGGGCTCCGCCCCGGCCTTGACCCCTGGCGGCAGGGTCGCAAACTCCTCCGCCATCTGCGCGGTCACAAGAGAGAAAGCGGGCGCGAAATATTCCACCACGTAGTCCAACCCCATAGGTGCCAGCTCGTATTTCAATGTGGCCATGGCATCCTCGTAGTCGAACCCCTGGCGCCCGGTATTCGCCACCTCGAACCGGCAATCGATGCCGCGGGCTTGAGCCCACGCCTCCAGGAATCCCTGGAGATAGAGGCCGTACTGATTGTGCGAGGTGGAGTCACCGACGATCCCGATCCGGATCGTTCGGGGCGGCTTTCGGACGCTCATGTCGACGCTCAGCCAGCCCCAGTGGTTTGTCCTCCATCCAACCGGCTGAAACCACGCGTCCGGGTACAGCCGGAAGCGTGGATATTGCGAGCCGTCGTAGCTCGGGAAAACGAAAAGCGTATCTTCATTGAGGCCGCGAATGAGTCCGACGAGTCGATCGTCCGCGTGAGCAAGGACGGCGCTGTTCCACAAGTAGTTCTCATACTCCATTCCTGTCGGATTTAGAGCTGTGCGTGCCTGGAGTTCGGGATTAGGGAGCTTTTCGATTTTCGCCGGCGGTGCGGAGAACCACGCGGGATCGACGTCCTCGCGATAGGTCAGGTTTTCGCCCGGACCCTGCATCGAGCGACCAGTCGAGCTAGCTGGCCGAGTCTCCAGTTGGAGCCGGTCAAAGCGCCAATTGTCATCCAACCGGCAAATCAGTTCGCTCCCTGTCGCGAACCAAAGCAGGGTTCCGACGCAGAGCAAGAGAATGCGAAAGAAATGCCCACTACCCGCCATCATTTTCACATTTCACCAGCATTGGCACGTCGCGCAGAGAGTACTCAGCCAAATCCAGCGCCCAGCGCTCGCCGTCCTCGGTGGCAATCCGTTCGAAACCGAGTTTGGCGTAGTGGCCCGCCACCAGGCCATTGCGTTCCGTCTTTCTATAGATGCCTATCAGGCGTCGAATCCCCGCCGCGCGGCCCTCCTCAACCAGCCGGTTGAGAACCGCACGCTCGACCTCGCGGCCCAGGACGCGGCAACTCATCACCCAGGTGTCGATGATCCAATCTCCCTCCGCGGGTTTACAGATGAGCGCGGAAATCATTCCATTGTCACCGAATTGATCGCTCAAACGCACCTGCATGGTGAGGATGGAAGGATCGGACGCCGCCGCCATAATTTCAGTCTCCGTGTAGCGCCGCGTCGTGAGATTGAACTGATTGGATTTGTTGATCAGTTGAGTAAACCGGGACCACCCGTGTTGGCTTCCGGTACTGAAGGTCGCTTCCATCTGAAGCGACCGCAGATATTCCCCGAGATCGAGGGACTGCGCGGCCAGCGATTGGCGCCGGCGGTCGACGGCGTACAGCTCGGATCGCATCCGGTCCTCAGCCGAAAAAGCCACAGTCTCGAAAAACCCGCCTATTGTCAGGATTCGCGCGTATGCCGCCGGATCGGACGGCAACTCGGGCGCCAGTACCATCGGCGTGAACTTGCGAACCTGATCGCGCTCGAAGGGGTTGTCGTCCAGGAAGACAAAGCTGTCCAAACCGAGCGAGAGACGCTCGGAGAGGATCCGCAAATTCGAAGCCTTGTCGGCCCAGTTAATTTGGAAAGCAGCGAAGTCCTTTTCGCGCAGGAGCATTTCGGGATGCTCGCGGATCGCCTTCATCGCCACTGCCTCTTCGTTTTTCGAACAGACCGCCAGCAGTATGCCGCGACGCGTCAGCGCCAACGCGGCGCGTTGTACATCCAGAAACGCCTCGCCGACCGGGTCGCCACTTCCGAGCCTGATTCCCTCCATTCCGTCGTCGCCGATCACGCCTCCCCATAGCGTATTGTCCAGATCGAGTACAAGGACCTTCCGGCCTTTCCCCCTGATCGCGGCGATCACCCGCACGACATGGTCCGCGTATAGGGGAACGTATTCCGCGGCATACGGAAGCCGAGCAGTCATGTACTGAGATCTGTCATACCAGGCGGCCACTCCAACCTGGGTCGCCAGAGCCTCCACATCCACGAGCGAAATGCCCGGCTGGAGTATCTCGGTTTGCAGGCGTTCATTAAAGCGGGCGGCCAGCCATGCTGGCGTCCCCGGCTGACGGCGGTCAAAGGAACCAAAGATCCGCTCTGGGGGCGCGACGATCGTTTGGACGAGGAGGGCCGCGGAACCCTCTGCCTGAAAGGCTGAGATCAGGCCGCGCAGTCGCGCCAACGCCTGATCGAGGACGTTATCCGCATCCTGGTCGAACAGCGCAAAATCCGGGAAATAGGCTCGATAGTCTAATGCGAGCAGAATGGCGTCCGGATTTTCCGAGAGTACGCCGTACTCCTCCGATGTAGCCGCTTGCAATGTCACTCCGAATGGAGCCGCGGCAATTTGTAAGGCAAACCCATGGCGCACCCCGGTACCCTGGATTGCCGTCGCAACAAACTCCGTGGTTGTATTGCTGACAAGCCCCAACACAAACGGTTGAAGTGGAGCGTCGGGTTCCTGGCGTTGGGCCTCCTTTAGAGAGCGGGCGAGACGCGAAAGTTGCCCTTCACCCAGTTCATGGCCGGCCAATTCCTGCAACGCTCGTACCCGTCCGGCAGGCATGTGATCGATGGCGTCGCAGCGCTGCCGGAAATTGGCGGGTGCCGGCGGCAACCATGGCATACGGGCAATCGCCATAGCCTCGGCTAGGAGAACCGGCGGCTCACGCCGGCAACCAGATCCCCGACATTGCGGTATTCCTGAAATTCGCCAACGTCGAATTTCACGCCGAACTCGTCCTCGATGGCAACCATCAATCGAATGTTCGCGAGGCTATTCCATCCGTCCACATCCTTTGCCGTGGTATGCGGGCTGATAACAATCTTGTCATCATCAAAAACATCCCGAAAAACATTCGTGAGTCTCACGAGGATCTCATTGCTGTTCATTGTAGACTTGGGCCCCATATTCGGACCTACGCTCAAATCGGGCGAGTAAGGATTATACCTCCGATACATCTCGACCCGTGCAGTCACCTCCAAGCCCCGGGGCAAACCGCAGAACCAAGCAAGCACTAAAGCCCGTAATCCTTCGATAAACGGCGGCACCCTAACGGGAATGCGCCGTCGCCAGGCGCTAAAGCGATTCGCCGTTCGCGCCAGGCCGCAGAATCGGCCGGCGGGCATGGTGTATCAGTTTCCCCGGCGTGTTCAGGATCAGAAAACGCAAGCGTTTCGGCCGCGCCGTCAGCAACTCGGCCGGCAGAGCCAGCCGCTTCAGCGCCGTGAAGATATTGTGCGTCCCGCCAAGCGAAACCATGCGGCGTTGGCCCCAAAGCGACTGCACGGCATTACCCCTCCGGCTAACTCGTTCTTCAGCACGTCGTGTAACGCTTCGATCATGCCCGCTTTCTCCCGATGCCAGACCAGCAGTTTCTTCGGCGACCACTCCCACAGGTTCGTCGCGACCGCGAAGTACTTGGCTTCGCTGCCGTCCCCGAACAACTCGCCTTGCCGCCTCCGCACCCGGATGGCAGCATACCGCAGCGGCTCACGGTATTGGGCGCTTCCGGCTATTTAGTGGATTCTGGGGCCAGGTCGAGGCCGCCACAGTGGAAGTAGATTGCGTGTACGAAGTTCTGCTTGTTCCGGAAGCCCCGCGCCGTGTACTTCACCCACTGGATCTTGGCGTTGATGGATTCGCTGGCCGCGTTGGTGATCCGATGCCGCAGGTACGTGATGATGTTCTCGAATCGCCGTTTCAGCATCCGCGCTACCTCGATCATCGGTTGCAGCCGACTCCTCACGGCCCAGTTGTGCCACCAGCGGAAGTGCTTCCGCGCCGGGCGTTCGTAGACGTAGCTGTATAGGGTCATGGCCGTCTCTTTCAGCGCCCAGGCGCGAGCTGTTTTCAATTCGCTATTTCTCAATTCGGCGAACTCCTTGCGGTCCTTCGGTTCCATCGAGGTCGGATTCTTCAGCCTGTCGTAACGGGTGCCCGCCAGACGGTCATCCCCAGCGGCTTTCAACGTCTTGTTTTCCTTCCGCCGCACCTTGTCCACGGCGTCGCCCAAATGCTGGGCCACGTGGAATTTGTCGAAAACGATCTTGCCATCCGCTTCCGGCACGTGCGCCCGCACCGAAGCGACGTACGGGTCCCACATGTCCATGGCGACGGCCCCGATGCTGCTAATCTGTTCCGGGGTCAGGGTTTCCCAGAATCCGTCCAGGCGGCTCTGCTTGCGGTCCTCAGCCACGTAGAGCACCCGCCCTTGCATCAAATCATTCACCAGGGTTAGATAGCTTTGTCCCTTTCGAAAGGCCTTTTCATCGACGCCAATCCGACTGACGGGCTCGGCTTTCCGTCGCTCCAATCCACGCTTCACCGCCCGCTCCATGATGCCGTGAATTTCGTCCCAACTGAGCTGCAACAGCCCAGCCACGGCTTTCTGGCTCGCCGCCTTCAGCCACTCGATCGCCAGCGCTTCAAACAGCGCCGTGAATCGGCTGGACGGCTCCGCCCACGGCATTTTCACTACGCGCACTCCATGCTTCCCGCATTCGCTGCGCGGCGGTCGCTTCCAACGGTTGCTCATCGAGCTCAAAGAGAAACTCGCCTTCGGCGGGCGATTTCCTCGGCTTCAGACCCATCGCCAAAAGCACATGCAATTTTGCACCCTTTAGGTGCGTAAGCGGACACGCCCCTGACGCCGCCCTTTGCCCACCAGCAGCAGCCGCATTCACCTCCGCCGAAATGCTACGGAAGGATTACGGTAAAGCCGTTCTCTTCGCTGGTATCGTGGTAACATGCCTCTTAATTTGAAGCTGTACTCGTGTGCGCCATGGCTACCGGAACCGGGAACCGAGATGATTATATTTGCAAATGAATGAACCAAAAGAATTTACGCCGCGTCCGATTCCGAGTGCAGTGCCCGGAACGGCCCTGGCGTTAACAGTTTTCTCGCTTGCTGCGGCTCTCGCATGCGGATCCAAGCCAACCGCGGAAACTCATACAGCGCCAACTGCGGCTGAGGCACCGGCCCAGACCATGCGCCTTCCGCGAATTGAAGCGCTCCAGCTGAGCGCGGACCCGAACGCCATTTCCCGGACGAAGGATGGATGGCGGCTGAAGTCCGCCGTCCAGTATGGGTATGCGGCGATTGTTCCGTTCGATGGTTTTGGAGCGCCGGGTATCAGCGGGGTGGTCGACGTCCGCCTGCGCGTGACTGCGGGCCGATTCGTCGTTGGCGTGATTACGGGGAGCGACCAGGTAATCCAGGAGCAGACCTTCGAGGTGTTTGATTCCGTTCAACAGGCCGCTTTCAACATAGGAACGAGTGAGTTCAAGTCCATTGTATTCCGGAGCGTTGCCCCGAACGGGACTGTGTCCGAAGCACTCGTTCAAAGCGTCGACTATGTTGTTCGGGCCAACCCGGTACCGAGTGCCGTCTATTTCCAGCAAGCTTCAATCGTCGATCCGACCGCCGCCCTTGACCCTGGCCCTCCGCTGCGCGTGACTGCTGGCCAGCCGTACGGTTATGCGGCCACCATTCCACTGAGTGTGCGTTCTCTCGGAAAAAGCGTGGCTTTTGTTAAGATCCATGGGAAGGTAATTCGGGGACGGATGGGGTTGGGCATCATCAACAAATCCAATGCGGCCGTCGTGGGCGAGCATTTTTACGACGCCACGCCGAACACCACAGACTACGTAGTGGCGATTCCTTCGCCCGGCGACGCTGGTCGCCTCGTAATCCGGAGTGACCAGGGGGAGAAGTCTGAGATCGCAATCGAGAATGTAGCGGTGTTTCGCATTATGTAGCGATTCCCGCCGCGAGATGATCCGGCGGCAGCGGGATGGCGTAACGCGCGACCTTTTTCAGCGCCATATCCACAAGTCCTGCCGAAGCAGCGGAGCCGCCGGTCTTCCTGCGACGATTCCGGCGCCGTAGCGTTCGCTGCTTCGACTACGTGCTCGAGCCGCCCAGCTTACCCACCAACTTCAGTTCGATCTCCCGGCGACATGCGGAGCGACGACTCGCTCGCGTGTTGGCCGTGGCGCGTGCGGCCCCCGGTACGTCAGGTTTTTGCGCATTTTGGCGGCCTTCGGAGGCATGCTCCCTTCTACACCATGGACGACGACGGTTCGATTGCGCCTCGGGGGCCTATTGGAACGCCATTAAAATTAAAGGTGTGCCGGCAGACCGTATCAAGACACGCGCTGTCTGCGAGCATATCTTTTGGGCACTGCCGGCTACCTCCTAGCTGTGGTGAGCGATGCCGGCCGACCTGGAACCGGCGCAACAGCCGCAAGAACTGCCTCTACAAGGAGCGGTTGGCTGCTAAACGGATCTCCACCAAGCAGATTACGGAGCCGCGGGCGTCGATTTCACGCCCTGCTCCTACCAGGCAGACCCGACGATCCCCATAGGCCGCTGGAAGGAAGCCTGGGAAACTGCGAAGACCCGCGCAAAGGTGCGGTGCCGGTTCCATGATCTTCGGCACACAGGCTGCACGCGCATGCTGGAAGCGGGCGTGCGCTACCGGTGTTCGCCATAGTAATGGGATGGAGTGCCGCAACCACCGTGTCCGAATGGCCCAGCTGTACGGCCAGTTCGCCCTTAGGAAAGCAGTTGAATCGATTTCCGCTCTTGCTTCTGCCGTGGAGGGTAAGTTGCGGAAGGCGAATTCGTCGGCCGAAAGGGGGTCGATGATAAAATGTTGGCTTCCCCATGAGAGGGCTTTCACACTTCCTCGCCGCCTTCCAGAAGCACAAAGCGTGGGGCTGGGGCGTTTTCATTCTGTATGCTTGCGCCGTCACCTTCCCACACCAGCCCGTTCAGGACATGCTCGCTCGTTTCACGGACAAATTCGGCCGGGAGCCCCTCTATCGCATCTCGGCAACAACCGCCCTCATTACCGGCACTGCACTGACTCTGTTGTTTGTCACGGGACTTCGGCGACAGGCCGGGCGCAAGTGGCTGGCGGCTTTATGGATCCTGGCCATCGCGCTAATGGCCGGCGTCTGGCGCCTATTGATGGCCAACAACACGGAGTTGGTGCATTTTCCGCAATATTTCCCCGAAGGGATAGCGCTTCTGGCGCTCACGTTGTCGCCCGTGGAATCCATGGCGTGGGTGACCTTCTTCGGATGGCTCGACGAGGGCTACCAATTCATCTGGCTGACGCACGGCAGAGTGACGCTTCTGGATTTTAACGACATCTACATGGACCTGATTGGAGGCGCTGCGGGAATCATCTTTGCGATGGCCCTGCTGCGTAGCGAGCCGCGAATACGCGAGTCATGGCTGAATCTTTGGAAGGAAATTCTCCGCAGACCTGGAGTGATTGCGATCCTCGGAGTTTTGGCGGCCGGAATCGCGTTGCTGGCGTCGGGCAAGCTGCTGGTTTACGAGACGCCCGGAGCGCCGGCTCATTGGTTTGTTTTGAGCCGCCTCAAAACGGAGTCGTTCTGGTACTTTCAGCCGATCGTCCTGGGTCCCCACCATTTTCACGAATTGATGCCGCCCGAGGGAATTCTCCTCATCGTTGGGACGATACCGTCATTCGCTCCTCTTGAGCGGAAACTGAAATTCCTGCCTGTACCGGCGATTGACCGCTGATGGCGTCATGACAAGGGTTCGGACTTCGCGGCGGGAGTTCGTCGGCTCGGTAGCGGGCGCCTCGTTCCTCTCGCTTCTGGACAAGCGCGGGACCGCAAAACACTCCATTCCGCTGGCGGCGCCCGGAGAAGATCCCTATTCGCTCTTCCTCTCCACCGAGGCTTCGCCGTCGGAGCGCTGGGCGGCGGAAGAACTGCGGCGGCACATTGAGCTGATGACCGGCATCCGGTTGCGGATCGATACGGGCGAGGCTATTCCGCCTTCACGCCGCGTGGTTGCCATCGGGCGGAGCGCGCTTACGGACCAGTGTGGCATCGAACCTCCTGGCGGGGAGTCGTGTTTGCTGAAAACCGTCGGAGAGACAATCGTCATTGCGGGCGGGCGCGAACGGGGCACCATGTACGGAGTCTCGATCTTTCTCGAGAAACTGGGATGCCGGTGGTTCACGTCCGACGTCGCGCGGATTCCCCGGATCGCGGCGCTTTGGCTGCGGGAGATCCAAGAGGTTCATGGCCCCGCGTTCGAATATCGCGAGGCCTTTTTCACTGAAGCACAGGGCAGAGAGTGGTCCGCGCGGAACCGGCTGAATGGCCATTTTCACCAGCTTGACGAGGCGACCGGTGGGCGCATTTCGTTTCAGCCGTTCGCGCATTCGTTCTACGACTTAGTCCCGCCGGATCGATACTTCGACTCGCATCCCGAGTATTACGCATGGGTTGCGGGAAAGCGGCGTGCGGCGCGGGCCCAACTCTGTCTCACGAATCCAGACCTGGTTCCGATCGCCGCCGGCCGCGTCAGCCAATGGCTCGTTGAGCGCCCGAATGCGTCGATCTTCTCCATTTCACAAAACGACAACGCGGGTTGGTGTGAATGCGCGCCGTGCCGGCGCGTCGTCGAGGAAGAAGGCGGAGCCATTTCCGGGCTGTTGCTTCGCTTCGTGAATGCAGTCGCGAAACAGTTTGAGACTTCGCATCCGGACAAGCTCATGGAGACGCTCGCCTATCGGGAGACATGCGAGGCTCCGGCTAACGCCCGCCCGCGCCCGAACGTAGTCATCCGTTTCGCTCCGATCGACGCGTGCCAGGCGCATTCTTACTTCACCTGCCCGTACGACAGCCGAGTCCGGCAGGCAATCGAGACATGGGCCCGGATCGCTCCCCGACTCTACGTGTGGCTGTACGGAGCCAACTTCGCGCATTACTTGGTTCCATTCCCCGACTTCGACGAGTTTATTGGCGACCTGGCCCGCTTCCGCCGCATCGGCGTCTCAGGCATCTTCTTCGAAGGCGCAGGCTCCAACGGCGGCAGTTGCGACGACGCCGAATTGCGGGCCTACGTCGCCGCGCGGCTGCTCTGGGACCCGGCCACCAACGTGGAATCCGAAATCCGCGACTTCCTGGGCGCCGTCTACGGGGCCGCCGCTGGAACAATGCGCCGGTATTTCGATTTGCAGCACAGGCTGTTCAGGCGCGGCGAACATCTGTGGACGGCGACCGATATACCCTCCGTCTTCCAATCGTCCGCTTTCCTGAGCGAGGCGCGCCGTCTGCTGGCGCACGCACGCGCGCTGGCGGCTTCGCCAGCCGCTCTGCGGCGAATCGAGGTTCGTCTCCTCTCCCTCGATTACATCGCCGCAACCCAAGCCCGCCGCTGCATCGTGCGGGATGGTTCGTACGCCGCCCCGGACCTTCCAGCAGTTCGCGCGAAAATCGATGCGGCCGCCGCGCAAGCGCAAAAGCTCGGTCTGGTCGAATTGCGAGAGGGCTATCCGCTCGCGGACCAAGTCCCGGACCTCCGAGAATCGCTGCGGCGCCATCGGGCGCTATCTGTCAGCGATGGCCAACTGACTGCCACGGTTGTTCCCAGCCTCGAAGCCAGACTCGTGTCCTTGTCGCGCGGCGGCGCCTCCGAGAACGTGCTGAGAATTCCCAGTCCCGCGGAGCCGAATTATCCCGGCGTGGGAGGGCTGTGGGTGTGCCTCTATCCCGATTTCCTGGGAGAGCCGCTCGCGGTCGAGTGGCGCGTGGATAGCGCACAGGCGGATGCGGTGACGCTGACGGGCCTATCGGACCACGGCCTCGCTTTGACCCTGACCTATCGGATTTCAAGCGGAGTCTTGCGCGGCGAAGTAAGTGTTGAGAATCCGACGCACCAGGATGTATCTGTTGCGTTGCGGTGGCGAGCCGAATTCCCCTTGAGCACGGATCTGTCGCCAAACGAGAACCTGGTGCTTACGGGAGATCGGCTATCCGTTGGCGAGTGGGTGTTGTCGGGACTGGGCTCGCGCCTCCGGGTGCGCAACCGCTTCGATCCCCGGCAAGCGTGGCGCTGGATCATGAGCAAGACGTTTCACTCCCAACCGCAAGCCCATCTCACTCTATGGAGCCCGGAGACCGTCCTCCGGGTTGGACAACGCCTGAGTCTCACGAGCGAGTACGAACTCCCCTAAGCTTAGACACACATACGCGAGCGAGATGATCCGCTCGAGCGTACCTTTCGTGTTACTGCCTGCCCAAGCGGGTGCGAACGGTGGCAGCGTATGGCTTGTCGAAGGCGAGTTCGAGAAACTTCTCGTAGTAAGGGCGGGCATCGTCGGGGCGATTGAGCTGGTAATAGAGATCGCCGAGGTTCTGGTAGGCGACGGCGCGCTTCGGGTCGATTTCGATAGCTTTCTTAGTCCACTGGATGGAGTCATCGATCCGTTGCAGCCTGCTGTAGATGAATCCAACGTTGTTGGCCGCGAGCGCGTTCTGCGGGTCCATTTTTGCCGCGATGAGGAACTCATCGAGCGCTTCCTGATAGCGCTTTTCTTTGAACAACGCATCGCCGCGATTGAGGTGAGTCGCGACCGAGCCCTTGCCATTGAGCGGAGGGGTGACGGCATCGGACTTTTGCGACTGCGCCGCGGCGATCTGCCGGCGAAGCTCAGCGTTGCGGGCGGTCTTGGCGGCGATTTCCTTGCGTACCTGGTCGAGCTGGGCGTTGAGCTGAATGGCTTCCTGGTCGAGTTGGGCCGAGAGCTGGCTTAGCGCCTCCGTTTCGGGGTGGAGCTCGAAGATAAACTCGCCGCCTTCGCCGCCGGGAAGATTACCGAACGCAGGCGTCTGGTGAGATAAGGCGGAAACGGCAGGTCCGACGTAGGCGGCGAGTTCGGCGGCGGTGATGAAGCCGTCGGAGTTCAGGTCGGCGCGCCCTTCGAGGCCCTGCAACAGGGTCCAGGTGAAAACGGAGTGGCCGTTGGGACCGTTATCGGCGACTTCTTGATTGGCCCCGCCGGCGGTGAGCATTTCGCGCGCCGTGCGGTGCGTCATGTCACGCAGATAGTTGTTAACCGATTCGCCGCGCGTAATCGCAAGACCGCTGTAGCAGGAGTCCATCACGAAGAAAACGTGTTTGGCCGAAATCGATTCCGAGATGTCCTGGAAGTTGGTCATGGAAATGGCCTCGCCCTGGAGATTCTGCGTGTCGGCGTCCCATGGAATGATGTAGCCGAGATCGCGCCCGCTGGGCAGGCGGCGAGTGGCGCCGTGACCGGCGAAAAAGACGAAGACACGGTCGTCGGGGTGCACGCGATCCGGATCGGAAAGAGTGTCGCCGAGAACGGAGAGAATCCTTTCGCGCGTGGCTTCTTCGTTCAGGAGGGTGATGATGTGGTCGGGTTTGAAACCGAATTTATTTAACAGAATGTCGCGGACGCTCGTGGCGTCGTTGACCGCGTATTGCAGCTTCGGCCATTTAGCGTAGTTGTCGATGCCGGCGACGACGGCCCAACTTTCGCGGTAGAGCGCGGGAGGGGGATCGGCCGCAGTGGGCTTTGGCGCGGCTAGCGCCTCAACCGGTTCTTCCACGAAGGCGTCGCCGTTCCATGCAAGGAAGCGATATCCTTCGTTTTGAAGGGTGTCGATGATGAGGGGCAGCGCGTCGATGGTTCTCTCATGAATGTCGTGCAACAGGATAATGCCGTGATCGGAACGGCGGGCCTGAGCGATGACGCGGTTCGCGATCGATTTGGCGATCGGATCGGCCCAGTCTTTGGAATCGATGTTCCAGAGAATGGACCGCATGCGGTGGGCCTCTATGGCCGCGAGAACTCTGGCATCCCGCTCACCGTATGGCGGGCGGAACAGCGGAGTCTCAACGTTGGCGACTGCATGGAGCAGGCGGTTGGTCTGATCGATTTCCGCGCCGATCTGGCTGTCGCTCATTTGCGGCAGCACCTGATGCGAAAAGCCATGGCTGCCGACGGCGTAACCGGCCTCGATCAGATGACGCGTGGCGGTGGAGGCTCGGGTGGGCTGAATGCGGTTGTGGTTCACCGTTGCGAGGTTGACGCCGAGTTCGAAGAACACGGACTTGATCCGATGCTGGCGGAGGATTTCGAGGATGCGATCGGTATAGCGAGGGTGGGGACCGTCGTCGAAGGTCAGCAACAGGGTTTTCGGCGGGAGTCTTGTGCCGTAAGTCTCGAGATCGTTGTCCTGATGACCGGCTTTGGCAGTGGTGCGGATGTGGCTGACGACGGACTCATAGGATTTCAAAATATCTTCCCGGCGGTATTTAGTATGAAGATACGCGACGTAGCGGTCCCATGCTTCGCGCCGCACCGTCATGCCGCGTGTTTCGAAACGGCCGAAGATTTTGTCGAGTTCGTTTTCGTACATCGACTGAATCTCGGCCAGGGCCTGGCGATCGGAATCGACGCGCTGCTGCAGATCGGTCTTGACGGGCGCCGTGGTCTTGAGGCCGGACAGAGAATCGGCAATGTCTGCGAGTGTTTCGCGGAAGACCAGCTTGTCGGCATCGTGGAGATCGTCCTGGCCTTCAACGAGGTCCAGGAAATGAGACACCTCGGCGGGCGAGCCGGACCAATCGGTGGCGTTCACGATGCCCGAGGTGAGTTCGTCTGAAAGGCCGGCAATGGCCTGGTGGTTTTCCTGGAAGATGATTCTGCCGACCAGAGAGGCGGTGTCGCGATCGGCATCGGGCAGAGAGTCGCCGTCCTCCAGGAGAACGATGGTCTTGCGGTAGCGGGCCACGATCTCGTCAAGGCGAAGCTGCAGCGGGTCCGGCGGCATGTTTGCCGCAGCGCCAGCGGGAGCCCCGGCTGCTGTCTTCTTCGTGGAAAGGCGGGGGTGAAAGATCCAGAAGGAGGCGAGCGCAAGGATCAGAGCCGCAAACGCTCCGGCCGCGATCGTTTTTCGAGACATCTTATGGCGCCTTTATGAGAAAAAGGGAAAGATCGAACACATTGAGATCGAGGGTGCGGCCGGCGGGCAGGCCGAACAGGGTGGCGTCGAGTCTGTATTGACGCCCGAGGCGGCGCGTCCAGGCGCCGTGCGGGCGGAAGTTCCCTAGCTTGGGAGCGCCGTTCTGAACGTCCCAGAGCGCAACCGGGGCGGCGGGATCGTTGATGACGCGGAAGAGAGCGGCGCAGACAGGAAGGCGCGACGCTGTTGCGCAGCCGGTGATGTCGGACCAATGGCCCGTGCCGTTTCCCGTATAAATGACCGGCTTCTGGTGCAGCGCCTTCAGTTCCTCGATGGCATCGAGGATGAACTGGGCGCGGCGCGCTTGTTCGGAGGCTTCGAGGGAAGGCGCCGGAGAAGCAAACCACTCGACGTCAATGGCGACGAAAGAGAGAAACTCCGGAACGGCGTCAATTGGGGAACCCAGCGCGGCCAATCCCTGACGCACCTGCCAGCGGCCTCCGGGCTGTTCCTGCGGAACCAAATCGCCGGAACATTTGCTCAGCTCGTCGCGGACGGGGTGAGCGAAGGTGGGGCACACCAGGTTGTCGTAATTCAACAGAATGTAAGCCGCGGTCTTCATGCCTGCGGACCGGGCGCCGGCTAGCTGCGAGGACGCGAATTCGTTGCGGCTGCGTCCGCCCCACAATTGGACGACGACGAACCTGTGATTGCTTGCCTTCAGATGGCGCCATACGCTGGAGGAGATCGGGCCGGTGTAGAAGTCGACGTCGACGCCAAGGCCCGTTTTGGCGAAGACGGCAGTGGGCAGAAGCGACAAGAGCAGCAAAACGCGCCACATTGCCAGCATTTTAGCGCGATTTGAGAACCGTCGCGAATTTCGCGATAGTGGTGGTCTGCCGAATTCTTGTTCTTGCCTTGGGCTGACGGCCCTAACTTAACTTAAAACGTAACCGCGGCCGCAGCCGAATTACCCTGGGAATTGGCAAGCACGACCGAAAGAGATGCGAGAGGGTTCGCGCCGTTCTCGACCGTGAACGGGATAGACAGCAAGAAAATGCTGCCGTACTCGGCCGATGCGGAATTCCCATACCATGTGGTGAAGACCTGACTCAGCGAGACGGTAGTATTGTTGCTGGCCAGCGTGACGCCGGCAGCGGGCGTGAAGGCGATAGCCGCGGAGGCCATGTCGCGCGGCGTCGAGAAACCCACGATCAAGAGGTTGAAGCCTCCGCTCGTGGGTGCGTACGTCGCGCTGGTGATCGTCGGCGGGCTCGCGGTCACGGTCAGCACGTCGGTAAACGCCGGCGTTGGAGTGACATTGATGCCTGCCGCCGTCAGCGTCAATGTGAGCGTGATCGTGCCCGCTACCGTGCCGGTTTGCACTCCGGGAGCGTTGCCCGCGAATTGTGCCCGGGTGGTCCCCGCCGGGACCTGGAACGTGACCGTGCGGCCGCCGGTTGTGAACTGCACGTTGGGGTCGTCCGGACCGGATGTGGGCGCGAATGTCAGGGTGATCTCGGCCTGAATGGCTAACGGATACGTGCCGCCGATGCTTACGCCCAGCACGGGTTGCGTGGCAGGCGTGGCCGAAGCCGCCAGGCCCGTAATCGTAATGGCCGGCGCCGCCGGAACCCCCATCGCGATGGTGAAAGACTGGGTTGCAGTGATCGACGGGAGGCCGGTAGCGGCGCTCGCGACCTGCACCGTGAAGTTGGATGTCCCCGCTGTCGTCGGAGTCCCGCTCAATACGCCCGCGGCGGAGAACGTCAGGCCTGGAGGCAGCGTGCCGCCAGTCAAAGACCATGTGTAAGTGGAAGCGCCCCCTCCTCCGGTGGCCGTAAACGTCTGGGAGTAAGCGGCGCCCACAGTCCCGGAACTCGCTGTTGCCAAAGTGATCGCGAGACTCGGATAGATCGTAACTGTGAAAGACTGTGTTGCAGGGAGCGACGGCAGGCCGGCAGCGGCGCTAGTGGCCTGTCTCTGAGAAACTATTAGCATGGTGGCAGCATCTAATGTGATATGCCATTCGCAGCTGAGGCGATCACATTAACAGGGGACGAGCGGGCCGAATTGGAGCAAATGACCCAGTCGCGCACGCTGCCGGCCGGCGATGTTTTTCGAGCGCGCT
>Ga0181535_10000059_pt1 | contig 157205 bp, 144 predicted proteins | sample PEATcosm2014_Bin_44_FD_119774 | JGI IMG/M metagenome (GOLD analysis project Ga0181535, IMG submission 119774) | Peatland microbial communities from MTU Mesocosm Facility, Houghton, MI, USA - PEATcosm2014_Bin17_30_metaG | ecosystem: Environmental > Terrestrial > Soil > Wetlands > Peat | place... | reverse complement strand
CAGATGCAGCAGGCAGGTTGGCCGGAGCCGCCCGGTAAAGCACTTTCGGCGGTCGAGTTGTCGGCTGCCGTTAAAGCCTACTGGGATGAGGTCTTTAAGCGGGTTCGGGCGTTGCACCCGAGTTACTGGCCGCCGGCCGAGTATCAATGGAAATACGGGAACGACAAGATCCAGGTGTTGGGCGAGGCCGGCATTATCGGCAAGACCAGGTACCGGGATTGGCAGAAGCGGGTCAAGGGCAAGACCCATGTGGGCGCCTGGCAATGCGCCTACTGCCCCCATAAGGCGAAGTGCATCGCCGTGGAGTATCCGGAGTACACCCACCTGATTGCCGACATGATATCCATCGACGGCGAACAAGAAGCGGCGTAAGGGTAACGCCGCGTTTCAAAACCCAAGGAGGGGCCGGTGCTTGGTTTCGAGAAGTCGGAAGTGGGACACATGTACGGCCACAAGCATTTTCAATTGCATGAAGCTGAGGTCCGGCCGTCTGGTTCGCTGGATCCAGGCGTGACCGTCGAACTGCGCGGCTTCAGGAGAGGGGGCGGCGTTGCTCCGGTCAAGCTGACGTTGTCGCCGGAGGACGCCATCATGCTCGGGACCGCCCTGATGACTTCAGGGCTGGAGCAGGTCTCGTAGCGAGGTTGAAACATGGTTGGATCGATTCGCGAGATTTTGAAGATTGTCACGCCGGAGCAGTTGCAGGCGGCCTTTCTCCAGTTCGAAACGGAATTGTGGGACAGGATCAAGCCGCTTGAGGCCGTGCTGGAGAAGAATATTATGTCCCCGGACGTGCCTTCGACGCTTCAGCACATGGCGTATGTCGAGAGCTGGAGAAACCGGATCGCCCGGCATCTGTACTTGACGGATGGCTTTGTATCCTACGCCAAGTCCAGCCAGTTCGCGCTGCCGGTGGAGAAAGGTACCACCGAGGCGGTGCGCGACGCGTGGAAGAAAACGCTGTGCGGGCCGTTTGAGGCCGTTCAGCGGCGCCTGGAGAACCTGATCGAAACCATCGATTCCAGGGTCAACATGTGCAAGAAGAAAATCGGCATGGAATCCGAAGGCGAAAACAACCGCAGCAGGTTTGCGGCTTGAGGAAAATATGACCCCAGCATTGAGAGAGACCATTCCGGCGGCTGAGATCGCCGCGATGAAGGCGGCGTTCCCGATGCGGTACTTGCACTGCGGTGGCGGATCCCCGCCTCAGAAGTTCCACGTGTATCTGTGCGGGCCGATTACCGGGCTTTCGTTTGAGGATTGCTCGGTGTATTACAACCGGATCGCCGAGCTGCTGCCGGAGTGGATCGTGCCGGTCTCGCCGATGCGCGGCAAGGGGTACCTGCAAGGAATTCCCGTGCTCGGGGACACCTACGAAGGGACGGCTCTGGCCAGCCAGCGCGGGATCGTCTCGCGCGACTTCTTCGATGTGCGGCGGGTTGACGCCGTCTTCGCCAACTTCCTGGGCGCCAAGCGGGTATCGATCGGTTCGGTGTTCGAACTGGCCTGGGCTTTCCAGCTCCAGAAGCCGGTAGTCCTGGCCATGGAGGATTCCGGAAATATCCATGAACACGCGTTCGTGCGCGAGGCCTGCGCGTTTCGCCTACCGACGTTGGAGGCGGCCGTAGAAACGCTGGTGCGCGTGGTCACGCCGGGGCTGTAATGCCGGCCTACGACTACAAGTGCCGGAAGTGCGGCGAGGTTGTCGAGATTCAGAAACGGATCGATGACCCGCACCCTGCGTTCCATTACTTCAGCGATCCGCCTTGTGATGGAGCGCTTGAGCAGGTGATTCACGCGCCTGCTATCCGGTTCAAGGGAGCCGGGTTCTATGTAAACGATTGCGGGAAAGGAACTTAATGGCCACAAAAAAGGCGAAGGAGGTCGAGTCGGAACCGGTAAACGTCAACGACCAGCTCGAGAAGGATCTGTCCGGGCTGGGTCTTGGCAACATGGTCAAGCTCGCGGAAGACTTCTGCGATATGGACGTTACCTGTGTTCCGACCGGCTTTCCGCAGCTCGACTACATCCTCCACTCCGGTCTCCGCGGGATCCCCTGCGGCCGGGACATGGAGGTGTATTCGCGGGATCCGGAGCTCGGCAAAACGTCGATTGCGGTGGAGTTCATAAAGGCGTTTCAGCGCGTCGGCAGGAAGACGCTGTTCGATGACGTCGAAAGGACAATGACGCTCCAGTATCTGAAGGACCAGCGGGTTCAGGTCGATCCGCAGGCGGATCCCACCCGGTATGCGGTCCGGCTGATGCGCCACGAGAAGGATGTCATTCCCGCCGAGATGTGGCTCGATACGATCCAGAAGCTGTCGAATGTAATGGACCTGATCGTGGTGGATTCGGTAGCGGCGTTGGAGCAGAAGGCCAATCTCGAAAAGGAAGCCTCGGATAACAACATCGTCGGCGGTTTGAGCAAGATGCTTTCCGAGTTCTACAAGAAGAACGTCGCCAAGCGGGCGACCGTCATCTGGGTGAACCAGATGCGCACCAAGATCGGGGCGTATTCGCCGAGCGGTTCGACGCCGCTCGATACGACCGGTGGCAAGGCCATCAAGTTCTACGCTTCCATCCGGCTGGAGCTCTCCTTCGTCGACAAGATCAAGGAGACCAAGGACGGCGACCCGGTGGGGATGCGCGTCAAAGCGTTCACTTCGAAGAACAAGGTCGCGCCGCAGTGGCGTTCGTGCAACCTGTCCTACCTGTTCGGTTACGGCTTCAGTCCGATTTGGGACTACATGGAGCTGGCCCTGAAGTTGGGGATTATCGAGAAGAAGGGCTCCTGGTTGAGTTTCGCGTCCGAAAGGCTTGGTCAGGGTATGCTCAACGCCCACAAGCTGCTGGCGGGCAATACGGACCTGTACAAGCAGCTCCAGCTTATGGTGGATGGCGAGGACGCCGTCGTCAACGCCAATGCCAGCCAGGCCGAAAAGCCTGCCGAGTCCGAAGAGTGATCGGGCGGCTGTTCTTGGCGGCCGCATTATTGTCCTGCGCCGGCGCCGCCCAGGAGAAAGTTCGGCCGCTGGCTGACCTGCAAAAGGATCCCCGTTACCTCCGGCTGACGGAGTACCTGGGAGGTTGTCGCTGTCCGGCGAAGGCGGAAGCGGCCAGGTTCATCGAAGAGGCCGACGCGCATCTTCTGGACTGGCGGCTGCTGCCCAGCCTCACGATTGTGGAGACCGGCGGAGGAAAGCTTGTCCGCCGGCGCAATAACTGGTTTGGCTGGGACAACGGCCAGGCCAGGTTCGCGTCGGTGGATCTGGCGATCCACACGGTGGCTGAGAAGCTCACCGAGTCGGAGCGCTACCGCGACCTGGGGATGTACGCGCTGTTGCGGCAGTACAACCGCAACCCCGGGTACGCCCTGCGGGTGTTTGGCGCCATGCGCAAGATCGCGCCGGACCCATTCACAAAGAAGGAAGGAACGAAGTATGTATCGGAACGAGCAAGAGAAGGAAGTCGTATTGGCGGACCTGGACCTGGACCACATGTTGGAAGGTCTGGAAGCGGCCAAGGAAAACCTGCGGGAGTTCGTGAACCCGGACGGGGTTCCGCCCGAGGGCATGCAATTGGCCGAGGGGTTCTATCACGTGGCCGCCGCGTTGGCCCTGTTAAATGAGCCGGAAGTGGCCGCCGCCGCCCGGCGTGTGATCGGCGTGCGCCCCATTGCGATGCCCGCGGTTGAAACTCCCGTCGGGGAACTGGAACTGGTCGGGGAGTCGTTCTAGGCCTATGGGGTTGGCGGAACAGCTCGCTGCTGAGACGGTGTCTTGCGAAGAATCCGCTCAGTGTTTGAACTCGCCGGAAAGCCGCGGCGGGGCGCAAACTTCCTGCCATACCTGCAAGCTGGCTCTGGCCGGCGGCGGATCGCTGAACTGCTGGAGGCCATGGAAACGTGGTCTCCAGCACCCCAAACTGGCTGCGCAGAAACGCGAGGCCGGCAAGCAGCGCCGCGCGGCCGCGCAAGCGAAGAGAAAGAAACGGGACCGGTCCAGGATCGATGTGCAGCGGCAGGCCCGGCGGGCGGAAAGCAAGACCAACCGTTCGATCATCGAGAACACCCTCAATTCGGGGCGTTCTCATAAGGACGGCGATCACGTAAGCGCTGGCCGGATCGCGCTCGACACCAAGCTGCAAAGCGGGAACGAGAATCCCGTGGTGCGCCTGGCGGAGCTCGACAAGGTACGCGAGGACGCCACTCGCGGAGGCAATCCGATCGGCGCCCTAGTGCTTCGCAACAAGCATGGACGGGGCGTGGTGGTGTTCGACGAAGCGGATTATTCGCGGTTGATTGAAATCATCATGCGGCAGGCTGCGGTGATCGCGGCCAGCCTTTCCGAAGGGGTATAGGGTCATGAAGAACACGCCGAAGATGGCGAAGTTGGATGCCATCAAGTCTCAGGTTCGTACGCATTTGGCGGATTATCTCGGGCGTTTCCGGAAATTGAAGAAGGGGAGCAACTTCAACTGCATCAATCCGAATCATCCGGATAACGATCCGAGCTGCGGGATTATTGCTGCGAACCCGGAGCTGTTTCACTGTTTTTCGTGTGGGGTTGTCGGGGACATCTTCGCGGCGGCCAACCTGCTGGAAGGCAAGCCGTTGCGCGGGCCGGGGTTTTTGGTCGACAACCTGTTTTATCTGGCCAAGGAATATGGCATGGAAGTGCCGGACTTGGAACTGACGCCGGATGAGCAGCATGACCTCGACACCTACCGGGCATACTCCATTGCGTCCAACATCATCGTGATGTCGCCCCGGTCGGACCGGGTGGAAGCCAAGATTCAAGATTACGGCTGGACCAAGAAGACGCTCGAGGATCTTGGGATCGGAGGGATTTCCAGTTACGAGTCGTTCCTGACGCAGATGACCAAGACGTACGGCTTCGACCGGGCGTTTCTGCGCAATGTGGATCTCGATAACAAGCGGATGTTCAATCCGGACTGCCTGATCTTTACGGTCTGCGACGAGCATGGGCAGCCGGTGGGCTTCGCCGCCCGCAACCTGCTGTACGATTCCCTCAATAAGGATTTGGAGCGCGCGATCGAAGAATACGGCGCCGATTCCGAACAAGCCAAGGAAGCCAAGGCCAAGAGGCCCCCAAAGTTCGTCAATAGCACGCAGGACACGTCCATCGAAACCGAGCTGAAGAATCGGATCTATCAGAAGGGCACGCGGCTCTTCGGGTTTCACCTGGCGCGCAAGTGCGTGCCGCCGCTCTACATCTTCGAGGGTTATGCGGACTGCGCCACGGCGTACAATGCCGGGCTGCACAACTGCTGCGCCATCGGGGCGACGTCGTTCACCGAAGAGCACTTCAACATGATCCTGGAGTGCGACAAGATCGATCGTGTGATCTGCAATCTGGACGCCGACGAGGCCGGCGAAAAGGGCGTCGACAAGTTCGTGAAGATCGTGAAGGACAACACGCAGATTGGGCTGAAGATTCAGATCCTGACGCTTCCCGCCGGGATGGACGATCCGGACAATTTCATCCGCAAGCACGGGTTGACGGCGTTCCTGGATGTGGTGCCCACCGATGTCTTCGCCTGGGAGCTGAAGCGGTCGATCGACGCCGGTGAGGACCCGGACACAGCTTTCGAGCGGATCATGCCCACGATCATCGCCGAAAAGAACAACCTGCTGCGTTTGCGTATGGCAGAGTCGCTTTCCACGGCCACCGGCATTCGCAGCGACGTGGTTTGGGCGGAAGTGCAGCGCCTGGTGGACGCGGAAGGCCGCAAGATCCACACGGAACTGGGTATGGTCGCCGCGCGGACGGTGAAACTGCTGGAACGCAGCCCGGATAAGGTTCAGGAGATCCTGATCGATTCGACGCGGGCTATCGAGCGCATCAACACGATGCGGCAGGGCTACGACCTGAAGAACCTGGTCGATTATCTCGACGAGATCATGAACCAGGCCGAACAGAAGAAGACCGATGGCGAGCTCAAGACGGGCTGGCCGTTGTTCGACTCGGCCTTCGGCGGCATTCCGCGTTCCGACGCGTTCATCTCGATCCCCGGCAAGCCCAACCAGGGAAAAGCACTCGCAGTGACTTCCAGGCTGAAGACCCCTATAGGTTGGAAGCTGATGCGGGATGTGCAGGTGGGTGACGGACTGGCTTCGATCGATGGGGCGCCTTCAGTGGTAACCGGCGTATTTCCGCAGGGTGTCGAGAAGACGTACCGGGTAACTTTCAGCGATGGGCGCAGTGTGGTTTGCTCCGGCGATCATCTCTGGTCTGTGCATTTTGTTCATCAGTACTCCGAAGGCTACGGCGACGACAAGCACAATGGTTGGAAAGTGTTCACGACGGATGCCATCAGGCAGTTTTGCCTGAATGGCAACCGGAAGAACTCCCATCGGGAAGTTTTCATCCCGCTGGTTTCGGGAGATTTCGGCAGTTCTGAAAGTCTGCCGCTCGACCCCTGGCTGCTGGGAGCGCTCTTGGGAGATGGTGGTCTGACAGAAGGGAGTCCGACTATTACCAAGGCAGATCCGTATATCATCGACAAGGTTCGGGGTAAGGTTGGTGATCTGGGTTTGGATTTGGTTCTGGCAGATGACAAGGACACGTTCCGTATTTGCCACGCCGGCCTCTACGGGCGCCAGAATCCGTTGATGGAAACTCTGCGCTTGCTCGATCTTTGGGAGACCGATTCGTTCACGAAATTCATCCCGAGGCAGTATCTGGATGCGGATGTGGAATCCCGGTGGCAGTTGTTACAGGGCCTGATGGACACCGACGGCACTGCCGGCAAAACCAAAGAAACTTCGTATGGAACCAGCAGCCCCGTGCTGGCCAAGGATGTTCAGGAACTGGTTCGTTCTCTGGGCGGGATCTGTTCGATTTCGGAGCGGATTCCCACGTTTCGCGGCAAGGATGGCGAGAAGAAGCAGGGTGCGTTGTGCTTCGACTTGAACATCCGGATGGCGGAACGGGCTGCGTTGTTCTCTCTGCCCAGGAAAGCAGATCGCGTTCCGACGGCGGAGAACCGGCAGCCGCGGCTGACAATCAAGACCATCGAGTTTGTCGGGGAGCAGGAAACTCAGTGCATTACGGTGAGCCACCCGTCGAAGCTGTTTATCACGGACGATTACATCGTTACCCACAATTCCAGTTTCCTGGCCAATGTGGCCTGGCGCCTGGTGGATTTCAATGATGACCCCATCGTGCTCTACCACACGGTCGACGATTCGATGCGCTGGTTCCTGCCGCGGCTGCTGGGTTCGAAGTACGGTATCGCTTCCTCCTACTTCTATTACGCTGGCAAGCACCTGGCAGAGAACACCCTGGTGCGGGTCTACGGGGAAAAGGAGAAGCGCCAGTTCCGCGAGATCTACGCCGACGCGAAGAAATGGTTTCGCGGGATGGTGGCGGCCGAGCGGCTGCTGCCGTACGACGCCTCAATGCTGGACCAGAATGTGTTCGCGCTGGAAATGCGGGTGCGCGACCTGCGCAAGAAGTACTCGGCAAAGCCGATCGTCGTGTTCGGCGACAACTTCCACCTGTATACCAGTCCCGGCGCCAAGGAAGAAGGCGAGGCCAAGACCCGTAGCATGTCGATGGCGTGCAAGAACCTGGCGAACGTTCACCACATCACGCTGATCATGACCATGGAGCTGCCCAAATCCGCTCTGGAAGAGGGCAAGCGTCCGCGGATGATGAACATCAAAGGCTCTGCCGGCATCAGCTACGATGCCAGCGCAAACATTGGGATCTACAACGACAAGAAGGATTTGCGCAATAAGGCCGAGTTGACTTGGTGGGAACCGGTCGACTCTTACGAAATCGGTCCCGGTCAGGTTCGCGACAAGATCGAGCGGCCGATTCTGGAGATGGTGTTTGACAAGAGCAAGGTAAATGGCGGTTTCGACGGCAATATTTACTACCGGTTCAACGAAAGCTCCGGGCAGGTGTTGGAGTGCAACGCTACGGAGCAGGAGCAGTACCGGGCTAAGGCGGAGAAGCAGCAGGAATGGCGCTCGAATCCGCAGCCTAAGGGCGCCCAGTTCAACTACGATGCGGCTCATCCTCCGCTCCATGATGTGGTGGAGTCCCTGAAACAGGAGGAAGCCCCCGCGCCCATCTCCGTGGTGGAAGCGCCTCCCGTGCCCGTCATGGTTGACGACGACGATCCCTTTCCCAGCTAACGATCCCCAGGAGAACGAATGGCAGTTAGAAAACAATTCAACGATCGCGACTTGCTCGAATTCATGCGCTGTCCTTTGCGGCAGCCGCAGGTCGTGACTTACAGCCGCCCGCCTGATACGGTTCTGGCGGAAGAGGTTGTGAAAGCTGCGTTGATCGAAGTGTTTCGTTCTCCAGACAATGCCGTGGCGCCGTCGGCCGCTTCCATTCTGGAATGGATGGAAGCGGCCTGGCCTGGGGTCGAAGCCGCGGGCGTGAACAAGCAGCGGTTCAAGAAGTTCTTATGCGTATCCGGGGCGCGGGTGGCGTCGCGGTTGCGCAGGCTGTTGCAGCGTCACACGCTGTTCCAGCCTGTTACGCCGTATGAGCTGAGCTTCAGCCGGGCGGCGGTCAGCGGAGAATACGCCGTGATGACCGACCGGAAGAAGCAGGGGTGCGACAAGCTTCTGATCTTGCGGGTCCGGATGCCCGGGGAAGCGCATCGCCCCGATGTAGTGAACCATTGCCGGTGGCTGCATCTGCATACCTACGAACGGCGCGGCGTCCCCGTCAGCACCCTGAACTACTGTTTCGGGTCCGAAGAGGAATGGCTGGAGCGCATTCTCGAGGAAGATGCGGTGCGGCCGTCCATCACCTCGCTGATCGATTACGCGATCTCAAACGCCAGCGTCCCGGCGCCGGGCGCGCACTGTGCGGATTGCCGCACGGATGCGTGCATCGGGGACTGCGACGCGGTGGGAAGAACATGAACGGCGATCATATGACGATCGTCAACCCCAGAACGGGCAAGAAGGAATACCTGGTCGAGGGGGACAACCAAATCACCGATGTGTCCGCGTGCCAACACGAACCGGACGGAACGGGCCGGTGCGGCAAATGCGGCCGGAAACTGAAGCTTCAAGGAGACGTCAATGAGCACTAAGCCCCAAGCGATGAGCGAATATGCAGACGACTTTCTCGGCGGCACGGCGGACCGTTCGCGCGCGCTGGCCGGCATGGGCCGCCAGAGCCCCAAGCAGCGGCTTGCGGAGCGCGAAGAGCGCATGAACAAGCCATCGGAGTGCCCGAGCTGCGGATCGACCTGGTTCCGGGAGGAGACCTTCAACCAGTACCGCGCCGAAACCTACTCCTCGCGCGCCGGCGGAGACCTGGAAGTGATCTCGGAAATGCCGCAGACGCTGCGGGTTTGCCTGTGCGGACGGCCGTTGTCTCCCAACATCGGCGGAGCGCTGCACGGCGGCGCGACCCCGAGCGAGAACATGACGTCGTTCCGGCAGTCCTTGAAGGCTGCCCTCGACTATCTCAACGGGTTGGGCGCCGACCCCGTTCCTGTGGTGCGCAAGATGCTGGCCACGGCCATGACGCAGGGTTGCTTCGCCGAGGAACTCGAGAAGATTGGCGCCAGGGTCGGGGAGCTCGCCGGCGTGCTGGAATCTTTGACGCAGCCCGCGCCTGCGGCGGGGAAGCAGGGATAGCATGGGAAGCCCTACGCAGCAGTACCTCGACCCGGTTCGCAACGTCGATATGGAATTCCTTTCGCGGCTCGAGCTGCTGGAGCGGGATATCCATCCGCTTCCCGGTTCGTACGTGCACCGGAAGCATGTCGATGCCCGGCTCACCGGCCTGAACGTCATGATGACCGCCGATGGGGCGGTGGGCCCGCGCGAGGGAGACGAAATCGCCCTTTACGAGAGCCTGGCTCTGCTTCGCCACACGCCGAGCGGCCGCGTGTACCTGGCGTTTCGCCAGACCATGGACCTGCTGCTGTCGGAGCAGACCGACCCGGTGAAGTTCCCCAAATGGCTGATGGAACATCCCGTCAAGCATACGGAGCTGAAGATCCACATCGCCTTGGTCAAGCGGAAGCCGGTCTCCAAGGACGATCGCGACTGGCTGGAATGGCTGCCGGATACAGAGGAAGGCGACAAGATCTTCGATTCCATCGCCTACTTCCTTCTGCGGCGCCAGGTCATCTCGGAAGAGATGTACGGCCGTGGCTAACGGCCCGCTTTGGGTGCGGGGCGTCTGCGACAGCATGCTTCTTAAGGTGGTGAACTGGAAGCGCCGCTGGCCTGGCGGGGCCGTGGCCGCAACCAGGGACTACATGCATAAGACCGGAACCGTGGAGGCGATCCCCACCAAGCGCGCGGTCAAGGTGGCCTGGCATCCCAAGGAACTGGAGCATCTTATCCGTATCTTGAAAGCAGCCAAGCCGGAATGGCAGTTCGTGACGGATCTGGAGGAGTTCTACAACTCCGGGTTCCGTCTCGGGCGGCTGCTTCCCAATGGGCTGTACCTGACGGAAATGGTGGCCTACGCGCAGGATCTCGACGATATCCTGGAGATCGTCACTGACGTCAAAGCCGGGCGGCCGGTCGGCGGCCGGCTGGCTGAGGAAGTGAACGGCGGTTCGTTCTGGGATGCCGTCCGGTAAGCCGGTAGCCATCCAGGCGGCGCGCGCCGGCAAGATCCAGTACGGTCAGATTGTCACAACAGGATGACAATGATTCGAATTCTCAGCGCCCAATAACCATCCTGAGCATGCTGTAACCGCAAATAAGCCGCTTTGGTGCGAATACGAAGTTTTGTTCGTGGTGCTTTTGCTGGCTGCGATCACAGGCTAGAGTGTGGGTGCCAGCAGAGACCTCCCGGCGGATTATGCGCGGTACTTTCGTGCCTTGGGCCACCGCATCCGGTCGCGCCGAACGGAGCGCAAACTTACCCAGGAGGACATGATTTCCTACGGGTTCAGTCTTCGTCACTGGCAGATGATTGAGGCAGGCCGTCCCATCACGGTGTTCACGTTGCTGCGTGTCTGCTCGGCTTTTGAAATCTCGCCGGAGCAACTCGTGGCGGGACTGGCGCACCACCTTCGAAAGCACAAGCGAGTTTGAAGCCGCATCGAGCTGGTCCTCCTGATCGCCAACAAGCACGAGGGCCGGCACGTGTGCCTCTTCGCCGTCAGGGTGCTGAAGGGAAGAAGTCGGATGAAGGCACGGCGAGGGAAAGGGGGAGGGGATGGACCTAAACGAGCAGGAATTGATCGCGCTCAGTGCGCAATGCGAGGATCTGAAAAAGGCATTGGGACCAAACGGTGACGGGGGCGCATTTGGTTTTCCGCACTCATTCTTTGACAAGGTCGAAACCGTGGTAGCCACCTGCCGGGAGGCGCTCACATCCGCCGTGCCGGATCAGCGGATCGAGAGCTTGAGGGATGAGTTGCATACCCACCGGAAGATCCTTGAGAAGATTTCGAGCATGAGGAAGTTGGGCGAAAATGCGGAAGCCGCGCTGGCGGCGCGGTCGTTTCTCGACAGCCACCCACGGAAAAGCTAATGCGGTCATTTTTCCTTATCGGGGCGGACTTTCCGGGCGCCCCGATATTCGACGAGCCGGTCCTGGAGGAACACATGAGGAATCCGATGGATCAAGAAAGGAAGGTCATCCGCATGGCCCCCGTCGTAGTAGGAGATGTAGACGGGGAGTTGTCCTTGCCGGATGGCGAAAAGAACTCCGATGAGAGTCGAACGAATCGCTACGGCGGCTGTCCGGGAACTGCTGACCCGGGGTAACGCCGGCCTGCTTAGGACTCCCGCGGTAGGCATTGTTGGATCCCGCAAAGCCAGCATCAAGGGTGTGGATGCCGCGCAGGATTGCGCCTGGCAGCTCGCCAAGCTGGGCGTCACGGTGGTGTCCGGCTACGCCAACGGCATCGATCTGGCCAGCCACAAGGCGGCCCTGGACGCCGGCGGCGCGACCATCCTGGTGCTGGCCGAAGGAATTGAGCGCTTCCGGGTGAAGCAGGAAATCCGGTCGGCCTGGGATTGGGAGCGGGTTCTGGTGGTCAGCGAGTATCCGCCCGATGCCGCCTGGACGGCAAAGCAGGCGTTCCAGCGCAATGGAACCATCTGCGATTTGTCGAGAGCCGTGATCGTCGCCGAGGCGCAGCGCATCAGCGGCACCATGAACACCGTCCGCCAGTGCCTAAAGAAAGAGATCCCCTTGTTCGTCGTGGCCTACGACAACATGGAGGACCTGGCCGGTGGCAATGCCCTGGCGATCGAGCTGGGCGGCCGGCCGATATACAAAGGACGCATCAGCCAGCGCGCGAAGATCGATCCGATTCTGGAGCTGTTGGAAGCGAGGGTAGGAGCATGAACAAGCAAGAGCGTTTGGAAATCGTGAGAAGCGCCGTCGCCCAGGCGGCCACCGGATTGACCGGCCGGGACTACCGCGACTTCATGGAAGAGCTGCTCGCCGACGCCGAAGGCTGGCGAATGGAGCTGGAAGAGACGGCGGGCGTGGAGCAAGCTGCAGAACTGCCCGGCACCTCACCGGCTACAATATGAACATGGCAGACGCTTCGTGGTACCCGAAGGAGGTCAAGGAGATCAAGGCTTGGCTTGAGGTTAACCAGCCGCATCTGTCTTCGTCGTTCCAAGAGGTGCTCGACGCCGAAGAAAAGCACAACAAGTATTCCCACATCCTCTACACGATCGTCATCGCAGGCTTCAATGCCGGGCGTGCCTACCAATGGAATCATCCGACCAACGATCCGTATCAAGACGGCTGAATATCCCAACAAGACTGGTAGAACAATAGTATGGCGCAGTTCAAAGAGCACGAAATCGAACGACCCGATTTCTTGGGGGACTCCTGGAACGACTCCTCCTGGCGCAACGATGCTTGCGCGCACGCGACGCTATTCCTGACGCCAGACGAGTCCGGCGAAGGGCCGGTAGTGGAGTTCTGGGTGAACTACCCGGACCCGAAGGACCGCGAGGTGGAGTGGCGATACGACGTGGCCTTCCAGCGCACGTTCGAGTTGGAATCGGGAAGCGATGCCACGCTTTGGATTGGTGAGGACGAGGATGTGGCGCGACAATGGGCGCGCGCAGCCGAGATCGCGAAGACAATTGCCACGGAGATCGTAGCCAACCCGAACCTGCTGGCCGCGAACACGTTCGCGGAACTGCGTGATCTTTGCGACGCGAACTGCCTCGGTGATCAGGAGGCGTTCCTAAGCTCCTGCGGCTGGACCGGCAAGGACGACGCCAAGGATGAGGAAGCGCTCAACGCCTCCGTCGACGTGCTGAACGGAGCGCAGAGCATCGTCGACCACTGGCTGCGGGCCCGCGCAGGTCGGAGGCGGGCGAGAACGGGCGAACTGACCGTAACCGTAACGAGAAGCTACGTTGTCTGCGATGGCTACCACCGGCGCGTCTTTCCCGCTGGCAGGGATGGCGTACCGACTTCTACCGAGGCAGAGGCGTGGATCAGGGATTCGGGACGGTCCGATCTGCACGTCGTTGAGCTGCAAGTGCCTACCAAGGTAAATGCTTGACCGAGTGCCCCCGTCACGGGGCCATCAGCGGGACGGACCTGAGTAGAGATACAGTGTGCGAGTTGGCGATGGTTTGTGGCCGAATACCCTAAGATGGCGTGCAAGAAGCATGGCGACGGCGTTCAATGCTACGTCGTCTGTGAGCATGTGGTTTCCAGCGAAGCGCCAGTCTTTCACATCGAACATCCAGATGAACAGCCTGGTTTAATCGTGTGCAGGCTGTGCAACCAGATCACGAGGCCTTTGAAGAGCGTGAATGGATTCGCGCCTGTATGCATCGCGTGCGCTGCTGAGCGGGGCTGGATCCCACAGCCGCAATAGCGCAATAGCGTCGACAGCCGCGCCGATCACGGAGCGCCTGCCGGTTGCAAAGGATGGCGGAAAACGAAATTGCAGGTAGCGCGAGTACGTTTCTGGACGATGCGGGCGGCTATGGGCGAGACGAAGCATTCTCGTGGAGGATCGCGTCCTTCTCTTTCGCGAATCGGGCGGCCTCGCGTTATAGTACGGTGCCATTGCCGCGCGTGGCGGGACCGGTGGTCGGTGTTGATGTTGGTTGTGGCAGTGAGGCTTCGGGCGGTGCCTCTGGCGCCGGCGCGGGTTGCGATATTGCAGCAGGTTCTGGCGTCGCCGGCGGCAGCGGCATTTCTTGCCGCACCTCAACGACCGCGGCCGCAGGCGGTGGCGGCGCAACAGAATTTGGCGATACCACTGGCTGTGCAGTTGCGAAAGGTTGCGGCGGTGCCGCAGGCTGTAATGCAGCAGCAGCCCCTGCAAGGGGTTGAGGCGGCACGAGGCTCGCGAGGTACTCGAAGCGTTCTGGGTGCAGGTTGGGCAGCCCTACTGTGGTGTAGAACCGCAAGTAACACATCTGTAAGGCTTCGCTGAACGGGGAGGCGAGGGTGGCGATGCGCTCGTACTGCGCCCTGACCGTGCCGAGGGGCATGCTTTCAAGTTGGAGAAAATCGCAGTACAGGTCCGGAATCGCTAGAAACTTGGGGAGGAACCAATGCCTGCCACTGGGCAATCCGATCTGCGCCGGCGAGTTCAGGCACCGAACGAGCCGCTTACGCTTATCGTCCTCATTGCCTTTGAACGGGTACTTGCCGATGAGCTCGGTGGCGAGCACGGTCTTGACGGTAACGACGTGGTCGGCTCTGGGCCCCTCGTCTCCCGGCTGGGTAATGAGATAGCAGTGGGGTGTGAGCACGACACGAAAATCGTTGGTGCCCCGGAGGATGTCCCCGAGCCGATACTCGTCACCAGAGATGCAGGGGTACAGGTAGAATTCCGCGCCTTCGACCACTGCTAGTTCCGTGGGTGTCGTGGCTGCAGGGTTGAGATGTCCGAGTTGCACAGATGCTCGTCGCCGGATTAGGCGCTCCAGGACTTCTGGGGTGGTATGCGTGGGCGTGAGCCGGTTCCACTCCTCTTCCAGAAACGTCCAGAGGTAGGACCCGGCTGCGCGGTCAAGTTCTTCGTGGAGCTTGGCTGCGAGTGTGGGGATGCTGGTGGCCACAATGGCGTTGATCTCGTTGACGAGCTGCTCGGTTTTGACTTTGTCGACGAACCTGACGAATGGGCCTATGTGGATATTCTCCGGTAGTGATCCGTCGCTGAAGAAGACGATAGGACAAAACCGGACTTTGCGGATGATGTCGAGCATGCTCGTGCCTTTAGCGTCGTCCGCGCTCATCTGGTGCTTGTTCGCTCCTTCTCTGTCCCGGTAGATGTCCGTTACGACCAAATCATACCGTTGCCGCTGCAGTTGGTCGTAGGCCTTGTCGAAGGAATCGCAGTCGTGCCAAATAAGCTCTTCGCCATTGATTGTGGTGGGGAGGAGCTCTTTCAGGAGCCTGAGGTTCTCTTGGTCGTCTTCGACGAGGAGGATGTGGAGGCGGCTCATAGTCCTATTCCTTTTTCAAGCGTGAGCAAGAAGCATGCGCCCGGCAGCTTGCAGTCGTCACGGTACGTGATGCGTCCATAGGGCCCGATGATGAGTCGCGCGATGTACAGGCCGAGCCCCATCCCGTTTGGTTTTCTGCTGAAGTACGGTTCGAAAATCTTGGTTCTGTCTTCCTCAGGGACGCCCGGGCCGTCATCGCTTATCCTGATCTGGATGGCCTCATGAACCTGCTTGATGGACACGTTGATGTGCCCACCCTTGCCGGCCCCGTGGTGTTTCGTAATCCAAAAGGTGGCGTTGTCGATAAGATTCGCGAGGATTTGTCCGAACGCTGCGCGGGACATCTTGACCTTAAGCGCCGCCTTTGGGCCAGTGATCTCGTACTGAATGCCTTGTGCCGTGATGATCGCGCTGTAAAGCTGGAAATTGTCCTCAATCTCGTCCCGGAGGTCGAACGTAGTCGCTCGTCCGCGTTTCGCTGGGGTCTGCGGTTCGAGGCGCTGGCGGAGATTGTAGATTTGCTCAAGCCACGCCTTCATGCTATCGATCATCGGCCCAGTCTTGTCCGGCAGATCCCTATCGTTTGATGCCTTGATGGCCCGCTCTAGCAGGACGAGCTGCTTGTTGGTCTTGCCGAGTGGCGCCCCTATCTCGTGGATGACGATATCGACCATGTGCCCCAACCCTGCCGAGAGGAGTAAGCGTGAAAACGTCTCTTGGAGCCGTTCGACGCCCTCCTTGACTTTCTTCTCGGTGTCGCGCAAGAGCAGTGCGATGGGATGTTCCGTTCCCAGGGTGACTCGTGCTTCTCGCACGGCGTCTGCGATGTCGAAGGCTTCGAAGAGTGGTTCTGCTTCCTCCGAGGTCTCTTTATGCGGGCGGGTGTCATATCGTGCTTGTTCGAGAAGCGCGAGGATTTCAAGAAACCACGCTTCGAGGTTCGCGTATTCGTCGTTGTGGACCAGTCCTTCCCTAGTGCTGCGGTCACGCAAACCGACGTTCTCTTTCCGGGAGATTCGTACAGCGGCGATGATCTGGTTGTTGGCGAGTCTAAAGCCTGGGGTAAGGCGGCTTCTGATGTCCAGGTTAAGCCAGTCGTTACCTTTCTCCCCGTAGGGGTGAACACGAAATCCGTCGCGGTAGATGCTCACGCCACAGTGGGCGTTGAGGGTGCGTCGTATCTCCTGGATGCCCTTGCCCAATCGCGTGATGAGGGGTTCGAGACTTTCTCTGTCGCGGTCCCAGGCGCGTATCTCGACCTGAATGGGGCCGCAACGCGGTGTAGCATTGGCCTCACCAAGTTTTTGGTGATCATAGGTCTTGATGATGATCTCGTCGACTTTGGTGTTGCCGGTGAACGTGCCTTGGTTATCGAGCGTTCCGGCGAGCACGTAGCGCGGGCTAAGGGTGAGTGGCGGTGGTTGTACTTCGCCAGAAAGCGCGGGGTACCCGGGGATCTCGAGAATGATGGAGAAGTCTTCTATATCCTCGAATGGTGAGATGAGGCGTGAGAGGCGGGCATGGAGCTGTTCATAATCCTGCTCCGTCCAGGCCTTCCTGATACCAGCGAGTGTGAGGATGGTGCCATGGCAGAGGCTGGGTAGCGGTCGGACTTCGTATTGAACCTCGACTTCGTCGAGGTAATTGTCGTCCCCGAACATGCCCCAATCGAGGAGCACGATGGTGCCGTTCTCGCCGTCCTTAGTCTTGCTTTCCAGCAAGAGTGATTGGGCGAGTCGTGCGGCAGCAAAGCGACCAATGCCTTTTGCGCCTTGGTAGAGTCGTCCTGCTGGTGAGCGATCATGGAGGCGTTTGAGCAGCGTACCAGGCTCAAGCCAAGCGCTGAGCACGGTTTGAACGTCCATGCCGTGCCCGTCGTCTGCAACGCGGATTTCTTCGGGATGCGCTGGGTCATCGCCCTTGAATATCACCTTCACTTGGGCTGCGTCGGCATCGTACGCGTTCTTGACAAGCTCAACAAGAGCGACCGGCTCGTCGCTGATAAGTTCTTCCCCGATGATCTCGATCAGCCGGGACCGGGGGCGCATCTTTGCGGTGCCGGATGCTGTCGCGCTATGTTCCATAGAAGATGCCTTAGAGTAATTGCTTCCCTGGGCGGTCGCGCGGTGATCGTAGGAGCCCGGCCGCCTGTATTGGCCTGAAACGTGATTATAGCTCTGATGCTGGGGGAGCCGCCACTAATCGCTGGCCCGGAGTTCAGTGTCGGCTGCGGCGACGGTGGTGAAGTCGGACCTGGTACACTGATATTTCAACAATGCCAAGTGAACGAACGCGCGTCCCCGTCGTCGACCTGTTTGCCGGTCCTGGAGGCCTAGGGGAAGGGTTTTCTGCCTTGGACCATGAACGTGTAAAGTTTGATGTAGTCCTCTCCGTAGAGAAGGACCCCGCCGCCTATCAGACGTTGCTCCTCCGGTCCTTCTTCCGCCAGTTCGCTACAGCCCCCTCCGAATACTACGACTACCTCAAGGGCGACCGATCAGCTGAGGATTTGTTTCGCGCCTTTCCCGACGAGGCTGCCACAGCCCGCACGCGATGTTTACATTTAGAAATGGGGCCGTGGACGACGAAGCAGGTTTACGGTCACATCGAGCGCGTACGCGCGAGCTCGAAGACGTGGGTTTTGGTCGGCGGGCCGCCGTGCCAGGCATACTCTGTCGTGGGCCGGTCACGGCTTACGAACCTCGGCCGGTCAGCATTCGAGAAGAAGAAAATGCACGTCTTGTACCGGGAGTATCTGCGGATACTGGCTCGGTACAAGCCGCCCGTGTTCGTCATGGAGAACGTCAAAGGCCTGCTATCCGCTGAGTTCGCCGGCACGTCAACGTTCAAACGGATCATCAGCGATCTCTCCTCGCCATCGGTGGCCGTCAAGGAAACCGTGAACGGCCGCAAACCACGGACGCGGCGCGGCACGGACTACGAGATCCTCTCGTTGGCGAACCCCACAGCGACTCCAGAGCACCTGCGCCCGGAAGACTACGTGATTGCCACGGAGAAATTCGGCGTCCCGCAGAAACGACATCGCGTGATTCTGCTCGGCGTCCGGTCCGACCTCATCATGCCAAGCGGTGTGGCGTTATACCCTAGTCCGGCGCCCACAGTAGGGGACGTGCTTGCTGATCTTCCGCCGGTGCGAAGCCAGTTGTCGCGCGAGAAAGATGATGCTGACGCTTGGGTCAAGGCAATACGGCGGGCATTGCGGGATTTCCAGGTGCCCGATCTCGATGATGCCGTGCGCGAGACGATGCTTGGCGCCGTGAAGTGCTTGCGCAGTACCGCAGGTATTGGGGGGCGCTGGGTAGCGAAGAGTGGTGGGGCGTGTTTGCCGCGGACCGGGCTAACCGAGTGGATGAGCGACCCGGGGATGGACTTCGTGGTGAATCATGAGACGCGCAAACACATCCCCGACGATCTCCTGCGGTACCTGTTCGTCGCGAGCTACGCCGTGGTCAATCGCGCCTCGCCAAAGCTGCACCATTTTCCGGCCGAGCTATTGCCGCATCACAAAAATGTGGCGAACGCGCTCCGGCGTGGCTATGGGTACTTCAACGATCGTTTTCGGGTCCAGGTCGAGGACCAGCCCGCGACGACGGTGACGTGCCACATCTGCAAGGACGGCCACTACTTCATCCACCACGACCCCTCGCAGTGCCGGAGTTGGACGGTGCGGGAGGCGGCGCGCGTGCAGACATTTCCGGATAACTACTTCTTTGAGGGGACGCGCACGGACCAGTACCGTCAGGTTGGGAATGCTGTGCCGCCGCACCTTGCGCTCCAGATCGCGCGCCTCGTCGCGACGATTTTAGGCGAACAGTGAGAGGGCCGCTGTGGATGTGCTGACACCTGAGCAGCGACACCGCTGCATGGCCACGATTAAAAGCCGGAACACCAAGCCGGAGTTGTTGCTTCGTAAAGCGCTGTTCTCGCTCGGATTGCGGTACCGGTTACACCAGAAGCGCCTGCCGGGGACGCCCGACCTCGTCTTCCCGAAATACCACGCTGTAGTCTTCATCCACGGTTGCTTCTGGCACGGGCACGGCTGCAGATTATTCGTCGTTCCCGCAACGAACACGACATTCTGGCTTCAAAAGATCGATAGGAATCGTTCGCGTGACGAGCGCGCTGTGGGCGAACTTCGATCACTGGGTTGGCGCGCAATGACGGTCTGGGAGTGCGCGCTGCGCGGAACGGACAAGGCCCCGATCGAAAAGCTTGCTCGCCGCGTCGCGCGCTGGCTAGCTTCACGACGCAAGACCGGCCAAATCTCGTCGTGGTAGGACCTCCGTGTGGCATAAAGGACCTCCCAGATCGGTGCTGCAATGGTGCTTCTCGTGGGTGGTTCCTGGCCCTTGATGAGGCTAGGGGGGTGCGGATGACCTTGTATTCAGAATAGGATAATAGGTACCGGAGGTCACCAGACCACGAATTTGCCCGACGATAGTACCGAGATCTGCCTGCCACCGTCCGCTGCGGATTTGCTGGAGTCGATGCGGGCACTGGGGTACTCGTTCGAGGCGGCGCTTGCGGACCTCATTGACAACAGCCTCTCGGCAGGTGCCCGACGCGTTGACGTGCGCTTCTCCCCGTATGACGTGCCGTACGTCGCCATCCTCGATGATGGCTCAGGCATGGCACCCGCAGACCTGACTGCCGCGATGCGTCACGGCAGCCGCGACCCCCGCCTCGCGCGGGATGCCGGCGACCTCGGTCGTTTTGGCCTCGGACTGAAGACAGCATCGCTCTCGCAGTGCCGGCGATTGACCGTAATTTCGCATAAAGAAGGCCAACTCAGTGCGAGGCGGTGGGACCTGGACCACGTCGCTCGCCGCCGGGATTGGATGCTGCTCCAGCTCAGTGAAGCGGAAATACGGAACCTGCCTTTAATCGATGAACTTATCGGGCAAGCGCACGGCACCCTCATCCTCTGGCAGGACTTTGACCGGCTTGGTGCCGGAGAGGCGTCGCTTGAGCGCGCGCTGGGGAACAGAATGGACTTGGCCCGTAGTCACCTAGCGCTTGTGTTTCATCGTTTTCTGAGTGCCCCAGTCGGGGAACCTCCGGTCGTGATCGCAATTAATCGGAACCCGGTCCGGCCAGTTGACCCGTTCCTAATTGGGCGCCGCGGCACTCAGGCGCTACCCCCAGAGGAGTTTGTGGTTGAGGACGAACGCGTGAATGTCGCGCCGTTCATCCTCCCGCACATCTCCAAGCTCGGGAGTGAGGACCTTGAACTCGCGGGCGGAGAGGACGGGTTGCGTCGCAACCAGGGATTCTACATCTACAGGAATCGTCGACTCATCAGCTGGGGCTCGTGGTTCCGTCTTGTCCGCCAAGAGGAGTTGACGAAGCTCGCACGTGTTCGCGTTGATATCACAAACCGGTTGGATCATCTCTGGAAGCTCGACATCAAGAAGTCGACGACGTATCCTCCAGAGGCACTGCGTGAGGGGCTCAGGCAAATCATCAATCGAATCACGGAGGGCAGTCGGCGTGTGTACACGTTCCGCGGCAAGAAAGCCTCGGACGACGGGACTGTGCACGCATGGGACCGAACGATCGTCCGTGATGGTGTAGCCTACAAGATTAACCGCGAGCATCCCCTCGTCAAGGCGCTGGAAAGGACTATCGAGCGCGATCACCTTGGGTTATTCGACGAGTTTTTGCGCGTCTTGGAAAACACACTGCCTTTCGACGCGCTCTACGCGGATATGGCTTCTGAAATCCGACCTGCGACGGAGGTGCCGGAAAATGACGGCGACCACGCCCTCGTGGCACTAGCCGAACAAATCCTTACGGCAATAGGCCCGGAAACTGACGCTGGCCAACGGTTCCTCGCTGCGCTTCACACAATTGAGCCCTTTAGTGCGCTGCCGGAGGTGGCTCGTAGCATCGCCCGGAGACTCTCTCCATGAACGGTGAACACGCACGACGCATCGAGCGGATGGTAATAGTATCGCTTCCCGATGAGCGCCCCCCCACGGAGGAGGAGATCAGGAGTCTCGCGGAGCGGCTCCGGATAGCGTTCCCGATTAGCGATGAGGAGTTTGATGGGCTGATCAAGCGATTGCACGCGAAGGTATCCATCTCAATGGATACGGGGCTCGCGCTAGTCGCCGAGCACCTCCCGTGGCTGAGCGCGCGCAAACCCACAATCGAGCCGTTCTATTGGGAGCGCTTCCAAGAGTTGCTGATGAAAAAGGATTGGCCGCCCAAGGTCGTCACGACCATGGACCGGGTTACCGACGACATCCTGGACCTCCTCGGGAACCCATTGCAGGAGGGATCGTGGGCGCGACGGGGCCTTGTAGTGGGCGACGTGCAGTCCGGAAAGACCGCCACGTACATCGCACTCTGTTGCAAGGCAGGCGACGCGGGTTACCGCCTCATAATCCTCATGACGGGAACGCTCGAAAGTCTCCGACGCCAGACGCAAGAGCGCCTCGACGAGGGGTTCGTGGGCTTGGACAGCTCTGGCGAGCTGACGAAGATACGGACGGGCCGGGCGGTTGGCGTCGGTTTGATTGATCCGCGCAAGTCCGCTGGCGTGTTTACGTCGCGGGACAAGGATTTCAACAAGACGTTGCTCAACGCACTTGGCTTCAGACTAGACATCTTCCAGAATCCGGTGCTCGTCGTCGTGAAAAAGAACAAGCACATTTTGGAGAACCTGGAAAAGTGGCTGACTGAATTCAACGCAGGACCGAATAAGAAGATCGACGCGCCCGTACTCGTCATTGATGATGAGGCGGATAGCGCATCCGTAAACACGCGACCAACCAATGAGGATCCGACGGCGATCAACCGCCGCATCCGCTCGCTGCTCCGGTTGTTCACACATTCTAGCTACGTCGGGTTCACGGCGACGCCGTTCGCCAACGTCTTCATCGATCCGGAGACGGACGACGAAATGCTCGGAAGCGATCTCTTCCCGCGAGACTTCATCTACAGTCTTGAGGCCCCCTCAAACTATCTTGGTCCGCAGTCGGTCTTCGCCGAGGATCCCACCGTGGCCCCGCTGCGTGAAATCGTGGGTGGGGAACTCACGTTCCCGGACGGGCACAAGTCAACACTGTGCGTCGAAGCGCTCCCTGCGACGCTCGAAGAGGCCGCGCGTGCGTTCTTGCTAACCACGACGATTCGCGATCTGCGTGGCGAGGGCCGGTCGCACCGCTCGATGCTCGTCAACGTAAGCCGATTTACAGCCGTCCAGGATCAGGTCGCGACTCTCTTGCACACGTGGCTGTCCAAGGTACAACAGGATATACGGAACTTTAGCCAACTGCCTCCCGTGGAGGCCTTGCGCAACGAGACCATCAAGGCGCTCCACGCAACATGGCGAAAGGAGTTTTCCGACCGCGGGTTCGACTGGCCTGCAGTCCAGGCTGCCCTCGTGAACGGCGCGCTGCCGGTAGTGATCCAAGCGGTGAACCAACGCACTGGCGCAGCGAGCCTGGATTACGCGAAGCATCGAGAGAACGGTCTGCGCGTGATCGCGGTCGGCGGGAATAGTCTTTCGCGCGGATTGACGCTGGAAGGGCTGAGCACGAGCTATTTCTTCCGAAACTCGCAGATGTACGACACCCTGCTTCAAATGGGGCGTTGGTTCGGATACCGCGACGGGTACGTTGACCTGTGCAGGGTGTGGCTGACCGACGACGCAATGCACTGGTATGCGCATATAACGATGGCAACAGATGAGTTGCGCGCAGAGTTCAGGCGGATGCGCCAGCAGGATTCTACACCAAAGGAGTTTGGGCTCAAGGTGCGCGCTCACCCTGACTCGCTCATTGTGACTGCGCAGAACAAGATGCGCCAGTCTAAGCTCGTAGAGCGGGTTATCTCCATTAGCGGCGAAAGTCTGGAAACTCCGCGGCTCAAGACGAATGAGAACGTCTTGCGCGCGAACAAGATTACGGTCGAACGGTTTCTGGACGGCCTGAGGGCAGCCGGGCACCCTATTGGCGAGTCCCGATTGCATAATCCGTTCTGGCGCGCTGTCCCAAAGCAACACGTCGTGGATCTCTTGCGCGACTTCGATGTGCACCCCATGAACATCTCGTTCCAGGCCAGAGATCTCGCCGATTTTCTGCAAGCCACGACAGAGCAGCGACTGAAGGAGTGGGACGTGGTCCTGCCACAGGGCGAGGGTGATAGCCGGGAGCTTGCTGGCATCGCGGTGCGGCGCAATAAGCGCAGGATCACATTGCACGAGGGAAGCATCCTGGTGTCAGGACGTAGCGCGCGGGTCGGCTCACGGGGTATCGAACGGGAAGGTCTCTCCGAAGAACAAATAAGGGCAGTCATCGACGCGTACAAACAGGACGAGAAAAGCAAGGGCAAGAGCGTTCCGGACCACAAGTATCGTGAACAGCGTGACCGTCCCCTGCTGCTCATCCACGTAATCGAGCCCAGTGTTGACGATGGCGGCGATAGGAAGCTCCCGGATGACCTGATTGCGCTCGGGTTGAGCTTTCCCCGATTCAACGATTCCGACGTGGCAAAGCGCGTCACTTACCGTGTCAACCTCGTTGAGTGGAACGCGATGGCGGAGCACGAGATCGACGATCAAGTCGAGGACGAGGCTGCCGATGACGCGGGTTGAGGAATTGTGGCGGGAAGTTGCGGCCGAAGGAGCGCATAACGGCGTGTTCCGCCGTGTTGATGAAACCCATCCCCTTGATCTGTATGCAGGAATCGACGTTGAGGGACGGCACGTCGTCATGCTCGTTTCCCACCGATGTCCACCAATTACTCCGCCCCCTGGGGCCGTGGAAGTTCTGTGCAATCAACGCGGTGATGGGGACTGGGCCGTGATCTTGCGACTTGCCAGACCAGAGTTTGATGAGATATTTGGGCGTCTCTGCCAGGACCTCGTCGATACGAGTAGGTCCGCCACGCGCGACCAGGGTGCTGACGTCTTGTTGGCTCGCTTAAACCGTTGGCGCAAACTTCTCGAACTTGGCCACCGGAAGACGCTCTCAGATCGCGAACTCAGGGGACTGGTCGGGGAACTCTGGTTTCTGGATGCGGTTGCGATACCCCGCGTGGGCACCGACATCGCAGTCTCCGGATGGAATGGCCCTTTCGGCGCACCGCAGGACTTCTTGATCGATGGACTGTTTGTGGAAGTCAAGGCGGTCCTTCCTGGGGCGCAAAACGTCACGATCTCTTGCGTCGAGCAGCTCGACGGTGGCACCACGCCCTTGTTCCTGGCAGTCGTGCAACTCGCGCCATCAGATGCAACGCAACCGTGCACCTTCACGCCGGCATCGCTTGTTCGCCAACTTCGTGCGGCAGTCGAGGCCAGCGCGGGGGCGAGCAATGAGTTTGAATTGCGCCTCGCAGAAGCCGGATATGCGGATTTTGATGAGTATGCGCGAGTGTGGTTCCGGGTGACCGCGTACCGATATTATTATGTCCGCGATGAGTTTCCGCGGATCGTGCGTGACGCATTGGCCGCTGGAGTCGCCGCGGTGAGTTATGAGATTGACTTGAAACAGTGCAGCCGATTCGAATGTGGTTTTTAGGACGGTCGTTTTATGCAAGTTATCGACTACCGAGAAGATTTCATTGAGCAAGTCAAGGCACGGGCGAGTGCTGCGTCGAACTTCACGCATGCTGAGTTCGTCGAACTCTGCGCTGAGCTTCTCGGTGACGCTGAGGAACTGTCCGACTTTGCGGCGTGCTACTTCCGTGGGACTGGCACGCGGAACCGCAGCCTTGGGGTCGATGGCTTTGCCGAGGATGATGTCGACGGGTCGCTCCGGCTGGTCATCGCAGAGTACGGTGGTGGGGAGCAACCCAGTACGCTGACGCAGACGCAGGCAAAAGCGTGTTTTTCGCGCTTGCTCTTTTTCTGCGAAGACGCGCTCTCCGGGCGCCTGCATCGTGAACTTGAGGAGAGTACGCCAGCATACTCGCTCGCGCTCAACCTTTACGAGCGGCGCAAGAGTATCGCGCGCTTGCGGCTGTACCTGGTGACTGACGGCGTACTGAGCACGCGAATCCGCGACTGGCCGGAAGGCGATGTGGGCGGGATACCGACCGAGTTTCATATCTGGGACATTAACCGCTTCCACCAAGTTCAAGAATCAAAAACGGGCAGGGACGAGCTGGAGGTGGACTTCACGACCGTGGTCCCCGGGGGACTGCCTTGTCTCCCGGCAAGCATCGAGTCCGACACGTACCGCGCATACCTCTGCGTGATCCCCGGCAAAATACTCGCGGACATCTACGAGCGTTTCGGCAGCCGGCTCCTCGAAGGCAACGTACGGTCGTTCTTGGGATCGCGTGGGCGGATCAACAAGATGATTCGAAAGACCGTCGAGCTCGAGCCGTCGATGTTCTTCGCGTATAACAATGGGATCGCATCCACGGCATCGGCAGCAGAGGTTACTGCTGACGCGGCTGGGTTGCGCCTAACGCGGGTAACGGACTTGCAGATCGTCAACGGCGGACAGACGACCGCGACGTTGGCCAGCGCGCTAACCGAGAAGGATGAGGGGCTATCTCGGACCTTCGTTCAGATGAAGCTCTCCGTTATACCTGCGGAAACCAGCGGGAAGTTCATTCCGCTCATCGCTCGCTATGCGAACAGCCAGAACAAGGTGAGTGACGCAGACTTTTTCTCGAACCACGAGTTCCATCGACGCATCGAGCAGATCGCTCGCGCGCTCCGGGCTCCGGCTGTGGGCGGGGCGCAGTATGGGACGCATTGGTGGTACGAGCGGGCGCGCGGCACGTATATGAACGAACAATCGAAGTTGACGCCATCGCAGAAGGCTCTTTTTGTTCTCCAAAATCCCCGGAAACAACTCATCACGAAGACGGACCTTGCAAAATACGAGAACGCGTGGCGGTTCCTCCCGCACGTCGTGAGCCAGGGTGCCCAGAAGAACTTCCTCGCATTCAGCACCTACGCCAGTGTGGAGTGGGAGAAAAACCCGGAGCAGTTCAACGAGGAATTCTACAAGCGCCTCGTAGTAAAGGCCATGCTATTCAGGCGCACAGAGGAACTCGTCTCGGCGCAATCCTGGTATCAGGGAGGGTACCGGGCGAACGTCGTCGCGTATGCCCTCGCGAAGTTCTCGAACCTCATCCAGTTCGGCGGAATCGGGAAACTCTTTGATTTCAAAGCGGCGTGGAACCGTCAGGCGCTCTCGCCCGCGACCGAGCGACAGCTCACCATGATTGCGGAACGGATGTTCGGGATCATCGTCGCCCCCGAAGGCGGCTTCCAGAACGTCACCGAGTGGTGCAAGAAGGAACTCTGCTGGAACCGCGCACGAGACCTGCAACTACCACTTCTCCAGGAACTCGGGGAAGAACTCATCGGACGCGACGAGGACAAGATCATAAAGAAAGACGCTGAAACCGAACAGACGATCATGACGAGTATCCAAATCCAGACCATGGTCGTCGAGCTTGGGCCGGCATACTGGCGGGAACTCCAGGCTTGGGGACGACAAAGAGGACTTCTCAGCCCCGGCGACTACGATATCATCAGCGTCGCGGGAGCCATGCCAAGGAAACTGCCTACCGAGAAACAGTGCGCAAGACTGGTCCAGATCAAGCGACGACTTGAGGAAGAAGGGTATCCGCGGCAGCCTGCATAGGAAGGGCCGCTCTGTTGTCACCGTCGTGTTGCGGCCGAGGCTCGTACTGCTTGGGACGAGCGTCTGGGCGGTTTTCAGGTTGCTGAGCCGATTGGATAGGAAAGCATCTGTGGCGACGCATTTCGCCGTTGTCGAGAATCGGGTGTGGCCGCCCGTCCTGCTTGTCCGCCTTAACGAAAAAGGGCGGAGCCACCACTCCACCCTTCCCTGCATTTAGCGCGCGCGGGCTTTACTTTTGAGCCCGCACTTCCGTGTTTGCTCCCCTCCGGGAGGTCGGCTGGCCTGGGCAATGTACAATGGGTACCGAAAGGCGGCATCATGGACGCCAGCGAACCCAAGCGCTGCCGGGTCTGTACAGAGATCGTAGACCGGTCTTCTTACGAGAAGGACCTTTGTCGCCACTGCGAGAAAGCCCTGCGTGCTCTTGTCGATTGGCCCCCTGGCGAGAGCGAATCAAACTGGAGCGCGCTGCTACGCGAAGCGCGTCGGCTGCGGGTGATAGCTTATGGACCGGAGCCGGATTGGGAGACGATGGACCCGTCAGATGAGCGCTGGCTTTGGCACGATAAGCACTACTGGAAGGGCGAGCATGGGCCGTGTAGTGCTATCTGCCTCACCACGGGAAAACCCTGCCAAACCACTGGCTACTTCGAACACAACGGACAGCGACTCTGCGCGGTGCATCACCCCGGTGAGGCCGAAAAACGAAGACGGTGGCGACAGACGGTCCGTCAAATTCGCGCGCTATAATCAAAGGCATGTACGAGCTTAGGGACCTGCCAACCTACCAGATAGCTGGCCTGCCAGTCAGGCCCGGCGATGTCCTTGGACGAACCAAGTGGGGTTCACTCATTGAGCACCGCGCTCTTGTCGGCTTCAATGGTGCAATTTCCCATGTCCCCGGCCCCGGAGACGTATTCAGGCCCGGCACACTGCAAGACATCCTTGCGGATGGAGGACAAATCCGCGTTGTCTATCCTACAAACTCCGTCCAAGAGTCGTTCCGTCGTTTCGCGTGTGCAGATCGGATCATGGGCGTATCATGGTGGAACATGAACTGCCACCAGACTACCGATTTCATCGTGGGCTGGTCCCAGAATCCTTGGCTGACATAGGCCATCAGCAGGCCAAGCCCGGCGCTCCACCTTGGCACACCGGGCACTTTCTCAGGTGGATGTCCGATCCGTTAGCGCCGTACTCATGCTCGCAGCGCGTGCACTTCAACACGTACACGTATTGCAGGTGGTCCGTGCCCAGTTTGCCAGTGCCCCGAACCACAATCTGCCCGTTGCGGTTTTCGTATCCCGGCATGGTAGTAGAACCTTTTGACATGGCGCAAGCGTACCATATCGGTAGAAGGCCAACGCCGCGCGCGCTGGGCCGGACGCCGGGCCCCATCTTTCTCCGGGTGACCCAGCGTCTACAGCTCTCGCGCAGAGCCGCCCAGCCCCCTGGCCGCTAGGCATTCAACAGTTTGCCGATTCCAACATACAGCTCCTACGCGAGGGCGTTCACCAGGCCTTTCAGTCCCTTGCAGGGTTTGAAGTAGGGAGTTTTCTTGGCGGGCACGTCCACCCGCGCCCCGGTTTTCGGGTTACGGCCGATCCGAGGTTGCCGCTGGCGTGTACCGAAGCTTCCGAACCCACGGATCTCGATTTTGTCGCCCGCGCGCAGGGAGCGGACCATGCTGTCGAAAATGGTCTCCACGATGACCTCGGAGTCTTTCCTGGTCATCTCCACCACGCGGGAGACTTCTTCAATCAGATCGGCTTTCAGCATCGCGCTTTCCTGGGCTTCTCATGTTTTATGATTTTCCGAGACTTCCCAGATTAGCAGTGCTTGGAGTCAGAAGTTCCCACGCTTCCGCATTTAGCTGATGTTGAGAATCGGATGCGGGAGCCGACCTGCTCGTCCTTTTAACGGAAAAGGGCGGAGCTGCTGCTCCGCCCTTCATGCCTGCGGGCTTTACTCTTGAGCCCGCACTCCTGGTTCTGCTCCCCTACGGGAGGCCGGCCGGCCTGAGCGATTCATCGTACGGATTTCAGAGGTCGCCATCCTGATCGTAAGCCTCGAGGCCCTCCCTGTCAAACTCGACGCCAACGCAACAGAGTGCCGGAGTTGCCGATAGGGATTAACAGCACATAAATTATGGCCAAGAAATTGTGCCCAAGAATGTTGGCCGTGGAAGCGTCATGAGCGCCCGCATCCCAATCCCGGAGACCGCGCGGGCGCGTTTCTCCGGCTTTTTGATTTTCCGCGCTCCGTGGCTTACGCCGGGCGTTAAACGGGGCCGTGCTTTTGCCCTCAAGGCGCGGTCCCGCAAGTAGCCTTTCCCGAGGGAGTATTAACGAAATTCTCAGAGGTTTTTAATGAACATGTTCGACCAGCAGTTTATTGACACATTGGCCGATGCGGTAGCTCAACGGGTATTCTCGCGCATGGCCCCCATACAGACCTCGCCACGGCGTCTACTGAACGTCCGGGAGGCTGCGGAGTACCTTGGACGCACAGAAGATGCAGTCTACCAGTTGATCAACCGGGGGAAAATAGCGGCCATCCGCGAAGGGCGCCGGGTCCATATCGAGGTGGCGGAACTCGACGCATTTGTGGATCGCGGAAAAACCTGTTGACGCACGGTTACAACATGCTAGGATTGTAACCATGCCGAAACGAATGGGCCATGTGTACTGCCGCAGCGGCGTATACTGGATTAAGTTTTATTCAAACGGCGTGCCCCAGTACGAATCATCCAAGAGCCATAAAGAATCTGATGCGTTACGGTTGCTCAAGCGGCGGTTAGGCGAGGTGGAGTCTGAAACGTATGCGGCCCAGTCTGGGCGGATTCTCGTTTCTGAACTGCTCGATGACCTCCTCCGCGACTATCGCGCCAATAACCCCAAGTCGTACACCGATTTTGCGATGCCGGTTGTCAAGCGGCTGCGTGCCGAGTTCGGAAAGCACAGGACTTCAAGTATCACCACAGACCGGCTCATCAGGTACCAGGACGAGAGGCGCCAGACCGCGGCTAACGCGACAATCAACCGTGAAATGGCCCTGCTCCGCCGGGCCTTCCACTTGGGCGAGCAGGCGACGCCGAAAAAGGTCCATCTGATACCGCGGTTTCCAATGCTGCCGGAAAACAACGTCCGCAAGGGGTTCCTTGAGCGCTCCCAATACGAAGCGTTGCTGTTGGAGTTGCCAGCGGAACTGAAGCCATTATTGACCGTGGGATACCATATCGGATGCCGGCGCGGAGAGTTGGTACCCCTTCAGGTTTCCCAGGTGGACCTCGCGGCCGGGATTATTCGCCTGAACCCTGGTGAAACCAAGAACGACGAGGGGCGGATACTCCCGATCTATGGAGATATGATTCCGGTTCTTGCGGCGCAGTTGGCGGAGATCCATGAGCGGTGGCCGTTTTGCCGGTTCGTATTCCACCGATGCGGACAGCGAATCCAGGATTTCCGGGAATCGTGGGATAAGGCCGCGGAGCGGGCCGGGGTTCCGGGCTTGCTCTTTCATGACCTCCGACGCTCCGCCGTGCGCAACATGATTCGCGCCGGCATTCCCGAGCGCGTAGCAATGGCGATCTCCGGCCACAAAACCAGGGCGATGCTAGACCGCTACAATATCGTGAGCGAACGGGATATCCGGGAGGCGGGCACGCGCATGGAGGCGTACTTCGCGCCGAGCGTGAATCCTGGTGCGGATGGGGAGAGTCGAACTCCCAAAGGGTTGCCCCCGCTGGAACCTAAATCCAGAGCGTCTGCCAATTCCGCCACATCCGCGTGAGGTTTTACGCCACGGTTACAATCACGGTTACAAAACATTGCTAATCAGTTGAAAACAAACGTCAACCTCCAAGATCCTAAGTCTGGCGCGTCTGCCAATTTCGCCACGACCGCATGGGCGAGTCGCCCTCAGAGAAATTATAGCGTAAGGTACAGAGAACACGCTTGACGCAGAGACGCGGAGAAAACGGTCGATGGGGCCCGGTTTCGTCTTTCTCCGCGTCTCCGCGTCAAAGCACCTTACATCTCGTCGAGCAGATGCCCCATCTTTTCTTTCTTGGTCCGGAGATAGGCTTCGCTCGTATCGAGGACCTCCGCCAGGCAGGGTACCCGTTCGGCTACTTCGATTCCCGCGTTCTCCACGGCCGCGACTTTCTCCGGGTTGTTCGAGAGCAGCCGCACGGAGCGCAGCCCGAAGTACCCGATGATGGCGGCGGGTAGCTCGTAGTTTCGCAGATCGGATTCGAAGCCGAGGCGCTCGTTGGCTTCCACCGTGTCGGCGCCCTGATCCTGTAATTCATAGGCGCGCAACTTGTTGAGCAGGCCGATGCCTCGCCCTTCCTGGCGCTCGTAAATCAGCAGCCCGCGGCCTTCCTGTGCGATGCTCTTGAGCGAGATTTCGAGCTGCGCGCGGCAATCGCAGCGCAAACTGTGGAACACGTCGCCCGTCAGGCACTGAGAATGGATCCGGACCAGCGGCGGCGCACCGTCGAGCAGGTCCCCCATGGCCAGCGCGATGGCTTCCTCCGGGCGGTCTCCGGCGCTGCCCTCAAACCCGTAGATCCGGAAGCGGCCAAACTGTGTGGGAAAATCGGCTTCGGCTACTTTGGCGAGCCTCGGCGCGGCGCAATTACTCATGCTTTGTTATTTGGGGACCTTAATGCCTATTATAATGGCTTCCAACGACGAATGTGGGATAGCTGCCTGGTCTCGGTGCTCGTGAATGTGGCCACGCCGGTCGGGCAGGCCACGCCCGGAGGGTGGGATACCTACCTGGTTTCGCTGCTGGTGAAACTGGCCGCGATGGCGTCGGTCGCCTCCGTGCTTGCGCGCTTCAGCCCGTTTAAGGCGTTGTTGATGCGCGAAAGCCGCCCGATGAAGCAGCGGCTCACCCTCTCGTTGTGGTTATCCGTCGTTTTTGGGACTAGCGTCGCTGTGCGCATCCTGAGCCACCCTTCCTACCACGGGGCCGACCTCGGTCTGGAAGGCAGCCTGCTCGCCGGGTTGTTGGGCGGCTATGTCACGGGACTGGTCTCCGGAGTCGTCATTTCCCTGCCGGCAATGTTCAATAACGAACTGCTGACCATGGCACTGTTTGCGGGCGTCGGCGTCTTCGGCGGCCTGCTGCGCGACTGTGCGCCCGACCCGGAGGATGTCTGGCGGTTTTCGCCGTTCTTCGACCTCAATATTTACCGCTTCTTCAAGGAAAGCTACAAGTACCGGCGCACCGCCTTTCACCTGGCGCTTTTCGCCTCCATCCTGTTTGCCCAGTTTCTGCGATGGAACTTCGGGAAACTCTTTGCTGCCCGCGAGCTTTTTCTTCTCGGCAGGGAGCCGCTCGAGTTGCCTCAGCCGGCCTGGCTGGCGCAGGTAGCCTTGTACGCCTCCACGTTGTTCGCGGTGGCAATTCCCCTGAAAATCTGGAATACCACGCGCTACGAAAAAAAGTTGGAGGAGCAGGAGCGCTTGCTCGTCGAAGCGCGTCTCGCCGCCCTGACCAGCCAGATTAACCCGCACTTCCTGTTCAATACCCTGAACTCGGTCTCCTCCCTGATTCGCACCAATCCCGATCAGGCCCGCGTCATGGTTGTGAAGCTCTCCAAGGTGTTGCGCAAGCTGTTGCGGAAGCACGAGAACTTCAGTGCGCTGCGCGACGAGTTGAGCTTCATCGAGGACTACCTCGCCATTGAGGTGGTCCGCTTCGGGGAAAAGCTGCGCTTTGAGAAGGACGTAGCCGAGGACACGCTGGATATGCTCGTGCCCAGCATGCTCCTGCAGCCGCTGGTCGAGAACTCCATCAAGCACGGCCTGAGCGGCAAGGTGGAAGGGGGGACCATCCGGATTCACGCTCGCCGCGACGGCGCCAAGCTGTATCTCTCTGTGGAGGACGATGGCGTCGGCATTCCGGAAGCGCGCCTGGCGACGGTGCTCGAGCACGGCATCGGCGTGGGCAACGTCAATGAACGGCTCCGCGTGCTGTTCGGAAGCGAGTACGGGATGTGGATCGACAGCAAGCCCGGAGAGGGCACGTGCGTCCGCATCGAATCGCCAGAGCTGAAAACGGAACTCCCGGCAGATGAACGCAGTCTGCGCCGATAAATCTTGTTGGGCCGAAGCCGGACTTCGAACCGAGCCGCGAACGTGAGAGAGCGGTTTTCTCCGCGTCCTCAATCCGTCTTTGAGTAGTAGTATGTGTACTTGCTGTACAATTCCGAGGCGCGGGCCCCGTTCGCGACGATTCCCACCACGTTGTTCTCACACAACGACTGCATGGCGCGCGCGATGTTGTCGAAGCTCGTGGAGCCGATCTTCACCACCATCAGGGCGCCGTCGGCCAGAGTTGCCAGCAGATTGGCGTCCGCGGAAAACAGCAGCGGCGGCGAATCGAAAATCGCCCAGTTGAAATGCTTCGGCAGTTCCTCGAACATCTGCCTGGCCTGCCGCGTATTGAGCAGCTCCAGGGGGTTCTTGACCGGCGTTCCGGCCGGCATAACGTATAGGTTCGCGCCTTCGATGCGGCGCAACGCCTCGGAAAACCGGCACTTCCCGGAAAGATAGTCCGATACGCCGGGCGCCCGATCCATCTGGAACAGGTTATGGATTACCGGCCTGCGCAGGTCGAAGTCGCACAGCAGTACCATGTGCTCCGCCACCTGCGCCTGCGCCAGCGCCAGGTTCACCGAGACGAACGTCTTGCCTTCCGCGGGCGAAGCGCTACTCACAATCAGCGTGTGCAGCGGTTGCAGCGTCTGCAAGTGATTCAGACGGGTGCGCAGGGTTCGGAATTCTTCGGCCGGGGTCTCATGCGAATTGTTGAGATCCAGCATGTGGGACTCGGGCGCTGGCCGGTATGGCATGGCCAAGGCCCCGGCCAAAGGTCCGTCGTCATGGCCCGCGAGGACCGGCTGGGCAGCCACGGCGACTGGGTGAACCGCGGCCCCAGGATCCCGAATGGCATCCACGGCGGCGATAGGCGGCTCCGCCGGGGGTCCACCCCCTTCGGCTCGCCGTAACGCATCGTGTACTCGGCTCATCGCTTCTCCGCCCGGTCTCTATTGCGGCTTCGGGGTCATGTAATACATCATTGAAATGAACATCGCCGCGCAACCCACAATGCCCGCGATGGTCCACACCAGCCAGAAGAGACGCCTCTTCCTTCGCACCAGGAGCGCGTTTTCCAGCAGCGGAACACTGGTCAGCACGGGCAGGTTCGTGTACGCGCGAACGTCCTTGAGATTCTTCAACGACGCATCTTTCGCCTCTTTGGCGCCGGCCAGCACCAGGCCAATCATCAGACCCATCGCGGCGCCGGCCGCCGAGATCCCCCAACGGTTCGGGTCTACCGGAGTGGTGGGCAGAGAAGCCTGATCGAGCAGTTCGAGTTGCTCGCCCAGGTGCCGCTCCTGGATGTCCTGCGTGGTTTCGGACTCCTTTTCCTTCCTCACCAGCTCGTCATAATTTGTCTTGGCGAACATGAGGTCCTGCGTCAACGCGCTGTACCTCTGCTCGACTTCCGGGCTGGCTTCGATCTTGGCGCGCGTCACTTCGATTTGCCTTGCCAGTCCAGCCTTGCCATCCGTAGTCCTCTTGATCTCCAGGTCGAGGTTATCGATCTGCGTCTGGATCGCCTGAATCCGGTCCTTTTGCTGTTGTATGGTGGCGGTTGCCATGGGGCTCACGACGGGGATTGTTACGCCCTTGCCGGGATCGGCCGGTTTCGCGGTCTGCTCCTGGTCCCGCTGATGCTTCAGGTTATCGACCTTGGCCATCTGGGTCTTGACAGTCGGATAATCGTCGCGATAGGTCTGCCGGAGCCCTGCCAAAATGGCCTCTTCACTCTGGATCTGTCTGTCGAGATTGGCCAGATTCTGGTTTACGCGCTCCGCGGCTGGGGCGCCCTCGGCTGTACTGGTCATATACGTCAGCAGGTCTTCGTTGCTCTGCAGGGTATTTTCCGTGTTGGCCCGTTCCATCCCCAGGTTGTTGATTCTCTCATCGGCTGCATTCACCTGGTTCTCAAGCGTCGACAACTGGTTCGCGTTGTATAGGGCATTGTCCGGCAAGCGACCCGCGTTTTCCTCGCGAAACTTGGCGACATTCGTCTGGATCGTATCCAGTCTGTCCTGGGCTTCCTTCAACTGATCGGCGAGAAAGCTCCGGGTAGACTTCGCCGCATCGCTTTGGACAATGACGTCCTGGGTCATGAACTCATGCACCAGTTCCTCCACCACCGACTTGGCCTTGTATCTGTCGGGATAGCGGAACCTGATGATGAACGCGCCTTGCCCGCGGCCGGCGGCCGAGCCCGCGGACGCATCGGCCCAAGGACTGATCGTGGCGTCCTTCTGCATTTGCGCGACGGCGTCTTCTATCGTGTAGTTCTTTACCAATCGGGGGTAGAGCTTCTGCCTTTCGATCAATCCGGTCAGAGAAGTGCGGCTCAGGATTTCGGTTCGCAAACCTTGGAGCACCTGGTCGATTTGCAAATCGATGGTTTCCGGCGCCACGCGCTCGGAAATCGTCTGCGGCGTGATGCGCATGGTCGCGCTCGACTCGAATGTATCCGGCCAGAAAAACGCCACCACTACCGCGACCACCAGGCCCAGGTACGTCGGTCCGATGATCCAGGACCGATGGCGGCGCACCATGTCGATGTAGTCTTCCACGTCCGGCGGACGGCGGGAGACTTCAACGTAGTTCTGTACGGCGCCCATATCCTATCTTCCCTTATCGGCCGGCGCCCTGCGACAGCCCATCATTTCACGTTTATGATGTCCCCGGATTCCAGGTAAATGTTCTGTTTGAGGTTCTTGCCCGCCATCACTTCCTTGAAGTTGAACTTAAACCGTTGGTCGCCGCGAGCAATGACAATGTGCTTCTGATCGGCGAAGTCCAGGAAGCCGCCCGCCGAGACAATGGCCTGCAGGACCTGGGTGGGCATAATCAATTCTTTTTCTCCCGGCCCTTTCACTTGCCCATAAAGGTAGTACTTCCTGCTATGCGCCGCCAGGAGCATGACCGTGACCTGCGGATCCTTGAGCGCCGTGGCGCTCAGCGCGTCCGTGATCACCTGTCCTAATTCCAGGGGGGTGAGGCCGGCGGCCTTGATTTCATGGATCAGCGGCACCGTAATCATTCCGTCGGACCGCACCCGGCAAACGCCGCAACTCACTTGCGGCTGGTCGAATACGTCGATTCTTAGGTCGTCCTCGGGCCCAATCACAAATGTGTTTGGGTCTACCGGCACCGGCCTCGGAAACTTGGCGTCGGCCGGCGGTTTGGGCTCGGCCGGCTTGGCCGCATCGGTCGCCGCCGCCGGGGGCGTTCCGGCCGGCGCCGGCGCAACAACGGTCCCTGCCCCGGCGGGAGCGCTGGGCGCCGTCTGTTGAATTGGGGGTTGTTGCGTTTGGCCCGCGAGGGGAGCCGTGGGGTCCTGGCCTTCCAGGCACAACAACGGCACGATCGCCAGTAGTACGGACAGAACTGCCCTGCTCATCATGTTCCTCTGGGAGGCCGTGAAACTGCGCGCCGGCCAGTTCAAGCCGTTGGGGCAGAATACGACAGCGCCGCGCCGCAGGCGCTCACCAATTCTCCATTTTACCGCACCCGCCCGGCGGGAGTGCGATATTATCATCGGTTGGGTTAGGGTAGGATAGGTTAGGTCAGGCAGGTATACTAGTACCATCCGGGCTCGAGGGGGGCCGGTGTCCCACTCGGATACACCTGAGCATAGTGTCAATCTCCCGTAATGCGGAGGACATTTCCGCGCCATTCCGTAAGTCATAGAGAAGGCTGACCGCTCAAGTTGAGGACCGCGGAATCGGATGCGGCATTAAACGTGCAACGAGCTGGGCGGGCAGGTTTGTCCACGGACGGATAACGAGCGCTTACCATGCTGCAAGAGCTCAAGTTCCAGCTCTCGACCGCGATCCTGACGATACTTACGCTAGGCGCCGCCGCCGCAGCGGTGATCAATTTCGAGCAGCAGGAGAAGTTCCGCCTTCCCGAGGATGGCGTCATTTGGGTGGACCGCGCGCCGGGAGTCGAGGCCCTGTACGTGGCAGCGGCCAGCGGCGCCGGCAAGGCCGGAATCCACGACGGCGACCGGCTGCGGAGCATCGATGGCTATAAGATCGTCAAGGCCGCCAACGTTGCCCAGGTGTTGGTCACGCTCGGCTCCTGGACCAAGGCCGACTACCTGCTGAACCGCGGGGGCTACGATTTGCCCTCCAAGACGGTGATTATCGAGGAGGCCCCGCGGGATCGCTCGATCGTGTACCAGTACCTGGTCGGTTTGGCCTACCTGGGGATCGGGCTGTTCGTCTATTTCCGCCGCGGCAGCGCGCCCAAAGCGCGGCATTTCTACATCCTGTGCCTGGCGTCTTTTATTTTTTTCTGCTTTCATTACACCGGAAAACTCAACGGTTTCGATAAGATTGTCTACTTCGCAAACGTTGGCGCCGGCTTGCTTGCGCCGGCGGTGTTCCTGCACTTCTGCGTCACGTTTCCGGAGCCGCTCAAGTGGTTCCGAAGTCCCTTCAGGCTGGCGCTGCTATACGCGCCGGCCGGAGCGTTGTTCCTGGTCTATCTGGCCTTTTCGTCCGGCCGCGTAATCGCCGCCATCCCCTTGATCGAATTGAACTGGATGCTGGACCGCATCTGGATGGCGGCCTGGACCGTGCCCTACATCGCCGGCGGCCTGGTGCTGGCTGCCGGATACCGCGCCGCCGACGACCCCATCGTGCGCCAGCAACTGAAGTGGCTGCGTAACGGCGCCCTGCTCGGGACCCTGCCTTTCGCGTTCTTCTATGTGTTGCCGTACGCCATGGGCTGGGTTCCCACCGAGGGCATGAAGATGTCCGTGCTCTCCGTGGCCTTGATTCCGCTTACCCTGGCGTACGCCATCGTGCGCTACCGCCTCATGGACGTGGACATTCTGTTCCGCCGGGGCTACGCTTACACGCTTGCCACGCTGTGCGTCATGGCCGGGTTTTGGAGCATCGTGATTTCCCTAGGCAACCTGGTCCAGAAGTACTATACCGGCCTCGGCAACCTTGGGCTTACCGCCGTGGTTCTGGTGGCTGCTTTTCTCTTCCAGCCAATCAGCAACTGGATACAGGAGCGCCTGGACCGCTACTTTTATCGCGACCGCTACGATTACCGGCGCACCCTGGTGGAATTCACGCGCTCGCTCGGCTCGGAGACCGACCTGGACACCATGCTTGCCTCCGTGGGCGAGCGCCTCCTGCAGACGCTTTTAGTCAAACATCTGGCGTTTTTCCTGGCGGAAGAGCAGCCCGAAGGCCGTCGCTTCGTTCTGAAGCACGCCATTGGTCCCAATCCCCGCCTCGCGGACGTCGGCGGCTTGGATCTCGGCTTCCTGGATGCGGGAACCGCCCAGCCATACCTGTTCTTCGAGCGCACCCGCCACCTGCTGGACGCCGTCTCCCGTTCCTGGCCCGCATCCGTACGGCACACCATCGCCGACCTGGACTTGAACTACTATTTCCCGTGCACGGTTCGCGACCGCACCGTCGCTTACCTGGGGGTCAGCCGCATGGCGGACGGCGATTATCTGTCCAGCGTGGATGTGGAGCTCCTGACCACGTTGGCCGGGGGCCTGGCAACCGCCATCGAGAATGCCTCGCTCTATCGCTCGCTCCAACGCAAAGTCGAGGAGTACGAGCGCCTGAAAGAGTTCAGCGAGAACATTGTCGAATCCATCAATGTCGGCATCCTGGCGGCCGATCTTGAGGACCGCGTCGAGAGCTGGAACACGCAGATCGAACAACTCAGCGGAATTCCTCGGGCCCGCGCCTTGGGAAGCCGTCTTTCCGAGTTGTTCCCCGCGGAACTGTCCGGCCAGTTCGATCGCGTGCGCGGCGAGACCGGCATTCACCACATCTATAAATTCGTGCTGAAATCCGCCGCTGCCGCCCCTGCCAACGGCAACGGCAATTCGCCCAAACTCCGCGAGGCGACGTTGAATATTGCTATCGCGCCCCTGGTTTCCAAGGACCAGGAGCAGATTGGCCGCCTGATTATCTTCGACGACGTGACGGACCGCGCCGAGCTGGAACGCCGCCTGGTTCAGGCCGACAAACTCTCCAGCATTGGCCTGCTGGCGGCCGGCGTGGCCCATGAGGTCAACACGCCGCTCGCCGTGATCTCCACCTATGCGCAGATGCTCGCGAAACAGGTGGCCGACGATTCGCAGAAATCGCTGATCCTCGAGAAGATCGCCAAGCAGACGTTCCGCGCCAGCGAAATCGTCAATTCGCTGTTGAATTTTTCGCGCACCTCCACTACCTCGCTCGGCGATGTGAACCTCAACCGCGTGATTCAGGAAACGCTGTCGCTGCTTGAGCACCAGCTTCAGAAATCGGGCATCGCGGTCGAAACCGGTCTCGACCCGAACCTTCCCCCCATTCACGGCAATTCGGGCAAACTGCAACAAGTCTTCCTCAACCTGTTTCTCAATGCGCGCGACGCCATGCCTGCCGGCGGGCGGCTGGAGGTGCGCACGTCGCGTTGCTCCGCGGGCGCCAGGATCGAAGTGGCCGACAACGGTCAAGGCATCGCCCCGGAGAACGTTCATCGCATCTACGATCCCTTCTTCACCACCAAGGCAGCGCGCAAAGGCACCGGCCTCGGGCTTTCGGTGACGTACGGTATCATTCAAGAACATGGCGGTTCCATCGAAGTCTCCAACCGGCGCGATGGCGGCGCCCGGTTCCGCATCGAGCTGCCTTTTGCCATGATTCCGTCGGCGAGGACTCCTGCGAATGCCGCTTGATACCGTCGCCCCCGAGGCAACCCAGGTTAAAGGCAACGTGCTGGTGATCGACGATGAACTCGACATCCGCGAAAGCCTCGACATGCTCCTGACCGACGCCGGTTACGCCGTCGATCTGGCGCAGTGCGGCGTCGAAGGCCTCCACAAAATGGGAGCCCGCGCCTACGATCTGGTCCTGCTCGACCTCATGATGCCGGACCTCACCGGCGCCGAGGTCCTCCAGGAAGTCCGCCGGCGCGATCGCGACACTCCAATCTTCATGATCACCGCCTACGGCTCCATCGAAGCCGCCGTGGACGCCCTCAAAAACGGGGCCAACGACTACTTCCCCAAACCCTGGGACAACGAAAAGCTCATTATCGAGATCGACCGCATGATCGCGCGGCGGCGTCTCGAATCCGAGAACATTCATCTGAAGCGCGCGCTGGTCGAGCGCTACAGCTTCCCCAACATCATCGGCAAGAGCGAGCGCATGGTTCGTATGCTGGACCTGGTGGGCCAGGTGGCGTCGGCCCGCTCCACCATCCTGATCGCCGGCGAAACCGGCACCGGCAAGGAACTCGTCGCCAAGGCCATCCACGCCAACTCGCCGCGCGCCGGCCAGTTGTTCGTCGCCGTCAACAGCGGATCCCTGCCGCCGGATTTGCTGGAATCCACACTGTTCGGCCACGTTCGCGGCGCCTTTACCAGCGCGGTTCAATCCAAAAAGGGATATTTCGAAGTCGCCGACCGCGGCACCATTTTCTTCGATGAGATCGGCACCCTTGGCCCTGAAACCCAGATCAAGCTGCTCCGCGTCATTCAGGAGAAGGAGTTCACCCCGCTCGGCGCCACCGAGCCCATCAAGGTGGACGTTCGCATTCTGGCGGCCACCAACGCCGACCTTTTCCAACTCGTCAAGGAGGGCAGGTTCCGCGAGGACCTCTACTACCGCCTGGACGTTATCAAAATCTCCCTGCCTCCCTTGCGCGACCGAAAAGAAGACATCCCTCTGCTGGTCGAGCATTTCTTCGATTACTATTGCCGCGAGAACAGCAAGTTCCTCGATTCCGCCGGCCATTCCGTTCTGCGCTTCGCGCCCGAGGCCATACAGATCCTCATGGAGCATTCCTGGCCCGGCAACGTGCGCGAGTTGGAGAACGTGGTCGAACGCGCAGTGGTGCTTGCTACCGACGCCGTTGCGCCGGTCGAAGTGCTTCCCGACTCCCTGCTTCAGGCCAACGGAGTCCGTCTCTCTCGCGCCGAAGGCAGCGCTCTGCCCGGGGACGCGTCCCTGTTCGAGATTGTGAACGATTACGAACGCCAGGTCATCATCCAGCGTCTGGAACAGTCCAACTGGAGCCAGACCGAAGCATCGGAAAGCCTCCACGTCCCGCTATCCACGCTGAACCAGAAGATCAAGCGCCTGGATATCAAGATCCGCAAAAAAGGCGAACCGAATTAGGTAGGGCGGGCCGGGGCGCCCACTGCCTTTGTGGGCACGCCTGCCTTCTTGGCTGCCTTAAGCGCGCCCCCTGCCCTACAGCCCCGCGCTCTTGGGAACCCGGTTCATAATCTCATCGGCCAGTTCCTGCGGCTTGTCCACGTTTTCGAGCGTAAGCCGGCTGGCTTCCCCCGCCGTTTCGATATGCAGGTCGCCCACGCCGAACATGCGCTGCGTCACCCTTTGATCCACGCGAACGTCCTGGATCTTCGAAAGCTGGATGTTTCTCGTGGACCGGGAAGCCATGCCGGCGTCATGACGCAGCCGGTCTCCCGCGATGGTCGTCTTCGTATATTGCAGCCGGAACCGGCGCATGGCGGGCCACAGGAACAGTAGCAGCGGCAGCGCCACCAACCACCAGTGCGGGCCGCTCCCGTAGTTCTCCCAGTAGAGGATATCCAACGCTACAACCACAACGGCCGTCAGGATGGTCCCGGCCTTGATGAACTTGGTAGTGGGTCTGATGATGAGGTCCGGCACAAGGTATTCTCCCGAAGCGGCTATTATACCGCCTTATAGCGCTCTTACCGCGCGTCTTTTACGCAGCGGAAGCCGATGTCGTTGCTCCGCCAGCGCTGCGGAGCGGCCTTCGAATCCGTCATCAGCAAGGGAGTCAGTTGCTGGGAATCGAAGCCGCCTCCGCGCACCGCGTACCACAGATCGTCGGAGGCCAGGGGAGGCTGAACGCGCTTTACGAAATCGTCCACATCCTCCTGCGTCGGGCTCCGCATGTCGTTCACCCACTCCCACGCGTTGCCGATCGTCTGTAGCGCGCCGTAAGGACTCGCGCCCTTGGGGAAAGCATCAGCCGGCAGCAGCGTCACCAGTCCCACGTTGGCGCGCGAGCGGTCCGGTTCGTCGCCCCACGGGAACGTCTGCCCTTTTTCGCCGCGCGCCGCCTTTTCCCATTCTCTCCCGCTAGGAATGCGCTTGCCCGCCCACCCTGCGAAAGCCCGCGCATCCTCCATCGAGACGTTCACCACGGGATAATCCGGCTTGTCCGCCGGGAAATCCGGCGGCAGGTCGTGCGCCACGGCCTTGCAGAATGCGGCGTAGGCGGCGTTGGTGACCTCGGTCCTGTCGATATAGAACGCCGGCAGCCAGATCGGGTCCTTCGCTTCCCCGAACAGAAAGTCTCCCGCCGGGACCAGGACCATCGCGCCGGACGGCGTGACCACGCTCGCCGCTAACGCCGGTCCGGCAGGCGACGCTTTCGGCCGCGAACGGAAATACCAGCCCGCGCCCCCCAGGATCGCAGCGCCTAGCACGGCCGTTACCATCCATTTCACCAGCGAGCTCCGGCGGGCCGGAGGCGCGGGTTTGCGCGCCACAATCCGCAGCGCCGGCCCCGGCGCAACCGATGTCTCCGTCACCAGAAATGGCTGGCCCTCATCGCTTTCGCCGTGCTCGTAACCCTCCGCCTCCTCCAGAAAGCGTTCTTTTACCTCGGCGTCGGCGCACGCCGCCTCCGTCAGGATCTTCACCACCACCGTGCGGCCGGTTTCCGTATCGCGCGCGCGGTAGGCTTCCACCTCACCGCCATCCAGAAATTCCTCGAGCAAGTACTTCCCGAATCGGGCTGGCAGTTCCATTTGCGGCTTCTCTTGCAGTATAGTCCCCGCGGGCCGTCTCCGGCCCCGAAACAGTTTGTTCGCCCGCCGTTTTATTCCCAACTTTTCCACACGGCGTACGAGATAAGTGCAAGGTTCGCTAGCGAAAAGAATCTGTTGAAAACGGTCCACTGCCGCGCGAATCCGTGTGGCTTTTGCGGGGTCCGCGCGCTACAAAAGGAAGATCGTTCTTTAGTCAGGTGGCTGCGCGGCCGGAAGGTAAATCTCGGGGGAGGTAGCCTTTAAACCGCGCAGCCTTCCTTCTCCCGCCTACTCCGGGTCCAATTCCAGACTCCCGCCAATCGCCTCTTGAGCCGGGATGCCGGCGGCCATCTCCTGCGCCACAATCAGGCTGCGTACGCCCGTTTGGATCTTCGGCAGCCGAACCCGGAAGATAACGGCCGCGGCCATGCACACCACGCCCGCCGCGCCCACGGTTGCGGGGGCCCCGAAGCGCGCGGCCGCCGCCCCAGCAATCAGCGAGCCGATCGGCGCCATCCCCATGAACATCATCGAGTAGACCGACATCACTCGCCCTCGCAAGTGGTCCGGCACCATGCTCTGAATCAGCGTGTTCGACGATCCCATCTGGATCATGATCGAGAATCCCGCCGGTACCAGGATTGCGGCCGACAGCCACAACTGCCGCGACGCCGCGAACGCCGCCAGGCTCGCGCCGAAGCCCAGCGCCGCCACCGCCACCCATCGTCCCAGGCCGCGTACGTCCTTGCGGCTGGCTAGCAGGAAAGCCCCAGCCAGCGCGCCCACGCCCGCCACCGAGCTTAGTTCGCCCAGCGCCTTGGCCCCGCCATGCAGGATGCGGTCGGCGAATATCGGCATCAGCACCGTGTATGGCATGCCCGTGACGCTCACAATGCCCAGCAGAATCAGGATCGTGTGAACCGGCTGGTTACGGATCACGAACCGGAACCCTTCCACTAAGCGCGAAATGGGCGAAGCCGTCAGGTTCAGCGGCTCGCGGCGTTTCACGTCCATCAGCAGCAGTCCCGCGATCACCGCTACGAAGCTAATTCCGTTGACGAAGAAACACCACCCCTCGCCGATGCCCGCCACCAGCAGTCCCGCAACCGCCGGCCCCACCACCCGCGACGCGTTGAACATGGAAGAATTGAGCGCGATGGCATTCATCAGGTCCCGCTTGCCCACCATATCCACGATGAAAGCCTGCCGCGCGGGAATATCGAAGGAGTTCGTGACGCCCAGCAGGGACGCAAGCACGAAAATGTGCCAGATGCGCACCGTCCCCGTCAGCGTGAGCGCCGCCAGCGTGAAGGCCAGCGCCATGGACATGGTCTGCGTGGCGACGACGATGTTGCGCCGGCTGTACCGGTCCGCCACGATGCCGCCCACCGCGGACAGCAGAAAAACCGGAATCTGCCCCGCGAACCCCACCGCGCCCAGCAACGCCGAGGATTTCGTCAGCCGGTAGACCAGCCAGGCCTGCGCCACGCTCTGCATCCACGTGCCCACCAGCGAAATGAGCTGGCCGCCGAAAAAAAGCCGGAAATTGCGATAACCGAGGGCCCGCAGGGTAGCCGGAAGCTTCATGCTGAGGGTTCCCCGGTCCGCCCGACTCCTATTCCACCGAGAACGGATGCCGCGATTCAATATCCTGTTTGCCCGTCACGTCTTTGATTCTAATCAGCAGCGTGTACGCGCCCGGCAGGACCTTTTGCAGAGGCACCTCGAACTCCCCTTCCACCCATGGCTTTGGATAGAACGTGCCGTCGCTCTGGTCCGCCGCCGTATCGAACGTCTTCAGCACCTTGTCGCCGCTAAGAATCGATACGGTCCAGTTGAGGTCGATCTTATTGCCCTCTCCGTACTTGTAGCCGGTGATCACCCACCTCGCGTAGAGCGTCGCGCCATTGTGGAAGATCGCACTGGCCAGCGCCTGCCCGCCCTCCGCGGCGCGGTAATAGCCAAAGTTCCGCACCACCAGCCGGTCGCTGGGCTCCACGCGGGTCCCGCGCACGCGAAACGTCACCGGCAGTTCCGCGGATTCCTCCGAATAATAATCCTTCACCTTGACCAGGATCTTGTACTCTCCCGCCGGCGCCAGCGGTGGAATCTCGATCTCGCTCGTGATCTTCGGTTCCCACTCCTTATCCTGCGCCGACACCTGTTCCAAGACGGCATTGTTGTCGGCCTCGGCAAGGGCGACGCCCCTGGGATCGAATGCCTGCACGGAAGTCGTCAGGTGAACTTTGTCGTCGGTCTTCGTAAACCCGTCGACCCGGCACGTAAAGAACAGCGTCTCTCCGGCCACATGTTCGAAACCGGGTGTATCCGCGTCTCCGCCATCGGATTGGCTGACGACCGGCTTGACAATCTGCAGCGTTGCGGCGGCGCACATCGCGGCAGGAAGTAAGGCAACTAGCAGAAATGGTCGCATAGAAGACCCTCTAGTACGATATTCTAACCCCAGTACCGCCGCCGGTCTCTGCCGGCGCCGATTTCAATTCCGGCCGGCGAACACCGCCGGCGGAGACCGGCGGCGCTACGGCTGCCCCGGCAGTATCATTGGATTTGCGCCCTCAGATGCCTCATTCGCTTGCCGCCCGCATCGTCCGGTCTGTCAACATCGCCATCGGCATCGCGCTGGCGGCCGCGCTCGCGCTCGTCTATTGGTACGCCTGGCGTCCTCTGCCGCAGCGCTCGGGACGGGTGGAAGCGCCCATCGGCGCCGCAGCCGCCGCATCGTTCGACGCGCTGGGCGTCCCGCACATTCGCGCCGCCACCCTCGAAGACGCGCTCTTCGTTCAGGGCTACGTCACCGCGCAGGACCGCCTCTTCCAGATGGACGGACTCCGCCGCATTGCCGCCGGCGACCTCGCCGAGATCCTCGGCCCCGCCTACCTCGAATCCGACCGCGACTCGCGCTACCTGCGCATGCGCCGCATCGCCGAGGCCTCCTACCTCACGCTGCCCGCCTCCGACCGGGCCGCTTTCGCCGCCTATGCCCGCGGCGTCAATCGTTTCATCGCCACGCATTCCGGCACTCTGCCCCTCGAATTCACCCTCCTCGGCTATCAACCACGCCCCTGGAGCGTGGTCGATTCCCTCCTGGTCTGCCTCTACATGTACCGCGACCTCACCACCACCTGGCGCGACCAGCTCCTCAAGCGCGACATGCTCGCCAACGGAGACCGCAACAAGGTGGAGTTTCTGTTTCCCGTGGACGCCGCCGCCGGTCCGCAGCCCGGCTCCAATTCTTGGGCCATCGCCGGCCGTCTGACCGCTTCCGGCAAACCGCTGCTATCGAGCGACATGCACCTCGAGTATTCCTTGCCAGGCATCTGGTACATGACCCATATTCAGGCGCCGGGGATCGACGTGTCCGGCGTCGCGCTGCCCGGCGCCCCGGGCGTCATGGTGGGCCACAACCAGCGCATCGCGTGGGGCATTACCAACCTCCAGTTCAGCGTGCAGGACCTCTACATCGAGCAGTTCGACGACCGCACGGGGCGCTATTCCTACCGCGGCCAGGTCGAGCAGGCCCGGCCCGAGCGCGAATTGATCCGCGTCAAGGGTCAGCCCGCGGCTGAAATCGTCGTCTGGGTCACCCGCCACGGCCCGCTCTACGTCACCGAGGGCAAAGACCACATGGCCTTGCGCTGGGCCGCCGCCGAACCGGGCGCCATTCAATATCCCATCCTCGATATCGATCGCGCCCAGGACTGGCCCCAATTCCTCACCGCTCTCCAACGCTTTCCCGGTCCGGGATCGAACTTCGTCTACGCCGATACCGCCGGCAACATCGGCTTTCATGTCGCCGGCAAGCTGCCCGAACGCCGCGGCTACAAGGGCGACGTGCCGGTCGACGGATCATCGGGCGACTTCGATTGGGACGGTACCGTTCCCTTCGACCAGCTTCCCTCCGCGTTCAATCCGCCCAGCGGCATCATCGCCAGCGCCAACCAGAATACCTTTCCCGCGGATTTCCCTTACCCCTTCACCGGCAATTTCGCGCCGCCCGGACGCGCCCGCCAGATTCGCGACCTCATCTCCGCGCACGGCAAATGGCGCGCCGAGGACCTGTTGGCCGTTCAGACGGATGTGTATTCGGCTTTCAATAAGTTCTTGGCCACTCAAGTGGTGGCGGCCTACGACCGTCGCCACGCGGGCAACCCGGGCCTAGACCAGGTAATCGCGCTGCTGCGAACCTGGAACGGCCAAATGGCCAAGGATCAAGCCGCGCCGTTCGTGGTCGCGCTGGCCTATCAGTACCTTCGCACTGCCGTCGCCGAGAGCGCCGCGCCCTCCAGCGGCTCGCGCTACCAGTTCCAATTGGCCCCGGTCGCCCTCGAAAAACTGCTCCGCGAGCGCCCCCCCGGCTGGTTCCGCGATTACGATGAGACCTTGTTGCGCGCCCTGGCCGACGCCGTCGAAGAAGCCCGCCGCATCGAAGGTCCCGACATTCGCAAGTGGCAGTATGGCGCCTGGTGGCGCGTCGCCATCGACAACCCCGTGATCCATCGCGTTCCGCTGGTCGGGAAATATTTCGATATCGGCCTCGTACCCATGAGCGGCGCGTCAAGCACCGTCAAGCAGACCACCCGCACCCTTGCGCCTTCCATGCGGATGGACGCCGACCTAAGCGATTGGGACCGCTCGCTCCTGAACGTCCAAATCGGCCAATCCGGCCAGATCTTCTCAAGCCACTACAAAGACCAGTGGACCGCCTGGTACAACGCCCGCAGCTTCCCCATGCAGTACACCCACGTCGAGGTGAAAACTACCCTGGAATTCGCGCCGGCTCCGCAATAGTCAAGTTGCCAAGTGGGGCAGGCGCTTCCGCCGGCCAAAGCCGCGCCGCTCCCTCGTATATTACGATGCAGTAATGCTCTCCTGGCTCTTCTCCGATCCCCTCCCAGTCGGTTCGCCCGCCCCGGAGTTCTCGCTCCTGGACGATGCCGGCCGCCCCGTGACGCTTTCCGCCCTCCGCGGCCATTACGTCGCTCTAGTCTTCTATCCCGGCGACGATACCCCCGGCTGCACCAAACAGCTCTGCGAGTTTCGCGATTCCTGGAAGTCCGTCCGCGCCCGCGGAATCCGGGTCTTCGGCGTGAACCCCCAGAACGCGCGCAGCCATGCCCGCTTCCGCGAAAAGTTCCATCTCCCGTTTCCCCTTCTGGTCGACCCGGGCCGCACAGTGGCGGCCTTGTATCAGGCTGACGGCCTGATCGTCAAGCGCACCGTCTACCTGATCGGCCCCGATGGCTTCATCCGCCTGGCCCGCCGCGGCATGCCCAAGCCCGCCGAATTGCTGGCCATTGCGGACTCGTGAGGCGTCTCCCGCGCGATTGTTGTTGCTAATCCCCCCCGACGGACACTACACTAACCGGAGACAAGGTCTGACTATGTCCGGTGCCAAAGTGCGCGCGATCGTCGCTGGCGTTGCCGTTCTATCCGCTCTAATCCCGTGCCTCCACGGGCAGGTGGATCGCAACTTCATCGGGAAGGTCGTCATGGAAGACGGCTCGGCGCCTCCCAAGCCAGTCATCATCGAGCGAGTCTGCGGCGGCCGTTCCCCTATCAGGGTCAGCACCACAAATCTTCTAGGGGAGTTCAGGTGGGAGGAAACCTTGGCCGCGTGGTCCGCCGGCGAGTGCCTCCTGCGCGCGTCCCTTGCCGGTTACGAATCCGACGAGCTGGATTTGGAAACGATGGACACCAGCAACCACCTCCCGAATATCGTCCTTCGCACGGAAAACTCGGTTGTGCCTTCCGGCGCCGCCGCTCTGCGGGAGCGCGCCTACAAAGCCATGCAGGCCGAAAAGTGGTCCGACGCGGAACGTCAACTGCGCGCCATCCTCGATCAGTATCCCAAGTCAGGCCCCATTTGGGAGGAACTGGGCTTTACCCTCCTGAATGCAAAGCGCCCTGAGGATGCGCGGCCGGCCTTCGAGCGCGCCATCCAGTTGGCCCCCAGATATTTGAAATCCTATGCCCCTCTGATTCAATTGGAGAGCGACGCCGGCGACTGGGAGGCAGCCGAACGCACCGCCCGCGCGGCGGTAAAGGCTGACGCCCTGGCATCTCACCCCGATTTTTACCTCGATTTAGCCGAAGTCCTCGTCCACCAGCACGAGGATGGCGCCGAAGCCGCGGCCCGAAAAGCCATCGCGCTCGACAAGAACAATCGGTGGCCGCACGCCGAGTATGTGCTCGGATTGATTCTTACCGACGCGCAGGACTACACCTCGGCCATCGCCCACCTGCGCCGCTATCTCCTAATCAATCCCCACGCGCCCGAAGCCGCCGCCGTTCGCTCGCGCATCAGGATGCTCCAAGCCGCGGCCGCCGCTGAGGCCGCCGAAGCCACTGGCATTTTGCCGGCCGGAGCGTCCCAGGACCGGTCCCCGGAAGGGGCTAGTGAGGTCGCGGTGCCGGGAGGCTTGCAGGCGCTGGCCGCCATGGCGCACCTTAAGGTTACTCCGGCCCCGGCGGATTTCTTTCGGGAATACTGCCGCGCCATTGCCGCCGGGACGGAACCGGAAGCCCTCGCGAGCGATCCCGGCTTTGTTGAGGGCATCGAGACCTATCTCGCGGCCACCGTGGAAATGTCCCGCCTCGCCGGGAACCGCGCCGGCCGCATCGCGTTGTCTCCGGAAGTCTCGCCCGGCGCCAAGACCCCCGACATCTTGAGGTTGTTCGGCTGGAAGGAGACTCCCAACGGCCCCGGCGCCACCATTGAGCTCAGCGAATCGCCGGCGGACTCGCTCCGCCAACTGATACCCGCCGCCCTCGGCCTCGATGAACTGGAAGTGGCGAAATCCCTTGCCAGCGGCTCCTCGTTTCACTTTGAAGTCCATTCCGCCCGAGCCCCGCTCCTCGAAGCGCGTTTGTGGCGCGCCTTGTTGGGAGGTCTGCCGCCCGGCGGTTACGCCGAAACGTTCGTCCGTAACCCGCGGTATGCCGTCGCCTACTCCGGATTGGCTTCCATGGGACCGGGCGCCGCATCCGCCCTGATTTCCGCTGTGGGACTGCGCACACTGGTGAGCAGATACGCCGATTCGCTCCGGCTCTATGGCGAGGCCTTCTCCGTTTCCGATGCCAGGGCCGCGTCTCCCGGCGGCGCCCCGGCCGATGCCGCTTGGGAACACCTCGCCGGCGCCAGTCCGCGCGACGCCAAGGCGTTTTTCGCCGCTGTGCTCGCCAAGGATCAGGGCAAACTCATCGATTTCTATTTCGTCCTCTCCAGCGCCGACCCCGCCCACCAGCGCTTTTTCATGCGTACCCCTGCCGCCGCCGAGCGATTTTACAAGTGGTACCGGGATTCCGACGAATTTCGCTCCCGCTTGCGCCCCCAGTACGCCCCCTGGCGCCCGGAGCTATTTCAGGAATTGCCCCTCGACGCTGACGGCAATGTTCGTTATCCGGGCGGGAAGGCTGCCTGGATTTCCGCGCCCGGCGCCGACGAGGACCTCCTGACTGGCTTGCCCGCTCTTGAGGCTCTGGTTCCCGTTGCCCGCGTGGAACGCGCGCGCAGCGTTCCGCTTGACGAGGCTTCCGCCCGCCTGCTGGCCGGTCATTACCCCGCTTGGCGCTCGTTGTTTCCGTATTTCGAGAAGTTGCCGGCGCTCGGCCCGACCGAATTCGAAGCGCTGGCGGCCTTTGAAAAGAGCGTTTCCGCCCGCCCGCGCGATCTCCAGAACACCGTCCTCGGCGAATGGCACTCCCTGGTGAAGCTGATTCAGTTGGGGACCGCGGCCGGCTCCCTGAGCGCCGACGCCGCGGCGCGCGATTTTCGCCGCGTCTGCGAAGCTCTTTCCGCGCCGGATTATTCCGCCCAGTCTCTGGCCGCGCTCCGTGACATAGCCGGCGGCGCGGACAACCTCGAGGAAGCCGTGCCCGCCAGCCTCCTACGCCTCCGGGGCGAACGCCGCGCCTCCTTCGACCGGCTCAAGCAGATCGAGCTGACCCCTCCTCTCGCGCCGGCCTCCAACGAACGCACGCTCGCGGCTCTCACCGGCCAAGTCTACGCCGCCGTGCTCGATCCCGATATCCTCCTGGTTTCCGAGGATCCCCTGCTCCCCGCCAAGCACGCCTTCCTCGGCGATGTGGCCGGCGCGGGCGTCTTCACCGCGTCCAGTTTCAAGACCTTCCACGAGGCCGGGAGTTCTCACTTCTCCGGCGGCTTCGCGGATTTCGAAAATGTCGCGGCCAAACTGGCCCGCGGCAAGTTCCCTCAGTCGGCCTCTACCGCTGCCGAGCTGGCTGCTTCCACCGCGCCGCTCGCCGGTCCCGCCGAGCCTTCGCCCGGTCCCACCGAAGCCTTTTTCCGCGTGAGCGCGCGCATGGTCGAGATCTACGCCACCATCACCGACGATCGTGGACGCTACGTCGACGAACTTAGCCGCGCCGATTTCAAATTGCTCGATAACGGTCAGCCCGCGGAGATTGGGGCCTTCGAAAACCACGCCACCGGCGTGTCCGTCGCGCTCGTGCTCGATACCACCGGCAGCATGACCAAAGCCCTCCCCGCGCTCAAAAGCTCCGCTCTCAAGCTGATCGACGACCTGCGTTCGGTCGATACCGTGGCTGTGTACAGCTTCAACGAATCCGTTTCCGAGTTGCAGCCCTTCACTCAGAAGAAGGACCTCGCGAAGCACGCTGTCCTGCGCACGCGCGCCTCCGGCAAGACCGGACTCCACGACGCGCTCATACACGTCACCCGCGAACTCTCCGGCCGGCCCGGGAAAAAGGTGGTCGTCGTGTTTACCGATGGTGGCGATAACGTCAGTACCCTCACTCCCGACGCCGTCATCCGCCGCGCCAAGACCGAAAACGTAGCGGTCTACACCGTCGCCCATGGGGATGCGCTCAGCAATCCTGAACTTATGGCCCAATTGGAAAGCGTCGCCAAGGCCACGGGAGGTTTATCGTTTGCCATTAACGATCCCAGCGGAATCGGCGCCGTCTTCGACCATATTACCCAGGACCTCCTCCACGGCTACCTTCTCGCCTTTCAACCGGCTGCTGCCGATGAGAACCACGAGTGGCGCAGCCTCCAAATCGTCCTGCGCGATGGCATCCCTCGCAAGGTGCGCGCCCGCGAAGGCTATTTCTCCGTCGAATAGCCCCTTTGCGCGCCCGGAACAGGCCCCAAGGGGCCAGCAACGCGTCAATCCGCTCCCGCATCGCCACATGCAGGAGGTATGCACATGTCGTGTGTGGGTTGGAGAAGCGCAGCCGGAGTTCTGCTTGCCATCGCAGGCGCCGCCGCTCAGGGGACCGCCGGCCATTCAGGCGCGGTCAACCATATCGAAGGCCAGGTTTCCCTTGAGGGCAAGCCGTTGGCCGCGGGACTCTTGGAAGGCATTGCGGCGGTCGCCGGCCAGACGCTCTCCACCGAGCAGGGTAAGGCTGAAGTGTTGCTTACGCCGGGCGCCTTCCTGCGGCTCGGAGACCAGACCGCCATCAAGATGTCGACCGACTCCGCCACGGACACCCGCCTCGAGCTCCTGCATGGGGCGGCGCTCGTCGAGGTGGTCCAGCTTGGAGCCGGGCGCCTGGAAATACTCGACGGCCAGGTGCGCACCACCATCCAGTCCGCGGGCGTCTATGAGTTCCACGCCAGCCAGCCTGTAGTGGCAGTCATCGTCGGCAAGGCTCGGGTCCAGTCGAACGACCATGCCGTTGAGCTGGGCAAGGGGAGCGAATTGACCTGGAGCGGAGAAGCCGCCGGCAAAGAAAGCAAGCTCGCTCGCGCCAGCCTCGCCGCCGACCCCCTCTATGCCTGGAGCCGTCAGCGCGCCGAAGCCAATGCCGAAGCCAGCGTCAATACCGCTCAAGCCCTGGTGGGCACCGACCCGGCTAACTGGCACGGCGCCGGCTGGTATTGGGACCCCTTCTACGGCGACTGGGCGTTTCTCCCGGCGTCCTACACCCTCTCCGGCCCGTTTGGCGAAGAATATTTCTCCGCCCGCTTCTACTGGGAATACGCCGCCGCCGAGCCGCACACCCACGGCTATTTCGAGGCCGCAAGGTAGGGCGGACCGGGGCTCCCACAGCGTTTGTGGGCCCGTCTGCCCTCTTCGGCTTTGCTTTCGCGTCCGGCACAACAGTGAGGCTAGCTCATCGAAGCAGCCGATGATCGCATCCTCAACCAGTTCGTCAGTGGGGCGTCCGCTCTCGCGCACCATCTGTTCGAGCTCCGCTTGCACCTCGGGGCGGACACGCACTTCCATCTCAGCAGCTCCTCCTCCGAGGATACATACGCGCGAGACGCTCGACCGGCGCTTTGACGACCTCGAAAGCGGCAAGGTGCAGCTCATAGACGGCGAGGAAGCGCGCCAGCGTCTGATGGAGAAGACCGCCTCGACAACATCAGCGAATACGTTACGGACGACGATCCAGACGCGGCCGACCGCCTGATAACGGAAATCTTCGACGGGATTCGCTTGCTGTCGGCGTTTCCCCATCAGGGTTATCAACGTCCAAACCTCACCTCGCCCCCGGCGGATATACCCGAAGCCACAACAGCATAGCGGCTGGCTCTCCCGGCAAGTCCACGAACCGCCATGCACGCCGGACACCAACGTTATGCCCTCTCCGCGCCTCCGCGTCTCCGCGTCGTGTTCGCCCCCTCATCTGCTAGCCTGAATTCATGCAGTTCTCCGACTCCGTTTTCGCCTCGCGCTTCAACATTACCAGCCGGGACCTCGAATCCTGGCTCGCCGAGGCCCTGTCCCAAGGGGGGGATTACGCCGACCTCTACTTCGAATATCTCCTGACCAGTTCCATCAGCCTCGACGAATCCATCGTCAAGAGCGCGGCCCAAGGCGTTTCCATGGGCGTCGGCGTGCGCGTCATCGTCGGCGAACGCACCGGCTACGCCTACAGCGACGACCTTTCGCCCGAAAAGATCCGCAAGGCTGCGCGCGTCGCCGCGTGTATCGCGGCCGGCCCCGCTAAGGTCGACAAGTTCGATCTTCAGGAGGGCGCGCGCCACAATCTTTACCCCGTCCTTGTCGCCCCCACCGAAACCGCCTTCGCCGAGCGCGTCGATTTGGTGAAGCGCGCCGACCGCGCCGCCCGCGCTTACGATTCGCGCATCTTCCAGGTGCAGTCCTTCTATGCCGATAACCTCCGATACGTGATGATCGCCACCAGTGACGGCGGCGTTACATTCGACCGTCAACCCATGGCGCGCATGAGCGTCTCCGCCCTCGCGCGCCAGGGTGGCGGACCGCCCCAGGCAGGTCGCGCCGGCGGAGGCGGCCGCGTGGATCTCGATTATTTCCTCACGGACCACCCCCCGGAGCGCTTCGCCACCGAAGCCGCGCGCGAGGCCGTCGTCATGCTCGACGCCGTCGAGGCCCCGGCCGGCGAAACCACCGTCGTGCTCGGCCCCGGCTGGCCCGGCATCCTCCTGCACGAAGCCGTCGGCCACGGCCTCGAGGCAGATTTCAACCGCAAAGGCTTCTCCGCCTTCAGCGGCCGCATCGGCCAGAAGGTCGCAAGCGAATTGTGCACCGTGGTGGACGACGGCACAATTGCCTCCCGCCGCGGCTCCGTCAATGTGGACGACGAAGGCCACGCCACCCAGCGCAACGTCCTCATCGAGAATGGCGTGCTGCGCGGTTACCTCCAGGACCGCCTTTCAAGCTCCGTCATGCAGACGGGTTCCACCGGCAGCGGGCGCCGCGAAAGCTATGCCCACATCCCCATGCCGCGCATGACCAACACCTTCATGATGACCGGGGAAAGCGATCCCCAGGACATCATCCGCTCCGTCCCCAAGGGCATCTATTGCGTCAACTTCGGCGGCGGCCAGGTGGATATCACCAGCGGCAACTTCGTCTTCTCGGCTTCGGAGAGCTATCTCATCGAGGATGGCAAGCTCACGCGCCCGGTCCGCAACGCCACCTTAATCGGCAACGGGCCGGAGGCGCTCAAATACGTCAGCATGGTGGGTAACGATCTGCGCCTCGACGAAGGCGTCGGTACCTGCGGCAAGGAGGGCCAGAGCGTCCCCGTCGGCGTCGGCATCCCCACCATCCGCATCGACCGCATGACCGTGGGAGGAACCGCTTGAACGGAGATTGTCTTGGGGAACTGGCGCGGGGCGTGGTGCAACGCGCCTTGGCCGCCGGCGCGACCGACGCCGAGTGTACCATCGCCGAGGGTGACGAATTCTCGGCCAACGTCCGCATGAAGGAGATCGAGAGCATCAAGGAAGCCGGATCGCGCGCCGCCGGCCTGCGCATTCTTATCGGACGCAAAACCGGCTCGTCCTACACTTCCGATTTCTCTTCCGAGGGCATCGCGCTGCTCCTCAAGTCCGCCATCGAGTTGGCCGAAGTCACCACCGAAGATCCCCACGCCGGCCTGCCCGATCCTGATGAGCTGGGATCCATCGAGGGCGATTTGCGCCTGTATTCCCCGGACGTAGAGCAGTTGGAAACGCCCGTCCGCATCGAAACCGCCCGCCGCGCCGAAGCCGCCGCTCTGGAGGCCGACCCGCGCATCGTCAATTCCGAAGGCGCTTCGTTCGATTCCCACGTCGGCCGTCACATCTTCGCCAACTCGCGCGGCTTCTTCGGCGAATACCGCGCCAGTTATTGTTCCGTGGCCGTCGCACCCGTGGCCAAGGACGGCGATTCCATGGAGCGCGATCACTGGTACACCCTGGCGCGCGGGTTCTCCGGCCTTGAGCCGCCCGAATCCGTCGGCCGGACCGCCGCCCAGCGCGCCCTGCGCAGGCTCCATCCGGTCAAGGTGGAAACCCAGCGCGTTCCCGTCGTCTTCGAATCCACCGTCGCCCGCTCGCTGCTCGACAACCTCTTCGAGGCCGTCCATGGCATGTCCATCTACCGCCATGAATCTTTCCTGGCCGGGAAACTGGGCGAAAAGGTCGCCAGCGACAGCCTCACCGTCGTTGACGATGGCACGCTTCCAGGCCTCTTCGGCGCCCAGCCCTTCGACGATGAGGGCGTTCCTTCGCGGCGCACCGTGGTGATCGATCGCGGCGTCTTGAAAAGCTACTTGCTGAACTCCTACGCCGCGCGTAAGCTCGGCATGAAGACCACCGGCAACGCATCGCGGGGCCTGACTGGCAACGCGGGCATCGGCCACGGGAACTTCTTCGTGGAAGCCGGCGTCCAAACCCCGGAGAGCATTCTGGCCGGCGTCTCCAACGGGTTTTACGTGACTGAGCTGATGGGCTTCGGCGTCAACGTCGTCACCGGAGATTATTCGCGCGGCGCCGCGGGCTTGTGGATTCGCGGCGGCGAGCTGGCCTTCCCCGTCTCCGAAGTGACCATCGCCGGGAATTTAAAGGACATGTTGTTGGGCCTGGACGCCATCGGCTCCGATCTGGAGTTCCGTGGCGCAACAGCGGCCCCCACCCTCAAAATCGGAGAAATGACCGTTGCCGGAAAATAGTAGGGTACTTCAAGCCGGCGCGCTCGGTGGGGCGGGCCGGGGACCCCTTGGCGGGTCCGCCTGCCTTCTTCGGGCGCGGCCACGCGACGCAGTGGGGCAGACCCCCAAGTCTGCGCGGGTCCCCCTGGAGCCGCTTTTCGAGGCTATCCAATGACAGGCATTGACGCACAGCCCAGCCGCAAACAACTCTCCATCCCGCCCATGGCGATCGTCATTCTCGCCGCCGTCGCTATCGGCTCAGCCGGCTTCTGGTATCTCAATCGTCCGATCATCCCGAAAGCGCCGCCGCCGCTCACCGGCGACGCCAAGGCTTACGTCATCAACCTCGCCCTCAGCGGCGTGAACATGGAGGCCCACGAAAGTTACCTGAGCCAGCAGGTTGTCGAGATCACCGGCCAACTCGGCAATAAGGGCAACCGCATCCTCCGCACCGTCGAGATCAATTGCGTTTTCTACGATCCTTATGGCCAGATTGTCCTGCGCGAGCGCGTGCCCCTCGTGAGCGGGAAAACGGGAGGCTTAGCCCCTGGCGAAACCAAGCCCTTCCGCCTTGCCTTCGACGACGTCCCCGATTCCTGGAATCAGGCCCTCCCGCAATTAGTCATCGCCGGCATCGACTTCTCCTAGTGGGACGGGCCGGGGTACCCACGCAGTCCGTGGGTCCGCCTGTCTTCTTGCCGTCCTCCTTTTTCCGTGGCCTGCCAATGCATGGAGGGCGCGCGTTTGTCAAGCGCTGGCGATGTTGACCATTTGGAGTAGCGATGATGGCCATTTGGAGTATTGGATTCCCGGCGGCCCCGTTTTACCATTTGGGACATGGCACGATGGGTGCGCTTCATGGGCCTTACGCCGGGCGATCCGCAAATCGATGCCCAGCGTGAGCGAATGGTGAGAGTCGTTGCGACATCTCTGCGCGGCCATCGAATGTGAGTCTTAGGTCACACAAAGTGTGGTTAAGGGCTTGGAGTCCCTTGTATCTTGTCTATATCTGTGGTTCGCGTGTTGCTCATTGAAGACAATCCCGGCGATGCCGAGCTCGTCAAGGAAACGCTCGCTGAGGCTGGCGACGCCGTGTTTCAGGTCCACTGCGCTGGAACCCTTCTGCATGGTCTCGACAGACTGGCTGCCGGGAATATCGACCTGGTTCTCCTCGACCTTTCACTCCCTGACAGTAGCGGCCTGGACGGCCTAACCGCAATCCGCACCCATGCGCCCAATCTTCCGGTGGTGCTGTTGACGGGGCTGGATAACCAATCCGTTGCGCTGCGGGCCATGCAAAGCGGTGCGCAGGAATATGTGGTGAAAGGCACTCTTCTCGGGCCGGCCCTTGTGCGCACCCTGCAACACGCGATGGTACGGCAGCAGTCCCAGGCCGAATCTCCTCTCTCCACCTCCCGTCGGGAACCAGCCAGGATTTTGGGCCTTCTGGGCGCCAAGGGAGGCGTGGGAAGCACGCGCATCGCCTGTCATCTTGCGGCGGAACTCAAGCGCCAGAGCGGGGAGCGGGTTCTAGTGATGGACCTCGATCTGGCGGGTGGCGCCATCGCATTCCTGACGCAAACGGTGGTCCCTTACGGCATACGCGATGCTTCCGACAACATCGTACGCCTCGACGAGTGTCGCTGGAGGAAACTGGTGTCTCAAGTGTCCGGGGGGCTGGATGTCATTCCGTCAAAGGGTCCGGTGTTACGTGAGGAAGATCAGCCGAAAGCGGAACACATCCGTTTCGTCCTGCGCTTCGTCAGTTCACTATACGACTGGATAGTCGTGGATTTCGGTCGCTTGAACCCGTTTTCGGCGAGTGTAGCCAAGGAGGTCAGCCGCCTTTATCTTGTGAGCACGCTCGACCTTCTGGGACTCAACGAAGCGAAAGCGAACGTGAAAGCGCTTTTCGAGCTAGGCTTCGATAAAGACCGGCTTGCCCTGGTCCTCAACCGAGCCCCGGCGCGGCCTGGCTTTTCGCAGCGCGAGTTGGAAAAGCTGCTGGGAGTGTCCGTGGCGGCAATCCTGCCGGATTGTGGCCAGGATTTCGAGGAGAGCATGGAGAACGGTAAACGGCTGGGCGAAAGCCGGAAGTTTCAAAAGCATTTGGCGCAGTTTGCTGCCGGAATCGCAGGCGCGGGGAAGCCGGCGGACACACCGGCGCCCAAGCGCAAATTCCCATTTCTGTCAGGAGTCCTTCGTAGTGCGACTACCTCCGCCGAGTAGCCTGAGCCTGAGCTGCGGCGCAACGCTCGCCCCCGCGCCGATCGCGGAACCGTGGGACGACGAAGATGTAGCGGCCTCCCTGGACGCGGTCGGGACCGGCGTCTTTGCGATCGATCTGGAGGCGCGCTGCGTATTGATTAACCAGGCAGCCTGCCGGATGCTCGGCTACGCCAGGGAAGAATGTATCGGTAAGGAACTGGACGCCTTAGTCCACGGGATTCATAGCGAAGCACGGGATGTTGCGAAGCACGAGTGCCGAATCCGGGAGGCCCTTGACAGCGGGTCGGCCTTGCAGGTGGATGAAGATGCATTCCGCCGCGGCGACGGGACTTCGTTTGCGGTGCGGTATTCCGTCCAGCCTGTGGTCATACGTGGCTCCGCCAGGGGCGCGGTGGTCGACTTTACCGGCATTACTGCGCGGAAGCGCGCTGAGGAAGCGACGCGGCAGAGCGAAGTGGCCCTCAATCGGTTCCTCTCGGCATCGCCTTCGCCGATGGCCGTCTGGGATTTCGACGGCCGCATCCAGCGAGCAAACCCACTCTGGGAAGCGCTACTGGGATTCACGTCGGCGGAACTCGAAGGGATGCCGGTTCTTGACCTGGTCCACCCTGGGGACCTCGCGGCCGCCGCGGCCGAGTTCAAACAACTCGTCGTCTCCAGGAAACTCACGGGTTTCGAGTGCCGTGTCGGATGCAAGGACGGATCGTACCGCTGGGTACTTTTGAGCGCCGCTATTCAGGATGGTGCGCGGGTAATCTTCTCGACCGCACACGAGATTACTGCGCGGAAACAGGCCGAAGTTGCCTTGCAAGATAGCGAAGCGCGGTTCCGCTCAGCGTTTGAGAACACCTTGTTCGGCATGGCTGTCGTCAGCCTGGACGGAACCTTCCTGCAGGTAAACCAAAACCTCTGCCGGATGACGGGCTTTGCCGAACAGGAGTTGCTGCAAAAGGATTTCGCGGCAATCACTCACCCGGACGACGTTCGGGAGAGCCTGGAGTTGGCCCGCGCAATGAAGGCGAGCGCGTCACCAAGCTTCAATATAACCAAACGTTATGTGCACAAGGACGGCCTGGTGTATTGGGTCAGGGTCCATACGACGATTGTGCGGGATGCGCAGGGGAAACCTCTCTACTTTGTCACCGTGATTGAGGACCTCACCGACCAGAGGGCCGCGGAGGAGGCCGCCCGCACCAGCGAGGAGTGGCTGAAGTTCACTCTGGATGCGTCTGGAACCGGTCTCTGCTATCGGGATTTGGGCGAGGCCGTCGCCTCCGAACACCAGTTCCGCTTGTACGGTCTCGAACCCTCTGAAGAATGGATCTCGCGCGAACGCTGGCTGCAGTCGATTCACCCCGAGGACCGGGAACGCGTCCAGGCCGAACAGGCCCTTGCCATGGAGCAGGGTAGATCTTACGACGTGCAATTTCGCGTGGTCTGGCCGGACCGCACCATCCATTGGCTGCTGTGCCGGGGAAAGTTCCATCGCCAGGGCGGGATCGTTCAGAGAGCCGAAGTCACTTTTGACATCACCGATCGCAAACGCGCCGAAGCGGCTCTGGAGGAATTCATCAAGACGAGCCGCTCGCCCATGGCTGTCTTCGGCTTCGATGGGCGCATCAAACGCTTCAACGATGCGCTCCTTCGGACCTCGGGATTTACCCCCGAGGAACTGACCGCGCGCCCTGCGATCGAGTTCTTTCATCCGGACGACCGGCCGGCGATGCAGGCCGAGGTGCAGAGGTTAGTTACCCGGGGCGGCGATGCGGAGTTCGAATGCCGGGGTCTTCGTAAGGATGGCTCGTTGGTTTGGTTCGTCTGTTCCGCTACCGCCGTGCCGGAGGAGAAGTCGATCTTCATGGTGTCGCACGATATCACCAAGCGCAAACTAGCCGAGGCTGCCCTGGCCGAAGAGGCGTTCCGGCGGCGCACAATCTTCGAGCAATCCAGGGACGGCATCGTGATTTTCGACTGCGACGGGAAGGTGCGCGAAACGAACCAGAGCTTCGCCAACATGCTCGGATACAGCCTGGAAGAGACACTTCAGTTGCATGTCTGGGACTGGGACAGCCAGTTCACTCGCGATCAGGTATTGGGAATGATGCGGGATGTCAAGACACTCCCACCGAACTTCGAGACGCGTCACAAACGCAAAGATGGCTCGTTGGTCGACGTTGAGATCAGCTCCACCGCCGTTGAAGTCGGTGGCGAGGTCCTCTACTACGCCGTAGTCCGCGACATCACCGAGCGCAAGCGGGCGGAGGGGGATCTGCGAGACAGCGATGCGAGGTTCCGGGAGCTATTCGACGGCGCTCCGGTGGCATATCACGAATTGGACTCGGAAGGCGTGGTGCGCCGGGTGAACCGGGCCGACTGCACCCTGCTTGGCTACGAGGCGGTCGAGATGTTAGGGCGGCCGATCTCGAACTTCATCGCCGCGGCGGATCGGAAAGTCAGCCAAGAGGCGATCCGCAGGAAACTCTCCGGGGAACAACCCCGGACACCCACCCAGCGCCGCTTCCTCCGGCGTGACGGCTGCGAGTTGTTGGTCGAAATCCACGACGTACTGGTGCGCGACGCGGAGGGTAGGACAGTCGGCATTCGCACGGCCCTGCTCGACATCACCGAACGCAAGCGGGCGGAGGAGGCCCTGCGGGAGAGTGAGGAGAGGTTCAGACAGGTGGCCGAGAGCGCGGGCGAATGGCTCTGGGAGGTGGATTCGCGCGGCATCTACACTTATGCCAGCCCGGTTGTGGAGAGAGTGCTCGGCTTCAAGCCGGAAGATCTCGTCGGCAGGCTTCACTTCTACGATCTCTTTCATCCGGAGGACAAGGAAAAAGACAAGGCGGCCGCGTTGGCGATTATCGCCGCGAAAGAGCCGTTCCGGGATCGCGTTAACTGCGACCTGCATAAGGACGGGCGTGCCGTATGGCTTTCCAGCAGCGGACTTCCCAGGCTGGACTCCGGCGGAAACCTGCTTGGATATCGGGGCGCGGACACGGACATCACCGAGCGCAAGCGCATGGAGGAAGCCATCCGCACCCATTCCGCGAAGCTGGCGCGCTCCAACGAGGAGCTCGAACGCTTCGCCTACGTGGCCTCCCACGATCTCCAAGAACCGCTGCGCATGGTGGCCAGCTTCACGCAACTGCTCGCCAAACGCTACAACGGACGACTGGATGAGAAAGCCGACACATACATCCACTATGCCGTGGACGGCGCCAAGCGCATGCAACAACTGATCAGCGACCTGTTGGCGTATTCCCGGGTCAACACCAAGGAACTCGAAGTCCGGCCGACGGAATGCGAGGCGGTGCTCCGGGTAACCCTCGGGAATCTGCGGGCGGCCATCGACGAGTGCGGCGCTGAGGTCGAATCGAGTCCGCTGCCCGTTCTTATGGCGGACCCGGTGCAGCTCGGCCAGTTGTTCCAGAACCTCGTCGCCAACGCCATCAAATTCCACGGACCGGCAGCGCCGAGAGTCTGCATCACTGCCGCCGATAATGGCGCGCACTGGCTGTTCTCCGTGCGGGACAACGGCATCGGAATCGATCCGCGGCAAGCCGACCGAATCTTCCAGGTTTTCCAGCGTCTGCACACCAGGGCGGAATATCCAGGAACGGGGATCGGGCTAGCCGTCTGCAAGAAAGTCGTAGAGCGGCACGGAGGAAAGATATGGATGGAATCCCAACCGGGCGTCGGATCGGATTTTCGCTTCACCCTGCCGAAATCGCAAATGGAGGCGCAATATGGAAGGACACAGTAAAGCAGCCGAGATTCTCTTGATTGAGGACAATCCGGGCGATGTGGAGCTGATTCGCGAAGCATTGCAAAGCGGAAAGTTGTTGAACCATATCAGCGTGTCGGTGGATGGCGAGCAGGCCATGGAATTTCTGAACCGCCAAAACGGCTACGCGGCCGCGCCCCGCCCCGACCTGATCATGCTCGATCTCAATCTTCCGAAGAAGAATGGGTTCGAAGTGCTCGAAGAGATCAGGGCACAACCGCGTTTGAGCCGCATCCCGGTCATCATATTGACCAGTTCGCAAGCCGATCGGGACATTCTGAAGGGTTACGACCTGCATGCCAACTGCTTCATCTCGAAGCCTGTTGAAGTGGAAGAATTTCTTACCGTAGTGCGCTCCACCGGCGAATTCTGGCTCACTCTGGTGAAGTTGCCGGGTTAAAAGCCTTTGCTCCAATGCTTTGCAGCTTAGTGGGACGGACCTCCTGGCCTGTCTTCTTGGCCTGTCCCCATGGGCCTGCGGCTCGCCGAGTTCCTAAAAACCCTCGCAGCTCCGTTGGGGCAGGATGATATCTTGCGCGGCGATCGTCAATCGCCGCGCGGGCCGATTGATCGGCCCGCGGTGTGCCGGCCAACCTGCCCCACATCGGGGTTTTCAACCCTGCCTCATTCTTCCGCCGCGCCTGCTTTCTTTGCTGCTACGCCGCCGCGGGCTACATCGGCGAATCGGAATTGTAGGTATCGGCGACAGCCTTCCAGGTCCCGTCGGCCTGCTTACCATAGACCGTAAGGAATTTTCCTTTATCCGTCATGGGCTTCTTCGTCTTCGGGTTGGTCATCGTCATCGTGTACGTGCCCTGCGTATAAACCATGTCCCCACCCTTGGAAGCCACCACCTTCGTGGACTGGAAATTCAGCCCAAAATTGGGATCGGCCAGGAAAGGCGCCATCGCAGCCTTGATGGCCGCCTTGCCAGTCAAGATCCCGGCCCCCGGGTAGAGACCGCAGCCATCCTCTGCAAAATAGCCGGCCCACTTATCCGGATCCTTGGAGTTGGAGTCCTTGAGCCATGCCGCCTCAACGTCCTTGACCGCTTGCACATCGGCGGCGCGCGTGTCGGGAGTTGGAAGGGGCGCATTCGAGCAGCCGGCGGCCAGTGCGGCGACCGCCAGACATGAAATCAGCGAGGTTTCGCGAAGCATGTGGTCTCCTTGGAAGTCAAGCTAGGGCATATAATAAATCTTCCTCCTCGCGAAATCAACGCCCTGCGCTACACTATCGTGGGAACCACGGTAACGGCCTGTCTCTTCCAATCGCCTGTACCATAGGGGGTTTCAGATAGGCTAGTCTGGAGCTATGCGGCAACGCTACCGGGAATATTTCGGCCGGCTCGGCTGGAGTGAGAAGACTTTTCTCGTCCTGTTGGCCATTTATGCCACGCTGAGGTTCATCGGCCAATCCCCCACCTGGCAGACCCTCACCGCGCTGGCGGCGTTCATCTTCGGGTCGATTGCGCTCGTCCGCTTGACCTATAGCGTGACGCGCAAAGCCATCTGGCGCCTGCGCAACCGCCTGATTGTGTCCTACCTCTTTATCGCGGTGGTTCCCATAGTCCTGATCGCGCTGCTGGCGGGCTTGGCCGGATACATCCTCATCGGTCAGGTCGCTGCCTACTTCGTCCGAACCGATCTGGCCAATCGGGAAACCCAGGTTTTTCGTCAGGCCGAACAAGCGGCTGGGGTAATGCCCGGAAGAGGCGGTCGCGGCTTCAACGGGACCGGACCCGGCCCCAATGCAGGCGGTCTTCCCAACGATTCCGGCGGCGGGGGCTTTGGCGGCGGTCGCGGGTTCGGCCGCGGCGGCGGACCCCCGGATTTCGGCCGCGGAGCGGCGGGTCGGAGTGCTTCGCCGCAATCTGGCCGGGGGTTCGTTCCGGCCACCCCCGGCGCGCCTGGCTCCTCCGAGAGCGCCTTCTTCTTCGACCAGCAAGGCAGATACGCGCAATCTCGCTTCCCGGGTTCGGAAGTGCTCATCAAGACCACCGAGGAGTTGCGCTTTCCCGCGGACGCAAAAATTCAGTCCCCACCGCAATCTTGGTCGGCCCAGGCCAGCGGCCTGATCTTCAAAGATGAGGACGGCCAGCGCCATTTCTATCTCTGGGCACACGAGGTGCCGACCAGCGGGCAAGTCCGAGAGGTCACCATCCTGGTTCCTCTCACCAGCGACCTGCTGGCAGGCCTGGAGCGCCGTCTCAGCAACGTCAGGATTCTCAACCAGGACGGGTATCCGTACGTCCGCGAGGCGAAGGGGACGCAGATCCCCACAGCCGCGAACTGGTTCGACTTCAAAGTGGGCGGCTTCTACCCATTGCAGATTTCTTCTTGGGATTCCCCCGACGATCAGCATCAGATCGACGCGTTGCTGGCGGTCAACACCCGGCTTTCCGCGGTGCTTGGGATCATCTTTGAGCAGCGGCCCGGGCAGAGGTTCGAGTTCAGCGGCGCGCTTCAGGACTCCCTCATCGTCGTGGCCGCCTTGTTCCTGTTCGTCGAAATCGGCTCGCTGTGGACCGGAATACGGCTTTCCCGCTCCATGACCGGCGCCGTCCATGAGATCTATCAGGGCACCCAGCACGTCAAGGACGGCGATTTCTCCTACCGCATCGCCGTCAAGGGCGACGACCAGCTCGCCGAGATGGGCGCTTCCTTCAACACCATGACCGAAAACCTCGGCCAGTTGATCGTCGTGGCCAAGGAAAAGGAGCGCTTGCAGTCCGAACTCGAGATCGCCAGCGAAGTGCAGAAACAGCTCTTCCCCAGGGATGTGCCTTCCTCCAAATCGCTCGAGCTGAAAGGCATCTGCAGTCCGGCGCGCGTGGTTTCGGGCGACTACTACGATTTCATGACGCTGCCCGGTTCGGAGCTTGCCTTCGCCATCGGCGATGTTGCCGGCAAGGGCATCTCGGCAGCCCTTCTCATGGCCACCATCCAATCCGCCATGCGCACCCAGTTGAGCGCCTCCAACGGCGCCGGGCCGCCGCACTTCTCCGCGGCCACACTGGTGTCGCAACTGAACCGGCAGCTCTACAACACCACCACGCCCGAAAAGTACGCCACCTTCTTCTTCGCCATCTACGATGAGGCCTTGCGCGCCCTGACCTTCACCAACGCCGGGCACCTGCCGCCTATGCTGATGCGCAATGGCGAGTTCACCAAGCTGAATCCCACGGGCACCGTCGTGGGCGCCTTCCCCTTCGCCAAGTACGAGGAGAAGACCGTGCAACTCGAGGAGGGCGATATCGTCGTGGCATACACCGATGGCATCGTCGAACCCGAGAATCCGTACGGCGAGATGTTCGGGGAAGACCGCATGAAGGATCTCATCCTGCGCAACGCCCGCGCTGGATCGTCCGAGATCATCGCCAAGACCATGGAAGCGGTCATCCAGTGGACCGGCTCCACAGAGTTGCAGGACGATATGACCATGATCGTCGCTCGCCGCGTATGAAAGTACTGACCGCGGCCCAAATGCGCGCGGTGGACCGCCGCACCGTCGAGCTGGGCATTCCCGGCATCGTTCTCATGGAGAACGCCGCGCATCGCGTGGTGGAGTTTCTCGCCGGACGTTTCGCCCCGCTTTCCGCCGGACGCATCGTCATCCTCTGCGGCAAGGGAAACAACGGTGGCGATGGCATGGCCGTTGCCCGCCAACTCCACACGCGTTTCCATCCCGCCGCGCTGCACGTGGTCCTGTTGGCCGCGCCCGATGAGCTGAAGGGCGACGCCGCGGCGAATTATGGCATGCTCCAGGCCTGCGGCTGTCCCGTTCTATCGGAGATCCCGCCCGCAGCCCACAACGCCACCCTGGTTGTCGATGCCTTGCTGGGCACGGGCATCGCCGGTCCCGCCAAGGGCCCCATGCTGGATGCCATTCGCGAAATCAACCGCGCTTTCCCCTTGGCCAAAGTCGTAGCGGTAGACATCCCATCCGGCATGTCGAGCGATTCGGGCGAATCGTCGGGCGAATGCGCGCGCGCCGATTGCACCGTCACCTTCACCGCGCCCAAACTGGCCCACGCGCTGCCGCCAAATTGCGATGGCGTGGGCGAACTCATCATCGCGCCCATCGGCAGCCCACCGGAATTGTTCGAGGCGGACCCGTCCATTTACCTCTCTCTGATCGAGCCCGCCATGTTCCGCCATCTCCTGGCGCCCCGCCCGCGTTCCGGCCATAAAGGAACCTTCGGCCACGTCCTGGTAGTTGCCGGTTCCCCAGGAAAAACCGGCGCCGCAGCCATGTCCGGCTTGGCCGCTCTCCGCGCCGGCGCGGGATTAGTGACCGTAGCTTCCTCCGCCGCCATCCCCGCCGCGCCCGAACTCATGACCGAGTCGCTCGAGGCCGGCCTCGACGCCCTAGCCGAAGGCAAGACAGTAGTAGCCATGGGCCCAGGCCTGGGCCGCAATCCCGACACCAATGCCCTGGTATCCCACGCCGTAACGCAGTTGAACCAACCCCTAGTCCTGGATGCCGATGGGCTCGCTGGCTTTCCCCTGGCCCCCGGCCCCCGGCCCCCGGCCCCTGATCGGCCCCTGATCCTCACTCCCCATCCCGGTGAAATGTCCCGCCTCACCGGCCAATCCATCGCCGAAATCCAGAGCAACCGCGTCGCCGCCGCCCGCGCCTTCGCCACCGAACACGCCGTAATCCTGGTCCTCAAAGGCCAGCGCACCATCCTGGCCTTTCCCGATGGCCGCGTCTCCATCAACCCCACCGGCACGCCCGCCATGGGAACAGGCGGCAGCGGCGACATCCTCACCGGCCTGATCGCCGGCCTTCTCGCGCAGTTCCTCAACGATCCCGTCTCCGCCGTCTCCGCCGCCGTCTATCTCCACGGCCTCGCCGGTGAAATCGGCGCCCGCGCCCTAGGCGAGAAGTGCCTAATCGCCACCGATATCCTCAAGTACCTCCCCAAAGCCATGTGGGGCGGGCCGGGGTACCCACCGCTTTCGTGGGTCCGCCTGCCTTCTTCTCTTGGCCTGCCTTCTTCGTGCCAAGCTTCGGAGCGCCCCTGAGGAACGTGCCGACCTACCGAACCGCCACCGAAGAGGAAACCATCGCCCTGGGCGAACGTCTCTCCGCCGCCCTTCCTCCGAAAGGAGTCGCTCTCCTCATCGGCAACCTCGGCGCCGGCAAGACCACCCTCGCCAAGGGAATCGTCAAGGGCTTGGGCGCGGCCGATCCCGACGATGTCACCAGTCCCACCTTCACCCTGATCCACGAATACGGCGGCGGCCGCGTCTACCACGTCGATCTCTACCGCCTGGACGAGCCGCGCCAGGTCGCCACCCTCGGCCTCGACGATCTGTTCGATCGCGACGCCCTGGTCCTCATCGAGTGGGGCGAGCGCTTCCCCCAACTCTTGCCCGCCGGACGCACTGAAATCCGCATCCGCGTCCTCGAAAACGACGAAAGGGAAATCGAAGTCATCCAACCAATATGAGCAAACAACCTTGGGCTCTGATCCTCGGCGCCAGCAGCGGCTTTGGCGAAGCTACCGCTCTGGAACTGGCGCGCGCCGGCATGAATATCTTCGGCGTCCACCTGGATCGCCGCGACAAGCTGCCGCACGTGCAGGAAATCCAGGACCAGATTCGGGCCTTGGGCCGCGAAACCGAGTTCTTCAACTGCAACGCCTCCGATGACGAGATGCGCATGGACACCATGGAGAAGATCGCGAAAAAGCTGGCCGACCCGCCCGGCGCCTTGCGCGTTCTCATGCACTCACTCGCCTGGGGCACGCTCCGCCCGCTCACCTGCGCCGAACAGATCGCGTCCAGGAAGCAGATCGAGATTACTGCCGATACCATGGGACACTCGCTCGTGTATTGGGTGCAGGAGTGCCTTCGCCTGGGCCTGCTCGAACGCGGCGCCCGCATCTTCGCCATGACCAGTAGCGGCGGCACGAAGGCCATTCCGAATTACGGCCCGATCAGCGCCGCCAAGGCCATTCTCGAAGCGCACATCCGCCAGCTTGCCCTGGAACTGGCGCCGGCCGGCATCACCGCCAACGCCATTCTCGCGGGCGTCACGGATACCCCCGCCCTGCGCCTCATCCCGGGACATGAGAAACTGATGGAAATTGCCCGCCTGCGCAATCCCCATCAACGCCTCACCACCCCCGAAGACGTGGCCCGCACCATCGCCGCGCTGTGCCACCCCGCCACCTACTGGCTCACCGGCAATACTCTGCAAGTGGATGGCGGCGAAAACATCGTAGGATAGCTTCATGGAAGACAACGGACTGCCTTGCCTGGAGATTCTGGAAGCCACGCCCGCCGTTCTGCGCGGCCTCATGTGCGACCTGTCCGAGGACGACGCGCGCTGGAAGCCCGCGCCCGATCGTTTCTCCGTGGCCGAAGTCCTGGCGCACCTCTCGCACTCCGAAGGCCACTGCTTTCGCATGCGCGTGGACCGCTTCGTGAACGAAGAGCGCCCCGAGTTCGACCCCGATCACGCGCAGCTTCACCTGAACCGCTATCGCGACGCCGATCCCGAAGAGGAATTCGCCCACTTCGAGGAGCAGCGCGATACCAACCTCGAATACCTGCGCAGCCTGCCCTCCACCGCCGGCCGCCGCGTCGCCTTCCACAAACAAGCCGGCGAGATCACCCTAGCCCAGATGCTCCACGCCTGGGCCCTCCACGATCTCGGCCACATCCGGCAGGTGGCCGAACTGGCCCGCGCCCGCAAGTACCAGCCCGGCGCCGGCCCCCTCGGCAAAGAATACGTCCTGAACCCGTAGGGGCAGGAAGAAAGGCCCGTTTTCCCCTTTCACCACCGTTTCCCCTCGATGGGCTCCGTACGCGTCCGCCGGGTGCTAGAATCCGCACTTGAGCGTGATAGGCCCAGTTCTCGCTATTGCGACGATTCTAGGTGGGATTAGCGCCATATTGTACTTGGCCGCGGGGTTCTTAGAAGGCATCGACGGCGTCGTGCAGGATGCTCTCGCGGAGTAGCGGCTTAAGCGTTCTTCGGTTCACCACGTCAACGGCGCCATCGAGGATCTCATCGATGTAGAGCTTCAGTCTGGCATATTGGAAGACCCCCATGGGTCTTTCGGGATCGAGATCGACCAGTACATCGATGTCGCTCGAAGGCGCTGCTTCTCCACGCGCGACCGAGCCGAACACCGCGGCATGCGACGCGCCCAGCCGTCTCAACTCGTTTTCGTGATCCCGTAGAGTTTGCAGGACGTCGTTGAGCGTGCCAATCATACTTCAACCACGAGTCTACCAAACGCGAACAGACGGCGATAGCCGCACCCCCGTCAACGTCTCACCACTCCCAAAGACGTGGCCCGCCCCCGAAGATTCCCACCATCTGCCGTTAAGCGTCCGACGTCTTCTGCCGATAAGTGAGCCTTAGGAAAGGACTCTCCGCAATGGTAAATCGGCTGATTACGGGTTTCGGCTTGTCCATCGCCGCAATCCTCCTTGCTTTCGTGTTCCCCGGCAACTGGGTCTTACTGCCGGTCGCGCTGCTTCTTTGTGGCGGCCTGGGTTGGCTAACGGTTCGCCACACTCTCGCCATCGAACGGCGCATGATTTTCCTCGAAGGGACTTTGGACGCCGTTCCGCAGCCTCTTACGGTCACCGATCTGAACATGCATTGGGTATTCGTGAATAAAACCACCGAGCAATTGCTCAAAAAGACCAGGGAACAGGTCCAGGGCAGGCACTGTTCGGAGTGGCGCGCGCACATCTGCAACACGGACAAGTGCGGTATCGCAAGCCTCCGCAACGGCCGTCCTCGAACCAACTACATGCAGGACATGGGGAACGGGACTTCCCGCGGCATGCAAGTCGATACGTCCTACATCGCGGACAAGTCCGGCAAGCGCCTGGGCCACGTGGAAATCGTGACCGACGTCCACGCGCAAAATGAGTTGAGCGATCTGCATTCCAAGCTGGCTGCGTCCCTAGAAGAGATGTCCAGTACCATGACGGAGATCGAGGGGCAGACCAAGTCCAATGCGGGCAATGCCACCGATGCCAGCACCTTGGCGAACGCGACGCGCCAAACGATCGGCGGCCAGGTGACCGAGATCCGGCGCTTGAACGAAACGATGCATGAGATTCAGGAAACCAGCCAGCAGATTACGCGGATCAATAAGGCAATCGACGAAATCGCCTTCCAGACCAACATTCTGGCGTTGAACGCGGCGGTGGAAGCGGCCCGCGCCGGCGAATCCGGCGCCGGCTTCGCGGTTGTGGCGGACGAGGTGCGGAATCTGGCTGGCCGGGCCGGCGAAGCCGCGAAGCAGACTTCGGAGCTGGTCGAAAAGTCCATTACGGGAGTCCGTCAGGGCGTGGACTTGGCGGCGCGGGTGGCGCAGTCGCTCGCCGGAATCGACGAAAAGGCGCAGCAGGTGGATGGAATCGTGGCGCAGATTGCACAGGCATCCACCGAACAGGCGCATGCCCTGTCTGCCATGACGCAGGCGATCTCAGACCTGAGTAGCACAGCCCTGCGGTCGGCCGGAGGCCAGGCGGAATTGGTCCATATTTCGCGGGACTAGCCCGTTTCAGACTCTGTCCGGTTCCGGATGCAACCAGGGTTGGCGGTACGGGCGGCGCAGCAGGCGGTTGGCTTCGTCGTCCTGCGCCACCTGCCCTCTCGCCGCGTCCCACGTCAGCGTCCGCCCCACCTTCAGCGCAATATTGCCGAGGATGCAGCAAGCCGTCGAGATGTAGCCTTGTTCGATATCGGCTACCGGCTTCCCACGCGACGCGATGGCCGCCAGGAAGTCCTTCATGTGATACCGGATGGCCGGGGCGCATTGCTTCTCCAGGCGCGGCTCGGTGTTATCTTCGGGGTACTTGTCCAACTCGTACGTCACATCCTTGTGTACGGCCTGTCCTTGCCCCGTGGGCGTGAAGTCATAGCTATAGACGCTGGCCTTGAGCGTGCCCTTGTCGCCGTAGAGAGTCGCGCCCCAGGTATATTTCGGGTCCGGCGGCAACCCCCAGTAGCGGTGCTGCCACACCACTTGCATGTCGCCGTAGTCGAAGACCACCGTCTGCGTATCCGGGATGTTCGACTTCCTTCCCGGGTGAATCAGGATGCCGCCTGAAGAGCTGATCCGTTTGGGCCATCCCAAATCCAGGAACCAGCGCGTCATGTCGAACATGTGTACGCCCATGTCTCCAAGGGTTCCATTGCCGTATTCCATGTAGGCGCGCCAGCCCATGGGGTGTTGTCCGCGCAGGTAAGGCCGCATGGGCGCCGGGCCGGTCCACATCTCGTAATCGAGCGAAGCGGGCGGGTCCACCTCGGGGGGATCCTGGCCGCCACCGCCGCTATAGGAGTAAATCTCCACCAGTCCGACCTTGCCGAGCTTGCCTTCCTTGACGATGGCGTCGCGCGCCTCCACCAGGTGCGGCGTGCTGCGCCGCTGCAAGCCCACCTGCACCACCCGGCCGTGCTGTCGCGCCGCGGCAAGCATGGCCTGACCCTCCACCACATCCACGCTGATGGGCTTCTGAACCCACACGTCAGCGCCCGATTGCACGGCGGCGATCGTCGCCAGCGCATGCCAATGGTCCGGCGTGGCCACCAGGCAGATGTCCAAGTCCTTCTCCTTGAGCATTTCCCGGTAATCGGTGAAGGTGCGGGGCGTCTTTTTCGATGCCTGGCGCGTGGCCACCAGATCCGCGGCCTGGGTCAGCATCTGTTTGTCGACGTCGCACATGGAGACCACCTCAATGGGCGACACCTGGACCAGGCGCAACAGGTCGCACTTCCCATACCATCCCGGTCCGATGATGCCTACGCGCTTCGGCTTCTGGCCGGCGAGGTCCTGCGCGAAGGCCGCGGCGGACATCCCCAGGCCCGCGCCGATGAATTGGCGGCGATTCATAGCTCCATTCCCTCCGCTTGCTATTGTTGCGTCCGCCATCGCGGATAAGTCAAGGCGGCCCGATATCGAACTAGAAAATCGTAAATTCCCCCGTTTCACACCCCGGCTCGGTGGGTGTGCTACGGGTAACACCCATAGGCGCGCAGTCGAGTTAATTCTCCCAATATTCAGGAAACCGTCATAGCTAGTTGCCTGTCCCAGAACTATAATTAAGGAAGATTAACAAATAATCTGGAGGCGATATGGAACCATCGCGCATATTGTTCCTCTCCGGGCATCCGGACGATGCTCACCGGCTTTCTAAAATGTTGTCTTCTCTCCCGCTGGCGCTCGATCACGCGGAGAATCTGCGGCAGGCGCGCACCCGGATGCAACGGACGGAGTACGACGTGGTTCTTACGGAAGCCGCCTTGCCCGATGGAAGCTGGCTGGACGCTTTGAGCCTTGCCCGTGAAGACTATCGCGACCCCGTACTGATTGTGACCGACCCGCAGGCGGATGCCCGCTTCTGGTCCCAGGCCCTGAACCTAGGGGCCTACGATCTGTTGGCGCAGCCCTTCTACGAACCGGAGGTGCGCCGCATCCTGAGCTACGCGTGTTCGCGGCCACGGGCTCGGCAGGTTTCCGCAGCCGTCGTATAGTCTGTCTCCTCCCAACTTCAGCCGCCTGGCTTGTTGATATACTGAAGGCGTCCCCCCAAACCAGGAGTTTTCATAGACCATGTTCGATCTGTTCCGAAGCCGAGATAAAGCCGTCCGCATCCTCTTAGGCGCCATTTTGGTGGTCGTGTCGTTTTCCATGCTCACCTACCTGATCCCCAATTTCAATACGGGGAACAACGACACGTCGGACATGGTGGTTGCGCAGATCGGCAAAGACACGCTGACCGTGCCGGAAGTGCAGACTATCCTTCAACAGACCATGCGGGGACGCCAGATCCCCCCATCGATTCTGCCCGCCTATATTCCCCAGATGGTGGACCAGATGATTCTGGAGCGGGCGCTGGCCTACGAGGCGCAGTCTCTCGGATTCCAGGTGACGGACGGGCAAGTGACCGACGCGATCCGCCAGACTATCCCCAGCCTCTTTCAGGACGGCAAGTTCGTGGGGAGGGACGCTTATGCGGCGATGCTCGCGCAGCAGGACCTCACCATCGGACAGTTCGAAGACGATCTGAGGCGCCAGTTGCTGATGGGCCGTTTGCGCGCCGTGGCTCTGGAGGGGATCGTCGTCACTCCCGCCGAGATCCAGGAGGAGTACCGGAAGAAGAACGACAAAATCAAGGTCGAATGGGTCAAGCTCACCGCGGACAAGTACAAGAGCGAGTCGGAGCCGTCGGCGGACGATGTGCAGGCTTACTTCAAAGTCAACTCGGCGCGCTACCAGATTCCCGAGAAGAAGGACCTGATATACCTGGTGGCGGACCCGGCCAGGATTGAGCAGACCCTGAACCCGTCCGACGCCGATCTGCAGACCCTCTACAACCAGAATAAGGATTCGTTCCGCGTGCCGGAGCGCATCCGGGTGCAGCAGATCCTGCTGAAAACCACGGACAAGCCGCCGGCCGACGATCCCAAGATCAGGGCCCAGGCCGAAGACCTGCTCAAGCAGATCCGCGCCGGAGCGAGTTTCGCCGACCTGGCCAAGAAGTTCTCCGAGGACCCCTCGGCGAAGAACACGAAGAACCCCGGTGAGATGTCGGACTGGCTGGTCCGCGGACAGGCGGTGAAGGAATTCGAAGACGCAGCCTTCGCCCTGAAGCCCGGCCAGGTCAGCGGCGTCGTGAAGGCTTCGTACGGCTACCAGATCATCAAGGTGCTGGCGCACGAGGACGCTCACATGCGCAGCTTCGACGAAGCGAAAAGCGACCTGGCGGAGCAATGGAAGAAGCAGCGCGTCAGCGACATCATGCAGAACGTCGCCGACAAGTCCCAGGCCGAGTTCCAGAAGGACCCGCTGCACCCGGAGGCGGTGGCCGCCAAGTACTTTATGCCCGTGGCCCGCGTTTCCGGTTACCTGCCCGACCAGATGCTGCCGGAAATCGGATCGAATCCGGATTTCGGGCAAGCCGTCGCCGAGCTGAAACCGGGCGAGGTATCGCAGCCCGTCGCCATCACCGATAACAGGATCGTCCTGGCCATCGTGACGGCCGTTACGCCCAGCCGGCCGGCCAAGCTTGAGGAAGTGGAGAGCCAGGTGCGCCAGACCCTGGTCGAGAACCGCAGCGCGGCCGCATTGCAGAAACATGCGCAAGATCTATTCAGCGCCGCCAAGTCCGCGGACGACCTGGCGAAGGCGGCGAAGGCGGCCGGACTGGAAATCAAGACCTCCGACGAGTTCACACGCAGCGGAACGGTGGAAGGCCTCGGATCGGCCAGCTATCTGCAAGACGCCTTTGCGCGGTCCGACGGAAGCGTTTTGGGGCCCATCAGCGTACCAGACGGCATGGTGGTGGCTCGCGTGGTGCAACACATTCCGGCGGACATGTCGAAGCTCCCCGAGCAGGCCGCGTCCATCCGCGACGACGTCAAGAACCAAAAAATGCGCGACAGGGAGACCCTCTTCGCGGAAGGCGTACGCGACGCCCTGATCAAGCAGGGAAAGATCAAAGTCCACCAGGCGGTGCTCAAACGCCTCATTTCCAACTACAGCACGCAGAGCTAACCGGATGATCCACGCCGCTTTCGGCTTCCTTCGGTCGCTGACCGACCCGGTGCGCCTCGCGCAGCTTCTGAACACTTTCCTTTCGGGATGGTGGGGGTACGCCATGTTGTTCGGGGTGGTGTACTCGGAAACCGGACTGCTGGCGGGCTTCTTCTTTCCCGGCGATTCGCTCCTGTTCACCGTGGGCGCGGTGGCGGGCGCGGGGGCGACGGGGGCCGCGCATTTGAATATTATTGTGGTCAACCTGGTTCTGATGTCGGCGGCGCTGCTGGGCGATTCCACGGGTTTCCTGTTAGGCCGCAAGACCGGCGAGCGCATCTTCAGCCGCCCGGATTCGAGGTTGTTTAAGCGCGAGCACGTCACCCGCACCAAGAAGTTCTATGAGCGCCACGGCGGCAAGACCATTATCTACGCGCGTTTCATTCCCATCGTGCGCACGTTCGCGGCGTTTGTGGCCGGAGTGATGGAAATGCCCTACCTGAGCTTCCTTCCTTACAGCGTATGCGGAGGGATCGGGTGGGTCTTCCTGATGACCACGCTGGGCTACCAATTAGGCAAGTACGACTTCATCAGGCGCAACTTCGATTACGCAATCCTAACGGTCATCGTGGTCTCCCTGCTCCCCCCCATGATTGAGACCGCCCGGTCCCGGTGGGGGCGTTCCGTTCACGTGTCCGACCATCCCGGCGGCAAATAGCCGCTCGTCCACAGGTCCCAATCGCGCGGCCATTCCGGGGCCCAGCAGCGGCCAGTGCGCAATGCCCAACAGGTATTCGGGGATGGCCCACACGTCTTCCTCCGCCGTCATCCACGCGATGGAATCGAAGCGGCGAAGGTTCACCGGGCGCGAGTACCGCCGCAGGGTTTTCTCTTTTTGGAGATTGAAATAATCCTCGAAGTATGACATCGCCAGCTCGCGCAGCGTGCGGTATACCGGCTCGCGGTAGCGCAGCCCCGCATAGTTGGAGGCGGCCACCGCTCCCCAATGCCCGCGCTGCCGGAAGATAGCCAGCACGTGATCGTCGTCGCGGACCGCTTCCAGGTCGAGTAGCAGCGGCGGATAGCCCAACATGCGCAAGGCCGCCGCGCCGAACAGGGCCCCTTCCATGCAGTGCCCGGTCTGTTCCCGCATCAACCGCCTCGGCGACCGGCAAGTCGGCCCGTCCGGCTCCACGTTATACGCGATTTCGCAATCGAGGTACCGCTGGATTTTCTCAGGCGTAGTGAGACGGCGGAAAATCGCGCGCTCGGCGGAGTTGAAACCGTTTCTGTCGGCAGCCTGTTTACGCATGTCCCAGCGCCCTGTCGAGCGCCTCCACGAAGAAATATTCACCCCACATCACGGATTCGCCGACGCCTAGCCCCTTATGTAAATGGTAAACGCCGCCCTTGAGAATGCCCTCCCAGGAGGGATCGCCCGCCGCCAGGTACCGTTCGCAAAGTGTGACTAGAATGCGTCGCGCGGCATCGCTATAGCGCTTCGTCTTCACGGCATCGCCGGCGATGTCCGCCAATTGCAGCAAACCCGAAGCCGCGATGGCCGCCGCCGATGTGTCCACCAGCGCTCGGCTCTCGGAGGGCGCATCGAAATCCCACGGCGGGACTCCATCGGCCGGGCAATTAGCGAGATAAAAATCCGCGCACGCTTCGGCGGTCCGCAGGAAACGCGCATCGGGCGCGTACCGGTAGGCCGTGCCGAAGCCATAGAGCGCCCACGCCAGGCCGCGCGACCAGCACGAATCGCCGCGAAATCCCTGTTGCGTGGTCTGGCGCAGGAATTCGCCCGTTTCGAGGTCAAACAGGCCTTCGTGCGCGGTGGATCCGTCGCCGCGCACGAGTACGCGCCGGGTAGTGAGACAGTGCCGCATGGCGATATCGAGCAGGGCCTGGTCTCCGGTTTGGCTGGCGGCATGGAAAATAATGCCCACGTTCATCATGATGTCGATGAACAGCGAATTCTCGGCGAGGAACGAGCGCAGGTAGGCGCCCTTTTCGCGGAATCGCAAGGCCAGGGTGCGGCCCGCCTGAACGAGCACGGCCTGAAGAGCGGGGTCGCCGGCGATGGCGTGCCAACGGGCGTACGTGGAGAGGAAGAGGAAGCCGAGGTCGTGAACCTCGCGGTCGAATTGGCGGGGTTCGAGGCGCCTGGTGTAGCGTTCGGCGGGTTCGCGCCACGAATGATCGCCCCGGGATTCGAGAATCCACATGATCCCGGGCAGGAACCCGTCGCACCAGTGGGTCCATGCCGGAAGAGCGTGCCTCCAGCGGCCGTGGTGCGTGTACATGGGATAGAAGTCCGGGTCGCGTTGGATGAGGGCGCGCACCTGGCAGGCCGCGAAATCGAGCGCATTGCGGAAGAGGGCGTCGTCGGGATTTAGGGAAGTTGGGAGCATGGAAGACTAAAATTTATGGCCACAGATGAACACAGATAAGAAAGAACTGGACAGAACGCCATAGGTAATTGGGCATCCTCCCGAGCCGCCAGCGACGCGAGGTCTAGGTTTTGATTAACATCCTTCTTATCTGTGTTCATCTGTGGCCAAAAAATCTTTTCATAAGGTGCGCAGGTGGAAACCGCCATCCACGTCGAGGACCTGACCGGCGCAGTAATCGAGCAGCCCGCCGGCGATGGCGCGGACCGCGCGTGCCACGTCCTCCGGTTCGCCCATCCGGGCTTGGGGCAGCAGGCCGGATGCGATCCGCTCGTCGTAGGCCTTCTCCACCTTGGCGATCATGTCCGTGCGGACGATGCCGGGGCGGATCTCGAACACCGGGATGCCGTGTGGCGCGAGGCGTGCGGCGTAGAGGGCGGCGGCCATGCTCAGGCCCGCTTTGGACACGCAATAGTCTCCACGATTCACCGATGCGGCGTAGGCCGAAATCGACGTAACGAACACGATGCGGCCCGCGCCCCGCTCCAGCATCCAGCGCGCTATGAGCTGCGTCAAAAAATACGGGCCTTTCAGATTGGCCGCGATCAGGGCGTCGAAACTTCCCTCGCTCGCCTCCAGGATATCGCGCCGCTCGGCCGGCCCCATGCCCGCATTATTCACCAGCAGATCGATCCGGCCGAGTTTTTCGCGCGTGAACTCGACTAGGGCGGCGCGGTCGGCAGCCGATGCAAGATCGCACGGAAAGATCAGAGCGCCGGTCTCTTCGCGCAGGCGCTCGGCCGAATCCAGGCGCGTGCGATAGGTGGCGACCACCTGGTGAGTATGCGCCAGTTCCACGGTCACAGCGCGCCCGATACCGCGGCTGCCGCCAGTGACCACGGCCACCGGCCGGCTGGATGCCTCGCTCATGACGCCCCTTTCCAATTCCGGAATCGAAGACCACTGTAGCATTTCGACGGGTCAGACCAAGCGGTTAGCCGTTGCGCTGGCGTTTCCGTCAGCCCGGAAAGACCTCCTTTTCGTGGAAAAGTGGGGAACCGAAGCACGGGTTGTCGACGGGGAAGGCGGCGACCCGGCGCCGGCTCTTGTCAATTTTCGGCCGGTTGCAGGCGGGCCCACAAAGTCTGTGGGCGCCCCGCCCCACCGGCCCGCCTCACCGTGCGTGCGCGCGCGATCCGGTTATAATGGACCCGTGGCGGTGGTTGCGATAACACGGCTGCGCGTCCGGTCGTGGCGATATCTCGCATCCTTTATCTTCTACTCCCTGCGCGTTTTGAGACAGACGAAGACGGCCCCCGGGAACCTGGCGGTATCGTTGCTTCGTGACACTGGCAATACGTTCTGGACTCGCACTGTCTGGGAGACGGAATCCGCCGTCAAGACTTTCATGCTCGCGCCGCCGCATGGGCAAGTGATGCGTCGACTGCTGGAATGGTGCGACGAAGCGGCGGTTGTGCGTTGGGAGCAGGAGAGCGAGAAAGAGCCTGACTGGCGTGAAGCGCACCGGCGGATGCAGGCGGATGGCAGGCGCTCCAAGGTGAACCACCCGTCACCCGCTCACGCGAAGTTTGAGATTCCGGCGCCGGGGTTGCGCGAGTGAGGGTGGTCAATTTTGAACAGCGGGCGCCTGGCCGAACGTGGTATCACAGGGGCAGTGCGCGAGTGGGCGGAACGGATGCGGTCGTGAGCCTATCTGCCGTTGCGGAGCGGCATCGCGCGGAACGCGGGGCATTGTGGGAACGATTCTCGTGCTGGAAGACGAGTTGTCGGTTCTAAGGCTTATGGCGCTCTGGCTGAAGGAATACAAACTGCTTCAGGCTGCCACGGCGGCGCAGGCGCTTCGGCTCTTCATCGATGCTCACCGCCGGATCGCCGTCTTAGTCACCGACGTGAGACTGGCAAAGAGTTCCGGCATACAAGTCGCGCTGCTTCTTCGATCGCAGATTCCAGACTTGCCCGTGTGTTTGATTTCGGGTTATCCCGAGACCGAGTGGCGTGACTCGGATGCCGACGATCTGGACAGGCTCGGGTCGTCCTCGGTCCTGATCCTCCAGAAGCCCATAACGGCCAAGGCGCTCACAAACGCAGTTCAGGAGTTGTTGGCGGCGCCGCACCCCGAGAAGGCGCGCACTGCCGCAGGGTGATACCGGACGGGTCGCACACTCCGCTCTTCACGCATTAGTCGTGCAGAACGACATTCAGCAAGGAACTGTGGATTTCGAGGCCCCCGTTATAGTCGATGAATCCCAGCTTGCGAAACCGGTTCATGAAAAAGCTGATTCTGGGGCGGGTAGTTCCGACGATTCCAGCCAGTGTCTCCTGACTGATCTTCGGAATCACCAACTCCGGTTTGCCTTCTTTTCCGAAGTGCGCCAGCAGCAGAAGCACGCGCGCCAGCCTCTTTTCGCTGGAGTTGAATAACTGGTCCACCAGGTCTTCCTCAATCTTGATGTTCCGGGAAAGAAGATGGCTCACGAACCGTTCCGAAAACGCTGGTTCTTCGTGAAGAAGCCGAACCACGGTCGCGTTCTCCAGCTTCGTGAGAGAGCAATCCGAAATCGCCACGGCGGTTGCCATGCGCACCAACTGCCCAGCCAGGCATCCCTCGCCAAAAAAATCCCCGTCTTTCAGAATGGCGACGACCGCCTCCTTTCCCTGCTTGGAGAGGACGCTGAGTTTGACCCTCCCTGCCCTGATAAAGAAAACGTCCTTTGCCGCGTCGCCCTGGTCAAAAATGCGGTCGCCGGCGCGGTACTCGGTCCCACGCCGTCCAGGGGCTTTGGTCAAAAAGCTCATAATATCGAAGTCAGGCTTGGCCTTGGCCTTCATTTCCGCACAGCCTTTCATCCAGAGGATAGTTCAAGTCGAGGGGCCGTTGCAAACTGCCCGGGTGGTCAATTTTGAACATACCAAGATGTCTGGTCATGCTACCTTCAGTCAATCAGCCCGTATACGGGTGGCCGGGGGGCCGGCGGCGACCCAATGGACGTGACAAGATTGATTTCGGAGCTTCTCTCGGAACGGGAAGACGTCGAACGAGACATCTTCCGCCTGGAGCGATCCGCCCGGCTCAGGTTCGGGGCAGCGAACGGAGAGCAGCAATCCGTGACGGCTATCGATAAGGGACCGACCTCGAGGCGGCGCCGCCGCAACCTGCCGGCCACGGTCAGCTCAAATCCCCAGTGGCGGGTTGCCGGAGATTGACCCAAGACAATGCCTGGAGCTAAACCCGGGCCGAACGATGGTGGTAATCGTGCGCCCGTCACCCTTCCCGACCTCCGATCGGCGGGATCAGGCCAACGCGTCATTCTTGTCGCCGACGACGAGGCCCTAATCCGCAACCTGGTTACCTTGCTTCTGCAACAAGACGGGTATGTCGTCCTGTCGGCCGCCGACGGCCACGAGGGGCTGGAGCTATCGCGCCAATACCCCGGCGCAATAGACCTGGTAATCACGGACATGCAGATGCCCCGGCTGAATGGCGCCGATTTGTGCGCTCACCTGCTCGAAGAGCGGCCGGGAATCAAGGTTCTGATGATGTCCGGCGCGGACATAAGAGAAATCGTTAGCCAAAACGTCAATCTGCCATTCCTGCCGAAGCCTTTCGACGGCGGGACTCTCAAAGCGCGGGTCCGGGCGATTCTGGCCACGCCGGTTGAGCCTCCGATGCAACGCCGGCCGGGCTGACAGATGACGGGGGCAGGCCGCTCTACGCCCTGTCCGGCTTCATCACCGCAATATATCCCAGATTCCTGTAGAGCTGGTTGTGGTCGAGGCCGAAGCCTACGACGAAGCGGTCGGGAATCTCGAAACAGCGGTATTTGATGGGCGTCTGCACGATGCGGCGGGAATGGCGGTCGAGGAGGGTGCAGACCGCGAGCGAATTGGGAGCCCGGCCGGCCAGGGTTTGCAGCAGGTAGCGCAGCGTGAAGCCGGTGTCGACGATGTCTTCCACTAACAGCACGTCTTCGCCCTCGATGCTGTCGTCAAGGTCCTTGGCGATGCGCACCAGGCCGGGGGCGCCGCTGCGGTTGGAGAAGCTGGAAATACCCAGAAAATCGATTTCGACCGGTATCTCGATGTGGCGCGCCAGGGCCGTGAGGAAGAATATCGATCCCTTGAGCACGCCGATCAGCTTGACCGATTTGCCTGCGTAGTCGCGCGTGATTTCGGCGGCCACTTCGCGGATGCGCGCGTCGATCTGCTCCTCCGTAAACAGGACGCGGTCCAGGCCGGGGATGGCGGACGGGTTCACGCTTGCACCCGTTCAGCCAGGCCGTATTTGAAGATCAGGTTTTCGAAATCCTTCTGGTAGAACACCTGAATGTTGATGTGCGGATAGAGTTGGCGCAACAGGCGCACCTTGCGATTCTTGCGGGTCACGAGCGACTGCTTCATGGTGGTGAGTTCCACGTAGAGGTTGAACTCCGGGAGAAAAAAGTCGGGCGTGAAAGATTCGAGCGGCGCGCCGTCGGGGCCGTACTGGATGGGGAAGCTGCGCGGCTCGTACTCCCAGGCGATGCGGTAGAAGTCGAGCAGGTTGGCGAACATCTCCTCGCTCTGGTGGGCGAACATTTTTTGCCGCAGGGTCACCTTGGCGGGGGGCACAATGCCGTAGCGGGCCAGCTTGAGGCGCATTTGGAACTGAAGCTGGGCTTCGGCGGCGGCGGAGAGGAGGCCGCGCTCGGCGAGGCCGGTTGAGCGAACGGCGGTTTCGATGAGCTCCGCCATTTGGTCGGAATTCAGGAATTCGGCGCTCAGCACCATGTCGAACAGGTCGGCAGTGGCCTTGGCCTTGCCGAATTTAGCTTTTCGATCGGCGCGGTCGGCGGCTTCGAGTTCGAGGAGAAGTTGGCGCGCGGCGGGGCGTTCCAATTGGTTATCGAGCATGAGGGCGCCGATGCGCGCATTTTCCGGAGCCACCACGTGCACGCGCAACATGCCGGAAAAATGGCGGGCCTGCAATTCGCCGCCGGCGGCGCAGCAGACCAGGTGATGCCCGGTGGCGAGGCGCGCCAGGACGGACGTTACCAGGCTGGAATAGGCTTTATCGGGGACGGGCGCCTCGGAGCCGAATTCTTCGCTGGTGAGGGCCGCGATCCGCGACTGGGTGAGCAACTCGAATCCCAAGCGCTGCGCGGCGAGGCGCGCGACCTCTTCAAAACGGCATCCCGGATGGCCCGATACGGCGATTAACGCCATGTCACACGTTCATTTTAGCGCAGACGATTCGGAGCAAGGCAGAAGATCCGCGTAGACGAAGCCGCCGGTATCGCGGGTTTCGCCGCCTACGATGTCGAGCGGCGCACGGAACATCGGGCCGGCGTAGGCGAAGGTGTGAAACTCGCCATTCTCGCCGCAGGGATCGGCCGAAGGAGGAAGGTCTTGCAAGAGCGCGTGGTTGAACTCGCGGCCGGCAAAGGCGGCGTCGAGGGCATTCTTATCGATGCACGAAAGGCGCGCGCGCAGGCCGGCATCGATCATTTCGCGGGCCAGCGCGGCGGTGGGCAGACCCCAGATCGGGAAGAGCGGCGTGAGGCCCGAGCCGGCCAACTGGCGTTCGCGGTATTCGCGGACGTCGCGAAGGAATAAATCGCCGAATGCGATCGTGTCGAAGCCATCGGCTACGGCGAGCCGGCAAGCTTCGGCCATGCGGTCTTCGTAATCCTGGTTGGTGCACGGCCAAGGCAGGGGAATGGCGCGCAGGGGAACGCCGGCAGCTTCGGCCTGGGCTTCGAGCAGGGACCTGCGGACGCCGTGCATGGCCACGCGATCGGCGCTTTCGTTGATGGTGGTGAGGAGCGCCGCCACCTGCACGCCGCGCTGCCGCAGTACGTGCAAACTCCAGGCGCTGTCCTTGCCGGAACTCCAGGCCAGCAGGGCTTTCACGCTATGCCGCTTGCGCCGCCACGCGCTCCGAACGGACCGCGACGCGGCTTAAGACCGCGTGCAGCGCGAAGAAGGCGCCCGCGTAGACCAGGTCGGAAACCATGGTATTGCGGAAGAACGGAATGGCCGCGATGTAGCAGTTGACCAGGCCTGCGAACGTGTGCCCGTACTGGCTGCCGGGGGCGAGCCACGTCCCGAAGTTGGAGAGGAGGAAGAACTGCACGCTCCCGCCGATGGCCGCGGCGCCGATCCAGCCGGGGTTTTCCGTGCGGCGCAGGCGCGTGCCGATCCATGCGTAGATCAGGAAGCTTGCATAGATGAACGGCGTCGCGAAGGAGTAGGCGTTTCGCAGTGGATAGCCGTAGCGCAGACAGACCAGCGGGTCTGTGACGGCCATGAGCGCGATGGGCAGCAGGTAGGCGCGCCATCCCCTAAGGCGTGCGCCCGCAAACAGGCTCAGTGCGCCCACCGGGGCGAAGTTGAAGTTTTGCGCCAAACGCGCGGCCCCTCCCAGGATTGTCAAGCCGGTGGCCAATGGCCTAGCGGAATTGGTTTCCATCGTATTCTCCTCGTTTCTATATTATTACTCAGAGATCCCCGAAGCGGCGCGGTTCGGTTCCCACAAAGTTTCGGGCGAACCGGTGGCTCGGCTGGCCCAGCGGCTCCAGACGAACAGCGCGTCGCTCAAGCGGTTCAGATAATGCAGCGCCTCGGGCGGTATGGTTTCGGCGCGCGCCAGCGATACCAGGGACCGCTCGGCGCGGCGGCAGACCGTGCGGCAGACGTGCAATTCCGCATTGAGGCGGCTGCCGCCCGGCAGTACGAACGAGCGCAGCGGCGGGAGGCCGGCGTTCATGGCGTCCATTTCCGTTTCAAGGCGCGTCACTTCGGCGCCGGTGATGCGCGCCTGCCGGGGATGGACGTCTTCGGGCAGCGTGGCCAGGATGGACCCCAGATTGAACAGCTCGTGCTGCACGCGCAGGAGGATGGGGCCGAGAGGGGCCAGGGCGGGTTGGCCGGCGGCGAGTTCTTCGACCGAGGCGCGCGCCACTCCGACGAAGGCGTTCAGTTCGTCCACCTGGCCGTAGGATTCGATGCGCGGGGCGTCCTTCGGAAGGCGCTGGCCGCCCGCCAGGCCGGTGTCGCCGCCGTCGCCGCCGCGGGTGTAGACGCGGTTCACGGCGATGCGGGGTTTATCGAATGGTTCGCTCATGGGACCTCCGTTTGCCTCACTTCACCCCCGACAGCGTCCACTTCATTCCGGCCACGAAATTCAGCAACGGGGATGGGTAGCCGTAGACCTCTTCATAATGCTCGTTCAGCGCGTTGCGCAGGTTGCCGTAGGCGGTCAGACCGCGGGGCAGCGCGTAGTTCAGGCCGATCCCCACATCGGCGTAACCGGGGTTGTGAAAGAGGCCGGCGGCGGCGCCCAAGGTAGGTTCCACGTCCAGAATGGAGCCGCGGAACACGCCCGATATGGTGATGGAGGCTTTGCCGCGGCGCACTGAAGCCGTAAGGGCCCCGTAGTTGGCGGGCCTGCGGATCAGTTCCTGTCCCACCTCGAATGGCGGCGTCCCCACGCCGGGGTCGTCGTTCAGCGATAGAATCCTCGTCTGGAGCGCGGTGTAGGATGCGTTCACGAAGAGCCAGCGCTTGGGGCGCAGCGTCGCCGAGAACTCGCCGCCTTGCGCCAGCGAGTTCGCGAGATTGTCCGATTCGTAATGGCTCAGTGCGGCGAGCGAGCCTCCCAGAATCACGATCAAATCGTAATAGCGTGTGCGGAAATAGGTGGCGTCGAGCGAGAGCCAGTCGTGAAACAGCCGGCGCTCGACGCCCACGTCGCCGCCGCGGGTGCGCTCCGGCTTGAGGTTGGGGTTGTTGGTGTAGGCAAGGTCGAACCCGTCGGGCGGGCGGATGCCGGTCCCAAAGGAAGCGTGGAAGCGGGTGCGGCCCTGCACGTATGCGCCGGAGAGCTTAGGGTTCGCGACGGCGATGCTCTGGGCCGGAAAAAACGGGCGCGTGTAGCCATCCGTCGGGATCGCGCCGGTGTCCAAAAACTCGGCGCGCACACCGGCGTTCAGAAAGAGATGCCCCCAGAACTCGAAGCGGTTCTCCAGGTAGAGCGCTTCGTCGCGGCGGCGTATGGGAAAGGTGTTGGAATCGGCGTCCGTGATGTAGGTGTTCGTGACCTGTTCGGTTCCGCCGCTCGCGCCAATGGCGACGGTGTAATAACTGGCCACCTTCACAATGGTGCGCGCCTCGAACTGCGCGCGTAGGTCCTTGTTGAATGAGAAGCCGTACGGGCTGGTGAAGCCGTTGTTGTTCAGAAAAAACGCGCCGGACAATTCCAGGCGCACGCGGTCGCTCAGGTCCGCCCGGTACTGCAGGGAATAATCGGAGAAGTTGTTCTTGTTGCGGCTGATGGTGTCGATGCCGGTGTAGTCGTTCAACGGGTCTGAGCCGTAGGGGCCGGGCACGCCGTTGGCGCTCGAATCGAAATCGCCGTGGATGAACAGCGATTGTTTCTTCCAATGGCGCACGACATTGAGCATGAGGTCCTGGTTGCGGTAGTCGCTGTTCTGGACCGGCCCGTTGGTTTTCATCTGCGAGGCGGAGGCGACGATGCCGAAGCCCGCGACAGTGCCGCCGCCGGAAATGCCGAAGCGGTTCTCCCCGTAGGTGCCGCCTTCGGCCACCACATCCAGATTTGGGGGTGAATCGGCGTCGCGCGTGACGAAGTTGACCACCCCGCTCACCGCGTACGGGCCGTAGAGAGCCGACTGCGGACCGCGAATCACCTCTACGTGATCCAGCTCTTCGGTGGGGATGTGCGAGAAATCGAAATCGCCGCCGAAAGAATTGACGGGAACGCCATCGATTTCGACCAGGTTGTATTCCGGTTCGCCGCCGCGTATATACAGGCCCGCGATGCCGCCGGTGGGTCCGGTCTGGCTGACGGCCACGCCGGGCGCATCGCGCAACAGGTCTTCGGCTAGCGGCTCATTGCGCTGCTCGATCTCCTCATGCGGGATGATGGTGACGCTGCTTCCCTGACGGCTGGCTTCTACGTCAATCGCCGAATCGGCCACGGTGACCGAATCCACCATGGGAGCGAGAGCTAGGCGCACGGTCATTTCAGGTGTGGCGTCGGCGGCGGCGATGGACTTATCGGCGAAACCGGGGGCGGTGATTACCAGCTTGGAACCGAGCGGCAAGGAACATGCGAAGGCGCCGTCCGGCGACGGGAAGCTGCGCTCCACGCCCAGCGGCGTGACGATAGAAACGCGGGCGCCGGCCACGCGCGCTCCGGATGGATCGACAATCGTACCCTTCACCTCGGCGGCGGAAAGGCACACGGAAAAAAACAGGCAACAAGCCAGCGGAATTGCAACGTTTTTACGCATTCCAAGCTCCTCCCTAGAGAGCTGTGCGAACCTCTCACGCTGGCCGGTCTCCTGACTTGCGCATCGACGGAACCCCCGGCCTTCCCATCCCGTTGCCGGAACAGTGGCATCTTCCGAGGGGCCTCCGCGCTTACAGTAGCGGGGCTGTGCCGGACTTTCACCGGCTTCCCGATCACCAGCGGAAAAATAAACTACCTCCCGATTCTACATCAAAATGCGAAGACCGGCGCCGATGGGCTGTGATAACGTAGCCTTTCCAGGAGAAGCCCGTGTACACGCCCGACGAACATCGTTACGAAAGCATGGTCTACCGCCGCTGCGGCAGGAGCGGCCTCAAGCTGCCTGCCATCTCACTGGGACTCTGGCACAACTTCGGCGGCGTGGACGCCTTTGAGAACATGCGCGCCATGCTGTGCCGCGCGTTCGATCTTGGCATTACGCATTTCGATCTCGCCAATAATTACGGACCGCCGTACGGATCGGCCGAGGAGAATTTCGGACGCGCTCTCCGCGCCGACCTTCACGCATGGCGCGACCAGATGATCGTCTCCACCAAAGCGGGCTACGATATGTGGCCGGGCCCGTATGGCGATTGGGGATCGCGCAAGTACCTGCTGGCCAGCCTCGATCAGAGCCTGCGGCGCATGGGCCTGGAGTACATGGACATTTTCTATTCGCACCGTCCCGATCCGGAGACGCCGGTGGAGGAAACCATGTCCGCGCTCGACCGCGCCGTGCGTTCCGGCAAGGCGCTCTACGCCGGCATCTCCAATTACAATCCCGCGCAAACGGCTCTGGCCGTGGCGGAGTTGCGTAGGCTCGGGACGCCCTGCGTGATCCATCAGATGAAGTACTCCATGTTCGTGCGAAAGCCGGAGGAGGGCCTGTTTGAGAGGCTGGAGGCGGAGGGCATCGGCGGCATCGCGTTCTCTCCGCTGGCGTTGGGGATGCTCACCGACCGGTATCTGACGGGCATCCCCGCCGATTCGCGAGCCGGCAAGGATGGGCGCTTTCTCAACCAGAGCCACATCACGCCGGAGCGCGTTTCGCAGGTGCGCGCGCTGGCCGGGATCGCGCAACAACGCGGGCAGAGCATGGCGCAAATGGCGGTCGCGTGGGTGTTGCGCCAAAAGGCCCTGGCTAGCGCGTTAATCGGCGCCAGCCGGCCGGCGCAGATCGAAGACTGCGTCGCGGCAGCTCGGAACACGGAGTTCTCGGCGGCCGAACTGAGCCGGATCGACGAAATCCTGCGGCCATGACCGCACTGCGGCGGTTGTTCGGCGGGCCGGAATCGCTGGAGCTTATTTCCCGGCGCCCGCGGGCATGGAGACGGCCACGGTTGGGTTTAAGAGCGCGGAGCCGGCGGCCGCACGGGTTCCAGCCTGATAAGACCGGATGAATGCCCGCCGCTCGAACTGCAGCGCACCCATCCCAATGTCCTCTGCTTCGCGCAAAGCACGAGCGTTGTCCCAGCGGTCATGATCGATTCGATACGCGGCGATCACTGCGCCAGTACGGTCGGCCCCCCGCTTACAATGCACGAACACGGGACCTGACGCCACGTCCTCCAGCAGCTTCAGAATGGCGCCGGTTTCGGCCGGGGTGGGCGGCGTCATCCCGGTCATGGGGATGTTGAGGTAGCGCATCCCTGCGGCGGTCACAACCCGCTCCTCGGCGAGCGACCGGTCATCGTGTTCGCGCAGGTCCAGTACCAGCTTGACGCCGAGCTTGGCGAGGTACCGGAATCCCTCATCGGTCGGCTGCGCGCCGCGGCAGACGTTTGGACCGACTTGATAAAACCTGTCGATTCCGGGGACTGAGCGTGAGGCCGCAAAGGCTGGTAAACCAACAATAGCTAAAGTGAAGAGGCTGATCGGACGAAGCGTGCGAAAAGACATTTGACACCGAACTCCTGGTGAATTGTGACTTCCGTCACTGGGTAGTGCGGCGCCAAAAATCAGCCTGCTCAACTTCAGCTATCGGCGGGAGCCACGGAAGACTAGTCTTTGCAAGGAATTGCACGCCAGATCCCTACGCACATCACCCAATATTTCGACGGTGCGCCGGCTCGTCAGGATACAAATTCTTTTGGTTGAAGGCCGTGTTCCGCGGACACCGGGGGGATACATGTGCCCCCCGCACCTACATCTTGAGCAACCGGATGCTGCCGTTCGAAGTGCCGATGTCAATCAATGCTCCGCCGCTGCCCAGGGCGCCTTCGACCTCGTTCTTGCCGAACTTGCCCTGCGTCCGGATTTCGTAGTCCGATGTGATCGAGGAGTTGCTGGTGTGCGCCATCAGGCGGGCGTTGGGCTGGTCGGGCAGATGCAGCGTCACGGGGCCGTTGCTGGAGTTCACGTGGGCGTCGCTTGCGAAATGCGGCGGCAGAGTGAGATCGACGCCGCCGTTGGAGGTCTCCAGACGCACCGGCCTCTGAGACTCGCCGATGCTCGCGGTGATGCTGGCGTTCGATGTGGTGGCTTCGAGCGATCCGCCCAGACGCTCGGCATGAATGTGCCCATTGGAACTGTGGACCGTGGCGTCGCCGGCCACGTTCACCAGTTCAACGCTGGAGTTGCTCGTCGTGGCGTCCAGGCTGCCCGCCAGGTCTTGAACGCGGATCGCGCCATTCGATGTCTTTAGCCGCGTCGGCCCTTTACCGTCCACGGTGTGTATGGAGCCGTTGGAGGTGGTGATCCGGTCGAGCACCGCCGTGCGCGGGATTTTGATGGTGAACCGTGCGCCTTCGTTGTTGCGGCGGTCGGAGGGGCGGATGGCCCGGATGGAGACCTCGTCGGGGCTGTTATGGACGTCGATTTGGAGCGCATCGGCGGCCTCCTGTGTGGGTCCGTACTTTGTTCCGCTGATATCCACGGAGTCCTGATCCCATCCGGAGATCTCCACCGATCCGTTAAAGCCCTCCACCGAGAGGCTGCCGCCGCTCTTCAGGGGATAGCTGTAGTGGAAGTCGCGTTGAAACCGCTGAAAGCTACCGAAATCCTCGATATCGCAGGCTGTCAGGAAAAGCAGGGCCAAGCCCAGAGGCATGAGAAGAAGTTTCGCGCGCATTTGCACCTCGAAGGGAGGAATACGAAGACGGGGTCGGGTTTGTTCCGAATCCGTCTGTCAGATGCGGCGAGAATCTTTGACGCGGAGACGGATGCGATCCCTTCTTTAACGTCTTTCTCCGCGTCTCCGCGTCTCCGCGTCAAGGTCTTGCTCTCAAGGTTTTGCTCTCCCCGCTCGGCGGCGAAAGCGGTTTATGATTGGGTTTCCCATGTATCGCGGCCTGGTTCTTTTCGATATCGATGGCACGCTGCTGCGGCGTGCCGGACCCCACCACCGGGCGGCGCTGGTCTACGGCATTCGCCGGGTGGCCGGCCTCGAAACCACGACCGAGGGCATCCCGGTCCAGGGAATGCTAGACCCCAAGATTCTGGCGGCCATGATGCGCAATGCGGGCGCGGATCGGGAGACCATCCGCGAGTCCATGCCGGCCATCCTGCGCGCGGCCGAGAGGTACTATTTACGGGTTTGCCCCGCGCTTGGCGGCAAGCTTTGCCCGGGCGTGGTAGCCGCGCTCGACCGGTTGTCCCGCCGCGGCCATCTGTTGGGGCTGGTGACGGGCAACCTGACCCGCATCGGATGGCGCAAGCTGGAGCGCGCCGGCTTGCGCGACTATTTCCGGATGGGCGCCTTCGGCGAGATGGCCACGACGCGCGCGGGGTTGGCCAGGATCGCCATCCGGGAAGCCCGTGGCAGGGGGTGGATCGTTCGCGGGTCGCCGGTTTCCCTGATCGGCGACGCGCCGTCCGATATTATTGCGGCCCGCCGCAACAGGATACGGTCCATCGCCGTGAAGACAGGCATCACCCCGCCGGAGGTCTTGGCCGCCGGCCACCCGGATTTTCTCCTCCGGGACCTCAGGGAACTTCGCCTCCGAATGGTGGAAGACGGGCGCGAATCTTCCTGAACGCCCGAGCAACCGCTCCTGGAGGCGCGTCTCCATCGATTTTGGTGGGCCGCACGCCCATGGGCACTCTCTTACCTACCGAGCCGCGAACGTAAGAGAGCGGTCCCCTCCTCTCGCCCTTCAGCGTACAATTTGGGTAGGGTCAAGTCCAGAGAATGGCGGCTTCGGGGATCGACAGGTTTCTGTCGGCGCGTGCGAGAGCGCTCGGGATTGGGTTCACGGGTCTGCTTCTCCTCATGGCGATCATGGCCATCGACGCGGTAACATCGCTCCGCGTCGTCGAGCTGAGTACCGCGGTTTTGCGAACGGAATCCCGTAAGCGCGATAGCCTGCTCGATCAGTTGCGCGCGGATATCTACCGCTCGTCCACGCTTGTGCGCGATTACCTGCTCGATCCCGATGCCGCGCGGGCCGCGAGTTATCAGGCGGAATTGGAGCTTCTCGGAGTCCAGTTAAGCGATGCTCTGCGCAGCTACGAACAGGAACTGCCGGACACGGAAAGTGTCGCTTTCAAGGATCTGCGCACCCATTTCGAATCGTATTGGGAGTCGCTGGCGCCCGCATTGCAATGGGACGCAGCCGAACGCCGCGCCAATGGCGGACGTTTCCTGCAAGACGTCATCATGCCCTTCCGCGCCAACGTCGTCCAGTTGACAAGGCAGGTGACCGTTTTGAACGACCGCGATCTGGACGCGGGCGAAAATCGCATTCGAGCCGTCCAGTCGCGCTTTCGGACGCGAGTGACCGTCACCTCCGTCCTCGCTCTGATGCTTGGCCTGATTCTAGCCACGGCCAGTGTCCGCCGCGTCGAGCGTCTCGAACGGGAGGCGAAAGCGCGCTATGCGGAAGTGGAAGAGGCGCGCCGTGAGCTCCATAAACTCTCTGGCCTGCTTGTCACGGCGCAGGAGGAGGAACGGCGCAACCTCTCGCGCGAGTTGCACGACGAGATCGGGCAGGCCATGTCGGCCATGCTGGTTGAGTTGGGGAGGCTCGAAGCCGCGCCCGATGGCGAGACCCGCGCCGAGCGGCTCGCTTCGGTTCGCCGCATGGCGGAAGACAGCGTCGGCAAGGTGCGCAACATGGCTCTGCTGCTTCGCCCTTCCATGCTGGACGATCTTGGCCTGGTGGCCGCTCTCCGATGGCAGGCTCGCGAAGTGACGCGCCGGTCGGGTCTCAAGGTGAAGATGGCGGCCGACGAAATAGCCGAGGATTTGCCCGACTCGCTCCGGACCTGCATTTACCGCGTCGTCCAGGAGGCGCTCAACAATTGCGCCGCGCATGCGCATGCGACCGAGGTCCGCGTGGCCGTGCACCGGGACGGCGACGGGCTTTCGGTGACGGTGCGGGACGACGGGGTTGGCTTCGAACCAAGGCGGGAAAAGGGGATAGGGTTACTGGGGATGGCGGAGCGAGTGGAGCGCCTCGGCGGGCTGTTTACGATCGAATCGAAGCCCGGCGCCGGCACGCTCCTATCGATTCGTCTTCCCCTCGCCAACGGCGGGTCGGCGCCACTGAAGGACATCGCATGATACGGATCATTCTCGCGGAAGATCACGCCGTCATGAGGCGCGGGCTGCGTCTGGTGCTCGAAGAACAGCCGGACTTTGAGGTCGTGGGCGAGGCGAGCGACGGGCGGGAAGCGGTGGCCCTGGCGGAGTCTCTCAAACCCGACGTCGCGGTGCTGGATATCACGATGCCCAACATGAACGGCATCGAGGCCGCGCGGCAGATCGGCGCGAAGCAACCGGACGTCGCGATCGTGGTGCTGAGCATGCATTCGGACGAGGGCTATGTGCTTCGCGCCCTCAAGGCAGGGGCGCGCGGCTACCTGTTAAAGGAATCCCCCGAGGCGGATTTCATCCAGGCGATCCGCTCGGTGAGCCAGGGCAAGGCATTCTTCAGTCCGGCGGTCAGCCGCATGTTGGTGGAGGACTACGTCCGGCAGTTGCGCGATAAGGACGTGGAAGACAGCTATGAGCTGCTCACGCAGCGGGAGCGCGAGCTTCTTCAACTCATCGCCGAGGGCAAGAGCAACAAAGACGTAGCCAACATGCTGAATCTGAGCCTCTATACCGTCGAGACGCACCGGGGAAACATCATGGAAAAACTCAACCTGCATAGCGTTCCGGAGTTGATCCTCTACGCCGTCCGCAAGGGTGTCATCGCCTGAAGGCCGGGCATTGCGCTCGTCAAATCATGCACTTCGAACCGAGCCGCGAACGTCAGAGAGCGGTTGCTTGACTCATACCGCCTTCCCCAGCCAGTCAATACCGTTTCGAGGGTAGATGCCTACGGCCGGAAACGGTCGTCTATTCGGTTGAAGGAACTCACGGAAATCGGTGAAGTTCCCGGAGGGAGAATCAGTATGAAACGAACGCTAATCGCACTTGCTGGGGTGTTGTCGATCGGGTTGGGCATGGCCTCCGCCCAGGTAATGACGCCCCTCAGATTCACGGTGAACAGTCCATTCTATGTGGAGAACACCCAACTGCCCGCGGGCGCGTACGAGATATTGCCTACCACGGAGACAAATCTCCTCCAGATGAGGTCCCTTGGCGGGAATGCCGGGGTCTTTTTCAGGACGGCTGAAGCCGGCAATCAAGCCTTGCCGCAGCGGTCGGAGGTGATGTTCGACAAGTTCGGCAAGACCATGGTGCTGAGCTCGATCGTGGTCGCGGGGCAGTGGGACGCATCCCAAACCATGGGGTCGAAGGTCGAGCGCGGCGCGCGGGAAGCGTCGGCGGCGCCGGCCAAGATCGCGGCTCCGGCGGGAACCGTAGCCGGCGAATGAGCGAACGGCGTTGCGGGGCTGCCGGCTCCCGGAGCGGCGGCCCCTCGACCCGATTTAGTTCGGCGACGGCCTCTCTGCGTGGTCGACCACGAGGACGTCAACCGGGCTCTTTTGCGGCATCAGCTTCAGGCCGAGCTGCTCGACGGCAGGGAAGACCCCTGGCGTCAGTCCGAACCCCGTAAATGGCTGCCCAGCCTGCGGCGGCCCCGCCTGCGAATCATCGAGTTCAACCCGGAGGTTGATCTTATAGACTCCGGTCATCCCAGTTTCATCTACCACGGGATGATCCAGGAAGATCTTCAAGAACTCGGCCAGTCGTGGAATCCTGTTGACCATCTGTATGGTCATGAATCCGTCCTCTGAACCTATATGGGCCCCCCGTGACAGGCTCAATTTTCATTTCGTGCAGCTTGGGAGCGCCCTTTCCCACGACCAATACATATACCGGACGTTGCTCCGTCATCCTGTGCAGAGCCAGTTTGAATCGCTGTGCCAGCAGCGTGTGCAGCATCGGTCTGAGTTGGTCCTGCGTGGTGGAATCGGCGCTCTTGGCGGCAATGTCGTACTGCTCTTCATCCAGCCAGGCAGGTCCAGCGATCTCGCCAGCGCCGTTTAAGCCGTACGCCCATGCTATGCATTCACGCAGGGTTTGCTGTCGCATGGTGAGACTGCCGTGGGAAGCGACAATCGTGCGATTTTCCGCTGTAGATCCTGGTTTGAAGGGCTTGACGGATGCCACCTCGAACTCCGGGCCGGCGGCGGATTAAGCTTGCGCCTTGCCCTGTGGGCGCTTCCAAAATTCCGAGCACGACAGGACCCACGATTGAGGCGACAGTCAGAACGCGCCGGATGCGCAATGTCAGCTCCTAGAAACTGGAAAAGCGCTACCCCTCGCGGAGTAGCGCCTCAAAGCGTGTTGTCCACCTCTCTAAACCTGGAACGAACTCCCGCAGCCGCAGGTCGATTTGACGTGCGGATTGTTGAACTTGAAGCCGGCGCCTTCGAGCGATTCGACGTAGTCGACCTCCGCGCCGTCCAGGTACAGCAAGCTCGCCTGATCGATGAAGACCTTCAGCCCATCGTACTGGTAGCTCTTGTCCAACATATTCGGCTGGTTCTCAAAAGCCATCGAGTAGCTAAATCCGGAACACCCGCCACCCACCACCGAGATGCGCAAGCCAGCGGGGACGGGATCCTGGGCCGCCATGATCTCTTTGACTTTCCCTACTGCCTTTTCCGTTATTTGCACCATGCGTTAAACACTCCTGATTCCGAGCTTGCCGTCCCATTATACCAGTGGGATCGCGCCGCTCCGGGTTTTCACTGTATGTGATGATCGGTGCGCGGCTCAGGTCGCGGGAAAGTGGACTCCGGCGGTCCATTTAGAGCTTGAACCGGGGAAGCCTCCCGGCTGTGTTATGGTGCAAGTGTATTCACGCGGTAGCTGAAACCGGCACAGGGCCGTGCGCGTCGGAAGCGGTGTATGGGAACGTTTACCGGCGCTCTGGCCCTCCCCGGAATCGGCTACGGAACTGCGGCGAAGTCTAGAGTGGACTACCAGAATACTCCGGAAGGGGCGCTTGTTCGCCGCATCCAGGCGGGCGACGAGACGGCGTTTCGCGAAGTCGTGGAACGCTACCAGTCCAAAGTGTTTTCCATCATCCACGGCATCGTGCGCCGGCGCAACGACGTGGAAGACATTGCACAGCAAGTATTTGCGAAGGTTTTCCTATCCATCGGGAGTTTCGATTTCCGCAGTTCGCTGATCACCTGGATCTACAAGATCACGGTCAACGAATGCTTCGATTATTTGCGCAAGCGGAAGGTCCGGAAGCTGGTTTATGAGAGCGATTTAAGCGAGGACGAATCGCGGCGGGTGGAGAACATCCAGCCGCAGGTCGACCGCCAGGAAGGGGCCGACGCCTCGCTCGCACGCCGCGACTACATTTTGAAGCTCCTTTCCCGGGTCTCCGAAGAAGAGCGTATGTTGTTGATGCTGAAGGAGGTCGAGGGATATTCCGTCGAGGAATTGGCGGAGCGGACCGGCATGAACGAGAACACCATTAAGGTGAAGTTGTTCCGGGCGCGGCAGAAGCTGGTAAAGGCGGCGCAACGCCTGGACCGCGCTCCCGGTCTGGTATCGGGTTAAAGGCAAAGGGTACCCGGAAGCGGGCGATAGATCCGCGGCGGGTTGGGTTCGGTGAAGTGGTTTTCACTGTCGTAAGGGAAGAAATATCATGCATGCGGTAATCGTGGATTGCCTCGAATCGTATCTGGCCGATGCGCTGGAACCGGCCGATCGGCGCGCCATCGACGCGCATTTGGTCGCCTGCCGGGCGTGCCGCGACGAAATCGCGGAGCTGAAGGAGACTTCGCAGTGGTTGGGCTGCCTGCGCTCCGAGGAAATCGGGGAGCCGGCGCCGGGTTTCTATGCTGCGGTGATGCGGCGCGTGGATGAACGCAGGGCCGTCCCCGTGTTCGCCGGCTGGTTCGCCCTGGATTTGGCCCTCGGCCGCCGTTTGGTGTTTGCCTCGCTGCTGACCCTGGCCGTCCTGGGGACTTACCTGGTTTCGCGGGAGGCGACCTATAAGGGCGGACCGTCCGCGGAAGCGGTGATGGCGCAACAGGAGTCTCCGGCGTTCGATTCCGCGCCGGCGCAGGATCAGATGTTGGTCACCCTCACGGCCTATGAGCGCTAACCTGGCGACGGCCGCGCCGGCGAGATTCGACTGGAATCCCAAGGTTCTCGGCGCGCTCACTCTGGCGCTGGTGTTCCTCTGCGGCGCCGTGATTGGCGCGCTGGCCATGGATTTCGGCGTTCACCCCAAGCAGGGCACGGCGACCCTTGAAACGCTCCAAGGCAAGGGGAAGGCCGCCACTTTCGCGCGTTTGCAGAAAGAACTTGACCTCACTCCGGCCCAATCGCAACAGGTGGAATCCACCCTAAACGATTTCTGGCAGTACTACCGCACGGTCCTGACCGACTGCAAGCAACGGCTGGAGCAATCGCTCACCCCTGCGCAGAAGGCCAAGTTCGAGCGCCTGCTTCAGGAACCGCCTAAGTAGGGATGTTGCTTGCAGGCCGCGCGCCAGCGTCCTAGCTCCTTCCGTTGCGCGGATTGATAACGCCAGTAGTACCGCGGTCTCCGTGGTAGTACGCTGTTCTTATCCATGCTATTCACGCCTGAACCCTTACGGCAGAGGTGCGCGGCAATCGCGCGCGAGTGCCATGCCGGCAACATCACAGAGTTGGAAGCCGGCGCGCGCCTGATCGACGCCGACCCCGATTTCGCCGGCGGCTTTCTGATGCTCGCCAATGGAAAATCCGCGGCTGGCGATTTAGTTGCAGCCGAGTCCTGCTGCTGGAAGGCGCTTGAGCGGATGCCCTGCGACTATAGCCCGTACTTGTCGCTCTCGGATATCCGCCGCAAGCATCACGGCCCGGATGACCCGCTGTCGCGACGTCTCATGCTGCTGGGGATTTGGAAGCTGGCCCTGAGCGAACAGATTCCAAGCGAAGTGGCGCGATCCTTCGGCGAACGAATGAATCTGGACATCGATTTCACAGACCCTGCGACATACGAAGCGCTTGCCGGTGCGATGGAGGATGAAGCGGAAACTCCAGCGGAGTTTCGCGACGCCATGGCCCCATTCGAACTTCTGAACCTTCTCCAACGTCAATCCGCGGAAGGAATGGATGACCACCTGTTGCGCGACAGCCTGTCGCATTCGGAGCGTTTGATTCCGCTCTGGCGCGCGGCGTTACGGGAATGGGCGCAACGGCCCGATGCGCTGTCCATAGACGCGGCCGGTTTGACGATTGCCCTGCTTGGCGAAACGGCTGGCGCCGAGGTTCTGGAGGATTTGCTGGAGTTGTTGGACCTTGAAGATCCCACTGTTTTCCTGCATGCGAATTGGGCCGTCTGGAGAATTGGCCAACGCTTTCCGGCGGAGACCCTGACAAGATTCCGGGCGGCGGCAGCGGGGGCGTCGGTGGATCTGCGTTGCGCTCTGGCCGAACAGATGGATTTGCTGCCCGAGATGCCAGGTATCGAGGAGGCTTTGATCGGGTTGTTGGATGGTTTTGCCGGTTTCGCCCAACAACGCGATGCGGCGCACCTTCTCGCCACGACGATGGAAGCGCTGAGGGGGCTGGGATGCACGGACGAAGCGAGCCGCATGTTCCGCCAATTCCGTGGCTCGCTGTCAATCGAAGACCGCGAATGGATTCTCGGAATATCCAATGAAGAGTTTGTATCGAGGCTGAACGAGGCGGAGATCGATGGGATCGCGATCGAGGAGATCTGCTCGGATCTCATCCTGATGTGTGATGTGGAGGAAGAAGAGGGCTTGGAAGAGGAAGAAGAAGACGAGATAATCGCGCCCATTGTGGCCCCCGTCAGACCGGGGCGCAACGATCCGTGCTGGTGCGGCAGCGGCAAGAAATACAAGAAGTGCCATCTGGCCGCCGATGAAGAGGCAGACCGTTCAGAACGCACTGGCCCGGCGGAGCCGCCAGCCCCGGAGCCGCTGGCCGCCAGGCTGCACAGAGAACTCATCGCCTGCGATCAGAAATGGCGCGGCAAGGCCGATCTGGAGGATGCTGCCCTGATCTATTTCGGCCACCGGCTCGAGGAGTTAGGCCCCCGACCCGATGGAGCGCTCCTTGGCGGATTTTTCGAATGGTATCTTCACGATTTCCGGCCGACTTCAAAACGGCGGACGCTTCTGGAGGAATACCTGCGGCGCACGATGCGGCTCACCGCCGCCGAACGCGAATTGCTCGAAGCCTGGCGCGATGCGCGGTTCGGAGTCTGGGAAGTGGAACGGATTAAGGAAGGCGAGGGCATTGAGCTGCGAGATTTGGTGGCGGGAGATCGATTCTTCGTTCACGACATAAGCTGCTCGCGCTCCCTGGTGCAATGGGACTGCATCCTTAGCCGCATCTATCGATCGGAGGGCCGGTGGTATCTGGCAGGCAGCGGGATCGGCATTCCCCGCACGCTGCTGCCAAGACTGATGGAACAAATCGAACGGGAAAGCCGCGAGGCCGGCGTGCCTGCCGCGGCGTTCGTGCGCGCCAACAGCCACCAGTGGCATCGCAGGGCAGACGAGATTGCGCGGGAGCAATTTGCGGACCTGCGCGTGGTGAACGCGGAGGGCGACGACTTGGATTTCTGTGCGGCCGTATACCAGGTTCAAGACGAAGCGCCGCTCCTTTCCGCGCTCGCGACGGCGGGGCCGTTCGATATCGAGGAACGGGAAGATTCCGGCGTTCGTTCCTTCGCCTGGCTTGAGGCCGGAACCGATGGGCCTCGCCGGTCTTACGGCCACATCAAGGTGCGCGACGGCCAGCTCCGGCTGGAGTGCAATTCGCGAAAACGATTGGAGACCGGGAGACAGTTGGTGGAACAGCATGGCGGCGCATGGCTGCGACATCTGGGCGACTCGTTCCAATCGCTGGATGCGATGAAGCGGAAGGTGCGCGAGGAAAGACCGCGACGCAAGCCGGAGCGCCAGTCCGGCTTGCCGCCGGCTGTCGAGCGTGAAATTCTGAGCAAGATCAAGAACGAGCACTATGAGCGCTGGGTGGATGAACGGCTGCCGGCGCTCGATGGGCAGACCCCGCGAGAGGCGGCCCGCTCGGTAATGGGACGGCGTGCGCTGGAGGATCTGCTTCGCACCATGGAAAACGCCGAAGAGCGGATCCGGCGGGATGGGGACGTCGCTTTCGATTTCTCGGTTGTGCGGAAGAGTCTGGGGATGTAGAGCTGCTCCCCGGCTAAGTACGCTAAGTACTTGGCCGCATTGACATCCACAAGTCCAGGCGTAACAATGAGCCTTCTAATAAATATATGAGAATTTTCCGTCCGTTGCTGCCGCTCGTGGCCGCCTTGTCGCTTGCCGGGTGTTCGAGCAGCCGGGTCGAGACGCGCACCGTCAATCTGGGTGAGCGGGTCGAGCTGGGTCACGTCATTTACACGGTGTTCGACACGCAGTGGTTGACGCAGATCGGCGAGGGCGTGGCCGCCAAGGTCCCTCAGAACCGCTATTTCCTGGTGCGGCTTAGCGCGGCCAACAGCAGCAACGCCCCCATCATGATTCCGCCCATGACCCTGGAGGACGATCAGGGCAAGACCTACAACGAACTCTCCGATGCCCAGGGCGCGCCGCAGTGGATCGGGCTTTTGCGCGAAGTGAAGACGGCCGAAGCGGCGCAGGGCAACATCGCCTTCGACGTGGCGCCCAAGCATTACAAACTGCGCCTGATGGACGAAGAGTCGAAGAACGCGGTCCTGGTGGATATCCCCTTGTCGATGGCAACCGACCTGCCGGTATCGCCGCTGCCGGGCGCCGACGAAAAGAAGTAGCGGCTACACCACCCGGTCCATCTCCAGGAATTCCCGGATGTGCGGATGGTCCGATTTGGCCAGTTCGGCCACGGGGCCCTCGTAGATCACGCCGCCATCGCAAAGAAAAACTACCCGGTCCGCTACCTTATACATCAGGTCCAGGTCGTGCGTTACCACCACGGAGGTCAGTTTCAGTTGCTTCTTTAGGCGCAGCATCAGGCCGGCCAGGTGGTCGGACATGATGGGGTCCACCATGGTGGTCGGCTCGTCGTAGAGAATGCACTGCGGCTGGGCGGCCAGGGCGCGGGCGATGGCCACGGCCCGCTTGTACCCGGTGGAAAGGTCGGCGGGATAGACGTCGCGGGAGCTGGCGATGTCCACCATTTCGAGCAGCCCTTCCACCACGTCTTCCTTGTTGTGTTCGTCGTAATCCTGACGCAGTTCCAGGGAGAAAAGGACGTTCTCGGCCACCGTGAGCGAATCGAACAGGGCGCCGGATTGGAAGACCATCGTCACCTTCTTGCGGATGCGGTTCCATTCGAATTCCGGCAGGTCCGTGGCATCCTCAAACGCCACGATCACGCGCCCCTGGTCGGGCTTGAGGAAGCCCATCATGTGGGCCAGGGTCACGGACTTTCCGACGCCGCTGCGGCCGATAATGGCCACGGTCTCGCCGGGGTCCACGTGGAAACTGACATCGGCTAAAACCGGTTGGTCGAACGTCTTATAGACGTGGCGGAACTCGATATAGTGTGGATAGGGGTCGCTAGGAGGCATGCGCGGCCCACTCCTCCGGGGTGTTAACGTTCTGAAAAGGCTCGACTTCGAGGATCGGAAGGACGGTAGCCCCAAGCTCTTGGAGAGTCGCGGTCGTCTTGCGCGCGCCGCCGGCGAAGGCGGTTTCGAGCGCCGGCAGGAGGCTCCGCCGGTAAACCGCGCACAGCGGTTCGGGGCGTCCGGATGGTCCGGCGGGCAGCAGGGCAACGGCGCCGGAGCGTTCGGCGGCGTCCACCAGGCGGCGCAGAAACTCGGCGGAAAGACCGGGCATGTCGCAAGCGGCCACCAGGTTCCAATCGGCGCCGGTATGGCGCAAGGCCGTGAGGATTCCCCCAAGCGGGCCCTGGCCGGGGAAAGCGTCTGCAATGGCCGGAAAACTGAGATGACGATAGCGGCGCGGATGTCCGACCAGCGTGACGCTGCCCGCGGCCGTTTCCACGGCGCGGGCCACGGATTCGGCCAGCGGGGCGCCGCGAAAAAGCAGCAGCGCTTTGTCGCGCCCCATTCGGGAACTGCGGCCTCCCACCAGCACGTACCCAGCCCGGCTCACAGGGAAATGATAACATTGGGTTTCGGACGCCGCGGGTTTGATTTATACTGAGGTGAAACATTTCGATGCGGTTTTGTTTTAAACTTGGCTTTGGGCTGGCGCTGGCGGCCTTGGTCCATGCCGCCGGCGCGCCCGATGGCAAGGGCGTCCGGCCGGCGCGGGTTTCGAGCGTGGTGCGGGCCAACCTGCGTACCGGCAAGCTGATGCGGGTGGTGGTGGCGCCGCCGGATGCGCGGCCCGCCAGGGAATCGCACGGCGTGCAGTCCTTCAAGGCTGAAGTGGACCGCGCCGCCCTGGAACATGCGCTGCCGGCGGAGTTGATCCACTCGGTTATCCAGGTGGAGAGCGACTACAATCCCTACGCCGTCTCGCCCAAGGGCGCGCTTGGACTGATGCAGCTCATCCCCGCGACGGCGCGTCGGTTCGGAGTTTCGGACGCCTTCGATCCGGAGGACAACATACGGGGCGGGGCAGCCTACTTGAAGTATCTGCTGAATCTCTACAGCGGGAACCAGACGCTGGCGCTGGCGGCTTATAACGCCGGTGAAGGCGCGGTGGCGCGCTACGGCGACGTGCCGCCGTTCGAGGAGACCAGGAACTATGTGAAGCTGGTGGCGAACCGGCTGGCGGGACACGCGCTTCCGCCCGCGGCGCCGCCGGTTCCGGCAGCGGAGGTCAAACCTGTGGAGGCGGCGCAGGCCGGACCAAGCCACATTGAGGAGATTGTGGCCGCGGACGGCAGCGTGCGCTACGTTACGCGCTGAGGCTCTTGGCATGAAGTGGCTGGCGGCGTTCGCGATGTCGGTTACGGTGTTGGCGGCGCAGGCTGGCCGCGAGCCTCTGCGTTCGGTTACCGAGCTGCGGTACTGGTCCCTGACCGACGCCACGCGGGTGGCCGTCCAGGTCTCCGGCGACTTCGCCTATCGCACCGCCCGCCTGCATAACCCGGAGCGGGTCTACTTCGATATCCTCAACTCCGTGCCGCGTTTCCATGCGGGGGCTGTCTATACCGAGGCGCTCGAAGACCGGCTGCTGAGCCGTATTCACGTGGCGCCAAACCAGGCGGATGTGACGCGCGTAGTGCTCGATTTGGCGGAGGGGACAACCATATCTGCCTCGCGGCTGGTCAACCCGGACCGGCTCATGATCGAATTGCGGCCGCAGGGAGCGCCGGCGGTTCCGGTGGAGACTGCAAGCCCTGGCAAGACCGTCGTCCGGCCGGTGCTTCCGCCTGTCGAAATCCCGCCCGTGCGCAAGGCGCCAGCGACGCCCCCTGCGGACCAGACGGCGGCGGCTACATCCAAGCCGGCATTGCCGAAGCGCGAGCCGAACCCGGACGCCGTAGCTCCGAAGACGGTTGCCGCGGCGCCGCCGGCCGCGCCGGTTGAGATCGCTAAAGCTGCCAGGCGCACCAGTGCGGGCGACAGTTCTTTGGTCCGCGCGTTGGGGCTGAAACTGACCCGCATTGTGATCGACCCCGGTCACGGCGGCCACGACCAAGGCACAGCGGGACCGCACGGGCTGCTTGAGAAGGACCTGGTGCTCGACGTGTCGCAGCGCCTCGGCGCGCTGATCGAGCAGCGCATGGGCGCCGAGGTGATTTACACGCGCTCCGACGATACCTTCATCCCGCTTCAAGCCCGCACGGCTCTGGCCAATGAGAACAAGGCCGACCTGTTTCTTTCGATTCACGCCAACTCCTCGCCGGTGGCGCCGGTAGCCGGGATCGAAACCTTCTACCTGGGCTTGAAGGGCACGAAGTACGCCATGGACGTGGCGGCTCGCGAGAACGCCAGTCTTGAGAACTCGGTCTTCGACCTGCCGGATTTCGTCGAGCAGATTGCCAAGGACGATAAAGCGCAGGAATCCAAGGAGTTCGCCGCGCGGATTCAAGCGGCGCTGTACGCGTTTTCCGAGCGCAACGTCCCAGGGTCGAAGGACCGTGGGACGAAATCGGCGCCGTTCGTGGTCCTGATTGGCGCGCACATGCCTTCGGTCCTCGCGGAAATCGGGTTCCTGACGAACGTCAAGGAAGAGGCCCTGTTGAAGAAGGCCGACTACCGGCAGAAGCTGGCGGAAGCGCTTTACCGCGGCGTCTCGCGCTACGCCGAGAGCCTCAGCCACTTCCAGACCGAGCCGGCGCCGGTCGTCCCCGCGGTCACAAAGACGGCCGAGCGCGGCGGCGAATAGACTCGTGGCGCAAGCCGCCAGGCTTGCAGAGTCGGCTGTCGAGCCGACTTTTCAGGCCGAGACAGCTCGCGGTCCTGCGCCGGAAATCGGGTTTATATTAACGCCTATGGTAGGCCCTACCGGATCTCGTACAGATCCAGATCCGCCGTCAGATCGCCGGCTTGGGCAACGGTGACCGTCTGTGCGCCGGCCATTTCCATTTGCGCGGCATCGGGCGACCGGTACTCGAACGTCGAGAGGACGCGGTAAACTCCAGGCGCCGCCGCGATGCCGGGTCGTAAGCCTCCAGGTACACCGGAGCGCCTGCCGCGGGTTCTCCCGACGATTTCACCGCGCCATGCACCGCGCCCCCGCCGGAGGATAGCGTAAACCGGATCGCGCTGTTGGGCAAGACTTCGTTCCAGCCTTCGGGACGCGAAGCGGCGCCGGCGCCCATCGGCCCGCCGGCGAAGCCGGAAACGTAATACCCAACCGGCGGAACCAGCATCAACTCCCAGCGGCCGGGCCTCGCGGGAGTGCGATTGTCCACCACGTGCAGCGCCTCGGGTTCTCCCACGCCCGCCAGATCCTTGCGGCGCGCCAGAAACTGAACGGCCGGCGTGCCTCCGGGAGGCGAGGGGCTGACATCCACGCGCCGGTCCGGCATGGGAAACATGCGAAGCTCGGCGCCGGAATCGTGGGTCAGGCTGCCCAGATTCTGGTACGCCACCTGAGGCGGGTCTGCCGACGTTTCGGCGTAGATTTCATAAAGGGCGGGAGCCAGGCCCGTAAACCGAAACAGGGACCCCTGGCTGGTCAGCCTCCCCATGTCCGACACCAGCGTAATCGTAACGGGCACGTTCGGCGGGATCGGCCCGACGCTGCCCGTCAGCGTGAAGAGCCGGCCTTCGGCGGGCCGCACGTCCACGCCGGTGGTGTCCTGTTCCAGGTAGACCTCGACCGGCCGGGACTCCTCCGCTTTCACGGCTTCTTTCGAGAACGTCGGCAGATACGCGGCGTCTTCGGTCTTCATCGGCGCCGACCGCACCAGGTACATGCCGGGCTCGAGGCCGGAGATGCGATACGCGCCGCGCTCGTCGCTGCGCCCGCGCCCTGCGAGCACGGGCGGCTGGCCCTCGGCGTAGCGGTACGCGAGGACGTCGCCCTCCAGCCACCCAACGTCGTTCTCATCGACGATGGTCCCCGTGATTCCGCCGCATCGCGGCAGACGCAGGGTCACGGAGAGGCCGCTCTCGGGTACGGCGACGGCCGAGCCCGCGGAGTTCCAGCGCTTCTGCCCGTACTCCATGGGCATGAAACCGCGCCGCGAGGCTTTGATCGTGTAGGAACCGGCAGGCAGCGAGGGGAACTCGAAGGCGCCGTTACGGCCGGTGCGGATGGAGCGCGCGCCTCCCGCATTCCCGACCGGTTCCACCACTACTTGAGCGCCGGACAACGGCTTGGACGTCTGGTTCTCCAGCACGGTCCCGTTCAGCGTGGCGGCGTGAAGGGCGGCAGCGGCCCACGCCAGCAACACACAGATTCGGCTCACTGCCTGGAATGACGCGCGGGGTGGGCGGAACGTGCATGCCCAGCCAAGAAGGCCGGCCAGAAGGCCCGCCCTACAGCTTGAATTCCGCCTTCACCACTTCGTCTTCGAGCGAATGCTTGAGCGAGAAGCCCAGCTTTTCGCAAATCCGCATCACGCCGCGGTTGTCCGGCAGGATGTCGGCGGTCAACTTGGTGAGCTTCTCATCCGCGCCAACGGCCATCAGCCGCGAGAGCAGTTCCTTGCCCAAGCCTTGGCCTTGCCATTGGTCGCTGATCAGCACCGCGACTTCCGCTTCGTTGGTCCCGTGGACCTTGGTCATGCGGCCCACTCCCAGAATCTCGGGCTCGCCGGTCTCCGGGTTGCGCCGCTCGGCCACCAGCGCCATTTCGCGGTCGTAGTCGATGAAGCAGATGCGCGTCAGGCGTTCGTGCGTCACGCGCTGTTCCAGGTTCATCAGGTGGAAGTAGCGCAGATACACGCTGCGCTCGGAGAGCGTCTCGTGGAACTTCACCATGGCCGGCTCGTCCTCCGGCCGGATGGGCCTTACGGCGACCGCCGTCCCGTCTTTCATGGTCCACTTCGTGACGTAACGGCTGGGATACGCGCGGATGGCGGTCTTGGGGATATCCGCCATCTGGACTTCCGGCCCATGCACCACCACGCGGGCATCGAGCGCGATCAGCCCATCCGGCGAAGCCAGCAGCGGGTTGATGTCGATTTCCTTGATCCACCGTTGTTCGGCTACCAGCGCGCTGAAACGAACCATCAGCGTTTCGAGCGCAACCAGGTCCACCGGCTTGCGGCCGCGGACGCCCTTGAGGGCTTTGTAGATCTTGGTCTGCTCCATCATGCGGCGCGCCAGCGTGGAGTTCAGCGGCGGCAGCGCCAGGGCGCGGTCCTTGAACACTTCGACAAGCTGGCCGCCGGTACCGAACAGCAGCACGGGGCCGAACTGCGGGTCGAGGCTGGAGCCGATAATCAGCTCGTAGGCATCCTTCAGCTTGACCATGGGCTGCACCGTCACGCCCTGGAAGTGCTGTGCGCCGACCTTCTCGGTGACGGACTTCTGAATCGAATCGAATGCCCGCTTCACCGCCTCGGCGCTGCCCAGGTTCAACTGGACTCCGCCCACGTCGGTCTTGTGGGTGATGGTCTCCGAGTAGATCTTGAGCACCACCGGATAGCCCATTCCATCGGCGGCCTTCATGGCGGCGGCGGAATCCGCGGCGATGACGGTCTTCGCCACGGGAATCCCGTACGCGGCCAGCACCTCCTTGGATTCGAACTCCGTCATGATGGTGCGGCCTTCGCCGCGGCATGTCTTGATGGTGTCTTCCACCAGCTTGCGGTCGGGCGCCCACTCGGCGGAATCGTCGGGTAGGGACGGCGTTTCATAAAGCCCGCGCAGGTTGTAGCTGTACTGCCACATGTAGTTGAAGGCGCGGGCGGCGGTATCGGGATAGGGGAAGGTTGGGATATTGGCGCGGTTGAGGATCTCCTCGCCGGCGGCCACGTCCACCCCGCCCATCCAGCTTGCCAGTACCGGTTTTCCTTCCTGCTTGGCCAGCGGCTTCAACTGCTCGGCGATCCGCGTGGGGTCGGTCATGGATTGCGGCGTGAGAATCACCAGCATGCCGTCGCTGCCCGGGTCGTTGGCGGCGATTTCGAGAGCCTTGGCGTAGCGTTCGGGCGATGCGTCGCCGATGATATCGACGGGGTTGTTGTGGCTCCAGGTGGCCGGCAGGACCGCGTTATAGGCTTCCATGGTTTCCGCAGTGAGTTCGGCCAACTCGCCGCCGCCCATGATCAGCGCGTCGGTTGCCAGCACGCCCGGTCCGCCCGCGTTGGTCACGATGGTGAGCCGCGGGCCCTTGGGGCTCGGCTGCTTGGAGAGCGTCTCCGCCATATAGAAGAGATCGGCGATGTTGTTGACCCTCAGCACGCCGCTGCGGCGGAAGGCGGCTTCCAGAACTTCGTCGCTTCCGGTCAGCGATCCCGTGTGCGAGGCGGCCGCTTTGGCTGCCGCGGCCGAGCGCCCCGGCTTGATGACGATGATCGGCTTGTTGAGCGCCACTTCCCGCGCCGCCGAAATGAACGAGCGCGCGTTGCCGATGCTCTCCATGTAGATGACGATGGAGCGCGTCTTGGGATCATTGCCGAGGTAGTAAATCAGGTCGCCCCAGCCCACGTCCACCATGGAGCCGATCGAGATGAACGCGCTGAAGCCCACCACTTCCTTGAGGCTCCAATCCAGCACAGCCGTACACAGCGCGCCGCTCTGGCTGAGAAAGGCCACCGAACCGGGCCGCGCGATGGTGGTGGCGAAGGTGGCGTTCAGGCCCGACAGCGGGCTCATCACGCCCAGGCAGTTGGGACCGATGACGCGGATGTTGGCGGCCTGCGCCTCTTCGAGCAGCTTGCGTTCGAGCAGCGCGCCTTCCGGACCGATTTCCTTGAAGCCGGCCGAGATCACCACCGCGCCGCGCACGCCGTTCTCGCCGCATTCGCGGATGATGCCCGGAATGGTGGGCGGCGGCGTCACGATCACCGCCAGGTCCACTTGCTCCGGAATATCCGATATCGATTTGTAAGCCTTCACGCCCAATACGCTGGGCCGCTTGGGATTGACGGGGTAAACCGTGCCCCCGAACGGGCTGGTAACCAGGTTCCACAAGACCGTGCGTCCGACGGAATTGGCGTTTTCGGTGGCGCCGATCACCGCGACGGTTTTCGGAGAAAAGAAAACGTCGAGCGGTTGATTGCCTTTTACGCGGCGCAGTTTCTTCTTAGAGGAGGGTGTCGTCACTTGCATTTTCGGTATCCGCCTTGGACCCGAACGCGGATTGGTTGAGGGCTTCCACCACGTCCAGGGAATTGATTCCGTTCTTACGCGCGACGGTTTCGATGTCGCAGTCGTCGCACGCCGGGCGAATACGGTATTGCTCGAAAATAGGGATGGTCTGAGGATAGCGACGCTTCACATCGCGAATAATCATATCCCGGCGGATCAACTGGTCGAAGCGAAACATAACGGCGAACTGGGAACTTGGAATTGCGTGCATCCCGCCTTCCAAAGAAGGCTGCGGGAACGCACATTTCTAATCATACGCTTAACGGACGCGCTTTGCGGCGGGTGGGTGATATGGCCCAAAGGTGGGGCGGGCTTCCTGGTTTGCCTTCTTCGGCCAGTCACACCGACTTGCAAATTTCTTAAGTGCCGTGCATGGCGAGGGCTGGCGGGAAATGGCTGTTTCCCCATGGCCGTCCGCGGCAGTGCCCGAGCGCAAGATGGGATTGGGGAGGAGGATTTGGGCAAATTTGCCCAAATCCTCCTCCCCAATCACGTAGCATCAACAACTTACGAAAGGGCTTTTGGGCATTTTGCCCAAAACACAGTGAAGACGCCATGCAAGAAGAAGATCAAGCAGAAGTCTCCGTCCCCGGCCAGCCGTCGCCGGAGGAGGTCGAACTGGGCCGTTGGATGGGCCGCCGCGAAGCGTTCGGGCTGGTCGCGGGCCACTGCTCCGCCGCTGAAGCGCAAAGCCTGCGCCACATCCGAGAGGAGAAACTTTATCGGGGAGTCGCCCGCAACTGGGACGAATTCTGCTCCGGCCGCTTGGGCGCGAGCCGCAGAAACGTGGACAGATACATCCGCCTTCTGGACGAATTCGGTACGGCCTATTTCCACATCGCGCAGGTCGCTCACATCGGACCGGAGGAATACCGCGCCATCGCCGAGTCGGTGGACGACCGGGGCGTTTGCCTCGACGGCGCCGTAGTGCCGCTGTTGAACCATAACGGCGGCGAGGTTGCGGCCGCCGTGAACGAGTTGCTCCGCCGCGTCCGGCCCCAGCTTGCGGATGCCGATGAGCCGACCTTCGAACCGGTACTGCGCCGCTGTCAGGCGGCGGCCCGAATGCTGGCGGCTTCCACGGCCGAACTCAATCCGTTAGACAAAATGGAGTTGGCCGAAACGCTAGTCAGCCTGCGCGAATCCGCCGCCGAGCGGGGCGTCGGGATGGTGGGGTAAACAGAACGTCACAGGTAATTGCGCATCCGCCGTACGGGTCGGGCATGCCCGACCCCTACCCGGCAGTCGAACTGCGCCGCCAACGGATGCTCCTTGTCCAAACGATTCCAAACAATCGGTTGCGCGGTTCTTCGAGCGGCGCTAGGATATTGGCCGGTCCTAAGGAGGGAACTCGAATGAACGCGAATGGTTTGGCCCGTACCGTTGCCTTTCTGATTGTCATACCTTTGGCGCTGACTGCTCAGTTGCAGCAGCGCCCCGATCGACCGATGCTACAGAACTGGGCGGCTCCCTTGTATTGGCAGCCAACCCAAGCCGAGCGGGAAGCCTCCAGCGCGCAAGCAGCGACGCCGGCCACTTTGGCACTGGGCACGAATGCATTGGTGTTCGTGGCCATGACGCCGTGCCGCATCGCGGACACCATAGCCTCTCAAGGCTTTACGGGCGCCTTTGGGCCGCCGAGCCTGGTGGCAGGCGCGACGGGCCGGATTTTTCCCATTCCGTCCAACACCACCTGTCCGGTTCCCTCGAACGCCCAGGCCTATTCGTTCAGCATATCGGTGGTCCCTCCAGCGGCCGGCGGCTACATTACCGCCTACCCGGCGGGAACGGCGATGCCCCTGGCCGCGACCCTGATCTGGGGGCAAAGTCTGCTGGTGAGCAATGCGGCTGTCGTGGCGGCAGGAGTCAACGGCTGGGTGGACGTGTACGCCAGCGCGAACACCGACCTGGTGATTGACATCAACGGCTACTATGCCTCGCCCACCGACCTGAACGGCAATCTCGCTTTGGGAATTGGCGCGCTGGCGGTCAATACCACCGGGGCCGAAAACACGGCCACCGGCGTCGATGCGCTTGGGAACAACACCACCGGGGCCTCCAACACGGCTAACGGCGTCAACGCCCTGAGGTACAACACCGGCGGGTACAGCAACACGGCCAGCGGTTACGGCGCGCTGCAGGACAATAGCACCGGGGCCCAGAATACGGCCAGCGGGGTCAATGCTCTGGCGAATAACAGCACAGGGGGCGGCAACACGGCTAGCGGCGTCAGCGCGCTTGAGAACAACACCACCGGGAGCACGAACACAGCCAGCGGCGCCTCCGCGCTGCAGAACAACACCATCGGAAGCTACAACACGGCCAGCGGCAACTTCGCGCTGGCGCTGAACACCACTGGGGGCAACAACACGGCCAGCGGCGTCGGCACGATGCAGAACAACACCACCGGGAGCGGGAACACGGCCATCGGCGCCGGTGCGCTTCAGGGCAACACGACCGGGATTAACAACGTCGCCGTGGGATCAGGCGCCGCGCAGAACGTCAACGGCGCCAACAGCAACAACATTCACATAGGCAGCCCGGGTGGGTCGAGCGACAACGGCGCCATCAGGATCGGATCGCCAGGCGCCCAAACTTCGTTCTTCGCGGCCGGCATTCGCGGCGCCACCACGGGCGACAACGATGCGGTTCCTGTCGTCATCGATGACAACGGCCAGTTGGGCACGGTCAGCTCTTCACGGCGGTTCAAGGAAGAGATCAAGGATATGGGCGATACCAGCAGCGGCCTGCTGCGGCTACGGCCCGTCACCTTCCGCTACAAACAGCCGTTCAACGATGGTTCAAAGCCGGTCCAATACGGTCTGGTGGCGGAGGAGGTAGCCGAGGTCTACCCGGACCTGGTCGCGCATTCGGCGGACGGGCAGATTGAGACCGTGAAGTATCAGGTGCTGGATTCGATGCTGCTGAACGAATTGCAGAAGGAGCATCGGCAGGTGCGGGAGCTTGAGGCTAGGATTGCGGCGTTGGAGCAAATGCTCGCTGGCAAGGCTCCAGCCGCGGACGCGGTTGGTCAGTAGGCGCGGGTGGGGCGGACCTCCTGGTCTGCCTTCTTGGTCTTCTTGTTGTTAGCGGCGCCGTCAAGCGATAAGAAGGCAGCCCAGGAGGGCCGCCCCACCCCGCTCGACAAAGCAGCGGGCGATTTGGTAAGATAAAGCTTAGAATTAGTGTGGCACTCTGCCGAAACCTTCCCTCTTCATCGCATCGACGGTGGACACCGCCTGCAATCCTCGGAGTATTTAGTTAGGAGATCTATGGCTTCCAACGGCTTTTCCCAGGGCGCCCAGGTCGAACATCAGAAGTTCGGGCTGGGAACTGTTATGGCTAGCAGTGAAGAGCGCATCGTGATCAAGTTCGACGACCACGGCGAGAAAAAATTTGTCACCACGATGGTGATCGGCAATCTAAAGAAGAGCGACCGGCAGCCGCCGGCCGAAAAGAAGGGACCCCGCAAGAAGAAAGTCGTGGCGATCGCCGTGGTGGCGTAAGAGCGGGTTAATCGAGGAACCATTCTTTGAACGCACTTCAAAAACGCATGTTCGAAGAGGCCCGGAAACGCAACCCGGACCTTAAGATGCCGGCCGGCAAGGCTACGCCGGAGTGGACCGAGGCCGACTTGGCCCTGATCAAGCAGGGCGTGGGCGATAAGGGCGGCGGCAGGCCGGACCGGGCCTCCTCCGGGGCAGGCGGCGAAGGCGGGTCCGAAGCGCCGACTGGCGAGCAAACCGGCGCGGTGGTGACTTATTTCGAGGCCAAGGGCTTCGGCTTTCTGCGGCCCGACGACGGCGGAAGGGACATATTCTTCCACGTCTCGCGCCTGGTGGAAGGCCTAGCCACGGATCTGCGGCCGGGCGCCAAAGTGGTCTATGAGTTAGGCATGGACCGCACCGGCAAAATGGCCGCCAGCAGCGTCCGCATCCCGTCCGCTACTCCGCCGCAATAAACCGCTATACTGGTAGATTCCTGATATCCCGCGCCCGGGCTTAGCGTTCGGGCGTACCGTTCATCATTCATGTTCGACAACTTATCGGAAAAGCTGCAGCGGGTTTTCAAGAGCCTGCGCGGCGAAGGAAGACTATCGGCTGAAAACATGGAAGCCGCCCTGCGGGAGATCCGCCTGGCGCTGCTTGAGGCCGACGTCAACTTCAAAGTCGTCAAACAGCTCATCGAGAACATCAAGGTGAAGGCCATGGGCGAGGAAGTGCTCACGGCGCTCTCGCCTTCCCAGCAGGTGGTCAAGATCGTACAGGAAGAGCTGGTCAAGATTCTGGGCAGCCACGAATCCAAGCTCCGTTTCGCCAATGAGCCGCCCAGCGTGTTCCTGATCGTGGGGTTGCAAGGCTCGGGCAAGACGACTTCCACGGGCAAGCTGGCGCGCTGGCTGTCGCGCAACGGGCACAGCCCGGCGATGGTGTCGGTGGACGTCTACCGGCCGGCGGCGCGGGAACAGCTCAAGGTGATCGCGAAGCAGGTGGGCCAGCCCGTCTACGAGGGCACTCCGGAGGAGCGGACTCCCATGGAGTTGGCGCGCGGGGCCCGGCGTGAATGCACCCAGACCGGGCGCGACGTGGTGCTGGTGGATACCGCCGGACGTCTGCATATCGACGAAGATCTCATGACCGAGTTGCAACAGCTCAAAGCGGAGCTCAACCCCGTCGAGATCCTCTTCGTGGCCGATGCGATGACCGGGCAGGACGCGGTCAAATCGGCCAGCGAGTTTCACCAGCGGTTGGGCATTACGGGCGTCATCCTTACCAAGATGGACGGGGATGCGCGCGGCGGCGCGGCGCTCTCGATCCGCCACGTGACGGGCCAGCCTCTGAAATTCGTGGGCGTGGGGGAGAAACCGGACGCGCTGGAGCCGTTTCACCCGGACCGCGCGGCCAACCGCATTCTCGGCATGGGCGATATCCTCTCGCTGATTGAAAAGGCGGGCCAGGAAATCGACCAGAAGAAAGCCGTCGAGATGCAGCGAAAGCTGCTTGAGGACGATTTTACGCTCGATGACTTTCGCGACCAGATGAAGCAGGTGAGCAAGCTGGGCTCGCTCGGGTCCCTGCTGGACATGATGCCGAAGGTGGGCATGCTGAAGGACCTGAAGAACGTCAAGGTGGACGAGAAGGAAATCCATCGCGTGGTGGCCATTATCGATTCCATGACGCCGCGCGAACGGGCCAATCACATGATTGTCAACGGCAGCCGGCGCCGGCGCATCGCCAAGGGCAGCGGCACCACCGTACAGGACGTCAACCAGTTGTTGAAGCAGTATTCCCAGGCCCGCAAGATGATGAAGACGCTCTCTGGGGGCTTTATGGGGAAGAAGATGGGCAAGATGAAATTGCCACCCGGTTTTCCGTTCGGGGACATGCCGGGGCGCTGAAGACGAGTTCGAATTTTTTGTTGGAGAACCAATGCTGATGATACGATTGGCGCGTTTCGGCGCCAAAAAGAAGCCGTTCTACCGCGTAGTGGTGATCGAAAAGGAGCGCGCCCGCAACGGCCGCAACATCGAAGTCGTGGGCCACTACAATCCCCTTAACACCCCCAAGCAGGTGCTGCTGAAGCACGACCGGTTGGAATACTGGGTCAAGAACGGCGCACAAATGTCCGATACTGTGAAGCGCCTGGTGGAGAAGAACCCCGCCGTGGCGCCGGAAACGCCCGCGGCTCCGGCTCCGGCGGCTTAATCCGCAGTCGCCCGCCCGACTGTGACTAAAGAACCATCGCGTTTCATGCGGTGTGCCGGGCGGCGCCTCGGATGCCTCGCATTTGGCGTACCATGTGGTTAGAGAGGGGGGCGGGATAATGAAGCAGTTAGTTGAGGATATAGCGAAAGCTCTCGTTGACATCCCGGAAGAAGTTGCCGTCCGCGTGGTGGAAGGCGAGCAGGTTACCGTCCTGGAGCTGAGGGTAGCCCAGAGCGATTTGGGGAAAGTAATCGGCAAGCAGGGCCGGACGGCGCGGTCCATTCGAACCATTTTAGGAGCGGCCGGAATGAAGCTAAACCGCCGGTTCACGCTGGAAATCCTGGAGTGAGCCTGCCGCGGGCCGACGAGCCGGGTTGGGTCGCGGTAGCAGTGCTTGGCAAGACTCGCGGGAACCGGGGCGAACTGACCGCCTTTGCGCTCAGCGGCAAGCCCGAGCGCTACCAGGCCTTACGAGAAGTGTACCTGTTCCGCGAAGGCGCGGAAGGCGAGCGTCTCGAAGTGGAGTTTACGTGGTTCCACCAGGGTTGCCTGGTGTTTAAGTTCCGCGGAGTGGACGGCATTTCGGAGGCCGAGCGGCTGGTGGGCGCGGAGGTGCGAGTCCCCATCGCAGAGCGTACGCCGCTGGAACCGGGCGAGTTTTTCCAGTCGGAACTGTTGGGGTGCGAGGTGATCGACCGGCGGACGGGCGAAAGCCTGGGACGCGTGGAAGGCTGGGAAGATGCGGGTGGCGCGGGCCTGCTGGCGATCGAAGGCGGTTTGCTGATCCCCTTCGCGCGCTCGATTTGCGTGGAAATCGAACCGGCGGCGCGGCGTATCGTGGTGGAATTGCCGGAAGGCTTGAAGGATTTGAACCGATCGTGATCTTCCACGTCTTGACGATCTTCCCCGAGTTTTTCGTGGGGCCGTTCGCGCATGGCGTGGTGAAGCGCGCGCAGGACGCCGGCATCGTCGAGATCCGCATCCATAACCTGCGGGATTGGACTTCCGACCGCCATAGGACCGTGGATGACCGTCCGTTCGGCGGCGGCGAGGGCATGGTGCTCAAACCGGAGCCGATATTCCAAGCGGTGGAATCGATTTGGAGCGGGGCGAGATCCCCCGAGCGCAAGGTCCTGCTACTCTCCGCGCAAGGCCGCGTCTTCGACCAGGCGATGGCGAACCGGCTGAGCGAGTGTTCGGAACTTCTGTTCATCTGCGGCCGGTATGAGGGCGTGGACGAGCGCGTGGCCGAGCACCTGGCGGACGAAGAGATATCGATCGGGAGCTATGTATTGAGCGGCGGCGAGCTGGCCGCGGCGGTGGTAATCGATGCGGTGGCCCGGCTGCTGCCTGGCGTGCTGGGGAATGACACGTCGGCGGCCTTCGAATCGTTTCAGGATACCGGCCACGGCGAAGGCCTGCTGGACTGCCCGCACTGGACGCGCCCCGCCGAGTTTCGGGGTTGGAAAGCGCCGGAGGTGCTGCTGAACGGCAACCACGAAGAGGTCCGGCAATTCCGCAAGCGAACGGCGGTTGAGAAGACCGCCCGCCTGAGGCCGGACCTGATGAGGTAGGTACGTTCCTCAGCAAAAGCCGCGCGCTTCGTATAAGATAGTAGATTACAGGGAATTCACATGCAGAATGCGTTGTTGACGAAATTCATTCAGAAGAACAAGCGGGCCGATGTCCCCGAGTTCCGGCCCGGCGACACGCTGCGGGTCCACGTGAAGATTAAGGAAGGCGACAAGGAGCGGCTCCAGACGTTTGAGGGAACTCTCATCGCCCGCAACAATACGGGTTTGGGCGAGACCATCACCGTCCGCAAGGTCAGCTTCGGCCAGGGAGTGGAACGCATTTTCCCGATACATGCCCAGGTAGTGGATCACATCGACGTGGTGCGCACGGGCAAGGTGCGGCGGGCCAAGCTCTATTACCTGCGGGAGTTGAAGGGCAAGGCGGCCCGTCTCCGAGAGCGGTAGCGATAGCGCGGATCATCCCCCATGCGACCCGAATCCGCGGGCGCCAAGTTCCGTTGCGAAGCGACGCTGGAGGGCGAGTTGCGCGCGCGCGGCTTTCATGCCATCGCGGGTGTGGACGAGGTAGGGCGCGGCGCGCTTTTCGGCCCGGTGGTCGCCGCCGCGGTGGTGCTTTCTCCGGACCGGCCGGTGCGCGGGTTGAACGACAGCAAACAGCTTGAACCGGAGCGCCGTGAAACGCTCTCCGCCCGGATTCGGGAACGCGCCGCGGCCTGGGCGATCGCGGCCGTGGATGCGGCCATGATCGACCAGGTCAATATCTATCAAGCCTCCCGTATGGCCATGCGGCTGGCGGTGAGCCGCCTGGATCCGGCGCCGGACTTCCTGCTGGTGGACGCCATGTCCATCGACCTGCCGATTCCGCAGAGGCCGCTGATCCACGGGGACGAGCGCTGCCACGCCATCGCGGCTGCCTCGATTATCGCCAAGGTTTATCGTGACGCGTGCATGCGCGTTTGGGATGGCGTGTTTCCGGAATACGGGCTCGCCGGTCACAAGGGGTACGCCACGCCGGAGCACTGCCAGGCGCTCGACCGGCACGGTCCATCGCCTTTGCACCGGCTGAGTTTCGCGCCGGTGCGCGCGCTTTCGCGGTTTCCCGTGGACGACGACGCGCAGATGGACCTGTTCCAGACGGCGGGCGCCCGATGACGCCGGCCGATCCGCAACCCGGGTCCGCCGTTCCGCCGGGGCCGGCGCCGGTGGGCACTCCCGCCGCGGACGAGGGCAGGGGCGTCGCGCCCCGCCGCTGGTATCACAGGCTGTTGGCGGTGCTGTTCGCGACCATCTGCCTGGAGATCGGGTGCTACCTGGCGGTTTTTCCCTGGACTTCCTCCACCACCGATTTCGCCGCCGCCCACCCGCAGTGGCGCGGGTACCTGGAGAACCTATATGTTCGGGGCGCAATCAGCGGGCTTGGCCTGGTCAACCTTTATATCGCCGCTGTCGAGATCCTCCGTCTGCGGCGGTTTGCCCGGCGGTAATGGCGCGGCTAATTCCGGCGTTCGCGGGACCTTCCGCGCAGCAGAGCGGCATCGTTCGAAGGGCAAGGGTGCATTGCGGTGGGAGGGCCGCCACGAAAACTCTCGATGGCTTCGATCAGGGCGTCCAACAGCCAGCGTTGCGAGCGGAGTATCAGCAGCGATGCCGCAAGCAACGCGGCCCACAAAACGGCGCCGGGGAGCTGTCCCATGTGGCCTTCAAGCTATCACAGCGCGGACTTGCGCGGAGCGAGTTAATTGCGCGTGCGCCGTAGAGGGTCGGGCATGCCCGACCCCTACCCGGTAGCTGACGCGATGTTTAGTTCGAATTGGCGAGCAGGTTGGGCGGTATTGGCAACGCCGATAACCGGTGGCCCGTGAGGGCGCGATGTTCCCGCAGCCGGCGCCAGGTGGCCCACAGCGGGGACGTTTCCCGCGTCCGGGCGCATTCCTCTTCGTCGAGTTGCTCGAGCCACTCCGCTAACAGCGGCACGGTTGCCGGTTCCTTCGCGCGCTCCCTGGCGGCGCGTGACGCCTCAACGAGTTCCCGGAAGATGGACTCGCATTCGGAGCATGACCGTGGTCCCATTGCCCCAATCATACCGGGTAATGGGACGCGCGATATACTGTACTATATAACTCAACGTTCCCGTACCGCCCATGGCTGAAATGAGCGTCATCTGGCTGCGCGTGGCCCTGGCGTTGTACTCCCTTGGCCTGCTGCACGCCATCCTTACCCTGGTTCGCCGCAAAGAGCACCTGTTTCGCGTGGCGCTGAGCGCGTTCGGCATGGGTGCCATGCTGCACTTCGTCTCCATCGTGGAAGAGGGCATCGTGAACAACCGCTGCCCCATTACTAACTTCTACGAAACGCTTTCCATGTGCGCCTTCCTCATCGTGGTGGCTTATCTTTTCGTCCACTGGCGCTACCAGCTCACTAGCCTGAGCGTGTTCCTGTTTCCGCTGGTATTCGTGATGACGCTGGTGGCCAGCCTGGGCAACCCGGTGAGCGCGTGGTCGAGCCCCGTGGTGCGCAATACATGGCTGACGGTGCACATCGTTCTGGTGCTGGTGGGGTATGCCGTGCTGGCGTTCACGGCCGTGGGGTCGCTGCTCTACCTGTTTCAGGAACGGGAGCTGAAGTCCAAGAAGCCGCGTAGTTTCTACTACCGGATGCCGCCGCTCGGCACGCTGGACGACCTGATTTCCAAATCTCTGGCGGTGGGTTTTGCGTTCGTCACGCTGGGCGTGATTGCCGGAAGCACCTGGGCGTTCATCGAACTGAAGTCGGCGTGGATTGAGCAGCCGAAAATCGCGATTTCCTTTTTCACCTGGGGAGTCTATCTGGCGCTGGTGTGCCTGCGGGTGGCGGCGGGATGGCGCGGGCGGAAGGCCGCCTTCATGACCGTGGCGCTGGTGGGGTTCGCCGCGTTGACCTGGGCCGCGCACGCCCGGCTGGGCGCGATACTGCTGAAGCAATGAAGCTGCTGATCACCGGCGTGAGCCACAAGACCGCTCCCGTGGAGGTGCGCGAAGGCCTGGCGTTCCCGGAGGCAACGGCTCAGGAGGCGTTGGCGGATCTGAGGGCGCGCGACGGGGTGGAAGAGGCGCTCATCCTTTCGACGTGCAATCGCGTGGAGATTGCCGTGGCGGCCGCGGACGGGTATGACCCGCGAAGCATCGTGGACGCGTTTCTTACCGGTTGGAAGGCGATCGGCTTGAAGGGCTGGGAGCCGTACCTCTACCGCTACGAAGGCCGTGACGCCATCCATCATCTATTTCGCGTGGCTTGCAGCCTGGATTCGATGGTGGTGGGCGAGCCGCAGATTCTGGGCCAACTGAAAGCCGCATACGCGGCCGCGCGGGACGGCGGTGCGCTCTCGGGAACGCTCGACGGACTGTTGACGCGGTCGTTCGGCGTGGCCAAACGCGTGCGGTCGGAAACCGGGATCGGACAGATGGCGGTTTCAGTGAGCTATGCGGCGGTGGAGTTGGCGCGCAAGATTTTCGGCTCGCTTTCGCATCGCGTGGTGATGATCGCGGGCGCGGGAAAAATGTCGGAGTTGGCGGCGCGGCACCTGCGGCGTTCGGGCGCCACGGAGGTTCTGGTCACCAACCGGACGCATGAGCGGGCGGTCGAAATGGCCAAGCTATTCGAGGGAACGGCGGTGGAGTATACGCAGTTCACCGCCACGCTGCCGAAGGCCGATATCCTGATCGCTTCCTCCGGCGCGCCGCACTACATCTTGCGCAAGGAGGACATGCAGCGAGTGATCGCGGCGCGCCGCAACCGGCCCATGTTCCTTATCGACATTGCCGTGCCGCGCAACATCGATCCGGCGGTCAATGAGATCGACAACGTCTTCCTGTACGACATCGACGACCTGCAGGAGGTGGTGAACGCCAACCTGCGCGAGCGCAAGAAGGAGGCGGACCGCGCCGAGTTGTTGGTGGAGGAAGAGGTGGACCGCACGATGGCGCGGCTGAAGGCGGCGGAAGTGACGCCGACCATCGTGGGGTTGCAGGAGCAATTGGAACAAATACGAACCGGGGAGATGGATAAGGTGCGGCGGCGGTACGGACCGTTCACGCCGCAACAGGAAGAGGCGCTCGAAGCGCTGACGCGCGGGATTGTCAACAAGATTGCGCACGGGCCGATTTCCGAGCTGCGAAACCACGCCGGGAATCCGGATGGCGCGCACGTGATCGCGGCGTTCCGCAAAGCGTTCCACGTTCAGGATTGAGATGCCGGTTATCGCGTCGCGCGGTTCACAGCTCGCATTGTGGCAGGCCCGCTGGGTGCAGGCGCAACTGGCGGGATTGGGGATCGAATGCCGCATCGAAATTATCAAGACCACGGGCGATAGGATCACCAGCGTGCCGCTGGCACAGGTGGGGACCAAGGGGCTGTTCACGAAGGAGATTGAGGAGGCGCTGCTCGACGGGCGCGCCGATATTGCGGTTCACAGCCTGAAGGACCTTCCGACGGAATTGCCGGAGGGCCTGGTGCTGGCCGCCGTCCCGGAGCGCGAGGATGCGCGCGACGCGCTGGTGGGCAAGCGGCTGAGCGAGCTGCGGGCTGGCGCGAAGGTGGGCACCAGCTCCTTGCGGCGGGCAGCGCAATTGCGGAAGGTGCGCCCGGACCTGGCGGTGGAATCCGTGCGCGGCAACCTGGACACGCGCCTGCGAAAGCTGGATGAGGGGCAATACGATGCCATCCTGCTGGCAGCCGCCGGGTTGAAACGGCTGGGATGGGGAGACCGGATCGCTGAGCTTCTGCCGGTGGAAACCATGTGCCCGGCTGTGGGGCAGGGAGCGCTGGCGATTGAGAGCTGCGCGGGCGGCGCCGGGTTCGAAGCGTGCCGGCGTTTGGACGATGCCGCTACGCATGCTGCCGTGACCGCCGAGCGCGGATTGTTGCGGGCGCTGGGCGGTGGATGCCAGGTGCCGATTGGCGCGTACGCCACGGTGGAGGGCGGCCGGCTGCGGATGGTGGCGATTGTGGCGTCGCCGGATGGCGCGGAGTTGGTGCGGGGCGAAAGCGATGGGCCGGGGGCAGAGGCAGAGCGGATTGGGAGAGAGTTGGGCGAGGATTTGTTGAAGAGAGGGGGGCGGCGGATTCTGGAGGGTCTTGAGCGCGAAGAAGGCAGGTCCGAAGAAGGCAGGCCCGAAGAAGGCAAACCCGAAGAAGGCAGGCCAGGAGGCCCGCCCCACCGATGACTAAGGTCTACCTTGTGGGCGCGGGGCCGGGCGATCCGGAGTTGATCACCGTCAAGGGCCGGCGGATACTCGAACTGGCCGATGCGGTGCTCTTCGACCACCTGGCGAATTCGGCGCTGCTGGATTTGGCGCCGGCGGCGGCCGAGCGGATCTACGTCGGCAAGAAGAAAGCCGAGCACCCCATCTCGCAGGACGAGATCTGCGCGATCCTCATTGAGCGCGCACAGCGCGGGCTGAACGTGGTCCGGCTGAAGGGCGGCGACCCGTTCATTTTCGGACGCGGCGGCGAAGAGGCCGAAGCGCTGGCTGCGGCCGGAATCCCGTTCGAGGTGGTCCCCGGCGTGACCACGCCTCTGGGAATCGCAGCCTACACGGGTGTTCCTCTGACGCATCGAGAACACACATCCGCCGTGACTTTTGTGAGCGGGCACGCCGTGGACGCCATCGATTGGGACCGTGTGGGGATGGCCGAAACGCTGGTGATCTTCATGGGGCTGACCACCTTCCCGGAGATCGCGCGGGAGTTGACGGCGCGCGGACGACCCCCTGAAACGCCCGCCATGGCCGTGCGTTGGGCGACGCGGCCCGACCAGGAGACGCTGACCGGCACGCTGGCCAGCTTGCCCGGCCTGATCGCGCGGAGCGGCATGAAGCCGCCGGCTACCATCGTGGTGGGTGAGGTGGTGCGGCTGCGCGAAAAGCTCGATTGGTTCGAGCGCCTGCCGCTGTTCGGCAAACGCATCGTGGTGACCCGCGCCAAAGGCCAGGCGGACGCCCTTTCCGCGCGGCTTCGCGCCTTGGGCGCCGAGGCCATTGAGATGGCCACCATTGAGATTTGTCCCGCCGCCGATTACGGCCCGCTCGACCGCGCGCTGGCGGACCTGGCCGCCTACGATTGGTTGATCTTCACCAGCGCCAACGGCGTGCGCTTCTTCCTGGAACGGCTGGACCGCTCGGCGGTGGACCTGCGCGCGCTACGGGCGAAGATCTGCGTCATCGGTCCGGCGACGCGCGCCGCGGTGGAGGTCCTGCATCTGAAAGTGGACCTGATGGGCAAGGACTACGTGGCGGAAGGGCTGATCGAGGCTTTTCGTCCGTACGATCTTGCCGGCCGGCGTGTGCTGTTGCCGCGGGCGGCCGTGGCGCGCGACCTGGTCCCGGCGGAGTTGGCGCGGCGCGGCGCGCGGGTGGACGTTGTGGAGGCTTACCGGACCATGGTTCCGAAGGGCGCCGCCGAGCACGCGCGAGAGGTTTTCGGCGCTGCCGGGCGTAAGCCGGATGCGATCGCTTTCACCAGCTCCTCCACCGTGCGGAACTTCGTGGAGATGGCGGGGGCGGCGGCGCTACAGGGCGTCCAGGTTGTTTCCATCGGGCCTGTGACCACCGCAACCGCCCTTGAACTGGGCATTGAGGCGGCGGCGACCGCGCGTGTGTTCACAATCGACGGACTGATTGAAACGATCCTTGAGATTTGTCATCCAAACGCATGAAACCGGGTGGGGTGGTGGCGAGCTCATCGGGGAAGTGAGCTTGGCAGAGTCTTTCCCTCGTCCTTGCCGTACTTCGAAAGTTCGGTTTGAATGCTGGCTTGGACGAACTCGGCGCCATCCCACCGAAATGTGACCACGTCCATGGCGGAGACGCAACAATGGGCGTCTCCGGGGATGTAATGGGCCGAACGAATTAGAAGAGTGCTCGTGCTTGCGTCGAACGATTCCGTCGGCCCACCCGCTTGAAAGTGCGTGTCCCAACTGATTTCCTGAACGGCTCGAAGGCGGCTGTCGGACAAAGTGAACACTTCCGCGACCCCTCCCTGGTTGGAACTGCCCACAGCGGCAAACCAAGAGAGCAAGACGAGGGCCGAGTCGCCATTTGACGTCAAGGACCTACTAGGTAGGTAATGAACCGAATCCAAGTCGACCGACTGATGATCGTAGAGTTGGTCATGCTTGTAGTGCCCGTCCTTAAGAGGAAACGCATCGATGGATTCGGGGCCGTACCTGAAGTTCAGGAAGTCGACTTTTCGGATCGAAGAGAATGTGCCCGGGTACGAATGCTGGAGCTGCTCGTTCGAAAATGATGGGACGCCAAAGTACGGGACCGGCGATGTCTGTCCGAACGCGCCCGCCAACAAGGCAGACAAAATGGCAAGCTGTCGCATGTCTCTATCCTACCGCCTACTCGAATTCCCAGCCGCGGAAACGGTGCTGGTGCTCGGCCATGTCGACGCGCTTGCCGCGGAAGCGAACACCCTCCATTTCGAGGCGCGTGCGCTGTTCGAGGCCGGCTTCGAATTTCAGCTTGATTGCGCCACCCGCGCCCACGACCCGCTGCCAGGGTAGCGCGTTGCCCTCCGTGCGCAGCAATTGCGCAACATGACGGTGGTAGAGCGGATAGCCTGCCGCGGCGGCGACTTGGCCGTAGGTAGCTACCTTTCCCTTGGGAATCTGCCGGATGGTTTTGCGCATGGCCGCGTCGCGTTTGGCGCTGCGGGGCGCGCGCAGCAGCCGGCGGGCGGCCTCACTGGCGGTCAGTCTACGCGCGGCGGGCTTCACGGGCACTTCTCCGAGTGCAGTAATTCGTTTTGCATGGTGAGAGCGAGGCATCCGGGCGTTCGAATTTCTTCGAGCGGCAGGCCGTTCCAGTAGAGCGTCGCCGGAACCCAGTGCGGCGGAATGGTGACGTGCAGTTCCGTTACGGCCCGCGTAACGATTCGGATCTCATCGTCGGCGGGAAGGTATTTCGCCTGCACGCGCGCCGTGACGGACGTGGGGCGCGCCTGCATCCTGATGCGCGTCTCGATTCGTCTGCGCTCGGCGCCGCGCGCCACCAGGACAGCCGCGGCCCTTTCTTCGGTGGCGTCGCGGAGGGTCTGCTCGTACTGGCGCGCGTTTTCGATGGGTCTGCCGTCCAGTTCCAGGAGGCGGTCGCCCATTTTCAGCGGGCCGTCGTATTTCGGGGGCAGGGAAGAGACCAGCACGCCGGGGCCGGGTTCGTCGGGCTTGTAGCCGAAGCCGCCCAGGTCGAGCACGGCGCCGGAACTGGGCGGGACCAGCGTGGTGGGCAGGACGTCGTTACGCTCGGCCGCGTTAAACTTGGCCATCTGCGTCCAGAAGCAGCGGGCGAACTCGACCGAATTCGTCTCGCAATCGACCTCCGTGGGGAACTCCTCGCGGGCGTGTCCGGCCAGCCATTGGATGACGCTACCAATGGTCAGCCCGCTCGTGGAACGCCACTCCAGGTTGAGGCCGGCGGCCTTCAGCCTGGCGGCCAGCGCCTGGTCGGCATCGCCCGAGCCAGCCCAGAGGACGGGCGTGTGCGTGAAATTCGCCGTGAAGATGCGACCGCCGTCGATGGCCTGCTGCGGCGACCCACCCAGGGCGAACGCGGCCGCGAACACGTCCGGCAGCCGCGACGCAACGTAGAACACGGCACCGGAGGCTGCGCCGCGGCCGGCCAGGTAGACGCGCGCGGCATCCACCCCAGAGTTTCGGATCGCGTCCTGGATGGCCGCCGCCAGCGCTTGCGCGCGTGTGTCGATGGGCGCGTCCGCCGCGAGGCCTGGCGGAGGCGCGATCACCTGCCAACCGGCATCCTTGGCCCAGGTTTGCCATTGGGGTGCGTCGGCTTGATCGAGCAGCGCGAAGGCCGGGGTTTTGGGCGTCTGCTGGGCGGTCGCGGCTGGAGGCAGGTAGATAAGCAAAGTGGTCGCCAGCGCCACCGCGCCGCGTCGCCAGCAAGGTCTCATTGATAAGCCTGTTGCTATGATAGCGGGAAACGGCATACTGAACTTTCCACGAGCGAGCCGCGATGCAGCTGTCGAGGGTCATCATCGGATTGGCAGTGACGCATCTGGCCGCTGCCGCTCAGATCCCAACGTTAGAGGGGTTCCATGTGGCACAGGTTTTCCGTGGCCCGGCGGCGAAGCCCGTGCTCCATACACAGGTACAGAAACGGTTCGCGACCGAAATTCGGAAACAAGCCGTTGCGCCGCCGAATTTCGCCGGTCACTACAAAATCGTGGAGTTCGACTGTGGAACCTCGTGCGTATCCATGGTTGTGGCTGATCTGGCTACCGGAAACGTCTACGACGGGCCTTTCATCATACTTGGCTACGGCTCAAATTGCGAGTACGAGGGCGGGTTTAATGAATTGGAGTACCGTGCCTCAAGCAGGCTTCTTGTAGCGAGGGGTTGCCCGGAAGACGTCGACAAGGACTGCGGCACCTACTATTTCGAGTGGCAAGGCGACCACTTCGCCAAGCTCCGCTTCGCACCCCATGGGCCGCTGATCCCTTCGCGAAAACCTGGACACTTACTGGGGCTGATTGCCTTCAAGCTTGCTCAGCCGGTCGGAGAGGGATTCCATCTCCAGGTCGATGGCGCGAAGCGCCGCGGAGATAGTGCGGTTGCGGGCCTCGGCCGGGGACGCCCACTTGTGGAACTCGGTCAGAAGCCGGGTTTCAACCAGCTCGCACCGCTCGTTGACGTAGGCTTTGAGGGAGGCCACTGAGCGTTCCTCCATCTCAATTAGGTATTGTCTCAATTCCGCGTCCACAGATTCAGTGTACTCCTTCGCGCGGCACGCGTGGATGCCCTTCAGACCGTATAATGGGAAGATCCATGCACCAGAAACTGAACGAGAGGGTTGTCGATCTGGATCCCGCGGAAACTGCCGAGTGGATGGAAGCGCTCGATCAGGTGATCGACGAGGCCGGTCCCGACCGGGCCGCGTACATCCTGGAGCAGTTGACCGGCCACGCAGGGATCTCCGGCGCCGACGCGCCGGCCTTGCAGAATACGCCGTACATCAATACTATACGGCCCGAAGACGAGGTCGCGTATCCGGGCGACCGCGCCATGGAGCGCCGCATCAAGAGCCTGATCCGCTGGAACGCCATGGCCATGGTGGTGCGCCAGAACAAGTACGATGCCGGCATCGGCGGCCATATTTCGACCTACGCGTCACTGGCCACCCTGCTTGAGGTTGCCTTCAACCACTTCTTCCACGCGAGCTATGGCGACCAGCCGGGCGATATCGTTTATTTCCAGGGGCACGCCTCGCCGGGGGTCTACGCGCGCGCATTTCTGGAGGGCCGGCTTAGCGAACAGCGCCTGCAGAACTTCCGCCACGAGTTGCGCGATTCGCCGGGCCTTTCCTCATATCCTCACCCTTGGCTGATGCCCGATTTCTGGCGCTTCCCCACCGTTTCGATGGGCCTCGGGCCCATCAACGCCATTTACCAGGCGCGTTTCATGCGCTACATGGAGAACCGCGGTTTGATTCCGGTTGCGCCGCGCAAGGTGTGGGCTTTCCTGGGCGACGGCGAAATGGACGAGCCGGAATCCATGGGATCGCTCACCCTGGCCTCGCGGGAGAAGCTCGACAACCTGATTTTCGTGGTGAACTGCAACCTGCAGCGGCTGGACGGCCCGGTGCGCGGCAACGGGAAAGTGATTCAGGAGCTGGAAGCTGCGTTCCGCGGCGACGGCTGGAATGTCATCAAGTTGATCTGGGGCGGCGATTGGGATGCCCTGCTCGCGCGCGATGCCACGGGCCTGCTGCGGAAACGCATGGCGGAGGTGGTGGATGGCGAAATGCAGACGTACGTCACCCGCGACGGCGCCTACATCCGCAAGAATTTCTTCGGCAAGTACCCCGAACTGCTCGACCTGGTTTCCCACCTGACCGACGACGAGCTGTTCAAGCTGCGCCGCGGCGGGCACGATCCGCGCAAGGTTTATAACGCCTACAAAGCGGCCGTGGAGACCACCGGGCGGCCCACCGTGATTCTGGCCCACACCATCAAAGGCTACGGCTTGGGCGAGGCCGGCGAGGGCCGCAACATCACCCACCAGCAGAAGAAGCTCAACGAGCAGGAGCTGGCGCACTTCCGCACGCGCTTCGAGATCCCCATTCCGGAAGAAGCCGCGCGCAACGCCGGTCTGTACCGGCCGCCGGCGGACAGCCCGGAGATGGCCTACCTGCATGAGCGCCGCCGCCTGTTGGGCGGCTACATGCCAACGCGCAACGCCGCCGCGCCGGCCATTGAAACACCGCCGATCGAGTATCTGAAGGAGTCGCTTGAGGGTTCGAACGGGCGCGAAGTTTCGAGCACCATGGCCTTCGTGCGCGTCCTCACGCTGCTGATGAAGCACCCGCAGATTGGCAAGCGCGTGGTCCCCATCATTCCCGACGAGGCCCGCACGTTCGGCATGGAGTCGCTGTTCCGGCAATTCGGAATTTATGCCAACCAGGGGCAGCTTTACAAGCCGCACGATGCGGAAATGTTCCTGTATTACAAGGAATCGAAGGACGGTCAGATTCTTGAAGAGGGCATCACCGAAGCGGGATCGATGGCGTCATTCACCGCGGCGGGGCTGTCTTACGTGAACTACGGGGTGGAGATGATTCCGTTTTTCATCTACTACTCGATGTTCGGGTTCCAGCGCGTGGGCGATCTGATCTGGGCCTTCGCGGACGCGCGCGGCAAGGGGTTTCTGTGCGGCGGCACGGCCGGGCGCACCACGCTGGCGGGCGAGGGCTTGCAGCATCAGGACGGGCACAGCATCGTGCTTGCGAGCGCGGTGCCGACGTGCGCGACCTACGATCCCGCCTACGCGTATGAGATCGCCGTGATCGTGCGCGACGGCATCCGCCGCATGTATCAGGAGCGGGAAGACCTGTTCTATTACCTCACTCTATACAACGAGAACTACGCCATGCCGCCCATGCCGGAGGGCCTCGACCCGGAGGGCATTCTCAAGGGGATTTACCGCTACAAACCGGCGGAGGAGGGCAAGGCCGCGGTGCAACTGTTCGGCAGCGGGCCGATCCTGAACGAAGCCCTGCGCGCGCAATCGATTCTGGCGGAGCGTTACGGCGTGGCCGCCGACGTGTGGAGCGTAACGAGCTACAACGAGCTGCGGCGGGAGGCTTTGGGCGTGGAGCGTTGGAACCGGCTACACCCCGGCGAGCCGGCGCGCGCGCCGTACATCGTGGAGGCCCTGCGAGGCGCGGAAGGTCCCATTGTGGCGGCTACGGACTACATGAAAGTGGTGGCCGACCAGCTTGCGCCATGGCTTTCGGGCCGCATGGAAACGCTGGGGACCGACGGGTTCGGCCGCAGCGACAATCGCCAGTATCTGAGGAAGCATTTCGAGATCGACGCGGAATCGATTGCCGCGGCGGCGCTTTCGAGATTGGTGCGCGACGGACGATTCGACGCGGAAAAAGCCCGTGCGGCGTTCGAGGATCTGGCCGTAGCGACCGAGACCATTGACCCCGCACGGGCGTAGTGGATACGGGCGAAGCGGACCGGGGCGCGCCACGGGCCCTCTGCTCCGCCGCGTCTTACGCCGCGCCCACCATCTCGCGCATTTCTTCGACCAGCGCCCGCATGGATTCGGCGTGGCCTGTTAGCTCCGTGCCGGCCGAGGCGCTTTCTTCCGCGCCCGCCGCGTTCTTTTGCGTGACCTGTTCCATTTGCACCACCGCGCGCTGGATCTGCTCCATGCCGCGCGCCTGCTCCTGGCTGCCGACGTTGACCTGGTCGACCAGAGCCTTCACTTGAGCCGAGCCTTCGGTCATGGCCCGCACGGCGCCCGCCATTCGGTCCAGGCGGGCGTTGCCGTCGCGGGAAGTTTCAATGGATTCCTCAATCAGCGCGGCGGTATCCTTGGCGGCCTGGGCGCATCGTTGCGCCAGATTGCGGACTTCGTCGGCGACCACCGCGAATCCCAGTCCGGATTCGCCCGCGCGGGCCGCTTCGACGGCGGCATTCAGGGCCAGGATATTGGTTTGGAAGGCAATCTCATCGATCACCTTGATAATCCGCGCGATCTTATTGCTCGACGAATCGATCTCCTTCATTTTCTCGACCATGCGGCCGAGCGTGTGGTGCACCTCGCCGGCGCTCGCTTCGGACTGTTGCATGAGCCCGGCCACCTGCAGCGCGTGATCGGCGTTACGGCGCCCGATGGAAGAAATCTCTTCGGTGGAAGCCGAGGTTTCCTCCAAAGAAGCAGCCTGCTCGGTGGCTCCTTGCGCCACGGATTGGCTGGCCCCGGAAACCTGAGCGGCCGCGCCAGCCACCCGTTCCGCGCTTTCCGCCATCCGCGCGGCGAGGCTGGTCAAGGACCCGTTGGCCTGCGTCACAATCCAAAACACCCCGCAGCCGACGCCCAGGGCAAGCAATAGCAGGGCGGCCACTATGCCCTGGACGCGGCCGGCTTTGGTTACCGACTGCGCGGAGACCGCGGCCAGCTCGCGGTTTTGGCGCTCCACCACCGCCGAGGCCTGCTTGGAAATCTCCTCCAGGCGGGGTTGCGCTTTCTGCGAAAAAGCAGCCAGGGCGGCATCCATTTGCTTGTTCGCCATGGCTTGGCGCTCTTCGTCGTGAGCTTGCATGACGAGCGCCGCTTGCTGATCGAGTCCTTCGAGCAGCCCGCGGCTATCCTGCCCGTCCGCAACGCGCCGCAATTCCGTCAGGGCCTTCTGCAAGGCGCCGGCGGCGGCGGCGAAGCGCTGCTGCGAGTCCTCGGTGCGCGCCTGGTCGCCGAGCACCGCCGCGAGCACGCCGGCCCGTTCCTGGCTCGCCATCTCGGACGCCTCCGCGTTGACCATGCCGGCCAGGTATTGCTGGCGGCCGGTCACGTTGACTGCCCGGTCCAGGTCGCTGCTCAATTCCCGGGTCACGACGAACCCGCACAGACCGAGGACCAGCACCAGCGCCAGCATCGATCCAAAACCGCCCCAAAGCTTCCTGCTCAAGCTCATGTGATTCTCCCGGATCGCACTTACTGATTCTTAAAGCTGAATAATATCGGCGCCAGAGACTTTACCGGTTTGCCATCGGCGGTCGCCGGCTTGAATTTCCACTTCATCAGCGCGTCCACGCCGGCTTTGGTCAGGATCGGATTGCCGTCCACCACGTTGACCTTTTCGACGGATCCGTCCTCGGCCACGACCGCTTCCAGGTTCACGTCGCCGGAGACCCTCAACTGCCTGGCAAAAGCGGGATACTCCGGTTCCACTTTAGTGACCGCCGCGCTCATGGCTTCCGCGCGCGTCAGCTTTTTCGCGCCGTCCGCGCAGAATCCCGCCGCGGCCAGGGCGATCAACAAAAACGATGTCGTCTTCACAGCTCTTTTGAACCTCCTGTCAGGATCTTCAAGGTACTCATCGGCCCGAAAGAGGAGATCTGCAGACGGCAGGTGAAAAAAGTGCGGAGAAGGCGAGCGCCGTTATAATCGAAGGTAGGTTCAGTAGATGGTGGGGCAGGCGGGCTGCCTGCCTGCGGCCAAGGAGGCAGGCGAATCGCCTGCCCCACCATCCTGAGCGTAGGGTTAGCTCGATGCGGAGACACCTGGTTTACGGATCGGCCATTTTCCTGCTCGCCATCAGCGTGCTGTTCGTGGTGTGGCAGGGGTCGTTCCATTTCAAGCGGTTCGGCCCGGCCGACCCGCAGCAGACCCTCATCATCTGGGCGATCTCCAGCCTGATTTTCGTGCTGATGGTGACGCTTGGGTGGGTGCTGACGCGCACGGCCGTCAAGCTGTACGTCGATCGCCACGCCAACCGGGAGGGCTCGCGCATCAGGACCAAGCTGGTGGCGGGCGCGCTGGCTCTGAGCATCGTGCCGGTCTCTTTCCTGGTGCTATTCAGCTATGAAGTGCTCAACGTCAACATCCAGGCCTGGTTTACGCAGCCCGCCAGCGAGCAGCTTCAGATTTTCGACGGCATCTCCAAGCAATTCAAGAAGGAGATGCAGGATGAAACCGACGCCCAAGCGGCCTTGCTGGCGGTACAGCCCGAGGTTCGGGAGCTGCTCGAAAGCGGTTCCGGCGCGCCGGGATTCCTGGAGCGCTTTTGCCGGCAGCAGGAACTGGCGTCCGCCATGGTCTACCCCGTGAACGCCGAAGATCCCGCGGACGCCTGGGTGGCGTACGCCACGGTGGAAGAGGAACCCGGCGCGGCGGCGCGGCAGACGGTGGAAGACGGGCGGAAAACCATCGGGACGGTCCAGGTGGCGGCGCGCGTGCCGCTCGATGTCGCCCATACCAGGGCTGCATTGCTGAGGTTGTCCGAGGGACAGGCGCAGCTCCTGGCCAATCGCAAGGGTATACGCAGGTTCTACCTGATGATGATGGCGCTGATCACCCTGTTCGTGCTTTCGGTGGCCACCTGGATTGCGCTGTTTCTGGCCAAGCAGATCAGCCTCCCGATTACGGCGCTGGCGGAGGCGGCCACGGAGGTGCGCAAAGGCAACCTGAAGTACCGCGTGGTGACGCCGGCGGTGGACGAACTGGGGTCGCTGGTGCGCAGCTTCAACCAGATGACCCAGGAGCTTGAATCGAGCAGCCGCGAGCTGGACCGGCGGCAGCGTTTCACGGAGGCGATTCTCGAGAGTATTCCGACGGGCGTGATCTCCATCGATTCGGACGGCTCCATACGGCGCGTGAACGGAGCGCTTGCCAAGATTTTCCCGCCCGCGCAGGCTACCGCCGCCACTCGTTTGGAAGACCTCTTTTCACGCGACGACACGGCCGAAATCAAGTACCTGATGAAGCGCGCCCGCCGCACCGGCGCGGCCTCCCGGCAGTTTGAGCTGCACACGCGCGGCCGAAAGTTGCAAGTCGAGGTCACGGTTTCGGCGCTCGAAGAGAAGCTGACATCGGGCTTTGTGATCGTACTCGAGGACGCCACGGATCTGCTGCGGGCCCAGAAGTCCGCGGCATGGCACGAGGTGGCGCGGCGCGTGGCGCACGAGATCAAGAACCCGCTCACCCCCATCGCGCTTTCGGCCGAGCGCATCAGCCGCCAATTGGAACGGCTCGAGCTGCCGCCGCAGGCTGGGCGCATTGTAAAGGAGTGCGCCGCCACCATCGCGCAGTCGGTGGAATCGGTGAAGGCGCTGGTGGACGAGTTCTCCCAATTCGCGCGTTTTCCTTCGGCCCAGCCGGCGCCATCGGATCTCAACGAGGTGGTGCGGGAGGCGTTGGCGGTGTTCCAGGGCCGCCTGGAGGGCATCGCCATCCGCACGAGCTTCGCGCCAGGGCTGGCGCCCGTGAACGTGGACCGCGAGCAGTTCCGGCGGGTGGTGGTCAACCTGGTGGATAACGCGGCCGAAGCCATGCAGGAATCGCTGGTGAAAGATCTTTACGTCGCCACCCAGCCCGGCGTGGCCGAGACAGTGGAATTGGTGGTGGCCGATTCAGGCTGCGGCATCGGACCGGAGGACAAGGAGAGGCTCTTTTTGCCTTATTTTTCAACCAAGAACCGGGGCACTGGCCTGGGACTGGCGATTGTGAGCCATATTGTCACCGAGCACGGGGCGCACATCCGGGTTGAGGATAACCAGCCGGTGGGCGCGCGCTTTATCGTGGAGATCCCTGCGATTGTGGAGGACGATGCGGCCGAGGCCGCGGCGCGTTTGGCGGCCAGGACATGAAGACAAGAAGGCAGAAAGAAGCAGAAAGAAGGCAGGCGGGCCCACAGACCCCGCGGGCGCCCCGGCCCGCCCTACGGCAGTTTCTCGATGGCTTCGGTCAGTTGTCCCGTTAGGCGCAGCACGTTCCAGCGGGAGCGCTCGATGGCGTACTGCGCGTCGTAAAAGGCGATCCACTTATCGTTCTCGACGATGCGGGACTCTTCCACCTGGCGTAAGTTGGCGCGTCCCTCCTGCATTTGCGCCAGGTTCACGGAGAGCTGCTCGCGCGCCACGTCCAGATCCAGGCGGGCTACCTCGGCCAGAGTCCCGGCCTTCTGTACTTCCCGAAACGAGGCTTGCACGTCGGAGCGTATGCGGTTGAGCGTGTTGGCGCGCTCGATTTCGAGGCGCGCGATGTCAGCCGTGGCGCGCGCCGCCTGCGCGCTCACTCCGGGACCGGCAAACAGCGGCCACTGCAAGGACACCCCAAGCTGCCCGTTGTTCCGCTGGAACCTTTGAAAGTACTCCTCATAGTTATTGAACTTGGCGAGCATTCCGTACTGCGCAACCAGGTCGGCGTGCGGCAGGCGCGCGGCTTTCTGCCCGCGCATTTCGAGTTGCTTCGAGGCGATCTGCGAGTCCAGTTGGCGGAGATCGAGGTTGGATTGGATGGCGGTCTGAAAGGCGAGTTCCTCGGAATCCGGCAATGCCAGGGCCGGCGCGTCCTCTTCCAGCGGGACGATGCGGTCTTCCGCAGAGAGGCCCAGGGCTACGGCCAGCGAGGTTTCGGCGGCGGCTCGATCGTCCGCCAATCCGTCGGCCAGGGCGGCGGCGCGCGCCACATTGTACGCCGCCTGCTTTTCGGCGAGCGGCAGCGCGCGTCCTTCCCGAACCTGCGCGCGAACGCTTTCCAGCACTTGTTGCAGACTGGCGGCATCCTTCCGCGCCAGTTCCCCGATGCGAACGGCGCGGCCGGCATCGAGATATAGCGAAGCCGTGCGGAAGGCCACCTCGGCGCGCTTGCCCTCGGTGGAGAGTGTGGCGCCGCGCGCATCTTCTTTCGCCTGGGAGACGGCCAGACTCTGCTGCCGGTTGAAAATAGACGCGACCGCGTTCGCCTGCAGGACGCTCGGCGCCGAGCCTTCGATGCTCATCGGAAAACCGTTCGTATAGGCCAGGCCGCTGCCCACCACAATGCGCGGCACGAACGGATCCCTGGCCAGGCGGACGGCTTGCGCCGCCTTGTCCTCATCGAGGCGGGATAACATAATATCGGAGTTCTGTTTCAACGCAGTCTCCACCGCTTGCCGGAGCGTCATGGGGTGGTCTTCGGCGCAAGCCAGCGCGGCCGATGCCAGGAGTAAGGCTGTCAGTGAACGCATGACCACATTGTAGCGATGGCGGCACAGTCTAGCGGGAATGCTCCGCGACGAGCTAGAATCGGTCATAACGGTTCAACGACGAATCCATCTTTACGGTGATCCGGGCCCCATTTATTGACGCCTAAAAACCATGCGAAGAACATTCACTCTTACTCTTTTTCTGTGGGCGGTCCTGGGATGCGCCGGCGCGTGGGCACAATCGACGCCGGGATTCGGAGCGGTACAGGGAGCGGTGGTCGACGCTTACGGCGAAGGGATACCCGATACGAAGGTGATCCTGACGAACGCGAAGATAGGCATTGCACGAACGTTCATGACCAGCGACGACGGGGTATTCGATATCTCCGGGCTGGTTCCGGCGGACGGCTACAGCCTGAAACTCGTCAGGACGGGATTCGCGAATTGGGAAACCGGGACCTTCGAAGTGACGCTTGGCCAGGCGCTGAATTTCAGGATTCCCCTGAGTCCTCAGGCGCCCGCCGCGCACGTCGAGGCGAGTTCCGTGCTGCCCGTCCTGGACACTACCAAAATGGGCGTGAACGAGCTGGTCGGTCCGCGGCTACTGACCGAAATTCCTTCGGGCGATCTGCGCTGGGATGCGCTGACCGTTTTCGCGCCGCCGGTAGGACCCTTCAATCCGGTTTTCCAGAGTCCAGCGGCCCTGCCTTACCAGATCCTCGACGGCGTCACGGTCACCAACACTTTCAATCCGGCCACGGCCGGTCCCGACCGGATTGCGCAGGATGCGATCCAGGCGATGGAGGTACTCTCGGACGGGTATCCCGCCGTCTTTCCCGGCGCGTTCAGCGGCATCACCGATGTGGCGACGCGCAGCGGAGGAACCGGCTACCACGGAGACGCGTACGATTTCTGGCGCGATGGGTCGCTGGCGGCGTCCGACCGCTACGCCGCAGGGTTCAAGCCCGCGGAACACCAGCACCAGGGCGGGCTCAGCATTGGCGGCCCCATCTTCCGCAACAAGCTGTTTTTCTTCGCGAATTACGAGTTGTTGGACGGCCATTACGAGGGATTCAACCGCATCACGAATCCGCTGATCGCCGACCCGACGGGGACCTTCGTTTTGCAAACGAATTGCACGGCCACGCCCACCCAGTGCTCGAACGCCGCCAAATTCATTCAGGCGCGCATGAATGTGATTGTGCCCCGCACCGCGCACTCCGGGGTTGCCCTGGCGAAGATCGATTACCGGAAGAGCGACCGCAACACGTTCAGCTTCGAGGGCAATGGCTCCAGGTGGCTTTCGCCGAACGGCGCGCAGAGCGAGGCCGTGTCCACGGATGGCTCGCTCCTCGGGGCCAACGGCAATGTGAGGGAGGATTCGCGTTACTTGCGAGCCTCCTGGGTGGGCACGCCGCATGCAACCACGGTGAATGAGTTGCGCGCGAGCTGGAGCCGGGACGACTTGACCGGAACCCCGGACACGGGCTTGTACCCGAAGACGACCGGCCCGCTTTCCATCGAGATCGCGGGCTCGCAGATCGGCGCCTCTCAGGGATATCCGTTCACTTACCCGGACGAACGACGGCGCGAGTTTTCAGATACCTTCAGCAAGGCCTTCAACACTCAAGTGATTCAGTTCGGCGGCGACTATTCCGGCGTCGAAGACTCCATGAACCAGATCTACTCGAGTGGCACGTACGATTACAACTCCCTGACCGCCTTCGCGCAGGACTTCAGCGGCATCACCGTGGGCCGCAAGACCTACTCAAGCTACACGCAGCAATTCGGCAATCCGATCCGCACGCAGCACATGTCGGAAGTGGCGGGCTTTGCGCAGGACACCTGGCGGGTTTTTCCACGATTCACCGTCACGATGGGCGCGCGTTACGAGTTGCCCATGATGCCCAACCCGATTGCAACCAATCCAGTGGATTACAGGACGGGCCTGATCTCGTCGCCCTACGTGGATGGCGGCCCGCGAGCCGGCCTGGTATACAGCCGCAGTGCGCACACGGTCTTCCGCGGCGGTTACGGATGGTATTTCGCGCCTTATTCGGGTCAGGCGATCGATGCGATGATGGTGGGAAGCGACGAGAACCTGGGCAGCATCCTGGTGACTCCGACTCAGACCGGCGCGCCGATTTTCCCCACCATATATCCGTCGTCCCAAAGCACACCCGCGGGGGTGGTCGGCGTGCTGTACGGGTACCAGAAGCTGCGCAACCCACGCGCGACTCAGGCTACCGCATCCATGGAGAAGCTTTTATCGCGGAACACGACGTTCACCGTGAGCCTGCTTGCCACTCGCGGGCAGCGTCTGTGGACACTGAACGACGCGAATTTACCGATTACCACCAATCCTTTAACGGGACTCTCTTCACTCAAGGTGGTGAACTACACCATCGATAACATCTACGGCGTGCCTTCAGGCGTTTATTCCACGCCGGTCTATGCGCAGAAGGGCAACTTGGATTTTTCGCGGCTTTACGAGATCGATAGCAACTCCAGGTATTGGCGCAACGCGATGACGCTGCAATTGGAGAAGCGCATGGGGAGCGCGCTCAATTTCCAGGCGGTCTACACCTGGTCCCACGCCACGGACGATGCCGGCTATTCGCCTAACGGCGTCGCGGGGGTTACCGGCTATTCACCTAACGGCGTTGCGGGGCTTACCAGCGTACCCGGGGTGCCCGCAGCCGATAAAGGCAGTTCGGCGACAGACCAGCGCCACCGCGCGGTATTGAGTTGGACGTGGCAGCCGACCGTATCCGCCAGCGCCTTTCCCGTTAAGCGGTATCTGTTCGGCGGGTGGGCCCTATCCGGCATCGCCACCGCAGCCAGCGGGCTGCCGGAAACGGAGCAAGTCATGGTCATGGGTCAGCAGGCCTCCGGATCGCCCATGGCCTACACCAGCTCGCTCAACGGCACGGGCGGCTGGAACCGGGTCCCATTCGACCAGATTGCGACCCTGCGGCCGGCGCCGATGTTTGTGGTGAATGCGCGCCTGTCGCGAACGCTGCGGCTCGGCGAGCGGACGCAGGCGCAACTGATGTTCGAGGCGTACAATGTGGCCAACACGCAGTTCAACACCTCGCTCAACAGCATCGCCTACACCGCGAGCGGCGGCATTTTGAAGGTGGCGCCGGGCTTGGGCGTGGGCAACGCATCCTACGGCCTGGCGAACGGAACCAACGCCCGCACCGGGCAAGTGGCATTGAGGATCACATTCTAGCGTGGGGTGGGCCTCCTGGCCTGCCTTCTTTGTTATTGTTGGCCAAACCAAGGCAGGCAAGGCCCGCCCCAGGCGAAGAGCGCGACCAGGGGGTCGCGCGCAGACGGGGACGTCTGCCTTACAATGGCGCGATCATGCATTAGAACGCAAGCCAGGCTTTGGCGGCGTCCACTTTTTGGGGGTCCAATCCCGGGACTTTTTTCAGATCGTCCAACGATTCGAAGGCCGCATTCTTCTCCCGGTACGCAACAATGGCTTCGGCTTCTTTCGTGGTGATTTCTAATTCGTCCTCAAGACTCTTCGCGGATGCCTGGTTCACGTTAATCGGCTTGCGAAAGTTCACGATCAGATAATCCAGGATTGCGCTGAACTGGGCGTCGGTGGCCTCGGCGCCTTGGGTGATCATTTTGTCGACGGTCATGCTCCAATCCACCGCGGTGCGCCGCCGCGCGACCACCTGGTTCAAGTCGTGACACTTGGTGCATACCGTTTTCAGATCGCTCTTGCCCGGACCGTCCGGAAGGTCCTGCGCCGGGAGGGCGGAAACGGAGAGCGCGGCCAGAAGAAGGGCAGCCGGGAGGCATTTGCGTGATTTTCGTGAAGCCTGAGGATGAAGATCCAAAACGGAACTATTGTATCATCGAGGAAGGATGGAGCTGCCGCGATGCGGGACTTTCTTAGCGCCGCCGATGCCCGCATGACGCGCATCGAAACGAACCTGGATGGCCTGATCCGCGCCATCACCGCGGAGCACACTAACGGAAAGAGCCAAAGATAGGATTATGTCCTCGCCCTTGCCTGGGGCCGCACTTCGGGTTAGTCATCTCCGGAAAGCCTATAAGGACGTGGTGGCCGTCGACGACCTCGGGCTCGAAGTGTGGCCGGGCGAGTGCTTTGGTCTGCTGGGGCCGAACGGCGCCGGGAAAACCACCACCATGGAGATCTGCGAGGGACTCACGCCCGCCGATTCGGGTGACGTCGAGTTGCTCGGCATGCGCTGGGTTTCGAATGCCGCCGAACTGCGCCAGCGGCTCGGCATTCAACTGCAGGAAACCCAGCTTTCCGAAAAGCTGACGGTCGCCGAAACCATCCGCCTGTTTCGCAGCTTCTTTCGCCGCGGCCCGGACCCCGCCGAAGTCATTGCGCTGGTGCAGCTCGAAGAGAAGAGGAAGGCCCGCGTGGGGGCCCTTTCCGGCGGACAGAAGCAGCGGCTGGCGCTGGCTTGCGCCCTGGTCGGCGATCCGGATTTGCTATTTCTCGATGAGCCCACCACGGGTCTCGACCCGCAAGCGCGCCGCCAGCTTTGGGATTTGATCGAACGGTTCAAGTCGGCGGGAAGAACGATTCTGCTGACCACGCATTACATGGAGGAAGCCGAGAGGCTGTGCGAGCGGGTGGCTATCGTGGATCGCGGCAAGACGATCGCTATGGGTACGCCCCGCGAGTTGATTGCCTCGATCGGCGTGGAACACCTGGTGGAGTTTTCAACGGGCGGTTCGGGGCGGGTTTTCGATACGCTGCCTTTGACCCGCGTGGATGGCATCCGCGACGTTCGGGTAGATAACGGCGCGCTGCGGATGCAGGTGACCGAACTGCATCGCGCCGTGCCCGCGCTGCTCGAAGAGTTGACCCGGCAGGGCGTTCCGCTCACCGAACTGCGCACCCATTCGGCTTCCCTGGAAGACGTTTTCGTGGCCCTGACGGGGAGGCATCTGCGCGATGAGTGACCTGTCTGTGACGGCGGTTCGCGGGCAGGCCGGCATGGACCATTGCCTGGTCCAGTTGACCCTGGTGCGGTTCCGCGAATTCCTGAGAGAACCCGAGGCGCTGTTCTGGGTCTTCATCTTTCCCATTCTGCTGGCCGCGGGGCTGGGAATCGCTTTCCGCAACCGTCCGGCGGACGTGCTTCCGGTGGCCGCCGAGACGCGCCCCCTGACGGAAGCGCTCGGATGGGATAAGCTTCTCAACGTGAAGCAGTTATCCGCGTCCGCCGCGGAAGAAGCGCTGCGCAGCGGAAAGATTTCGCTGCTGGCCGAGCCGGGTCCCGGCGGCGGGGTGGTGTATCGCTACGACGACACCAATCCGGAGGGCCGCACGGCCCGCATGTTGGCGGACGCCGCCATCCAGCGCGCCGCCGGACGCGCCGACCCGGTGGCGTCGAGCGACCGCCTGGTGCGGGAACCGGGATCGCGCTACATCGACTTCCTGATTCCCGGCCTGCTGGGGATGAACCTGATGGGCAGCGCGATGTGGGGGATGGGATTCACCATCGTGGACGCGCGCCGGAAGAAGCTCATCAAGCGCCTGGTTGCCACGCCGATGCCGCGCGCGTACTACCTGGCGTCTTTTCTGCTGTCGCGGCTGGCGCTGCTGGCCATCGAGGTCTTTGCGGTGGCGGGATTCGGCTATTTCGTGTTCGGCGTGCCGCTGCGCGGTTCGCTCGCCGGCCTGGCGGCGCTGTGCGTCCTGGGTTCGCTCTCATTCAGCGCTTTGGGGCTGCTCACCGCGTCAAGGGTTAAGACCATCGAAGCGGCATCGGGCCTGATGAACGCGATCATGATGCCGATGTGGATCGTCTCTGGCGTGTTTTTCTCCGCCGAGCGGTTTCCCGCCGCGCTCCAACCGGTGATCCAGGCGCTACCCCTGACCGCCGCCATCAACGCGCTGCGGGCCAACATGCTGCAAGGCGTCGGCCTGGCCCACCTGGGGCCCCAGATAGGAGTACTGGGCGCCTGGCTGGTGGTGTGCTTCGCGCTGGCGTTGAAGCTATTCCGCTGGGGGTAGGGCAATTGGGGGCTTGACAAGGCCACGAGTCCAGTTAGAATAAATTTCATCTAATTGTTGTTCTATGCAAGCCGCCTGTGAGCACACCCGCACCCAGATCATAGCCAGAAGAGACGGCGTCGACTACGTGGAATGTCTCGATTGCCGCCAGATCTTCGAGGCTGAGGACCTTGAACCCGTGAAAGCCGAGGAAGAAGAGGAATAGAGCCTCCACGCCGTGCGTTAGCATGGTGGAAATGCATGATCTCTCGTTCTTCCGCAACAACTTCGAGCGCGTCGCCGAACGGCTCGCAAGCCGCGGACCTATCCCGAGTCTCGACCGGTTCCGCGAATTGGACAGCGCCCGCCGCGCCGCCATTTCCCAATCGGAGCAGTTGAAGGCCGCGGCCAACGCAGAAAGCGCCGAGATCGGCAAGCTGCGCCGCCAGGGGGAGGACACCGCGGCCCGCCAGGAGCAGGTGCGGCGGTTGAAGGAGCAGATTGCGGGCCTCGGCGATCAGGTCAAGTCACTCGAAGCGGAATTCCACGAACTGCTGGCCGGCATTCCGAATATCCCTCACGAATCCGTACCGGTGGGTCGGGATTCCGAAGATAACGTCGAAGTGCGGCGGGTAGGGGAGCCGCGCCAGTTCGATTTCGAGCCGAAAGCCCATTGGGACCTCGGCGCCGCACTGGGCATTCTGGACCTGGAGCGCGCTGCCAAGATCTCCGGTGCGCGCTTCGCGCTCTATTGGGGGGTGGGCGCGAAGCTGGAGCGGGCGCTGGTGAACTTCATGCTCGACGTACACACCCGCGAGCACGGCTACACGGAGGTTCTGCCGCCTTTTCTGGTGAACTCCGCGAGCCTCTTCGGCACCGGCCAATTGCCCAAGTTCAAGGACGACCTGTTTAAGTGCGAGGGCAGCGATTTGTGGCTGATTCCGACGGCCGAAGTCCCCGTGACCAACATCTATCGCGACGAAACCCTGGATGGCGGCGCGCTGCCCATCAAGCTGTGCGCGTACACGCCGTGTTTCCGCAGCGAGGCGGGGACCTACGGACGCGACGTGCGGGGCATCATCCGCCAGCACCAGTTTCAGAAAGTGGAGATGGTGAAGTTCACCCGGCCGGAACGGAGCTACGAAGAACTGGAGACGTTGACCACCGACGCGGAGGACATCCTGCGCCGGCTCGGCTTGCCCTTTCGCACCGTTACGCTATCGACCGGCGACCTGGGATTCGGTTCCGCCAAGACTTACGACATCGAAGTCTGGCTGCCTGGCCAGAACGCCTACAAGGAAATCTCCTCCTGTTCGAACTATGAGGCTTTCCAGGCGCGGCGCGCATCCATCCGTTTCCAGAACGGGAAGAAGGCGGAGTACGTCCACACGCTGAACGGCAGCGGCCTGGCGGCGGGCCGGACGTGGGTGGCGATTGTCGAGAATTATCAGCGCAAGGACGGTTGCGTCACCGTGCCCGAAGCGCTGCGGCCTTACCTCAACGAAGAGGTGATTGTCCCCCGAAAGTAGCGCAAGGAGAAAATGGATTTCCAACTGATCAGACACCTGATAGGCCTGCGTTACCGGCTCCTCTGGGCCAAGACGCGCACGCGCAGCGGCAAGATCGCGCTGTTCATGGCGGGCTATTTGCTGTTTGTGCTGGTGGCCGTGTTTTTCGCGATTGTTGGCGCCGGCGGGGGCATGGTCGCGGTACGCTCCGGACAAGCCGAGCGAATCGCCCAAGGCATTCTCACCGCTCTGTTCACAAGCGCCACGGTGACCTGCGTGTTGCTGGGGTTCGGCATGAACGAGGTGTTCTCCGATACCGAACTGCGGCGCTTTCCGCTGAAGGCGGTCGAACGCCGGTTTGCGCGGCACTTCGCGGGAATTGTCGACCCCTTCTGGTTTCTTTTCCTCGCGCTGTACCTTGGCTTGGCGCTAGGGCTGTATCTTTTTGGCGCAGGGTCGCTCGTGCTGGGCGTCATCGCGGTCCTGGCGCTGTTCGTCTGCAATTATCTGGCGGCGCAGGTGGTGGGCCGGGCCATGGAGCGGATCATGCAACAGAAAGGCGGGTCGCTGCTCCTGCCTCTCATCATTATGGTGGTGTGCTTCCTGCCGTCGGTGGCCATGCCCATGCTCAAGAAGCATGCCGGCGCGGGAAAGGTAGTCTTGCGGGTGCTCGCCTTCACGCCGTCGTTCGGAGCCGGCACGCTGATGACGCGCACCGGCCCGGCGGCCTTCGCAGGCGTGTGGCCGATCGCCTGGTGGGGGTTGGGCCTGACGGTCGCTCTCGTGATCCTGGAGAAGCGGCCGCCCCGAATCCGCGTGGCGCAGACTACGCGCATCCGGTGGGATACGCCTTACGCACGCGCCGCGAAGATATTCGGCCCCCGCTACGCGCCCCTGGTGGAGCACTGGCTGTTGTTCCTGTTCCGCTGTAAGAGATTTCGCATCGCGTACGTGATGTCGCTGCCGCTGATCCCGTTCCTGCTGTTCATGTGGACCAAGCAGGCCGCGCGGGCTGACCCCTTTGCCACGGCGATGGGCGTATTCGCGATCGCCGGTCTGGCGCCGGCCGCGGCTTTCCTGGTGAACCAGTTTGGATACGTGGGCAGCGGATTCCGCCGCTATTTCCTGTTCCCCATGGACCCGGCGGCCGCGCTCCGCGCCAGCAGCGTTACCCTGATGGCGCTGTGCTCCGTGTACGTCGGCTTAGCCGCTTTCGCCTGGGTCCTGTTCGCTCCCGGGGCTTGGGGCGCGCGCGGTATCGTCATGCTCCTCGCCAGCGGGGTGTTTGGGCTGTGCTTCTTTCACGGCGTAGGGCTGTGGACTACCTTGTACGGCGCGCGCCGGGCCGACCCTAACAAGACCATGGGGAACGACCTGTCGCTGGTCGGCAACGTGGTGGTAGTTGGCGGCATGATGGCGATGCTGATCGGTCCCATGACGGTCGGCCAGTTCCACAAGGGCCTCATCGCGCCGGACCGGTGGCTGGTGGCGGTGGGGCTGGCGGCGCTGGCCGCCTGTTTTTATCTGTTCTCGCTGCGGAGCGCACCGGCGATTTTATCGTCCCGGCGCGAAGCCCTGCTGGCCGTGTTGGAGAGAAAGGCTTAACCCAATGGACGCGATTCGGATTCAGAACCTGGTGAAGAAGTACGGCTTGAAGACCGCCGTCGACGGCCTGTCGCTCAGCGTGGCGGCCGGCACCATGTTCGGGTTCCTGGGGCCGAACGGCTCGGGGAAGAGCACCACCATCGGCTGTCTGACGGGTCTGCTGGACCCTACCGCGGGCCAGGTCGAAATCCTGGGGCATCGCTTCGACGCCGATAGCGCCGATCTGAAGCGCCGCATGGGCGTGATGCCGGAAACCCTAGGGCTTTTCGAACCCCTCCGCGCGCACGAGTTCCTGGCCTTCGTGGGGCGCATGTACGGCCTTGACGAGGGATCCGTGAGAACCCGCGTGACCGAGTTGCTCGATGCGCTGGAGCTGACCGATTCCTCGAAGACGCTGGCCGATTACAGCACCGGCATGCGTAAGCGCGTGGCCTTCGCCGCGGCGGTGATCCACTCGCCCGACGTACTTTTTCTGGACGAGCCATTCGAGAGCATCGACCCCGCCGGCGTGGCGCTGATGAAGGAGTGGTTGAACCGCTACGTGAAGCAGGGCCGCACCGTGTTTCTGACCAGCCATGTGCTGGAGACGGTGGAGCGGCTGTGCCAGGAAGTGGCGATCATCGCGACTCCCGGCAAACTGGTGTGGCAGGGGGATATCACGACGTTCGGCCGGGAGGGCGCGATTCAGTACGACGGCCAGGAGTTCGATGCCCTGGAACCGCTGTTCCTGCACCTGACTGGCGAGAGGCACGTAGATTTGAAGTGGCTGTGAACGGTTGGCAGGCGAAAACGCCTGCCCCACTGTTGCAAGCCATCGGCGACAATGTGGGGCAGACGCTTTCGTCTGCCACTCCGCCGCTACGCCAGATTCAGGACGGCGGCGATGCGTTCCAGTTCTTCGGTGATGCGGTCGGGAATGGGGGCGGCTGTGCCCTGGCGGGCGGCGGCGGCGGAGAGCAGTCCCTCGGCGCTTGCGGCGTCGCCCGGGAAGTAGGCGTCTCCTACGCGGACGGCCAGGAGCCGTTCCCCGAAATGCGCCACGCCCAGGCCCACCACCAGCGCCCCTATGGAGCTTCGCTTGCTTTCGAACGCGGTCTTCGGAAACTCCTCCAGCACGAGCGCGAACTCATCGCCCAGGCGTGCCACGCAATCCTCCTTGCGTGACGTGCGGCGCAGGCCGGCGGCGATGGCCTGGACCAGCCGTTTGCGCGCCTGATCGCCGTAGCGCGCCTGGACTTCGGCCAGGCCGTCCACGCCGCACAGCAACAGCGCCAGGGTACGCAATTGGCGGCGGCAGCGCGCCAGGTCGCCATCCAGGCGCTGGAAGAGGGCGCGCTCGTTGGGCAGCCCGGTAAGCTGGTCGAATTCCGCCGCGTCCGGCGGCGTCTGGAGCGCCGCATGTTTCACCGCCCGCGCCAGATCCTCGCGAATCCAGAGCAGGACTCCCAGGTCGGCCGGTTGGAAGGTACCGGCATCCGCGCTATACAGCGCTAGCACGCCGGCGACGTCCGCGCCGTCGTCGAGCGGCACGGCGATCATGGAGCGGAACTCACCGTCCAAGCCGGGCTCGATCCGCGGGTCGCGGTTGAAGGCCGGCCGGCGCGTTTCGGCAACTTGCCCGGCGATCGCCTGACCGATAGGATTCGGAGGTTTGCAATCGCCGCGCCGCTTCCCGCCACTCACGTAGGCAAGCGTCAGCCGCTCTTCGCGGGGCAGAAAAACCGCCAGCGCGTCAAACGGAAGCAATTGCCGCAAACTGTCGTCAAGTACGCCAAGGGTTTCATCGAGACCGTTCGAGCCGCCCACTTTCTCAAGCAACTCATAAAGCGCAGCGGAGGGTCGATAGTTGCGCATAATATCGTATCGACCCGTACACAAGAAGTGTGAGCGCGGCCGCCGCGAAGGGCCGTTGGCAGGCGAAAGCGCCTGCCCCACCTTACCGTGCAAATTGTCGAGGCTCCGTGGTGGGGCAGGCGCTTTCGCCTGCCACTGGACCGAGGCCTTGGCAGATTGCTACGCCGTAACCGCGAGAGCTTTTTCCGCCGCCGCGCGCCCGTCGCCCGCCGGCGCGTATCCCTGATCCCGAAGCGCGGATCCCAGCGCTTCGAGCGCCAGCAACACGTTTTCGCCGGTGGACCCGTAACCCATGATGCCGATGCGAAACACCTTGCCCGCCAGGGGGCCGAAGCCGCCCGCAATCTCCATACCGCGCTTTTCGAGCAGATACTGGCGCACCTTCGCGTCGTCCACGCCTTCCGGTACGCACGGCGTGTTCAGCGTCCAGAGACGGTGTCCTTCGGGCACGTGCATCCGCAAGCCCATGGCTTCGATGCCCGCCACGAAAGCCAGGTGATTGCGGCGATGCCGCTCCCAGCGGTTTTCGATGCCTTCCTCCGCCGCCAGCGCCAGCCCTTCCCGCAAGGCGTAGAACATGGTCGCCGAGGCCGTGTGATGATACTTGCGGCCCGTGTAATAAGTGTCCAGCAGCAACAGATCCAGGTACCAGGACGTTGGCGGCGTGGGGCGCGCTCTTAGACGCTCCACGGCGCGCGGCGAAACCGTCATGGGCGAGAGTCCCGGCGGGCAGCTCAGGCCTTTCTGCGTGCAACTGTAGGCGATATCGATGCCGTTCTCGTCCACCAGAACGGGCATGCCGCCGAGCGAGGTCACGCAATCGGCGATCGTCAGCGCGTCCACTTCATGCGCCGCTTCGCAGATGGCCTTCGCCTGGTTGAACATGCCGGTGGACGTCTCGGCCTGCACGAAAGCCACCACGCGCGGGCGCTCGCGGCGGATAAACTCGCGCGCCTCCTGGGGATCGAACGGCTCTCCCCACGGCTTTGCCAGGCGCACCACCTCGGCCCCCTGGCGCCGCGCCATTTCCCCGATGCGGTCGGCGAAAAATCCGTTGCTCAGCAGGGCGAATTTGCCGCCCGCTTCGGCGAAGTTGGCCACTGCCGCTTCCATGCCGGAGCTGCCGGTGCCTGAGACAGCCAGATTGAACTCGTTGGCGGTGGAATAGGCATAGCCGATGAGCCGCCGCACCTGATCCGCGACTTCGAAGAAAAAGGGATCGAGATGCCCCACTAACGGCTGCGAGAGAGCCTCGGTAACGCGCGGGGCCACCATGCTCGGTCCGGGGCCGAACAGCAGCCGCCGCGGCGCGCGAAGGGGAGGATAAGCGTTTGGCATAAGCCCTAGTTTAGCAGTGGGTACCGCGGCGCTACTTCTTCCCCTTGGCTTTCTTATATTCGCTGCGCACCGCCTGCAATTGGCGCGCGTGCGATTCCGCGTGCGCCGCGATGCGTTCCACCAGGTCGCCGAGCGTCATCCGGCCGGCTTCGGTGTGGTTGCCGGCGCGCTCGAAGGCGCTCTCAGGCAGGGCTTTCAGCAGCTCGTAATTCTCGGCGCGAAGACGGCGGAAGGTTTCGAGGGATTGCTTGGGCTTGCGGCCGGAATAGTTCAAGTTGCGCGCCCACAGCTCCTGGTTGTAGGCGATCAGCGTGGGATTGTCCTCGGCTGCGATCTGCCGGCAGCGGTGGCCGCCCACCAGTTCGGAGTCGGCCAGGTGCGCCATAATCTCACGCGCGCTCCACTTCTCCGGCGCGGGCCTGAAATCCTCCTCCTCTCCGAAAACTCCCGTCAGGACCACAGCCAGGAGTTCCGGACCGCGGCGAAATCGTTCCAATAGCGCTGGGATGTCAGACATGCGAACCGATTATAGCGAAGCCTCTATTACAATGGAAACAACATGACGAAACTCAGGGCGGCGATCCTCTCGATTCTGCTCCTGGCCATCTGTTTGGGGCAGCAGCGGCAACCGCAGGCGCGTCTGATCCGCTACCCGTCGCGCGGCACGCGTGGCGCGGTGGCGGCGGGCAGCGAATACTCGACCGAAGCCGGCATGCGCATGCTGTTCAGCGGCGGCAATGCCGTGGATGCGGGCGTCGCGGCCCTGCTGGCGGCGGACGTGGCGGAGTTTTCCCATCTGGGCCTCGGCGGAGAATCGCCCATTCTGATCCGTACCAAGGATGGCAAGGTCTACGCCATCGCCGGCGTGGGAACCATGCCAAAACTCGCCACAGCCGATTTCTTCCTCCAGCACAAGGTGACCGACGAAGAAATGGAGGGTCCGCCCGAGGCCAAAGGTTTGAAGGCCTGGCTGCCGGTGGTGGGCATTCTGCCTGCGCTGGTCCCCGGCACGCCGGAAGCCGCGCTGGTGGCCCTCCGCGATTTTGGAACCAAGTCTTTCGCCGAGGCCGTGGAGCCGGCCATCGAGCTGGCCGACGGCTTCCCGATTGACGAGATGCGGTCCAACGCCATCGCGGGCGCCGCCGAATACCTGATGCGCTGGCCGGCTTCCCGGCGCATCTTCCTACCCAACGGGTACGTCCCGCGGCCCGGCGAGATCCTGCGCCAGCCGGACCTGGCTCGCACCCTGCGCTCCATGGTCGCGGTCGAGAAGCAGGCGCTGGCCTCCGGCGCCAGCCGCGAGAAGGCCATGGACGCCGTTCGCGACTTCTTCTATCGCGGCGATATCGCCCGCCGCATCGACGATTTCTGCCAGAAGAACGGCGGCCTGCTGCGCTACGACGATATGGCGGCTTTCCGCATCGAGCCCGAGGCCCCCGTCTCCACCACATTCCACGGATATACGGTCTACAAACCCGGCTTTTGGAGCCAGGGGCCAGCCATGATCGAGACCCTGAATATGCTGGAGAGCTATGACCTACGCGCCATGGGGCTAAATTCCGCGCAATACATTCAGACCCTCGTGGAAGCCCTGAAACTGGCCTACGCCGACCGCGATACCTATTATGGAGACCCGAAATTCGTGCACATCCCCGAAGAGCGCCTGCTCTCGAAGGATTACGCGGCCGAGCGCCGCAAGTTGATCGGCGACCAGGCTTCGCTCGACTTCCGCCCTGGCGACGTGGAACCCAACCCGCCCCAGCATCCCTTCTATTCGAACATCGACCGCCGCACCATCCCCGATGAGTTGAAAGCCAAGGACACCACCTGCGTGGATGCCATCGATAAGGATGGCGTGGCCTTTTCCGCCACTCCTTCGGGCGGCTGGATGCCTACCTACATTGCGGGCGATACCGGCATTCCGCTCTCGCAGCGAGCGCAGAGCTTCCTGCTGGTGCCCGGCCATCCCAATGAGCTGGCCGGCGGCAAGCGCCCGCGCGTGACGCTCAGCCCCACGCTGGTCACCAATCCCGACGGAACTTTGATTACGCTTTCCACTCCGGGCGGGGACGACCAGGATCAGGCGCTGCTCCAGGTGCTCTTCGATTCCATTTTTTTCGGCATGAACGCGGAGGCGGCCGTGGAGGCGCCCCGCTTTGGAACCGACCATCTGGTTTCGAGCTTCGACAATCACGCCATGCGGCCCGGCAGCCTGCTGCTCGATGAGCGCATGCCGCCCAACCTTGAGGCTGAGATGACCGCCCGGAAGCACCAGGTGGAGGTTCGCAGCCGTTACAACAGCGGGGCCGCGCCGGTGATCATCCGGTTCAATCCCAGCGGGGCGATCGAGGCCGGCGCCGACCCGTTCTACTACCGGAACTCGCAAGCGTGGTAGGCTCTCTGTTCGACGAACCCGGCGCATTCGACCGCGACGCTTTGGCCGCGCGCCTGAAGGACCTGGCGGGGCAGGGAATCTTCATCGGGGGCAGTTCCTGGAAGTACGAAGGCTGGATCGGGCAGGTTTACTCGCGCGAGCGATACCTGGCGCGCGGGCGTTTTTCGAAAACGGCGTTCCAGGCCGAGTGCCTGCGCGAGTATGCCGAGACCTTTCCCACCGTATGCGGCGATTTCGCTTTCTACCAATTCCCTACGGACGATTTCTGGCGCAAGCTCTTCGCGCGCGTCCCGGCGGGTTTCCGTTTCGCCTTCAAGGCGCCCGAACAGATCACTTGCCAGACGTTCCCCACGCATCCGCGCTACGGACCGCGGGGCGGTGCGAAGAACGAGGTGTTCCTGGACAGCCGCGCGATTGTGGACATGTTCCTCGCCCCGCTCATGCCGTACCGCGATAAGACGGCCCTGGTGATTTTCGAATTCGGTTCGATGCGCGCGGAGCTTTCCGAATTCCTGGACCGCCTGGACCCCTTTCTGGCCGCCCTGCCGCCCGATTTCCGCTATGCCGTGGAGATCCGCAACCCCGAATTCCTGGCGAACGATTACTTCGCCTGCCTGCGCGGCCACCGGGCTGCCCACGTCTATAACGCCTGGTCGCGCATGCCGGAATTGGGAGTTCAGACCGCCATACCGGAATCTGCCACGGCCGATTTCCAGGTTTGCCGCGCCCTGTTGCGCCGCGGCCGCATGTACGAAGACGCCGTGGCGGCGTTCTCTCCCTATACCGAAATCAAGGACCCCAACCCCGAGGCCCGCGATTCCATGCGTATCCTGATCGGCCGCGCGAAAGAGGACAAGCGCATGTTGTTCCTCTTCGTGAACAACCGCCTGGAGGGCAACGCGCCGCTCACCATCCTGTCACTCGTGGAGTGACTGTGGGACGGGCCGGGGCGCCCACGCCCCTCGTGGGCCCGCCTGTCTTCTTTGACTTTCTGTGATATCCTTACCGGAAGTCGCGAGACCGCATGTTTCCCTACGACTCTACCCTCCTTGCAGCCGTGCGGCCCGCTCCGCAGTCGATTCCGGACGTTCTCCGCATTCTCCAGGCTATCGACGCCACTTGCGCGGATGCGGATGGCCTCAAATGGTTCAACTGGCTATACCTCCAGGTGACACAGGCTGTGGAGGCGCGGGTTGCAGCCGGGGGCTTCACGGACCCGGCCTGGCTTGCCCAGCTCGACGTACAATTCGCGCGTCTCTACCTCTCCGCCCTCGCTTCCTCGCTCTCCGGGCAGCCGGCGCCCGATTGCTGGCAGATCCTGTTCCACAGCCGCGACCAAGCCGCCATCGCGCGCATACAGTTCGCGCTGGCGGGCATCAACGCCCACATTAATCGCGACCTGCCGCAGGCCATCGTCGCCACTTGTCAGGCCACCGGCACGGCTCCGGACCGCGGCGGCGCCCACTACAACGATTACACCGCCCTCAACTCCACTCTTGACGGCCTTGTGGACACCGCCAAGCGCACCCTCAACGTACGTCTTCCCGGCGATGCCCTCCCGCCCGTTTCGACTCTCGAAGACACCGTCGCCGCCTGGAACGTGAGCGCCGCGCGGGAGTCGGCCTGGCTCAACGCTTCGCATCTCAACGCGCTCCGCCCGGACCCGTTGCTCGCCGCGAGCTTCATGGATATGTTGGACGGCTTCACGGCCGTCATCGGCAAGTCCCTGCTGGTCCCCGTGCCGTAGCGCGCCTTTCCCGGCCTCCACGACTGATTCGGTACAAGGCGTGGGCCCCGGCAGGCAGACCCCTCACTTGTCGTGGCTGGAAGACGCCCTGCTCCGGTGAACCCCCCGCACACGTCTGTCTTGCCTCTCAGCCACATGGGTCATTTTTGTGATGTTTCTCACTCATGCGTTTCCGTTGAAACAAATTGCGTCCTCCAGCATCCGTTAGATGAGGTCGATTCGCGAGAAACTATTAGGGATGTACCACAGACGGACGCTTGGAGCGGTTCCTACTCTCCCGATGACTAACGAAGAAGCTCACACAGTCGAAATGGGACAATCCTAGACCATGTCCCAGCTCTTTCATCACAGCGCCAACGCCATCGCGCGGTTTACGATTTTCGGTGCGGTCTTCGTCGTAGCCGGCCTTGGCTGGGCGCTCTTTGAGGTAAGTGGCTCGGCCTGGGTCACGCGCGAGACCCAGCAACGCCAGCAGCCTGTCCCTTTCAGCCATGAGCACCACGTCGGCGGTCTCGGACTGGACTGCCGTTACTGCCACACTACCGTCGAAACTTCTAGCTTCGCCAACATCCCGCCCACCAAGACCTGCATGAACTGCCACTCGCAGATCTGGCTCACAAGCCCCACCCTTGAGCCGGTGCGCGCCAGTTTCCGTACCGGAACCTCCATCCAATGGACCAGGGTTCACGATCTGCCGGATTTCGTCTACTTCAATCACAGCATTCATATCAACAAGGGGATCGGCTGCGAAAACTGCCACGGCCGTGTCGACCTGATGCCGCTTACTCGCCAGGTAAACACGCTCGAGATGTCGTGGTGCCTCGATTGCCATCGCAACCCCGAAAAGAATGTCAGGCCGCGCGAGTTTGTCACCACCATGGGCTACCATCCCGACGGGGATCAAGAGGAAATCGGCCGCCGGCTGGTTAAGGAATACGGCATTCAGGACGCTCGCACACTCACAAGCTGCAATACGTGCCACCGATGATGGATCCACGCCAGAAACTCGATCTCGCCGCGGTACGCGCGCGGCTCCAGGGCGCGCACGGGCGCGACTATTGGCGCAGCCTCGACGAGCTCGCCGCCACGCCCGAATTCCAGGATTTGATGGAGCGGGAGTTCCCGCGTCAGGCGGTGGGCTGGAGCGAGGATGAAGACCCCGCCAAGGGCCGTCGCAATTTCCTGAAGCTCATGGGGGCGTCGCTCGCGCTGGCCGGATTGTCCGCCTGCACCCGGCAACCTACCGAGCACATCGCGCCCTATGTGCGGCAGCCGGAAGATCTCATTCCCGGCAGGCCGCTGTTCTACGCCACCGCCACCACCCTGAATGGCGTCGCCAGCGGCGTTCTCGCCGAGAGTCACGAAGGCCGGCCCACCAAGATTGAAGGCAACCCGGAACATCCCGCCGCGCTGGGCGCTTGCGACGCGTTCTCCCAAGCCTCGGTCCTGCAGCTTTACGATCCGGACCGCATGGCCACCGCCACGTATTCAGGAGAAATCCGTTCGTGGAGCATGTTCTACGGGGCTTTGCGCGGGATCCTGTCGGAACAGAAGGCCAAGAGCGGCGCCGGCATACGCATCCTCACCGAGACCGTCACCTCGCCCACCATGGCCGACCAGTTTCGGCAGATACGCCAGCTTTTCCCGGCCCTGAAGTGGCATCAGTGGGAGCCCGCCGGTCCGCACAGCGCGCGCGCCGGCGCTGCCATGGCTTTCGGCCAGCCGGTGAATACCTACTACGATCTTTCCGCCGCCAACGTGGTGGTTTCCATCGATTCGGATTTTCTGGCCTCAGGCGTGGCCAGCTTGCGTTACGCCCGCCAGTTCGCCGCCCGGCGCCGTGTGCGAGGCAATCAGACTTCCATGAACCGGCTGTATGTGGTCGAACCCATGCCCACGCCTACGGGTTCGAAGGCCGATCACCGCCTCCCGCTTCGCGCCGCCGATATCGAAGTGTTCGCCGGGGCGTTGACCGCCGCGGTTGGCACGGGGCGCGGGCCCGAAGCAGGCGAGAATCACGACATCTATAAGTGGGTCGACGAGATCGGCAGGGATCTGGCGCGCAATAAGGGCGCCAGCCTGGTGATTGCCGGCGAGCATCAGCCGCCCACGGTGCACGCTTTTGCGCATGCCATGAATGCCAGCCTCGGCAACGTCGGTAAGACCGTTTTTTACACCGACCCCATCGAGGCCAATCCGGTCGATCAGGTGGCCTCTCTTGAGGACTTGGTCAAGGACCTCGACGCCGGCGCCGTCGATCTGCTACTGATTCTGGGCGGCAATCCGGTTTTCAATGCTCCCGTCGAATTGGGCCTGCGCGATCGCCTGACCAAGGCCCGCGTGCGCGCTCACCTCAGCCTCTACGACGACGAAACTTCGCGCGCCTGCCAGTGGCGTCTGCCGGAAACGCATTACCTGGAGGCTTGGGGCGATGCCCGCGCGTTCGACGGCACGGCCACTATCCAGCAGCCTCTCATTCAACCTTTGTATGGCGGCAAGTCGGCCTATGAAGTGTTGCAGATGTTCACGGATCGTCCCGAGAAGAGCGGCCGCGAGATCGTCAAGGACTATTGGGCCGGCCAACATGCCGGCGGCGATTTTGATGCGTGGTGGCGGCGCGCGGTGCACGATGGCGTCGTGGCCAATACGGCATTTCCCACCAAGCAGCCGGCCCTCCACGCCGAGAGCATTGCCGGACCAGCTCGCTCGCCCAAGCTTGGCGGCAAGTTCGAAGTGATTTTCCGGCCCGACCCCGCTATCTACGACGGACGCTTTGCCAACAACGGCTGGTTGCAGGAACTCCCCCGGCCCATTACCAAAATCACCTGGGACAACGCCGCCATCGTCAGCCCCGCGTCCGCCCACTTTCTCGGCGTAGACACCGGCGACATGCTGGAACTGACTTACCAGGGACGCTCGCTACGCGCGCCGGTGTGGATTCAACCTGGGCACGTCGAGAGCGCCGTCACGCTGCACCTTGGCTATGGGCGCACGCGCGCCGGGCGCGCCGGCACCGGAATCGGCTTCAATCCCTACGGACTGCGCACGGCCAAAGCCCTCTGGCACGATAACGGGCTGGACGTCAAGAAGACTTCAGGCAGCTATGAGTTCGCCGCCACCCAGATGGAGCACGGTCTCGACGTCCGCCGCCACCTCTTCCGCGCCGCCGATATCGAGGACTACAAGAAGAATCCCGAGTCCGTCCACGCCGGCGCCGAAGATCCGCCGCGCGGTCTGACTCTCTACCCCGAATGGAAGTACGAGGGCCACGCCTGGGGCATGGCTATCGATCTCACTTCGTGCACCGGCTGCAGCGCATGCGTGGTGGCATGCCAGGCGGAAAATAACATCGCCGTCGTCGGCAAGGATCAGGTGCGCCGCGGCCGCTCCATGCAATGGCTGCGCGTCGACAGCTACTACAAGGGCGAACTTGCCAATCCGGAGATCGATAATCAACCGCGCCCGTGCATGCAGTGCGAAAACGCCCCGTGTGAGTTAGTCTGTCCCGTGCAGGCCACCAGTCACTCAAGCGAAGGCTTGAATGATATGGTCTATAACCGCTGTGTGGGAACGCGCTACTGCTCCAATAACTGTCCTTACAAGGTGCGCCGCTTCAATTTCTTCCTGTTCTCCGATTACGAAACACCCAGCCTCAAGCTGCTGAACAACCCCGATGTCACGGTGCGCAGCCGCGGCGTCATGGAGAAATGTACGTACTGCGTGCAGCGCATCAATGCCGCCAAGATCGACGCGGAAAGAGAGGGCCGCAAGGTGCGGGATGGCGAAATCCAGACCGCCTGCCAGGCTACCTGCCCCACCGAAGCCATTATCTTCGGCGACATCAACGACCCGAACAGCCGCGTGTCGAAAATGAAAGCCGAAAAGCTCAATTATGGGATGCTGGCCGACCTGAACACGCGCCCCCGCACCACTTACCTGGCCGAGCTTCGCAATCCCAACCCGGGGATCGAGGGATGACGATGCGCTCTTCGACATGGCGCTCACGCCCGCATACCGAATCGCGTACCGGCCCGCGTATCGAATCGCGGACCGACCGGCACACCGAATCGCGCACCGAGCCGCGAACGTTAGAGAGCGGTCTTACCTTGGGAGTTCTGAATTAGTCCCATGCCTGATACCCCACCACTCGTCGAGCCGCCCCAGCCGGACATCGCGCCCGGATACACCTTCGCCAGCGTCACCGACCAGATCTCCGCCGTCGTTCTTACCAAGCGCACGCCCATTTTCTGGTATCTCTGTTTCAGCGTGGGCTTCGGGCTGGTTCTGCTCCTGCTGCTCTGCATGGCGCTGCTATTCGGCAAGGGCGTCGGCATCTGGGGAATCCGCATCCCGGTGGCCTGGGGTTTCGCCATCACCAATTTCGTCTGGTGGATCGGAATCGGCCACGCCGGCACGCTCATCTCCGCCATCCTGCTCCTGCTGAACCAGCGCTGGCGCAATTCCATCAACCGCTTCGCCGAAGCCATGACGCTGTTCGCCGTGGCCTGCGCCGGCATGTTCCCGTTGCTCCACATGGGCCGCCCCTGGCTGTTCTTCTGGATGTTCCCCTACCCCAACACCATGGACATTCAGCCGCAATTCCGCAGCCCCCTGGTCTGGGATGTCTTCGCCGTTTCCACTTACGCCACCGTCTCTGCGCTGTTCTGGTTCGTCGGCCTGATACCTGACCTTGGCACTCTTCGCGACCGCACCAGGAATCGCGCGGGCCGCATGATTTACGGCATCCTCTCTATGGGCTGGCGCGGCTCCGCCCAACACTGGAGCGTTTATGAAACGGCTTCGCTGCTCCTGGCCGGCCTTGCCACGCCGCTCGTGCTGTCGGTCCACACCGTAGTCAGTTTCGACTTCACCATTGCCATCGTCCCCGGCTGGCACAGCACCTTCTTCCCGCCCTATTTCGTCGCCGGCGCCATTTACTCCGGCTTCGCCATGGTGCTAGTTCTGGCGATTCCGCTGCGCAAAGTTTACGGCCTGCAGGGACTCATCACCGACAAGCACCTGGAAAACGCCGCCAAGGTCATGCTCGCCACGGGTCTCATCGTCGCCTATTCCTACATCATGGAGAATTTCGGCGCCTGGTTCGGCGGCGAGGTCTACGAGAAGGCCGCCTTCTGGAACCGGCTGACAGGGCCTTATCGTTATGCCTACTGGCTGCTCATCGCGTGTAACATCATTGCTCCGCAGTTTCTCTGGATCAAGCGCGTTCGCACAAATCCCATATTGCTGTTTATGTCGTCCATCGCTGTGCTGATCGGCATGTGGCTTGAGCGTTTCATGATCATCGTAGCGAGTCTCGCACAGGATTTTGTGCCTGCCGCCTGGGGAATTTTTTCCCCTACCCGCTGGGATTGGTTCACCTTCGCCGGCACCATAGGCTTGTTTACGTTCCTGTTCTTCCTGTTTGTCCGCTTGTTACCCATGATTTCCATCTTTGAAGTTCGCACTCTGTTGCCGCAGGCCAAGGTTGAGGAGGAGCGAGGGTGACTCACGGCATTTACGGTTTGATCGCCGAATTCGATAACCCCACCGCGCTGGTCAAGGCCACACGCGCCGCGCGCGACAAAGGCTATCGCAAGCTCGACGCCTTTACGCCTTTCCCCATCGAGGGACTCACCGACGCACTCCACCTGCACAGGAACAAGCTCCCGCTCATCGTGCTCACCGGCGGCATCATCGGCGGCCTGACCGGCTTCCTGTTGCAATATTACGTCACCGTGATCAATTTCCCCATCAACGTCGGCGGCCGCCCGCTCGATAGCTGGCCATCCTATATCATCATCACTTTTGAGCTGACCATTCTGTTCGGCGCGCTCTCGGCGGTGCTCGGCATGCTTGGTCTCTGCGGCCTGCCCATGCCCTACCATCCGGTCTTCAACGCGCCGCGGTTCGCCTTGCATTCCACCAACCGGTTTTTCCTGTGCATCGAGTCCTCTGACCCGATGTTCGATCTCGCCGCGACCGGCGATTTCTTGCGTGCCCTGGAGCCTCACGAGGTGTCTGAAGTTGCGCATTGATTGGAAACTCGGAGCCGTCGTGCTGACCCTTGCCGCCTCCGCGGCCTGCCGTCAGGATATGCACGACCAGCCCAAATACATTCCGCTGCGCCCGAGCGATTTCTTCGGCGATGGCCGCTCCGAACGGCCCCTGCTCGAGGGTACCGTCGCCCGCGGCCATTTGAAGGACGACGTGGCTTTCTATACCGGCAAGGGACCCGACGGAAAGCCCGTCGACGCGTTCCCATTTCCCGTAACCAAAGAGGTCGTTGAGCGCGGCCAGCAGCGCTTCAATATCTACTGCACGCCCTGCCACGGGCACTTAGGCGACGGTAATGGCATGATCCCGCAGCGCGGCTTCCGCCATCCGCCCACGTATCATCAGGACCGTCTGCGGCAAGTGCCCAACGGGTATATCTTCGACGTGATCAGCACCGGTTTCGGCGCCATGCCCGACTATGCCGCGCAGATCGAGCCGCGCGACCGCTGGGCCATCGTGGCGTATGTGCGCGCCCTTCAATTGAGTGAGAACGCAGCGATTGCAGATGTCCCCGCGGACATGCGCGGCCCGCTCGACTTGCAAGCCGGAGGCTCGAAATGACCGCCGCCGCTCTCGATTTCAGCGTCTCCACCGAACTCCGCGCCGACCTGCGTAAGTGGCGCACGCGCGCCGCCATCGTCGGCGTCATCGGAGCCGTCCTCTGCCTCGTCGGGCTGATTCAGTCGCCCACCCAGTTCTACCGGTCTTACTTGTGGTCATACCTGTTCGTGGTCGGGCTGAGTGTAGGCTCACTCGCCTGGCTGATGCTTCAATATCTTACTGGCGGCGCATGGGGCGTAGTCATCCGCCGGACTTGCGAAGCCGCCGCCCGCACCCTTCCGCTGGTCACCTTGATGTTCGCGCCGATTCTGATTGGCATTCCCAATCTGTACATGTGGTCGCACGCCAACATCGTCGCATCCGATGGGGTCCTCCAGCATAAACACGCGTATCTCAACACTCCGTTTTTCCTGGGTCGCGCGGCCATCTTTTTCGCCGGCTGGCTGTTTTTCGCTTTCTACTTTAGCCGCTGGTCCGCCGCGGAGGACATCGATAGCCGCGGTCCGGCGCACCGGAAAATGGGGGCCATGGCCGGCCCCGGCCTGATCTTCTGGGGCTTCAGCGTCACTTTCATGGCCATCGATTGGGTCATGTGCATCGACCCGCATTGGTCGTTCTCGTCCATGTTCGGCCTGCTGTTCATCATCGGCCAGGGCCTCGGCTCCATGGCATTCCTCATTACGGTGATGGTGCTGCTCTCTTACCGCCGTCCTATGTCGGAAGTTCTCACCTCGCGCCACTTACACGACTTAGGTAAGTATCTGCTCGCGACAGTGATGGTGTGGGCTTATTTCTCGTTCTCGCAGTTCCTGATTATCTGGGCCGGCAACCTGCCTAAAGAGATCCCCTGGTATATCGAGCGCCTGCGCGGCGGATGGCAGTTCGTCGGCCTCGCTCTGGTGCTTGGCCACTTCGCCCTGCCTTTCTCGCTGCTGCTCTCGCGCGACCTCAAGCGCAATTTCAAGCTGCTCGCGAGCATCGCCGTTTTCGTTCTGCTGATGCGATTCGTCGACCTGTACTGGCTGGTGGCCCCGGATTTCACCAAGGGACCGTTCAGCCCGAGTTGGATGGATCTCGCGGCCCCCGCCGGCGTGGTGGGCCTCTGGCTGGCGTACTTCCTGACCCAACTGGAGAAGCGTCCGCTCATGCCGCTTCACGATCCCGAGTTACAGGAGGCTTTGGAACATGGCCGGGAATAACCACCAGCACGACGCTCCGCCGTCCGGCGCCACCCACGAGGAAAAGGACGTCAACGCCCTTGCCGTGGGACTTTTTGGCGTCTGCCTGGCCGTGCTGTGCATTGTGGCTGTAATCCTTCTCATCGGGTT